>Ga0326727_10003616_pt1 | contig 48900 bp, 39 predicted proteins | sample MB2enrmetagenome_FD_207643 | JGI IMG/M metagenome (GOLD analysis project Ga0326727, IMG submission 207643) | Lab enriched peat soil microbial communities from McLean, Ithaca, NY, United States - MB29MY | ecosystem: Environmental > Terrestrial > Soil > Wetlands > Peat | place: USA: New York... | reverse complement strand
TGCGATTTTGTCCTCCGTCGCCTTGGCGCTCTTGAAGCGTCTTTCCGCTTCGAGGTAATCGGGGGTGAGGTTCGCAGGCATGGCCATCCGCCGCGCGGGCGGTGCTTATTATGCGCCGGAAAGCTGTCCGTTGTCAGTGGCCAGTTGTCAGTGGCCAGTTGTCAGTGGCAGGAAGCACTTTGTCGAGGTAAACTCGCCGCTGCATGAACAAACTCCGCCGCTACCGGGGCACCAATCCAGATTGGGAGGGCCGAGCCATGCGGCCACGACATATTCTGTGGATTTTTATCGCACTTTTGACATTCGTCGGCGAAGCCGAATTGCCGCAGGCGCAAGACATCAAGAAGATCACCAACTTCTCATTGTCCGCTCCGGCGGGAGACCGGCCCGCTAAGAAAAATCCCGATGGGGAAACCATCCTGCCCAGTGGGCGACTGATAACTCCCCTCGGCATCCAGATTAAAGTTGCGCCGCACCCTTACGGGATAGCTCTCAGCCCCGACGGCAAAATGCTGGTGGTGGTCAGTTGCGGCAACAAACCGTATCTGTTCTCGATCATCACAGACCTCGCGAGCCCGCACCCGATGGTTACCCAAATTCCGCCCGTCTCGAATTCCGTGGATTCCGATCCGGAAAGCATCTACCTGGCCGCCGCCGTTGCGCCGGACAATCGCACGGTCTACATCTCCGAAGGGGACAACGGACGGATCGGAGTCTTCGACATGGCGACGCGGCAGCGGCTCTATGCGCTCAGTTTGGATGGGACCGTTCACGGTGCAACATACAAAGGCAGCCTGACCGGGGCCATCCAGCTTACGCGGGATGGCCACCATCTGCTGGCGCTCGACCTAGCGCATTTTCGGTTGGTCATCCTGGATACGCAGTCGCAGCAGATTCTCTCCAGTGTGCCGGTGGGGCGCATGCCGTTCGGATTGGCGCTTTCCCCGGATGGACAGCGCGCCTACGTTTCCAATGTCGGGATGTTTCAGTACTCGCTGGTTCCCGGGTACGACAAGAAAAACCCTCGGACGACGGGCCTGGAGTTTCCAGCTTTCGGTTTCCCCTCGCCGGAGGCGGAGAAGGGCGCGGTGGTGGAGGGCAAGCAGATCCCCGGCCTCGGCGATCCCAATGTCCCCGAATCAAATTCGGTTTTCGTGATCGACGTTCGCGACCCGGCACAACCCAGCGTAGTGGCGAAAGTCCGCACGGGGATTCCCGTGGGCGAGCGGTCCGTCGGCGGGTCGAGCCCCGGGGACGTGGTGGCGGGGAAGAAGGAAGTGTTCGTGTCCAATGCCGCCCAGGACAGCATCACCATCCTCGACGCACACACGAATCAGGTGAAGAAGACGGTGGTGCTCGAACCGGCGGAGTCGGTCAAAGGCCTGCGCGGCGTGCTGCCTTTCGGCATGGCGCTCAGCCCCGATGAAAAGCGGCTTTACGTGGCGTGCGCAGGCATCAATGCCGTTGCCGTGTTGGACGCGCACAAGGGAATTGTTCTGGAATATCTTCCCACGGCATGGTTCCCCGCCCGCGTGGCCGTCAACCCCGACAACAAAACCCTTTACGTGGCCAACGCCAAGGGGTTCGGCGCCGGACCCAACGGCGGGCCGAATTTTCATGAGGGACCGGAGGGTGCCTGGCTCGGGGACATTACCAAGGGGGCCGTGTCGATTGTCCCGCTGCCGGCGAGGCCCCTCACGACGATAAGGTACGTTCCACCCGGCCAGGACCAAGGCGTCTGGTCCGAAAAGCTGCCAATCCAGCAGGAGACGCTGCCCAATACTTGGCGAGTTACACTGAACAACGGGTTTTTTCCTACACCGGAGTCCTTGCTGCCCCTCATACTCCACCCCACACCCGACAGTCGCAGATCGCAGTTACAAGCCCTCGCCGCAATTAAGCACGTAGTCTTTGTCGTGAAAGAGAATCGCACGTTCGACGAAGTTTTTGGTGACTTGCATCCGAGCGACGCATCGTTCGCAGGTCTTCTCTCCCTTGCTCGCTGGGGTGAGACCGCGCAAGTGAAGGACAAGGGCGAACCCACGATTGAAGATGGTCACGTCACACCCAATCACCATGCGCTGGCGCGGCGTTTCGGCATCAGTGACAACTACTACGTGGAATCTGACGTCTCCGTGGATGGCCATCACTGGCTGGTGGGAAATTATCCCAACGAAGTCTTGGAGACCGCGTGGCCTTCCGCCTACGGCCGACACTCCGGTTTCCGAACCGACCCTGACACGCCCGGCCGCCTCGGCATCGGATCCACCGGCCCCTACCCGGAGACCTTTCTGGAGGCCGGTTCGTTGTGGGAACACCTGCTGCGCGGCCACATCAGCTTTCGCAACTACGGTGAGGGCCTCGAAATCGCGGGAAACGAGGAAAAAATGGGTATGCAGCCCACGGGAGTTCGCGAGGGGGTGAACATGCCCATGCCGGAAGCGTTGTTTGAAAACACCTCGCGCGATTATGCCACCTTCAACACCACCATCTCCGATCAGTACCGGTTCGGCCAGTTTGAACGCGAGTTCCAGATTCGTTATGCCAGTGGCAAGGAGTCTCTGCCGCAGTTCATTTATATCTGGCTGCCCAACGATCATACCGGAGGGCTGCGGCCGGAATCCGGATACCCGTACCGCGCCTCGTATGTCGCCGACAACGATTTGGCGCTGGGCAAACTGGTGCAACTGTTCTCGCACAGCCCGTTTTGGAAGGACATGGCGATTTTTGTGACCGAGGACGACGCGCAGGATGGGCGCGACCACGTGGACGCGCATCGCAGCGTGTTGATGGTCATCAGCCCATTTGCCAGGCGCGACTACGTTTCGCACGCGCACACCAGCATCGCCAGCATCCTGAAGACTTTCGATTTGATCTTTGGCTTGCCCTACTTGAACCAGTTCGACGCAGCCGCCACCGACCTCGCCGATTTCTTCATTACGCAACCAGACTTTACACCTTACGACGCGCTTCCCAGCGACCCGCGCATTTTCGATCCCACCAAGGTGCGCGAGCCGGGATTGGACTTGAAGGCGCAGCCCGGCACGCCGCTCGACGACCCCGCCACCATTCGCCGCGACCTGCGCGAGCATGATCACGATTAGCCGCACTCCAAAGCGTCGCGTGTCTCTCCAAAGTTTTGTTGGGGGCTCCGCGCATCGTGTACAATGAAATTTCGGGCTTCATACGAATCTTCGCCCGCGAGGGAGATGTCCTCCTTCACGAACCTGCATGTCGAATCTGCTTGACCAACTCAATATCCAGCAGCGCGCCGCGGTGGAACAAACCGAAGGGCCGTTGCTCATCCTGGCGGGGGCGGGCAGCGGCAAGACCCGCGTTATCACTTACCGGATTGCCTACCTGATTGAAGCCCGGGGAGTTCCACCGGAAAACATCCTGGCGGTCACTTTCACCAACAAAGCGGCGGCGCAGATGAAGGAGCGCGTGGCCAAACTGCTGGGCGGTCGCGTGGAGTTGCGCGCCGGCGCCCCGCACGTATCCACTTTTCATTCCTTCTGCGTCAGCGTGCTGCGGCGGCACATTGACCACCTGGGGTACAGCCGTGATTTTTCGATTTACGACGAAGACGATCAGCAGCGGCTGATGAAGACCTGCATCCAGGAACTGGGACTGGAGGAGCAAGTCACCTCGCCGCGCAGCGTACTCGGGCGGATCAGTTACGCCAAGAATCATGGCATGACCCCCGAGGTGATGTATCAGCAGGCGGAGACCGGTCCGGTGGAAAAAATCGCCGCCCTGTTTGACCGTTATGAAGTGAAACTGCGGCAGGCGAACGCCCTGGACTTTGACGATCTGCTCCTGAAGACCGTGGAGCTGTTCTATAAAGCCGCGGAGGTCTGCGAGCAGCACAACCGGCGCTTTCAGTACGTGTTGGTGGATGAGTATCAGGACACCAACCGCACACAATACCAATTGATCCGGCAACTCACGCTGATGCATCAGAACCTGTGCGTGGTAGGGGATGAGGACCAGTCGATTTACCGCTGGCGCGGCGCTGACATTCAAAACATTCTGAGTTTCGAAAAGGATTATCCGAATGCCAGGACCGTTCGCCTGGAGCAGAACTATCGGTCCACGCAGAAGATCCTCGACGCGGCCGGGGCAGTGGTCAGCCGCAATCTGGCGCGCAAGGGAAAGACCCTGTGGACGGACCGCACGGGCGGCGACGGCATCGGTCTGTATGATGCGTGGAATAACGACGAGGAAGCGCTGTACGTCGCGGGGGAGATTACGAAAGCTCTCGCCGAGGACGCTAACCGCAGTGTGGCCGTCCTGTACCGCACCAACGCCCAGTCGCGCGTGCTGGAAGAATCGCTGCGCCGCAACCGGATCGCTTACCGTTTGGTGGGCGGGTTCAGTTTTTACGCACGCGCGGAAATCCGCGACGTGCTGGCTTACGCGCGACTGGCGATCAATCTGCGCGATGTAACAGCGCTTCAGCGCATCATTAACACTCCGGCGCGGGGGATCGGCGGATCCACCTTGGGCTCGATCGAAGCGACGGCCCGCGCGCAGAAGCTCACCCTGTGGGAAGCACTGGAGGACGAATTGGCCGCGCGGCGGCTGCCCGCGCGTGCACTTAAGGCGCTCGCAGGTTTCCACGCGCTCATGAAACATCTGAGGGATGATCAGGAACATCTGTTGATGGGGCAATTCTTCAAGAGCATTCTCGACCGCACCGGTTACGTGGAAATCCTGAAGCAGGCGAATCAGCCGGAATCGCAAGACCGCATCGAGAATCTTCAGGAACTGGTGAACGCCGCGGTGGAGTCGGAAGAGCAGGGCATCACGCTGGCGGAGTTTCTGGACCATGCTGCGCTGGTTTCCGATGCCGATGATTACGACGAACGCGCACGCGTTACGCTGATGACCCTGCACAGCGCCAAGGGGCTGGAATTCAATATTGTTTTCCTGGTGGGCATGGAAGAAGGATTGTTTCCTCACAAGTTGTCCCTGGATGACGACGCAGGCATCGAGGAGGAGCGGCGGCTTTGTTACGTGGGCATGACGCGCGCGCGCGACCGGCTGGTGCTTTCCTGGGCGCGGCAGCGGCGCATGTATGGGCGGGACTCCATGGAAGGAAGCAGGCGGTCGCGCTTTCTGGACGAAGTGCCCGTCAACCTCCTGGAGCCTGTAGGCGCCGCGGCGTCAAAAGCTCGCACAACTTGGGAAAATGCCGTAAACTCAATCGCCGGGGCAGAACAGTTCTTACGCGAGCGCGGTATTGACCGGCGGCTGGGTAAGGGCCGGGGGGAAAGCGTACGGCAATCCCAGCGCTGGAAGCTGGGCAGCAAAGTTCGTCATGCGAAATACGGCATCGGCACGGTTCTGGAATGTGAAGACGACGGCGAGGACAGCAAGTTGACCATCAGCTTTCCGGGCTATGGACGGAAGAAGATGGTGGAGCGCTTCGCTGGGCTGGAAAGAGTTTAGCCAGTGACATCAGTAAGAATCCACACATCGCGAGATAGGAAACTGAGGGCATGAACACAAAAAACATCAAGGATAGAGAAGAACGCAAGAAACTGAAGCGGGCGGCGCGTAAGAAGCAAGCCGCCAAGCCGAAGCGGACAGAACCCCGCGGCTCTCGCAAGCCCAAGGTCAAGAAGAAGGGGCCGGGCGCGCCTCCACGGAGGAAGTAGAAGTGCGGGCAGATGGGCGGTAGGCAGATCGGCAGATAGAGAAATCCCTACTGCCCACCTGCCTATCTGCCCACTACCTGCAACTCCAAAGGAGTTCCTTGGCGAGCCAACTTTTCCAGAAGAAGAGTATCGACAAGCTGATTGCCGATGCGGAAGCTCCGGGGCACCAACTTCGCAAGTCGCTGGGACCCTGGTCACTGACCGCGCTGGGAATCGGTGCCATCATTGGAACCGGCATTTTCATTCTCACCGGCACGGCGGCGGCGGGCGAAGTCCTGGACGTCCCTTCGCTCAAGAAGGCGCCCCTGCTCGATGTGCTTCTGCATGGAACGAAAGCGCTGGGGACCGCCGGACGGCCGGGCGCCGGGCCGGCGATTGCATTGTCATTCGTACTGGTGGCCATTGCCTGTGCGCTGGCGGGATTGTGTTATGCGGAATTGGCCTCCATGATTCCCATTGCCGGCAGCGCCTACACCTATTCTTACGCCACACTCGGTGAAATCGTGGCGTGGATCATCGGCTGGGATTTGATCCTGGAGTATGCGGTAAGCAATATGGCGGTGGCAGTGGGCTTTTCCGCCTACATTGACAGCCTGCTGGCAGGCTTTGGGCTTCGTATCCCGCCCAGTATCAGCAGCCCCATATTCGATGACTCATTGCACCGCACCGGGTCGTACTTCAACGTTCCCGGGTTCCTGATCGTAATGATCATCACCTTAATTCTGGTGGTGGGGATTCGCGAGAGCGCCAGCGCCAACAACCTCATGGTGGGCGTGAAACTTATGGCGATCATGATTTTCATCGTCGCCGCTTCCCGTTTTATTCATGTTTCCAACTGGAAACCCTTCATGCCCAACGGCTGGCAGGGGGTGCTGACCGGTGGAGCGATTGTCTTCTTCACCTACATCGGATTTGATTCCGTCTCGACCGCCGCCGAAGAGTGCAAGAATCCACAGAAAGATGTGCCCTTTGGGATCATCGCCTCACTGGTGATCTGCGCGACGCTTTACGTGACGGTGGCGCTGGTGCTGACGGGCGTGCAGCATTGGCAGACCCTGCGCAACGCCGCGCCCGTGGCCAACGCGCTGTTGGTGCTGGGATTGCCGAACGTGATGAAGTGGGTCACTATCGGCGCGCTGACGGGGATGATCAGCTCACTGCTGGTTTTTCAGTTGGGGCAGGCGCGCGTGTGGTTCGCCATGTCACGCGATGGCCTGCTGCCGGAGGTTTTCTCCAGAGTCCATGTGCGCTTCCGAACTCCACACGTCAGCACTTGGGTGGCGGGCTTTTTCGTCGCCATTCCGGCCGGAATGTTCGACATTGGCACTCTGGCGGATCTTTCCAACATCGGAACTCTCTTCGCCTTCGTGTTGGTTTCTCTGGGAGTGCTGGTGCTGCGCCGAAAGCAACCCGAGCGTCGGCGCTCGTTCCGCACGCCGTGGGTGCCGGTGGTTCCAATTCTCGCGATTGTATCGTGCGTGATCTTGATGGCCAGCCTGCCGTTGGAAACCTGGGGACGGTTCCTGGTGTGGTTGGTTATTGGTCTGTTGATTTACGTGATGTACAGCCGGCATCATTCGGAATTTGGCAGCTCGCCGCGCCCGCCGGCGGAGGCAGGATCGCTTCCCTTGATCGAGCATCCTGCGCCCTAAGCGGCTGTCGGCGTGGGAGGGGCCACGCACGGAATTTTCCCCTCCACGACCTTCCCCCTGCGAAGGACAGGCGGGAGGAATTGCGATAGAATTAAGCGAGTTTGACGGATACGGAAGGACCTCGACCGAGGGAGCCTGCCAGGAGCAGAGTTCTTCCGGGGCTCGCAAAATGGGGATGAAACCCAGGCCGCTTGTTTTACTGCTCGCCCTGCTCGCCCTATGCCTGATCCGGCCGAGCCCGGCGCCGGCTTGGGGTCCGATCGCGCACGATATCGTCAATACCTGGGCTATCCAAACCCTGCCTCCGGAGATCCGTCCCTTTTTCGAAAACAAACGCAAATTCCTGATTGAGCACGCCAATGACCCTGACGAGTTGATGAAGAAAGATCGTTACGAACGCATGCGGCAGTACATTTATCTGGACAAGTACGGGGTGTTTCCCTACCCGACCCTGCCGCATGATTACAACCGCGCGAAGGAAAAATTCGGATCCTGGCGCATCAATCGCGATGGGCTGCTGCCCTGGCAGATCGGCGAATACAGTCTGCGCCTCACCAAGGCGATGAAGGCCGGGAATTGGGAAGAAGTGAAGTTGGATGCCGCCGCGCTGGCGCACTATGTGGCGGATGCCCATGACCCTCTGCACACCACGCAAAATTTCGATGGCCAGTTGACCCTGCAAAATGGCCTCTCAGCCCGGTTCGATATCCACTTGTTTAATCGCTACTCGAAGTTTTTCGTCATGCACCCTGAAAACGCCGAGAAGATCGACGATCCGACGGAATACGCTTTTCAAACCTGTCTGGCGTCCAACGTCTGGGTGAATCTCATCATCTGGTCCGATTTGCGCGCCCGGGGAAGTTCGACGGATTATAACGATGAATATTACGACCGCTTTTACAATCACATAGGACCGACTGTGGTTCATGAGATCAATGCGGCGGCGCACGACGCCGGCTCCTATTGGTACACGGCATGGCTGAACGCCGGCCAGCCTCAACTTCCCGGGCGATGACCCCCTGAATTTTCGATTTTGGATTTTAGATTTTGGATTGCGGACCAACGCTGGCACGCTCTATTTCTTTAATCCAAAATCACAAATCCCGAATCCAAAATGAAATAATCCCTATGCCGGAACTGGAACCTTCCCTAACGTCTTTCATTGCTCGATTGCCCAAGGTTGAACTGCACCTGCACTTGGAGGGGGCGGTGCGCCCGGAAACATTGCTCGAGCTTTCGCAGGACAAGAGCGGGCTGAGGCAGAAAGTGGACGAGTGGATCACCGCGCGGCGCGCCCAGCATTTCCACTACGGGACTTTTGGAGAATTCCTGGTGGCATTCAAGTTCGTGACCCTGCTGATTGAGACGCCGCAGGATTACGCGTTGGCGACCACGCGATTGATTGAGTGGCTGGCCGGGCAGAACGTGCAGTACGCGGAAATCATCTTTGCCGCCGGGGTAGTGTTGTGGAAAAAGCAGCCCGTGGACGCCGTGTTTGAGGCCGTGGCCGCAGCCGCAGAAGTGGCAGAGGCGCGCACGCGTGTGCGGGTGAAGTGGATTTTTGACGCCATCCGGCACTTCGGAACGGACCACGCGCGCGAAGTGTTGCGCTGGGCGGCGCGCTACCGCTCGCGAGGCGTCGTGGCCTTCGGCATCGGCGGCGATGAGGCGGGGGGTCCGGCAAGGCTTTTTGCGAATATATTTCAGGAGGCGCGCGACCTGGGGCTTCACGGCGTGGCGCATGCCGGCGAGGCTTGTGGGCCGGAAAGCATTCGCGACGCCGTCGAATTGTTGGGCGCGGAGCGCATCGGCCATGGCCTGACCGCCATTCACGATGCCAGCGTGATGGCCTTGCTGCGTGAGCGCCGTATTCCGGTGGAAGTCTGCCCCAGCAGCAACGTGTCCACCGGCTTGATCGCGCGATTCGAAGATCACCCGCTGCCGAAGTTCCTGGAGGGGGGATTGGTGGTGACGCTCAATTCCGACGATCCGGCCATGTTTGGCACGAGCCTTCAGGAGGAGTTTCTGCAAGCCGCCCACTGCTTCCGGTTCACACGCGAGACGCTTGTCAAGTTATGCCGGAACGCCGTGCACGCTTCGTTCCTGAGCGAGCACGAGAAGCAGGAATTGCGAGAACAGTTGGTAGTGGAAAGTTAAAAGTCGATAGTTATGAGTCAAAAGCGGTTCCCCTTCAGTCTACTGCCTACATCCTATTGCTTACTGCCTGTTGACTCCTGAAGCGTCTCACGCAGGTGCCTGCTCAGTTCTTCGGCGAAGGTTCCTGGTATCAAACCCTCTTCGCGATAGACGATTCGGCCCTGGCGATCGAAAATTACCAGCGTGGGGAGCTCTCTCACACTGAGTAGTTGATCGAGTCCTTGGGCATAGGCCGCGGGCAGTGTCCAGCCTTCCTGCTTGAGAAACGCGGGCACGCCGCTGCGATCCTGATCCACATTCAGCGATAGGAAGGCCGCGCTCGAATCCGTGAGAAAACTCCTGGCCACCTGGTCGACCAGTTTGCCTTGCAGGCGGCAAGGGCCGCACCATGTCGCCCAGAAATCCATGACGATAACCTTGCCGCGGTAACTGGCGAGGGGCAGCGGAGTGCCATCCATCCGCTCCAGAACGTACTCGAAGGGATCGTGGCGGCCTGAGTTCTGGGGCTGGTCGCTGGAAAAGCGTTCAGCGATTTGAGGCATGAGGGCGTCGTAGCGCGAAAGCACCAGGTCTCCCAAACCTTTCTCGGAATGGTGCTCCGTCACATACAAACTGCCGAGCTTGCGGCGAATCTCCTGGTGGCGGGCGGGGTCGGGGTTTTTTTCGGGAAAGACAAAGGCACTGAGGTAATAATCCATGGCGCGAGCGGAATCCCCCTTCTTCAGCGCGGCATCCCCCAATTGCTCGGCGACGCGGGCGGTGGGGTAAATCGCGTAGCTCTTCTCATCGTCGGCAATGGCCATATCCAGGTCGCCGGAATCTCGATAAAACCCGGCGCGCTGCGCATAGATGGCGGCAATGCGCTCCGCCCATTGTTGCGGAGTATTCTTGCTGCTTCCGGTGGCCGCAGCCCGGTCGCGCTGGCTTTCCGCGATCTTGACCAGCCGCGAGGAGTAGTCAATGGCGCGCGTGCGGCTGGCCGGGTCGTTTTGCCGGGCCAGGGCTTCAATGAGCAACGTCAGCAGTTGCGGGTCGTCGGGCGTCATCTCCAGGAGCATCTGGCCGTATTGCACAATAACGTCGGGCGCGTTGGCTTGCAGTGCGTAGGTGCAAATTGTGCGTAAGACCAGTTCACGCCGGGAGGACTTGGGGAAGCGCACAAGAAATGCCTCTAAGTTCTTGATGAGGACTTGGGGTTTGTTTTGCGCCGACCGAAACGCATTGTCCAGGGCGCTCTGTTCGTCGGCGTCCGTTGAGGCTGGCGTTGCAGGCTGCTTTTGCGTGGGCTTCGCTGCGGATTGTGCCGCGCGCAAAGCAGGCGCTCCAAGTGTCTCCAGCAGACAGAAGCTGAGGAAAAACGGTAAAACGATTCGCAGCCACATCGCGTTGCTTGCTTTCATCACACCCGATCCTTCATAAACGGCGGATGAACTTAATCTAGTGGCAAGCCCGAGGTGGGTCAAGGCCATTTCCCTCCGGCAGCGGGTGGCGCGCGGCTGGTATAATGCGGAAAATAGGGAGCATCAAGGAGAGGGAATGAAATCATCACACGTTCGCGCCATTTTTTTTGACGCGGGGAACACCCTGCTTTATCCCCGGCTGGATGAACGGGCTCGCGACTTAAGCGCGGCGGGCTTTCCGGCTCGCGTGGAGGATTTTCACGCGGCGGAGCGCACCGCCAAGCAGAAGCTTGACGTGTGGCTGTGGCCACAAATTCGCAAAGGCGAGGTTCCACGAACGATCGATCATTACTACTGGGTTGAGTATCTCACTTCGTTGATGGGTTTGATCGGCGCCCCGGAAGCCGAACACGCGCGGTTGATTCGCCTGGTGGCGGACGGGTTCCGCAACATCCGCACCTGGTCCGTGGTAATGCCGGAGACGCCGGGCTACCTGGCATTGCTGAAGGAGCAGGGGTACTTTCTGGGGGTCATTTCGAATTCCGTGGGCACCATCGAAGATCAGTTGCAATACGTGGGCTTGCGCGAATACTTCCAGGCCGTATTTGACTCGGCGATTGTGGGCGTGGAAAAGCCGCATCCCGAGATATTTCAGTTGGCCCTCGCCAGCGCCCAAGTGGCGGCGAGCGAGGCCGTCTTTGTGGGCGACACGAATGCCACCGACGTGGGCGGCGCACAACTCGCGGGCTGGCATGGCGTGCTCATCGACCGCATCGACGCCTACCCGCACGCCGAATGCCCGCGCATCACCTCACTACCGGAATTGGAGAAGGTGCTGGAAAAACTGCCTCCGCAAGGTAAAGGCTGAAGGCTAACGTATAAAGGATAACAGGGATTAGAGGATTAAGGCTTTAACCCTTATCCTTACCCTTTACACTTTGACCTTCACCCTTTAGCGGAGCGCCCGCGCCTCTTCGAGGGTCCAAGGGGGGGTGCCTCCGGGCCGGCTGGCGACCAGGGCCGCGACGCGATTGGCGAAGTCGGCGATTTCCGTGGGGGGCCATTGCAAACTCAAGCCGTGGACAAAGGCGGCGGCGAAGGCGTCGCCGGCTCCCACCGTGTCGCGGGCTTGCACGGTATAGCCGCGGGCTTCGACATATTCCCCGTTCACCAGCATGGCGCAACCTTTTTCGCCGCGCGTGACGCAGGCCGATTGCCAGCCAAACTGGTTGGCGTAGACGCGGCAGAAATCTTCCAGAGAAGGCGAGTCTCGGCCAAACATCGGGTCGATCGTCGCCGCCTCGTCCTCATTGAGTTTTGCCACTTGGGCGCGCGCCATCAGTTCCCGCAATAGTGGCGCCGTGTAATGATCCTTGCGCAGGTTGACGTCGTACAGAAGCCGCGCGCCACAATGGGAATCGATCAATCGGTAGGTCAATTGCCGGGCCTGCGGGCTCATCTGAAAGAGGGTGCCAAAATAGATCCAATCAGGTTTTGGCGATAGGAGTTCTGCGACATCGCCGTCGGTGAGAGTTGGAGCATCGTAAGCCGCGGGGTGATGAAGGGTGAATCGGGGCACACCTGCCGGATCGAGTTCCACCGTCACCACGCCCGTCGGGTGCGTCTCAATCTCGCGGACGTAACGCGTGGGGAGGCCTATTTCCGCCATGCGCTTGAGCACGCGCCGGCCACGCTCATCTTTGCCGACAGCGCTCACAAAGAACACGGTGTGCCCCAGGCGCGCGGCGTGGGCGGCGAAATTGAGCGCCGCGCCTCCCAGGTATTCCTGATCTCCGATGACGTCCCACAAGACTTCTCCGATGCTGACAATTTTCAAGGTACAGCCTCCCGCATTTCATCTGCCCGTATTCTCTGTTCCGGGCGCAAGGCTCAGGACGGCACCAAGCTAACCTCTCGAAAGGGAATTGGCAACACGGAAATATTCCGGCACAAAGGCGCGGAGGGTGCTCCCTCCGCGTGCAAAAGTACAGAATAAATGCATCCTTGGGAATGGGTTGAGCGTCCAATAGAAGAGTAAATGTGGGGGCGAACCCAAAACTGCAAAGCATTCGGTCGGCCGCGTGGACAGGGTCCGTCCGCAAGGGTCAAGAACCCGCCCAAAGATAGAGAGGGTGAAACATGCTGATGAAAAAGGCGTCGGAAATTCATTCGTCGGAGGTCACTCCGAAATGGCTATATTTGAACCGGCGAAAATTCCTGGCGGGCGTGCTGGGAGTGACGTCGGGGGCGCTCGCGGGGCAAATCCTTAGGGAGTTGGCTTGGCCCTCGCAGAAGGCCCTGGCACAAACCAAGCTCAACGTGGCAGGGAAGAGTCCATTCAGCACCACCGAGGAAGTGACCTCCTTCGAGGACGTGACGCATTACAATAACTTCTACGAGTTTGGTACGGGAAAGGAAGACCCCGCCAAGAATGCGACGCACTTTCGCACTTCACCCTGGAGCGTGAAAGTGAGCGGGCTGGTGGACAAGCCTCGCACTTTCACGGTGGAGGAGTTGCAGCAATTGGCGCCGCTTGAAGAGCGCATTTACCGTCACCGCTGCGTGGAGGCTTGGTCGATTGTGGTGCCGTGGGTTGGTTACTCCTTCAATGTGTTGCTGAAGGAGGTGTCGCCGCAGCCCAAGGCAAAATTCGTGGCATTTGAAAGTTACTACAGCATGGGCCAGATGCCCATGGCGAGTTACGCGGGAATTGCCTTTCCTTACGTTGAGGGGTTGCGGCTGGACGAAGCCATGCACCCGCTGGCGCTGCTCTGCTTCGGCATGTATGGGGGAACGCTGCCCAATCAGGATGGCGCGCCGGTGCGCATGGTGCTACCGTGGAAGTACGGATTCAAAAGCATCAAGTCGCTGGTAAAGATCAAGCTGGTGGAGAAGAAGCCGGACACGACTTGGAACTTGTCGAATTCCAACGAGTACGGATTCTATTCCAACGTTAACCCCCAGGTGGATCACCCGCGTTGGAGCCAGGCCAAGGAGCGCCGCTTGGGCGAGTTCTTCCGGCGTCCCACGCTGATGTTCAATGGTTATGACCAGGTCGCGTCGCTCTACGCGGGCATGGACCTGAGGAAGAATTACTAGAAACGGTGAGCGCTTGCGAAAAGTTCTCAGCAGCAAATGGATCAAGTTGCCTGTGTTCGCATTGTGCCTGGTTCCGCTGGGTCAGTTGGCCTGGCGGGCGCTTCACCGCCACCTGACCGCCAATCCCATTGAGTACATCACGCACCAGACGGGCGACTGGACGCTGATCTTTATAGTCATCACGCTGGCGGTGACGCCGGCGCGCAAGCTCCTGCGGCTGCCGGAGTTGATTCGCTTTCGCCGCATGCTCGGGTTGTTCGCCTTCTTCTACGGGTTGCTCCACTTCAGCACCTGGATCGGGCTGGACAAGTTTTTTGACTGGGCGGATATGCTGGCCGACGTCCGCAAGCGGACTTTCATCACGGCGGGATTCACGGGTTTCGTCCTCTTGCTTCCTCTCGCCTTGACCTCCACAGCAGGCTGGATTCGCCGCCTGGGGGGCAAGCGTTGGCTGGCGTTGCACCGGCTGATTTACGTTACCGCCATCGCCGGAGTGGTGCATTACTACTGGCTGGTCAAGTCAGACCATCGCAAGCCGCTGTTCTACGGCGCGCTGGTGGCTTTGCTTTTGGCCCTGCGGGTGGGATTCTGGCTGGCCGCGCGGCGCGGCAAGCCGATGGGCACTGCCCTCGAGCCCAAGCTGACAACCGCTGAGACGGCTTGACTCGCCCGCGTTCAACTCCCTAAATAACAATTCAGGAAGGCATGGCTTAGGGTCCAGGCTTGCCGGGCGGCCGCGGGGTTGTAACTGGCGCGCACGTCGCAAAAAAATCCGTGGTCGGCGTCGGAGAATTCGACGTTCACAAAGGGCCTGCCGGCTGTGCGCAGGGCCTCTGCCACTGCTTGCCTCTGCTCCGGGCCAATGTGCTTGTCCAAGCCGCCCCAAAAGAAAAGTTGCGGCGCATTCAAATCGCCGGCGCGGCTGAGCAGGCCGGGTCCCATGGGGCTGGGCGCGATGCCGCCGCCGTAAAATGAGACGGCGGCCTTGACCGGCAGATTGGAATTGGTGAGAAAGGAAACTCGTCCCCCCATGCAGAATCCGATGCAGGCGATAGGCGCCTCCGGGGCGCCCAGATCCTCGCGCAGCCAGGCATAAGCGGCGCGGACATCGGCCTCGAGGTCATGCTCCTTCAGGGCGCGCACGTGGGGCATGACCGCCTCGAAATTGGTGTAAGCCCCTTCGAATCCTGGCGCGGTGCGGTGGAAGAGTTCCGGGGCAAGGGTGTGGAATCCTTCGCGCGCAAAGCGCTCCGCAATGTCACGGATGTGTGCATTCACGCCGAACGCCTCCTGAAAGACCAAAAGCCCGGCGCGAGCGGGGCCGCGCTGAGGCTCGACCACGTACGCGCGCATGGTGGTTCCATCCGCAACCTGCAAGGTGACCCAGTCTGCCCGGATTTCTGCCATACGTTTTCCTCCCCATCGGAATACGTGGCGATGACGATAGTATTGATGCCCATGAATATCTTCCGCGCAATCCCCGCACGCCGTCAACCTTTACCTCGCTGCAAAATTCCCTTTTCCACGGCATGAAAAGCTCCGCCTTCCTAAGCCCATGATGAGAGACGCGGGTTAGTCGGAGGCTCGAAGCGGGGTTGCCCGAAAAAAAGCAGCCACGGTGAGGAGTCAACCGTGGCTGCATGCCGCTAACAAGATTCCACGCCAAAAGTCGGGACCCGGATCCGCTCCTAGTCGAGGATGCAGTAACTCCCGGGTTCGATCATCGTGTTGCAAGAGCCACTGCCCGGGGCTTTCACGGTCAACGAGCCAGCGGTGGAGCAGTTATGGCGCACCCTATCCATCAGCGGAAGCCACGTACTTCCCATTAATTTGCCTGATTCGTAATCAGCCTTGGGAAAGTAATAGAAACCCTGTACACGTTGGGCGAAGTTGTGGCTGTGTCGCTGCCGCTCCTCGAAATCTTCACGTTCATGTTGCCGCCCGCCGAGCATCCGGTCATCGTGACGCTCGACAGGGTTTCAGTGAACGGCGTGTTCGCCGTGCCTGTCGTGGTGGCCGTGCCGAAAGATTGTGCCGCATTGAAACTCGGGTCGTCAGTGGTCGATGAGCACCCCGTGGCCATCTGCATGATGATAGTCTGGCTGGCAGTGGTGTTCCCCGCCTGCGTGAAGTAAATCTTGGCATAGACGGTGCCCGCGCTGTCGTAGTCGCCGGGAATGTTCACCTGAAATTGCGCCGCATCGGACTGGGGGAATTGCAGCACGCCCGCTTGGACGTTTGTTCCAGTGCGGCAGGCAACGGTTGGAGCACTAGAAGTGGGCAGTGCCCAGATTGTAGCCGCCGTCGAGTTGTTGCAGGTCGCGGCGGGGAAGTTCATCACTTCGGGGTAGTCAATCCAGCCAGGGTTCGCACCGCCACCGCCTGAAGTAAGGAGCTGTTTTGACGTTCCGTTTGCCAATCCCGTAATCTGAGTCCCAGCGTTGGTAACGGCCAAAGCGTATGAATTGAGAGATTTGTTCCCCGTTCCGCCACAGGCCACGGCGGCATAGACAGGATTCAAAAGTTGAAATTCCGTCCCATCGTAAATCGCAATAGCGGGAATCGTTGTCGACAAATCACCACTAACCAGGGCCGTCGTGCCGCACTTCGTGATCGTGGTGGCAGTAAGACCATTGACCGCAAGTGTCGGGCCCGCGCCGGTATTAGCGGCAGTGGGCTTCCACACCACGATTAATCCCGGAGTCAATGCCGTGGCCGCAGGGGAGAGCGTGGCCGTTTGGGCCTGCGCCGTTCCGCCGCCCGCGATATACCAGTTCACGCTGGTGTCGGAGGTGCCAATAGCGCCGAAGGCGGGGTTGGCGGTCGATCCGCCATTAACGCCAAACCAGTAGTGGGCGGTCTGGGTGCCAAAATCCGAGCCCGCAATACTGTGCCAGGAGGGCAACGAACCATTGGACCACAGGAATTGCGTTGATGCCCCAAGCCCCAACCGCTGGGCACTTCCGGTGGAGTAGTAGATTATGTCGCCGTTGGTGGTCATCGGAGAAAGGGCGCTGAAGGCGGCCGCCGCGGTGGTTTGTCCCGTCCCGCCGACGCCGATTCCGAGCGTCCCGGTAATATCGCTAAACTGAATTTGCGCCAGGGTCGGTGCAGTTGCAGCGCCGGAAGCGCCAAGCGATTTTAGGTACATCGGAGTCGTGGAGGTGTTTCCCGCCAAGCGCGTAGGCGTTCCGCTCGCAGCTCCATAAATCAGGTCTCCCAGCGTGGTCATGGGATTGGTCATGCCGCTTCCACAGGAGCCCCAAAGGGGGTCCGTTCCATTGGAGGTCAGGCACTGGCCGTTGGAACCAATACCCAGACGGGCATTTGCAGAGGAATGGTAGTAATGAAGGTCGCCTTCCGTGGTGAGCGGTGAAAGGGCATTGAACGCGGCCGCTGCCGTGGTCTGTCCAGTTCCACCATTGAGAACTGGAACCGTGGGAAGCTGGCTGGTGGATACAGAGCCGCTCAGGTTACTGAAGGTCGGTTGCGAACAATTCGCATTGCCCGACGCCGCAACCCCCGTCGCAAAGTTGTTGCCCGAGCATTGTGTGGGAACGGCCGCCAACGCGGTGGCCGTCGCGGCGTTGCCAGAAGTATTGCTGGTAAGGGAAGAGGGCACATCGGCCGCGACCAAGGTGCGGAAAGAGGGGTTCCCGCTCGAACCATTGGGCGCCGCCAAAAAGGTATTGGCGGTCTGACTGCCGAATCCTGCACCGGTCAAAGAACCCCAGGAGGGATCAGTGCCATTCGAGGTCAGGAATGTATTCGCGCCGCCAATCACCAGGCGCGTATTGGAAGAGGAATGGTAATAGTGCAGATCGCCCTCGGTGGTCAGAGGAGAAAGCGCATTGAAGGCGGCTGACGCAGTGGTCTGGCCCGTTCCACCGGCGCCGATTCCCAGCGTTCCGGCAATGTCTGTGAACTGAATTTGCGCCAGCGCGGGCGCAGTTGCAGTACTGCCGGAACCGACGGATTTTAGGTACATCGGGGTTGTCGAGGTGTTCCCCGCCAGCCGCGTGGCCGCTCCACTTGCGCCCCCATAGAGAAGGTCGCCCAGCGTGGACATGGGATTTGACCAGAGCGAGGACACACAATTCGAGCTGATGCAGAACTGTTGGGCGGTGATTTTATTGGCGACGGTCATGTTGCCAGCGCCATCGTCAAGCGTGTTGTGCGGATTGCCGTACTGATCGCCGGTTATAATCGAACCCCCGAACAGATCAAGGCCCGTCGAAAAACTCTGTATGGAGTTATAATTTCCAACACTGCACGTTGAGGAAGAGCACAGTACAATACTCGATTCATTCCCGGTTCCTTCAGGCATGAGTGTAAAACCAGCATTTGCATTTCCCGTTCCACTGTTGGCACTAAAGATAAAGCCTAACGTGGGGTCGTAATGAAGTGTTCCCTGGTTCAACCCCAGGTTAGCCTCGACTGCTCCTGTAGTGGTCGCACCAACTTGAACGTCACCCGTTGAATTTCTTGATGCGGGAGAGTAAGCTGCCGTGCCATTTCCCAAATCCATGTAACAACCCGATGAACCTGGCACAACCAACCCTTGCGAGGGCGACCACGCAGTTGAGACTGAGGTATTCGTTACATTGGCGCGCCCGATAATATCCCACGTTCCGAATGTGGCAGCAAAATTTCCGCCCCGAGATGTAGTGAGCAACGGAGGGCATACCTCAACATAATTGGAATCCAGCGTTGCCTCAAATTCTACTCCATTTCCGCTTGTTGATAGTTGGAATGCGAGGCCAGGCGACACATTCGCGCCTGCGTTCGAAATGTGCGCGGTAAGAACCCCGCCAGTTCCGTTCACGCTGTCCACCGTAATCACGGGATTGGTAGTTGCGCCTGCCACGTTCATTGTGATTGTGTCTGTGGCGGCATATCCCGATCCCATGCCGGAAGTAAAGGAAAGGGTCTGCGCCGTGCCCAGTATGTTGGGAGCGTTCGCTATACTGGCTTGCGAGCCTAATCCGGTAACGCCATTCAGAGAATTGAAATTCACATAATAGTAATACGTGGTAGCGTGTGTGCTCCCAGCAGGATTGTGATAAGAGAGCGCAGGAGCAGACACTTGCGTGAGGGGGGCGTCAAAAAGACCGCCAGTAGTAAACTGTCCCCCTTGGGATATAAGGTCGGGAAAACTACCAATGCGTGCTTGCTGGAATGCCCACGTATCCACGGTTGGAAGGAATGTACTTAACTGCTCAAAGAATGTTCCAGGAGTGCTCATGGAGGCTGTCGTTGCGACACTTCCGCCAAACCGAATCTCACCGCTCGATGGCTCAAGAATTACCGTAGGATTAACAACCCGTTGCCAGATAGCTCCGCCGTCCGTAACCTGCGAACCCGCTACAGTTCCCCACGTAGGATGGCTCCCACCACTTGTGCCTCCCTGAACGCACTTCTGCTCATTGCCATTACTATCACTGATGACCTCACCAGCGAGGTAGGCATACCCAGCCGCCCAAGTCGGGGTGTTGCCGTTTAGGCCGATGGACTCGTAATACTGGTAGCCCTCGAAGTTCACATCCTGACCGTAGATGTCAAAACCGAGGTTTTGTACCTCAATGTCGTTTCCCTCAAATGAATTGCTGAAGGCTCCGGACGGAATGTAAACCGGCGTGCCTGAAAACTGGCCATAAAAATTGTTATTCTTGAATGTGTTAGCGTTTGCGCTTATTCCTAAGTAGAGACCGATAGCCCATCCAGTTATCTGATTATTCTCCACATCCGAATCACAGTTGCATTGAGTATAGTAGCCAAGGTCTGGCCGGAACGGCGTGTATGACCCGTAGAACAGCCCGTAGGATGCCGCCAGTACATTGTCGAGGATGCGAGCGGATGAGGCTTGTGGCAAGTATAGCGCCATGTCTCCGGGTTGTGGAACACCACCACCGTTGACGGCGTTAACATAATTGTAAATCCCCATATGTGCAATCGTCAAACCTGTGGAGTTGGCTGATGGATTTGCCTGGAAAACCATTGCACTTGCGCCGTTCCCGGTAAGACCGCTCACATTATGATTGACGCCTAGGATTTGGTCATTTGGATATAGTCCAATGCCCGCACCTGCACTCTCTGTTACCGTGTAGGCTCCCCAAAGAAGCGTGATGGGGCATGTCGCCGTACCAAGATTGAAGTTACTTGTAATTGTCATCGACACGCCTGGGTATCCGCTATAAAGGCCGGTTCCATTAATAATGCCGCCCGAAAGTCCGAGCGTCGTACAGATCAGGGTACTTGCGGATGTTACCCTCGTTTGAAAGGTCGCACCTGAAACCGTAGTCAGGTCAATGGCGGTGGTTCCATTGCCCAAGCCCGCGGAACTTCCGCTTCCACTGGGAGTCGCACACGCCGGGACCCCGCCGGTGGAAATCTGGTTTAAGAACTGGCCGGTGGTGCAACTCAAGGATTCAACCCCGCCCAAGGTAGTCGAGGTGGGGGCGGGGAGGTCGGCGCCCACCAGCGAGCGGAAAGTCGGCGCGGTGGCACTGCCCGAGCTGGGGCCGGCCATGATGAGGTTAGCGTTTTGATTCGCCAAGGCCGCTGTCAATGTGCCGGAGCCGGTCACCGGTGTGCCGGAAACCGAAAACATGGAAGGCATCGACAGTCCGACGCTGGTAACGGTTCCGCTGCCGGTACTGCACGAACCCCAGAGGGGATCTGTGCCATTCGAGGTTAAGCATTGCCCGTTGCTGCCGATAGCGAGGCGCGCATTTGAGCTGGAGTGGTAATAGTGCAAGTCGCCTTCTGTGGTGAGGGGCGAAAGGGCATTGAACGCGGCCGTCGCAGTGGTCTGCCCCGTACCACCTCCGGCGATTGAAGCGGTTCCAAATGTCGGGTTAGCTGACGACCCCTGTGAGATCATGGGCACGCCGCTCGTCGCACTGGGAGAAATTCCAGCAAGGGCCGTACCACTCGCAAATATGCCTACCTGGTATTGCGCGGGCGAGCCGCTCGTGCTGAGGTTGCCTCCCCCGCCACATCCGGCTGCCATGGGGTTGAGCAACTGAAATTCTGTTCCATCATAGACTGCAGTAGCGATGTTGGCGGTGGTGAGGTCATTCGCAACCAGGGCGGTCGTCCCGCACTTGGTAATGGTGGTGGCGGTCAAACCGTTGACGGCCAGGGTGGGGCCTGAGCCCGTATTGGCGGCGGTGGGTTTCCAGCGGACCGTCAACCCCGCCGTCATACCGGTGGCCGCCGGGGAGAGGGTCACGGTCTGCGCCTGCGCCGATCCGCTACCCGCCGCGTACCAGTTCACGCTCGTGTCGGAGGTCCCGATCAAAGATTTTACAGCTGTGGCAGAGGTCCCGGTGTTGTTGCCCCAAAAGTAGTGGGGGGAAAAGGAACCCACCGTCAAGGTCACTGCCCCGGTCGAACTGGAGTTTGTGATCAGGTTTCCATCGCCGTTGATGGAGGAAACTCCACCGCTCCCGCAAGAACCCCATAAAGGATCACTCCCATTGGAAGTCAAGCATTGGCCATTGCTGCCAATTCCCAGGCGGGTGTTCGCGGAAGCATGGTAGTAGAGGAAGTCGCCTTCTGTGCTGAGTGGCGAAAGCGTATTGAAGGCGGCCCCTGCGGTGGTCTGTCCGGTCCCCCCCCCGGAGACGGCAATTGTGGGAAGGTCGGAACCGACAAGGGCGCGGAAAGTCGGGGTTCCCGAACTGCCATTCGGTGCGGCATAAAGATAATTAGCGGTTTGACTGCCAATGCAGTTGGCGTTTCCGCTGGCCGCCACACCTAAGGCGAAGGCCGAACCCGTGCATTGAGTCGGCGCGGTAGCTAAGGCCGTGGCCGTCGTCGCGTTGCCGGAGGTATTGCTGGTAATGGAAGCGGGCAGGTCTGCCGCAACCAGAGTGCGGAAGGAAGGATTTCCGGTCGTGCCGTTGGGTGCCGCTAGGAAATTATTCGCGGTCTGACTGCCGAATCCCGCTCCGGTTAAAGAACCCCATGAGGGATCGGTGCCGTTCGAGGTCAGGAAGGTATTTGTGCCCCCGATCGCCAAGCGTGAATTGGAAGAGGAATGGTAATAGTGCAGGTCGCCCTCAGAGGCGAGAGGAGAAAGCGCGTTGAAGGCGGCCGCAGCGGTGGTCTGACCCGTACCGCCTCCGGCGATCGCGGCGGTTCCGAACGTCGGATTGGCCGATGATCCCGCAGAAATCAGCGGCACCCCGCTCGTCGAAGAAGGCGATATGCCGCCCACCGCTGCACCTGCGGCCCCATTGACGGTTATAGAGTATTGGGGAGCTCCGCTGTTCACGCTGCACGTTGAACCCAGCGTGCATGTCTGGCCGTTAACTGTAGTCGCAGAATTTGCGAGGGCAGTGTTGGGTACGGTTTCATAGGTAATGGTATTGCTGGAAGTTACAACGGGCACGGAGTTGGTCGTGGGAGAAGCTGGAAAGCTCACGCCGTTCAGGCTCGTCAACGTGCAGGAGCTTCCGAGAGTGCAATTCACACCACCAACGGTGGTCACGCCGCTGCCCGGCAGGTCTCCTGTGGCAATAGCGCGGAAAGTCGGTGCCCCCGAACTGCCATTCGGCGCGGCATAAACATAATTGGCGGTTTGACTGCCAATGCAGTTGGCGTTTCCACTTGCCGCGATACCCAATGCGAGGGCCGAACCCGTGCACTGAGTCGGCGCGGTGGCCAGGGCCGTGGCCGTCGCCGCGTTGCCCGTCGTGCTCTGATTGAGTGTGGGTATGTCCGCCGCCACAACGGCGCGGCACGACATGTTCCCGTTAGACCCATTGGGGGCGGCGAAGAAACAATTAGCGGTCTGACTGCCGAATCCCACTCCGGATAAGGAACCCCAGGAGGGATCGGTGCCGTTCGAGGTCAGGAAAGTACTCGCACCGCCAATCGCCAAGCGTGTATTGGAAGAGGAATGGTAATAGTGCAGGTCACCCTCGGTGGTGAGAGGAGACAGCGCGTTGAAGGCGGTCGCCGCGGTGGTCTGACCCGTACCGCCCTGGGAAATTGTCGCGGTACCGCTGAGGTTGCTGAAATTGGGCTGAATCCAAGCGGGCAGTCCGCCGCTGATCCCCAAGAACTGGTTGCTTCCGCCGATGGGCAAGCGGGCGAGAGCCGGCGTCACATTCGTGAAAAGAATATCTCCCGCCGTGGTGAGAGGAGTCTGCCCCAGCGCCAGCGAACCTGCAAGGTTACCAAACCCCGGCTGCAAGCAATTGGCATTTCCGCCGCTGGAAATACCCGTGGCCCAGTTGTTGCTACCGCATTGAGTGGGGTTGGAACCCAAAGCGGTGGCCGTGGCGGCATTGCCGGAGGTGCTGCTGGTAATGGAAGCGGGCAGGTCCGTGGCTGCCAGGGCGCGGAAGGTGGGTGTGGCCGCCGGTCCGGAGCCCGGCCCCGCCAATACCGTTTTGGCCGTCTGAGTCAGAAGTTGTGGCGCGAGCGTTCCACTCGAGGTGATGGGAGAGCCGGAAACGGCCGAATTGAAAATGATGCCGTCGCCGGTCATTCCCACACTACTCACAGTTCCGGTGTTGGTCACGCCACTCGAAACAAACATCGTCCGCACGTCGGTGACTGAGGAAATCGCCGTGCTGGTGGTGACCACCGTCGCGATCGGGATGCTGGCGGTAGTGAAGCCCGAGGTATTTGAAGCCGGCGCGCAATTATTAGCAGGGTTGAGATAAACATAGTTCGTTGCACTGGGCGCCAGGGTTAGTGTGCCACCGGCGTATGTCTGAACGGTATTGCTGCAAACGGCCGTCCCCGGGGCCAGGCTCAAGCTCAGGTTTGATCCCGCCGTCGGCCAGTATCCGGGCCCAAATCCTTGCACGAATTTCGCATTGACTGGGAAAATCTCCTGGCCCGCCTGCGCTTGGGGTTGCTGGGGGAATGCGGAATTATGAATTATGAATTGAGCAAGAAGGAAGAGGAGTAGGAACCGGAAGAAAGGCGTCCGTGATCTGTAGTCCGTGGTCCATTGCAACAATCGGCGACTGGCCACCGACAACGGAGGCCGGGCGATGGACAAGCCATTCATAATTCCGCATTCATGATTTTGAATTTTTACCATACTTGCACCTTTGCGGTCACCCCACCGTCTGAGGCAACGAGATAGAGGTTTACGTCGTCCACATCCGTTGGCGTTTGCCACCAGATGGCTCCCGGGCTGGTCATGCGGATTTGCGCACCCACGGGAACGCGCCCGAGCAGATGCGGTACCGTGAAATTGCCGGGCCCGGAGGGTGCCACCGGGATTTGGCCAAAGAGGCTAGTCGCCGGGGTCACGTTGGTGACCTGAGTCCCGCTGGTCACGATGACCCCAAGGAAGGCATCACCGGGATTAAGGGGGGCAAGAACGGTCCGATAATAGTAGCTGCTAGGCCAGTTCTCCTGTTGATAAAAGAGGTAAGAGGTGGTACTCGCGGGGGCCGAGTCAATACTGGGGTCGCTGGGTGCGTAGCGCGAACCGTTGGCGTAGAGGATTCCGTTCGTTACACTGGGATTAAGGGAATTGGAGGTGGCGAGCTGAAAGCCGCTGACCACGCCGTTTAAACCCAGGTCGCCCACCAACGTGTCCGCAATCGAGGCGAGATCGCTCAGAAATGCCACGTTGGAATCGAGCAGCGCCATGTTGCCGTCCATGTCCGATTCGTATTGCGTGATCCCGTGCTGCGGCTGGACAAAGCCTTTGCGGGGCAGCACTGTTCGCACTATTGCCATAATTAGTCCTTAGTCCGTTGTCCGTGGTCCGTGGTCCGTTGGGTCACCGCAGGCGACACAACGGGCAACGCACGGCGAACAGCTTTTCAATGAATCAATGGCCCATTGGCCCCATGAATCAATCACCGCTGACTCCCGCGGGCAGATTCACACTCAACCTCTGGCAAATCGCCATGACCTTCGCGGTGCCTTGATTCTCCGCGCCACTCGTCGACCAATAGGTTTGCATCACGACTTTGCCGTTGGCGTCATTCACGTCGAGCTGATAGGGGCAGACGACCATACTGCCCTGGCCGGGATCGCTATTGGCCAGCGCCGGCGGGGTGGCTTGTCCCGGAACGTAGCCGGCCGCCGGCGAGCGGGAGGAGTAGAGAATCGGGATAAAGAGACACTCCGCGTAACTGTAACCGTAGCCATCCACCGGCGAGACGGGGGGCGAGACGGTGTCGCCGGGCCCGTAAAAGCCCATGTAAATGATCTCGCAGCGCACCGCGCCAAACTTGGCATTGTGCGAGATCTTCGCCAGGGCGTAATCCGTCAGCGGCTGTCCGCCGGCAATTGTCGAGTCGGCTAAATCAAAAAATCCGGGGATCGAACTCATCAGCATCTGAGACATGGGGAAACCTCATTAAAAGTTGAAAGTTAAAAGTCGAAGACTGGTTTCTTTCAACTTTCAACTGTTGACTTTCGACTGCTCTCAAAAGATGGTGCTCAACGGCGACGTCACCACGCCATCCGCGCCGGGCGTGGCGGTGATGAAGAAATACGTCTCCTGCTCCTCCTCTGTTGCTTGCGAGTAGGGCGGCAACACCATGGATGCGGACGGTACGATTTCGTATGGTGATGTGGTGCTGGCCCGGCGCATATCCAGGAGCGTGAAGCGCACTTGTCCGTTGGCATAATCGGGCGCGCGGCCGATGATTTCGCACGGGATATTGGTGACGCCGCGCCCGCCGCCGATATAGTCGGGAACCAACGAGTGAGTGAGCGAAACCCAGTCTTTCAATTCGGGCTGAAGCACTCCGAGTTGCGTAACGATTTGATAGACCGGCGTGGCAAAACCGTAGCGGCGGAAGAGTTGGTCGCCCAGCAGGAAGGCGCGCAGCGTGCCCCCGCGTCCAGTGCGCAGGCCGGCGGCCTCCACCTGGTGGTTGTAGAGGTAGCGGAAAAGGTTATAGCTCGCCTGCTGAAGCATGGTGACCGTGGTGTTGTAAGTGCGCGCGCTGGTGTTGGTGGCGGAGTCGTCCGCATCCAGACGATAAGCGAGCGCGTTAATGACGGGCGCCAGCCGCACTTCCGGAATTCCCACGATGTTGCCCTGCGTGAAGCACAGCACCGACGTCTGGTTCGCCGGGTTCTTCATCGCCTTCAGGGTGAGCTGGCCGGAGGCGGTGACCACCATGACCAGCCCCAGAGGTTTCAGAATCTGATCTTCCAGCCAACTGCGCGCCTGCTGCGGCGACGTGATCTTGAATTCAAACCAGTCTCCCGAGAACATGGCATCGCGAAGCGCGGTGATGCCGGCCACATCGAGATAAGGATTCGGATTGATGAGCGTGGAGGGATTGCCGCCCGTGGCTTCTGTGGAAAGCGGAACGTACTGGGCCCAGAAAGGATTCACCGCCGCCACCAGTTGGCCCGTGCCGCCCACTTCCACGACCGCGCTGAGCGCCTGGTCCTGGCCCACTCCCAATTCGTTTTGCGCGGCAGCGAGAAAAATGTCGAGCGGGTTGCCGCTGATCCAGCGCGGGTTGTCATTCGAGACCGGATAGCTGTTGCCCAGCCACTGCGCGCCGCTCGGCTGCCAGGTGTTCTTCTGCCCCGGCAAGTACTCTTCCGGTCCGCCGTTGGCCCAGAGAAAGGCGCCCTGGGCGAAGCGTTTCAGGTCCTCCGCCTTGAGGATGACGCGGCCATCGGCGTCGAACCCGATTTCGGAAATCTGCAACACGTGGAGCGAAACGAAGTCACCGATCGAGCTGCCCGGAAAACCCATGCTGAACGTCACGACCTGCCCGATCAATTCTTCTTGCGCCGCCAGGGTGTGGAGCACGCCGCCGGGATCGATGCAATGAATCTCCATCTGGCCAACCGAGCTGGAGCCGTTCTTGTCGTCGATGGATTGTTCCGCCCCGGCGGGGACGTACATATAAGGCAGCAACTGCGGCAACCCCGCGACCGTCAGCAGCAGGCTGGGATTGGTCGCCACCAGCCACATCCACGCGGTCGGGGCGAGGGCGGGCCACACCTCGAATTCATAAGGCAGGCCGCGCGCTGCGAGCGAATAAGCCAGCAGCGAGCCATTGCCCGTCGCCTGCAAAACGGTGGCTTGCCCTGCGATGAGCGTGGTGAGCACCGCATCGATCGAGGTGCCGAGCCCGGTGAAAAAATTTGCAAGGCCCGAAATGGAATAGAGGTCGAGGAGCATCAGGATCATGCCCCAGGTGCCCTCCTGCCACACCGACAGCGGCGAGCCGGAATACCCGCCCGGTGAATCGTTGTAAGGCTTCAGGCCGCTGAACGGGGAAGTGACCTGATAGGTTTCGTTGTACGAGTTGGCCGCGCTCGCGAGTGCGATTGTTTGATTGTTTAAAAGAAAATGCTGATAAACGAACTCCGCGCATTGCAGGGCGATGTCGTCGCGCCCGGTAGCGTGTGCCCACAGCGCCGCCCAATGGCCGGAAGCGTCGAGCGCCTGGCTGGTGTCGAGGGTGTTTCCGGTCACGCCCTGGGCGAAGTGCCCCGGTGTCGAACCCGCGGGTGCAATGTAGAGGTTTGCAATCAGGTTGGCATCAATGCTGGCGGCTGCCGCGCTGGCGGCGGCCGCAGTGGCAGAAAGCGAGTTCGCCTGGGCGGAAGTGATCTGTGCCGTCTTGGTCAATGCGGTGGCTGCCGCCGGAAGGGCGTTGGAGGCGCGCTGGAACGCAAACCACAAGTCGATTTGGTGTTCAGTGGAAACGGTGGGAACCAATCCTGGGACAAACTGGTAACCCGGATTCTGATAGCTCCCATATCCTTCGTAAAACAGCCCCTTGGTAAGGTCCGCCGCGGTGCTCTGTAGGGTGAGCAGGAAGTTGATCATTCCTTGCAAGGGCAACGCGGGACTGAAGTCTTGCGAGAGCCGCATGTAGACGCAGTAGGCGAAGACCACCCAGGCCATCGCGCCGGCGCGGATGTAAGCCTGGTCCACCTGGCCGTTGTAGGTGTCGTAGCTGAAGCTCAGGGAATTTGCCGGCTGGATGGTCCCGACGCTCAGGTTGTCGAAGTAAAGGTCCGTATTCGCCGCCGTAAGCGTGAGCTTGAAGCCCGTAATCCTGACCAGCGTGTCGGTTACGAGATTGGATATTTCCGATTGTAAATTTAATAGCGTGGTACGCCAATTTGTGGCTCCCGGCCCAATGGGCACGGTGATGACTGTGCCCCCCAGCGTCGCCGGGCCGGCCGCGCCGCTGGTGACTTGAATGTCGGTCACCAGGCCCTGGGCGGTCACAAGGCTGATGTCGAAAACGAAGCCCACCCCCGCCGCTTCCATGTGCTCGAAGCTTAGGTAATTATCCGTGCTATCGGGGAAGCCGCTGCCCACGTAAGTAAAGACATCGTTCGCGGAGCCGGAGCGAAAATCCAGGATGTTGCCCGTGCCGTAAGGCGGCTCCAGGGGGGAAACACTTGCGGCCGCGACATTATTAATGGTTGCGCCCGTGCCGCTCTTCGACCACCGTGCCGTGGAACCGTCTTCGGCATTCTCCAGCACCGTCGAAGCCAGAAAACCCGGTGCGGCGAGAAAAGCATTCAGTTGACTAATCACCTTTTCCGCTGCGGTGAAATTACCCGCGGACGTATAAGCAAGGATGGCCAGCGCGGAATCGTAGATGTACCCGCGGTTCTGGATCGCGGGGATGTCCGTCGCACCGGGATTGGGCACATAAAGCGGATCGCTGGTGGGAACGTCGAAGGAGCGCGGCAGGTCGGAATACTCCAGCGCAGATCCCAGGGAATCGAGAACTTCCGTCCACCCCACCACCGGGTCGTTGTAGAGGACATGGACGGCCGGGATTCCGGATTGCGGATTCAAAATTATGGAGCTGCCGGCGCGTGCGTGGAAGCCGTCACTCTGCACGATGATGGGGACGTTGTCTTCCTGTAAGTATTCAACGTCGGTCTTGAGGTAAATCTGCGCTTTGTAATTCGTCAGCTTGCCACCCAGGGTAGTTCCGGCCTGCGGCGTCTGGCAAACACCCGTGTTGGTGTGCGCCACCCAGCCGGAAGGAATGGCGGAGCCGTACCAACCGCTCGCCGGAGGCGCGACGCTGGTGGGGTAGAGCGCCGCCAGCAGCAACCCGGAGCGCACCCCCGCCAGGCTCCATGTATAACCTCCGGAATAAGCGCCGCCCCCGGCGGGAACTGTGGTTTGCAGCGCGGAGCTGCCTTGGTAGTACCAGACATCGGTGTGGACAAACACATCGACCCGGTAGGAGCTCTGGGCGTTGAGCAAATTGAAAACGTACCCCGTCGCCACCCAGTAAGTGTTTTGATAACCGAGAGCAATCAGCTTCCACACTTGCGTGTTGTCGCCGGTCAGGGCGCCGAGCGTGGTCGGCCAATTGGGAGGATTGTTGGTGTTGGCCGTGGCGCCGCTATAGAGCGCCATCTGAACGTTGTTGTTGGAGTCCACGATCAGCGAACCGAAAGGATAATTGGCGTTGGCTGTCCACTTGGCGATTACCCCGGCAGTCTGCGGCAGCCCCGGCGTAATCTGGCTGGAATTGGCGTTATAAAGCAGCGCGCCGACGGATTGCTGCATTACCGAGGTAACTTCGTAGCCGTTTACCAGCAGGTTGCCCCAGGCGAGCGCCACGCCCGATTCATTCACCGGGTAACCGTCCGGGCCCAGTTGATTGTCCGCCCACAGCCCGGGCGGCAGCGCCGCCGCGATGGATTCAACTTGCGACATCGCGAACGGAGCTTCTTGCGCGCCGCTCACCGTCAGGCCCGTCAGAAAATTAATCTGCGAGCTGAGGCCGCACTCCACCAGACCGGAAGCGGGCTCTTCCGTTACCGCGGAGTTTGTGGCCCCTTGCGTCAGGAGGGCGTCGGCAAGCCAGTTGCCGGCGGGGCTCGATTGACGCCCGTAAAGCCAGGCCAGCGATTGGTTCATCGCCTGCCAGAAATTCCCGGGCCAGTATGTCGAAACGCTGGGCATTGTGGTGGTCAACTTCCTTAAGTCAAACTTGGTCGATCTCTCTGTCCTGCATGAATTGAGTCATTTGTTCACCGGATCATTGACCCATTGAAATGCGCCATATGCATCGACACGGTCTTTAAATGAAGCAATGACCCGATGAATCAATGATTCAATGTGTCGGCGCTCCGCGCCGCTAGGTTCCCCACCCGCCAATCCCCCACGTCATCGTCCCGTACCCGCATTGGGTGAGCGATTGGATTTGCGCCTGCGTGAAGGTGGCGAGCACGATCCCGAACTGCGGGATCTGCAAAATGTACAAGGGCTGCTTCGCTTGCGCGTTCAACCCCGTCTGCCAGGTTTGATTTCCGCTAATCATCTGTTTGTCCGCTCATTGAAAAATCGGCTCATCTTCCCATCGGTTCATCGGTCCATCTGCTGATCGGCTCGGTGCTTTTTGATGGTCCGATGAGCCGATGGTCCGATGGACCGATCAGGTAATGACCTGTCTAAACTTCACATGAAAGCTATACTGTCCGGCCGCTTTAAAGGCCGCCGTCCAATTCGTGTCCTCGAGCCAGTAATTGGTGAAGCTGGATTGTGAACTATCGGGATAATAGGCAAAGACGCCGCCCTGGAGGGCATAGTTCATGAACTGCGCCCAAGCCTGTACGTCGCTGCCAATGCCCACCCACTCCAGGTCGAGATCGAGGTAATTGTCGATGCGTTCGAGCACCGACTCGCGCACGCCGCTGGAGGCCACGTTGTCATGCCTCACCGCCACGGCGGAGTACGCGGGCACCCGACGCGGCGGACGCAGAAACATGAGCGTCGCCGAACCACTACCGAAGGGATAAACGATCGCTGGATTTGCCATCTTTTTATCGGGTCATTGAATCATCAAGTCATTGAGTCATGGGTTTCTGGCATGCGCAGCCGGTTTGCGATGATTCAATGACCCGATGAATAAATGACCCGATCCTCTTAGTGTCCTACCGGACTTCCTCTCTGCGCGCTCGTGGCGGTTACATTGACTCCTCGCGCCACGGCGCCGTTCACCGCACCTGCTACGTAGTTTTCAAAGTCCTGCGTGCCACGGATGATCACCACGCCCGAGCCACTAAACCGGTTTCCTGCTCCGGCGGCGCCCGGGGCCAGCGCTCCGGAATCCGGAATCCGCGATCCGGAATCGGCGAGAGTCCCGTGTCCCATGTCCCCTGTCCCGTATCCCGAGCTGCCACCGCTGCGGCGATGACTGCCCGTGCCGGCGAGCAGCGCATACTGTGCCGCTGCTTCAAAATGCAGGCCCGCGGCCATGATGGCCGCAGGATTGGGCGGCCACGTTCCTTCCGCGAGCAGGGCGATGCCGCGCGCCGTTTCCCAAACTGCCTCCACACCCGCCTGGGCCTTGCGGCCGGCCACCAGGCCGGCCAGGCCCTTGCTCAATAACTCGACACCCACGGCCGACTGCGAGCGGAGAGCAAGCGTTGAACGTTCGACGGCATTCGCTTGCAGATCTGTCTGGGCAGTGCTGGTGGTGATTTCCGGCGTGAGCACGCGGAAGGCCTCGTGCATCTGGCGGAGCGGCGCCACGGCCATCTGGCTTTGCGTGTGCAGGCGGGAAAACACCGCCACCGCGTCCTGCTGAGCCTTCGTGGCTTTCAAAACTTCCGCCGTATGCTCGCTCATGGTCTTGGCGCTTTTCTCCAGCCCGGCAGAGGATGCGTCCAGGATTTTCAGCGCTGAGTTAGCGCGTTGCGGATGCGCCCCAAGTTGGAGGAGCAGACTGAGGATGTTGTTTTGACTTTGTTCCATAGGTTTATTGTCGATTACCGATTGCCGATTCTTTTCGCGGGTAGGTGGTAGGTCGTACGTGGTAGATGGGGAAAACCCCACATGCCACCCTCTGCTCTTCTCCACCTACCACCTGCCACCTACCAATCAATCACATTCTCTTCCTTCTCAAATTCGCCTCGGTCGCGGGCGGCGAGGGTCTCAGCCGCGGTGCAATCCAGCAGGTACGCCGGCATGCCTGTGAGCTCCAGGAGTTTGCTCGGACGGCAGTGGCTGCGCTTCGCCACTTCCGCCAGGTACGACAGCCGCTCCTTGTCCTCCAGGAAATCGGCCGAGGTCTTCGACGGACTCGGGGGTCGGGATCCGGGATTCGGGATTCGCCGTAAGCCCCGAATCCCTAACCCCTAACCCCGAATCCCGAGGCACGAAAACCTCGCCTCGCAGCCAGCGGAAAATGAATTTCAAATCTTCAATCAGAATGTCGGCCAGCTCGACTTCGTCTGCCTGCGGAGACGCCGCAAAACGGGGCCGGACGAACAAGCGCGTTAGCGTATCTGTGAGCCACTGCGTAAACGCCTCGATATCTTCGGTTTTGACTTCCTCGGGCTTGGCGTCGGTAATCCTGGCTTGCAGTTGTGTCCCCGCTCGTCCCATGGCCAGCGCAGCGAAAACCGGAGGCCGGCACAGCAGTACGGAGAGCCCGGAGGCGGGCAGAACGACGCGCTCAATGTTGGCGTGCTCAAGGGCTCGCTTGAAGTCTTCCGCTTTGGCAATGCCATTAGCTGACATTAAATTACTCCTGCACAAAGTAGGTGGTAGGTCGTAGGTGATAGGTGGGGGAAAAACCCACATGCCACCGCCACCTACCGTTCCTTCCCACATGCCACCTACGACCTACCACCTACCAGTTCACACTTGCCGATACACTTTGCCGCCGCGATCTCCTACCGGCCGGTTCAGGTCCGCGATCGCTTGAAAGGTGACCTTGTAAGTTGTCTCCTTGCCGCGCTGGAACGGCAGCTTCACCGTCTCTTTTTGATAGGCGCGGTAGATTTGGGAGATGACGAACTTGGCGGTCTGGTCCTTGCGTTTGGAGATGAGGAGCACGCTGAATTTGGGCACGGGCTTCAGGCCGCCGAAGGCAATCTCCTCGTAGACCTGTGCTCCTGCTGGCAGAGCGCTATCGGTGCCCGTGGCGTAGGTTCCGTGGGGAATAAGGATCTGGAGCTTGTTGCAGTCCGATTCCTTCAGCGTGACCGCGATCGAGTCCACTTCTCCCGTCATCACGGCATCGATGGGGAGGGTTTCCTGGTCGGCGGTGGTTTCTTCAATCTTGGCGCCAATATCGAGATCCGTCACGCCTTCCAGCGCTCCTGCGAACAGGTAAGCCGGCGCCAGTGCCACACAGGTCCACACCACGGTAGAACCGTCGGAGGTGGTGGCGCCGAGCGTGTTGCCCCAAGTGCCGGGCGGAATTCCGTACGTGGTGCCACCCGTCGTGCACTCCTGAACGTTGCCGTTCGAGTCCACGATCATCTGTCCGGCGGTGACGGCTTGCGTGGCCGACCACGCGGATTGCGAGGGCGTGCCGTCCGCGCCGATAATGTGCCGCTTCCCGCTGGCCGGCGCGCAGACATTTAAGTAAATCCACCCGGGGCCTTGGTGGATCAGGGTGGGAGTTGCGGTTCCGAGAGCCATGATAAAACCTCCAGTAGGCAGTAGGCAGAAAGCAGTAGGCAGCAAACAGCAACCGCTCTATAGCCGTACTTTGATAAACTTGGCCTTCAATTCATAATTCATAATTCATAATTCCTTCTACGTTTCTTCCAACTCGAAAAGCACCGTCAGCGTGATTCGCATCACCGGTGTGTCGATCCCTTCCACGCTGATCTTCCCCGGCACATGCGACTCGACAAAAACCTCATCCACGGTCCCGGCGGCGTTCGGCACGGTCGTGCCGCTGGGCACAGTCTCGTGTTGAATGGGCAGAGAGATGGTCCAGTCACCGAGGGAGGGCCAGGGACCGGCGCTGGTAATAATCAGGTCAAGCAGGCGCGCATAATCCTGCGCGTCCTCCTGCGCCATCTCCTGATCGTACTGGCCGGTATCGAGCGCCAGGTTGATGCGAACCTCGTGGTGCCGTGTCGTCTTGTCATCGCCGCGGTCAAAGTTCGTGGAGCCGATCTCCAGGGCGAGCCAGGGCCAACCCGTACGCGGTCCGGGACCTTTGTGGAATTCCGTAATGGTCGTGAGCGGCGGATTGCCATCCACGGCGCGCGCCGCATTGATAACCGTAAGCGCCGCGGCCTGGTCGCGCTGGATAATCGCGATCAGTTGATTAACCAACGGCTTCGCGAATTGTGCTTGGTACGCTTGGGTCCAGGCCATTAGGTTCCTCAGATCGGGTCATTTACTCATCGGATCGTTGAATCATTGAAAAACCGGGGCGCGCTCAGCGCGCATGTTTTCAATGACTCAATGACCCGATGAAGGAATGAATCAATTCCTAAAATTCCCTTCTGTCCCACTTCCTAAACACGTTCGTCGAACCCTCGCTGGAAGTCTCGCTCGGGTATTGGTCTCCGCCGGCGACTCCGCCCAGTTGCGGGCGCGGCGTTTCGACTTTGGCGAGAGGGTCGAACAAGTAGTCGAAGTCACCGCCCTGGGCCCGCGGCTTGCCGTCCGGGTCGCGGGCGTTGAGCTTGTTGCACAACTCGCGGAATTCATCCTCAAAGCCCTTCGCCACGCGGGCCGCTGCGGCAATCCCCGAAGTTTCGAACACCTCGGCAAGTTGCGCGCAAGCGCCATAACGGTTGATTTTTTCGAGCAGGTTCAACTGGTCGGTGCTGAAGCTTCCCTGCCAGGCGGTGAACCCCAGGCTCGCATAGGCTTCCTGAAAGCGCCGCTGCAAGATGGCATCAATTTCCCCCGCCACGTCGTCTATATAATTCTGGATGAGCGTATCGGCGGGTTCCTTCGGCCCATTACGCGTAAACGTGGGAAACATGCCTGCGACTTGAGCGATCGTTGTATAGGACATAAGGCTCCTCAATCGGGTCATCGAGCCATCGGGTCATCGGGCCATTGAAAAGCAAGTCAGTCGATGAGCCGATGACCCGACGTGCAGATCACTACACGGTGACGTACACCGAGATTGTCGTCCCGCTTCCTGAGTCGACGGTGTAATACAAATTCGTCGCGTCCGCCGCTTGGGTGCGATGCACGGCCACGGTCGAGGTGAGCAGCACCATTTCGTCCTTGGGCGACTGCCCGACCGACTGATTGTTGGGCGCCACGATGCTGTGGGGAATGGTGTTGGCCCCGCTCGCGAGACCCGTAATGTCCACCCGGATCCGCCGCACGAGTTGACGACGGTCCAGGCGGAAGGTGTAAAGCGTGGTGTAAGTTGCTGAAGCTGACATTGAAAAACCTCCCAAAAAGGATGAAGGATGAAAGCTGAAGGATGAAGTTTTCATACTTCACCCTTCATACCTCAGCCTTTCTTCTTCGCTGCCTTCGCGGCGCGGAACGCCACGAACTCTTCGTACTCAGCCTTCTCAGCCGCGGCTTTGGCTGCGGCTGCGTCCGCGTCTTGCTTGGATTTCTTTTCCCGAACTTCCGTGCCGCCGATCGGATCAGGCTTGCCCTGAAACAACGGCACCTGGCCGTAGATCAGAATGCTGGCTTCCTCTTCGGTCAGTTCGATTTCGCCCGAGGCATCCACCGGGATCAATTTCCCGTGACAGGCGCTGGGCATCAACTTCGCCACCGCCGCGCCCTTGGCGACATACATGACGTTGCTCTTTTCGATAGGCTGAAGAACTTGGTACTTGGACATCAAAAACCTCCATTTATTCATTTGGCCATCGGGTCATCTTCCGGAATTTGGTCATTGCTTCATCGACTCATTGAGTCATTGCACCAGCACGCCGATTCGCGCCTGTTTTTCATTGACCCGATGACCCGATGGCCAAATGACTCAAACCTTTCGCTGACCCGATGAACCAACGGTCCAATCCTCTACGCCACGGCGCTCTTAAATACGTACATGGCGCCGGGTACGACGATCTTCACGCAGTAGTAGGTTTGGTACTCGATCATGTCGCCACTGCGCTCTTCCACGCGATAGCGCTTCACCAGCATGCCGCCGTTCTGGGGCACGCCGTAGAGCCAGCGGAAAGTGGTGCCGGGGGTGATCATCAACTGGCCTTGTCCGGCCGGCACATACGCCAGGATGGCGTTTTTGCCCCAGATGTAGTTGAGGTTGTGCGCGATGCCCTGTTGTGAGGTGTCATACAGACCTTTGGCAACCACAAAGTTGTCAACATTGAACAGGCCGGCCAATTGCTGATCGGTGGGATAGCCGAGGGGCAGGGCGTGGTTCTTGAAACGGTCGAGGATGATGGGGTGCTGGATGAGCTGCAGCCACACCGGGTAGCCGATCAGGAGCGTGTTGGGCTCCTTGGTGCAGCTCAGCAGGATGGTGGAACGCTGCGCGGTGATGGCCGCCACGGGATCCGAGTTCTGGAAATCGCTCCACTGGGCCGTGCCCGCCAGCGAGGTGCTGGGCACCGACGCGGAGTTCATGATGAGGTTGTAGATCTGAATTTCCCGCTGCTTGTCGATGATGTCGGCGAGCGTTTCCGTGGTGAAGACCTCGGGGCCTGTCGAGAAATCCCATTTGGCGCGCAGTTCGTCGGGGATGAGTTGCTTCTGCGCTTTGCCGTCGCAGTAGTACTCATCATTGGACATGCGCCAGCCGGGCATTTCGTTGGCTTCGCTTCCCGGCGCGCGCTCCGTGTTGTAGGACTTGAAACGCTCGAACCCGAAGATCGGGTAGCGATCGTTCTGCTTCGAAACCGGGAAATCAGGGAAGAGCCGTCCCCCCACGAAATCCTGGTTGCGATAGACGATGGAATAGTTGGTCAAAAATTGGTCGAGATGGGCTAAGGAAACTTCCATGGAGAACTCCAGGAGTCAGGAGCCAGGAGTCAGGAGTCAGCAGCAAAAACTGAAGCCTGCAACCCGTAACCCTGCTCCGCACGCACTGTCGTGGTCCCACAGATGGGGATTCGCCAGCGGGTGCCGCACTAGGGGCCAGGAGCCAGGAGTTGGAAGCCAGAACAAAAGCGCGGACTCTTCCGCATTCTGACTCCTGTCTCCTGACTCCTTCCTTTACACCTTCGTTTGCCGCAAACTCACCTGAATGCGAATCCTCTGATTCGCCGCGGTGGGCGGGTACTTCGCTTTGCCCACCACGTACGCGGTGTTGCCGGTGGTGACATTGCGAATGGAAGTGACGCGGCCGTAGGTGTCGGCGATGACCACATCATCTTCCGCTTGGATGGTCGTGTCCGCCGCGATCACCTCCGCCTCGGGGGCGTTGATGATCAGGCCCCAGGCGCGGCCCTGCGAAATGAAGGGCGAGGGCGGCAGCGTGCCGTTGACGGGGTTGCCCGAGTTGGGGTCCAGCCACAACTCGGAAGTGAGCGGGTAGCCCGGCTCCACGACGTCCTGGGCCAACACGCCCGTGGGGACAACGTTGAAACCGGAAGGCAGCCCGACGTAGAAGTCCGATTCAGTCGAGGGGTTACTGACCGGCAAGCTCATCACGGTGCCGCGGAGCGCGCGGATATTCGTGTCGAACTTGGCGGCCGTCAATCCTTGATTTCCTAGCATAGTTCCTCCTTTTAGTAGCTGTCAGTTGTCCGTGGTCAGTTGCCCGTGGCCCATCGCTTGTCGCTTGCAACGGACCACGGACTGCGGACCACGGACAGCTCTTACGCCGATTTCGCATCCGACCGGTAGTTCTTGAGCAGGTCGGGATTTTCTTTTGCCACGAGGGCGCTGGCCTTGCGATGCGCCTCCAACTCGCCCAGCCGCACATCGGTCTGCATGAGCTGTTGTTTCTTGTCTTCCACCAGGCGCGAGAAAAGCTGCCGCGGTGATTCGCCGGTTTCCGAGCCCGAGCCGCCGATGCCGATCACCGAGTTGGTTTTGACCAGCGCCGGCCGGTCTTCGATGAGGGCTTTGAAGGCCGCGCCGTCCGACAGCGCCAGGCGCAGTGGCGCTCCGGTGGCCATCATGGCGGGAGTGATTTGGCCGCGGTTAAACGCGTTCTGCACGCGCTGTTCAGCGTCCTTGGCGCGGCGCCAGGCGGAACGGCTGATCTTGCCGGAATCGTCCAGCGCATCCAGCCGGCTGTTGTCGAGCTTGCCGTCCGCGCCGATCGCTTCCGAAAGCAGTGTGACCTCCGCCTTGAGGGGATGGAGCGCCAGCGTGACCAGACCGCGAATTTCTTCTTTGCTCCGGCCCTCGGCGCCGACTTCCCGCGCGAACGTCGCATAGGCATCCGCGGGGAAGCCCGCGCCACGCGCGCTCAGGTTGTCTTGGGAAACCCCCTCTTTGCCGACATGCTGGGTGGCATAGTCGTAGAGGTGGGTGTTTTCGATTTCACCGACTTTACCGTCCCCGTCGTAGGCGTCGTGCGTACCTTCGGCGGAGCACTTGAGAGTCAGTTTTGCCATTTTTCCTCCTTGTTCCGCCGAAAGGCGGGGTGACAATTGACGATTGTCGATTGCCGATTTTCGATTGTCTGTAATCGGCAATCGCCCATCGTCAATCGGCAATTCCTTATTGGACAGCCAAATTTCCGGCAGTTCGTCCAGAAACGGTTGATTGGTCAGCGCCACGCTGGTGAGCGTCAAGCCTTGCGACTCACCGGTTTTGCGATCGGGGTACTCCTTGGCGAAGGCCGCCGACACGTAGCGATACTCGCGGTTGCGAATCAGCTTGCGCGCCCGGTCCGTAGGTTCGTAGCGCCCGTAAAGAATGTAGCGATTGCCGATTTTCGATGGCCGATGGCCGATTGACAGTTGACGGAGGGACGATTGTCTATCCATCGACAATCGGCCATCGTCAATCGGCAATTCCGGCGATTGGCCATCGCCGGCCGAAAATTCCTCCGGCTCATCCAGCGCCACAATCCGTCCCGCGCTGGGGGTGGGCTCGCCGGCGGCGCGTTCCAGATCCTCGCAGGCGTGGTCGTAATCCACGTTCAGATCGTGGTTGGCGAGTTTCTGAAAGTTGTCGATCGCCGTGCGCAGTTCGTCGCGGGTGAAGGAAACATCCCGGCCGCCCTTCACCCAACTGCCGGTCACCAGGATGGGAATACGCGCCAATCCTTCCGCCGGCACGGCGCTGAGCTGGGAGATAAAGTGATAATTCTTGTTTTCGTCAGACATCGTTTTGTTCTCCGCATGACCGGTTCATCGAGCTATTGGGTCATTGATTCATTGGCTCATCGGGGCATCTGGCCATCGGTTCGTTGCTTTTAAATGACTCAATGACCCGATGACCCAATGAACCGATTTCCTTATTGGATCCAGTTCCCATGCACCAACACGCCGCAAATCTGCACGGTGGTGGCGGCCGCGGAAGTTGAGAACACCTGGTCAAACGAAACCTTGCCGTAGTTGCTGTAGGTGAAAGGTGTTCCGAAGGCGACCTTCTCGTCGTAGCAATTGCCGCTGGTGGTGGTGGCGGTTTGCAGGGAAGCCGGCGTCACCGTGTAGCTGGTGCCCACCGATGTCACCGTGGAACCCGCCGACGCTCCGGGCGTGGGAAAGGTCACACTTGCCACGGTGGCCGCAGCGATCGAGGAAAACGCCGAACCCTGCACGCCGTAGAACAGCTCGATGTCCGTTGCCTGGAAGCCCAGTCCGGAGGTCGTGCGGCCCCCAAACGTAACGTCGCAGGTGAGGGACACGGTTCCCGCCGTGGTATTGGTGATGGCCTGAAGCACCTGATTGTTGGCGCTGGTGCGCACCAGGGCCGGACCGGAAGTGAAGGCGGTGGTGGTGGGCGTCATAAAGCAGGCCGAAGGTTGAACGAAGAACGCGGCGTCACCGTAGGTGGGGGGCACGGCGCCATTCACGTCCAGTTCGGTGGCAAAGCAGCCGCTGATGTTTCCGGACGAACTGGTGGTGCAGTAGTAGAGAATGCGGTTGCCGGGAACGGCGGCCGCGGCGTAGCTTGACGTATTGGCCAGGCTGGAACCCGCACTCCAGTAAATAATGTTGCACGTCCCGGCCTGTATCCCCGCCTGCGTACAGGTGGGCAGGTTCGTGGTGAGGGTGAGCGTATTCGCCGTGATGGCGCTTCCGCTGCCATTTTGATAAACCAGCCCGGCGCTGTAGTTCAACGTCAGGCCCGTGGCGGCCCAAGTGACCGAGGGGTCTGAAAACGCGCTGGCCAGGTTGCTGTAATTCGTGCCGCCCAGCACCGGGCCCGCTGAGCCCTGGCCCAGAAGAACCGTAGGCAGCAGGCAGCAGGCAGTAAGCAGCAGAAAGGCCGTCTTCAACTTCATGCTCGTGATATTTTTCATCGTAAGCTCCTTTTTAGAGTCAGTCGAAAGTCAACAGTTAAAAGTTCAAAGTAAGTGCTTTCGACTTTCAACTTCACTTATAAATCGCCGTGATCGTGACCGGCGCACTGCTTCCGTAACTGGAACAGGCGAACGTGTACTCGCTCCACTGTCCGAATCCCGCCGCCGCGGAACTGCTGACCGTGGTGGTGGTGACGCCGGTGGTGACCGGGGCTTGCTGATAGATGTCCCAGGCGTTGACGGCATTCGTAGTAACAGTCACGGACGCCGCGCTGCCCAGGGTCAGAAAGTTGGCGCCGTCGAAGCTGGTTTTCGCCTGCACCGTGCAACCCGAGTAGGTCCCCGCCACCGTGCCGAAAACCCAGGTGACGTGCGCGGTGGTGGCGCCGGTGGTGGACGTGGGGTTGGTGGATAGACTTGCCCCGGCAATCGTCAGGATAGGATTATCCAGAATGTAACTGAACGCCGGAAAGCGATGCGAGCTGTAGGCATCCGCCAGCACCTCGGGCGGGCGCAAGCTGAAAGTCGCCAGCAGCACCATCACCACGGCAATCAACAAAGAAAGGACGAAGCAGTTTCGTAGGGTTCTCATGATCTCTCCATTCAAAAAATTGAGTCATCTGGCCATTGGGTCATTGATTCATCGAGTCATCGATTCATTGCTCGCATTCATAATTCATCCTTCAGCCTTCAGCCTTTCTTTCGTCGAATCCGCTCAAGTGTCGATTTCCTCATCGGTCGATCAATCGAGTCGTTTTTCAATGACACAATGATTCGATGATTCAATGGCTCAATCCTTCAATGATCCGATGACTCAATCTTGATCGGCTGTCCTCCGCGCCCGGAAATGTCTCCCGTCGCCGTCCCGATGGTTTCTCCGCGGATGGCGACCACGTCTTCATCGGCGAAGTCGCTGAAGCCGAGTTCATGCCGCGCCTGGTTGACGCTGGAGCGGTCGGAGATCCACGCGCCCGCCTGGGCAAGCTCGCTGATGATGGCGGACATGGTCTCAATGGACCGCGCCTGCACGTTGGCGGGAACGAGATAGGGCACCGGCGCGTCCGGTCCGAAATTCCACATCACCAGCCGGCGGATGGTCGAGTTGCGGATCTGGTGCGCGATGTAGTCCGCGGTATTCTGCGTGGCCAGCAGGAAGAAATCGGTTTGCGAATCACCCAGGGCGCGCGAGCCGCTCTGCGTCTGGCCAAGCTCCATGAACATGGCGAGGCACGAGGTGGCGATTTGCTGTTTGTGGTATTGCAGCGAGGGCAGGATTTCGCGAATGCGTCCCTCGATGCCCACCAGCTTGAACTCCGCCCCGTTGGGCAGGGAGAGCCCGGTCTTTTCATGCGCGGCCAACTGCGTCACCCAATTCTGCGCGGTCTGCACGTCCTGCCGGGAAGGATTGGGCGGCAGCATGATCATGGGCACGCCCAGCGAGTTGCGCTCGCAGGCGATGGCGTCAATCCGCTCCAAATGCTTTTTGACGAACCAGTGCGGATACATGGCGCGGGTCAGGGGAATGCCCCAGAAGTTCGCGCCTTCCTGATCGTGGGTAAAGATGCACGCCTTGTCCGTGGGCAGCAGCACGTACTCGAAGCGATTCGAGCGGTACCCCCACTGTTCCAGCGCGTAAAGCGTTTCGCCGTCGTCAAAAACGAACGGCGGAATATTGGGATCGACGGTGTGCGGATCGGTGTGCCAGCGATAGAAGGTTAGCGCCTGGCGGTCCGCCATGCGGCGCACGCGGATGCGGTCGCCGTCCACGGACATCACTTCTTCGTAACAGGCGGCGCCAAAATCCTGCATGCGCAGCGCGTAGCGCACCACGTCTTTCCAGCTCTGCGTGTGCCAGGAGCCGCGCCAGTCCTGCCACTCGAGCCCGCTGAACAAATTGGCGCGAATGAAGGCGGCAACCTCTTTGGCTTTGTCCGCCGTCTGGTGGCCTGCGCCCGTGCTGGAAATGGCGCCGGTGGGACGGGCGTCCCGCCCGTGGTCGGCGGACGTAGCACGGCCATCCTGGCCGTGTCCGGGCACGGGCTGGAAGCCCGTGGTACGGGAGTCGCCCGGCACAATTTCCCACTTCGCGGAAAGAATGGGCAGCTTGCAGGCGCGCAAAGTGCCCGCCACCTGGCCATCGCCGCGGCGCATTTCCTGATAAGTCCAAATGCCGTTCAGGCCTTCGAGCTTGGGGTTGTACTCGCCCAAGTCGCGCACAAAGCCGGAGGTGATGGGTGTACCCGGAAGGCCCATGACCGGAACCCAACCCGCGCGGATTCGTTCCGTGTAATCCGCCACGGAGATGGGTTCCGGAGGAGGAGGCGGCGGGATGGAGTGGGTGGGCGCCACGGGAAGGCCGCCCGGAGTGGTCATCGGAGTGTTTAATGGCATGCGGTCGATGGGCGGGGAATTGTGAATAGTGAATTGTGAATGGTGAATTCCAACTTCCCGGTCGGCAAGTGTCACCGCGTGGTCGATCTGAGCTTGGAGAGTCTTGGTTGCGGACGGCCCGCTGTGCGCGAGACCGCGCAATTGGCTGCCGTTTCCCGAACTATGTCCTCTGAGTTTTTTTACCATTTACTATTCACCATTCACTATTCGAAATTCACTATTCACCATTCACTATTCACAATTCTTAAAGCACGGCATTCATGAATCCGTTCATTACTGGCGATCCCACGAGGCCGGCAACTTCATCAAAATGGGCCGCCGGCTCGCTGGCGGCGTTGACGACCATGGCCAGGGCCCAGAAGCGGTCGGCGTGGCCGCGGTCGGTGTGCTCAGCGTCGAAGCGTATGTTGCCCGCGGGGGTTACGAAGCGCTTGACGGAGTTGATGTCCGCGCGCACCTCGCGATTGTCGGGGATGCGCACGGTGCGCTCCTCGAAGGCCTGCTTCACCATGGGCGCCAGGCGCTCCTTCAGCGGCGCGGTGAAGGTGACCGGCTCCACCATGGCGCCGTACTTCTGCACCAGGTGCTCGGCCAGCATCATGCCCAATCCGCTTTGGTCAACGCACACTCGGCGGACAGAGGGAGTCTGAAGTCCGGAGTCCGGGATCCGGGGTCTTTGCGACTCCGAACTCCGGACACCGGGCACCGGACCTTCAATGAGGTTGCAGATCGCCTTCTCCTGCTCATCAAACGAAACGCCTTTCAAAGTGATCAACCGTCGCGACCAGAGCACGCCCCCGACTTTTTCGAAGAGCCAGGCGATGGTGAGGTCGCGCTTTCTTCCGATATCCACACCCAGGTAAAGGTCTCCGGCGCCGCCCCGCGGGCCGGATTGCGCAGAGCGCAACGCTGCGGGCGGTCGCAGAGCTGCGCTCTGCGCAATCCCTTCGGCCCACTCCGTCGAAGCTTCTTCGCTCACGCAGGTGGAAATCAGCTCAATGGGGATGTAGTTCTGCGCGTCGGAGAGGAACTGGCAGCCGTATTCTTGCAGCCACGTCTCTTCGTCGTCGCAGCCGGAGCGGAGCAACTCGATGTTGGCGGGCAGCCCCTGCGCCACTGCGTCGTGGATGTCCACCTTGTGTCCCGACCAAATTGACCCAACTCCGGATTGCGCAGAGCGCAGCTCTGCGTTTCCTCCCGGCGAGCTTCGCTCGCCGCAATCCGTCCCCACTAATCCGGCTTGTTTGGCGATTTCATAGAATTTCCCGGCCGTGCCGTTGGGCGTGGAAATGACCTCGATGGAATATCCGCGCGTGATGATGGGGAAACAGGCGGCATAAATTTTGTGTGCATCGCCATGGAAGGCGAACTCGTCCAATACGATGTGGCCGCTGTAACCGCGCGCTGTGTCAGGATTGGCGGGCAGGCCGATGATGCGCGACCGGTTATGCGGGAAATACACTTCCATGGTCTTCTCGTCGGTCTCAAACTCGGCGAATGCCGGCAACGCCTTCAATCTCCTAAAGAGGATGCAGAAGTCTTTGACCTTCTCCATAAACATCCGGGACTGGCGCTCGCCCTTGGAGAGGATGATGTATTGCGTGCGCTTGCCCAGGCACTTGAGCACTGCCCGGAGCGCGGCGGCATAACTCTTGCCACTCTGCCGGCTCCAGACCGCGATTTTCAATTGCGAGTCGTCCAAGATCCAGCGCTCCTGGTAAGGCAGAACGGCGACGGAATCTCTCAGCCACGTCCGAAGTGCTTCGAGCGGGGTCAGAAGCTCCCCATTGACTAATCCGATAAGCACTTGATCTGGCGATTCGGATCGGGTGATCGGTGGATCCGGTGACCGGGTGATTTTCGAATTTGAACTCTTACGTTTTGCCATTGGCGCTCTGCCTTGTTCTTCGAAACCTTCTCTGAGCGACCCTGCCCAAGTGCCGCGGACCTACAAAACAGGTCCGCGCTACTCACCCTCTGTCTACGGCGGCAGGATCCCCCGGTGCCGGCAACGCTTGCGCCGGGCAGAGGAACTTCTGGACGGGTGGGGCGATTGCCCTTGTCCCGATCCCGAAAATTTCCTTCGCTTGTTCCACCATTCGCTGGGCGGCCTCGAAATCTTCGACGACATATGCCCCGTCCTTACCTGCTTCGAGGGCGGCGGAACGTTCCTTCATCTTCTGGCGGTGCTCTTGGGCGTAGAGGGCGAATTGCTTTTTCATCAGCGCCACCTTCTCGCCGTCGTTCAAGACCTTCTTGAAGGCCATCAGTTGCGCCGCGGTCATGGTCTGAAGAGCTTGCCAGAGCAGGGCCGTGACAGCGGCGGTCAAGCCGTCTTCGCCAACAAGCTTGGCGATAGCCCTCATGTTCGCCAACTGCTCCTGGATCTTTGCCTTTTGGACCTTCCAGTGGCGGTTCTTGTAGGTCTCGACCGCTTGGATCGATAACTCTTCGTGGTATTGGGTCGCGATCATCTCCTGGACTTGCTCGAGGGTCTTATATTCATCAAACATCTGGTCCACAGCCCGCAGCAATCCGGGGTGCTTGACACTGATGATCTGGATTTTCGATGCGTAGTCTCGGGCCACTTAGATTCTCCCCTCACTCGCCAGTTCTTGAAGGCAGGCTTGGGTCGCCTTCATCGCCTGAATCTGGTCGCGTCGCGGGCGCCAGGATTCCCTCTTGTATGTCCAAATGGAGGTGTGGCTTAAACGCTCGCCGTAGTCGGCCTGGATCATTGCTGAGACTGCCCGTACGGTCGCAAAAGCCTCAAGCATCCCGTCCACCTTCTGGAACAATCCGGGGTGGTCGGCCTCAAGGATTTGCATTTTCGATATGGCATGTTTTCCCACGGAATTTTGACCTCTCAAGTAATCGGACCATCCGGCCGCTGTGCCTGTGAACCTGCGCGAAGCGCTTTGGAGTGCGGTAGCAGCAGCTACCGCTTTTCTTGCTCTTGCGCCGTCGCCGAATGGACCGAACCCGGAAAGCGGTAGCTGCTGCTACCGCACTCCAAAGCGGGCTTCGCCCGCAAGCTCCTGCGGGACGGCCTTCGCCGTAAAGTCGAACAAGAAATCCTCGAGCGCCCGGACGGTCAATCGCCTCTGGCATGAGAATTCACGCTCGGGCACCCAGCGCCGGGTGCGAAAACTCCCCACTGCAGATTCGGTGACGGGAATACCGCGCTGCTCGCGCAGCAGGTCGGAAATCATTGCTGCGGTAACGCCCTGGTTGAACCAAACCTTTACTTGATCCGCGAGACCCGGAAAGCGTTGGTCGAGTTGTTCGATCTTGGTCAGTTTTTTCATTTCTCAAAGTCTCTTCAAATCGGCTTATCGAGCCTTCGGGCCATGGAGCGATCGGCCTGGTTCTTAACTTCATAATTCATAATTCAGAATTCATAATTCCGGACCGCTTAATGGCTCGATGAGTCGATGAACCAATGACTCAATTTCCTGAGTCCCACGCGTCCCAACAATCCCCCCTGTACGAGCAGAGTAAGGCTCGGCCGATGCGCTCGCCGTACTGGGCCTGGAGGGCTGCCCTGATAGCGCGCAGGGGGATAAAAGCCCTAAACATCGCCTCCACCTGGCGGCACAACCCGGGATGCCGGTCCTCAAACTCTTCCAGTTTCGAGAATCTGTGTAGTGCCATGAAATTTCACCTCTCGTCGAATCGGATCATCGGGCCATCGGGCCATCTTGCCATCGGGTCATTGAGTCATTTGCTCATCGAATCATTGAGTCATCGGAACATTGAGTCATTGCACTCATCGATTCGCGGGTGCACTGCTTTTCAATGACTCGATGACCCGATGAGTCAATGAATCGATTCCCAATGAACCGAAGATCCGATCCCCCATGACCCGATTATTCAGGGCCGCGCCCATCTCCTGGACCAACTCTCGTTGCGCACGCCACTGCTTGCTCTTGTACCTCTCGAGGGTGGTCAGGCTCAGGCGCTCGCCGTACTGGGCTTGGATCATGTGCCGGACTTGGGCGGTGGCCGTAAGCTCGGCAAACATCGTGTGCACTTTCTCCATCAAGCCCGGGTGCCGGACGTCCAGGACGCGCATTTTCGAAAAGGTTCTTCGTGCCATGGAAATCGACCTCATCTTTAATTCAGTCATTGAGCCATGGGCTCATCGAATCATTGAGCCATGGGCTCATCGGGTCACCGGTTCATCGGATAACTTGCCTATTTCGTGCTTTCATAATTCAGAATTCATAATTCATAATTCCGAATTACCTTGCTTCTCCCAGGGCGACGCATCGCTGGTCGTACTCATCCACGCCGTTGGCGGTGATGCGGGTCCAGCGGATGACTTCCGGCAGGCCCACTTTCTTCTCAATGCCCAGCTCTACCCAGCCGCGGTCGCGCATGTAGCGCAGGTGGAATTCCACGCCGGGCAGACTTACTGGGCGGAGGCAGTCGTCCAAATAAATAATGATGCTCTTCGGCGTTACGGGTTGAAGTCCACACTCGTTCAAGTAGCGCAGAATCTCCGTGCGGTCGAACTCTTGCTCCGATTTGGTTCTCACCTTTGTCATATTTACGCCTTCTTCTAGGATTTCGGATTCAGGGCTCGCAGTCCGTGGTCCGTAGTCCGTTGTCCGTTGCAAGCCACCACCACCGGCGGGCAACGGACAACGGACAACTGACAACGGACACGATCCTGGCGCCTGGCACCGCTTGTTTCCTTCCCGACACTTGACACCTTGCACCTGGCACCTCGCATCTACTTCGACTCATCCATGGCATAACAGCTAAACGTCTCGATCTTGCGCGACATCAGGCGAAGCTCCCGGCCGATTTGCTCGCGCTCGCCTCCGATTTTCAGGATCTCTTCGCGCGTGGCCATCAGCAGGCCTTTCAGCTCCATCACTTGATCTGACACCGCATTCTGGGTCTCGACCGCCCGCGCCATCCGCTCCAACGATTCGGCGCTTTTTTCCAGGCAGGTCGGAACCCTCAGCACCCCGCGGGTGGCGGCGGAGAAAAGCCGGTAAGCCCCCACCCCTGCCATGCAGGTGCCGAGAAAACCGCCCGAGCCGAGCAAGAGAGCCTGAATTTCGATGGCATTAACCATTTCGGTTTTCACCAGAGAGACGCCGAGAAATTCGGAATTATGAATTCGGAATTATGAATTCTGAAAGCCTCTCGGGTCGTCTGCAGCCGTTCAGAATTCATAGTTTCTCCGTGACCGCTCCGCCAAAATCCGTGCAACAACTCGCCAACTTGTCCACAGCAATTCATAATTCAGAATTCATAATTGGACCGCCGCCACCTGATTGGACGGGCTTGGAACAACGTGCCGCCAGAACCCGTCGTACAGCGCGTGCTGGGCGAGGAACTGGAGGACCACCGACAACAGGAAAGTCGCGAGGCCGCGCACCAGCGTGGCCGTGTCGGGCCAACTCACCGTGAGGCTGTGCGCGTCGTGCACAAACTGAATCCCCATGGAGGTCAGCAGGGCCGTCACGCCGCTGGTCAGCATGCAGATGCGCGGCTTGTTCTGGTCAATCCAGGCGAACCCCGCACTTTGACTGCGCTTGGCGAGCTGGATCAGGAGAGGCATAACGAAGGTGATTAATGCTTGCACTTCAATCGAATTGGCATTCATGGGTTTTGTCCTTTGTCCGTAGTCCTTTGTCCGTAGTCCGTTGTCAGTGGTGTCGCCTGCGCGACGCACGGGCCACGGACCACGGACTACGGACCACTGACAGCCTTTAAATCCGCTTCCAACGTCGCCAAATCAAACCCGCTCGGCGAAAGTCCGCTGGCCTTGATCCAGTCCTTCGAGACCAGCGCGTAGGCTTCACTGCAATACTTCTCGAACCACGCCCAGGTCATCTTCTTGAGCTGGCCCCAGGTGATGCAGGTCAAAGTGCCGGGGCACGGGATAGGGGGCAAGGGACAAGGGGCTGGTGATTCGGAATTCGGGGCTCCTGATCCGGAATCCGGAATGCGGAATTCAGAATCTTGTTTCCCTGACGCCGACCCCTCAATCCCTAATCGCGAATTGCTTTCACTCGTCAATCGACAATCGGCAATCGCCGATCCCGTCGATCCTGAGTCGTACCCAACCACGTAGATAGCGTGGCCGCCCCACGAGCCAGGCTCGTCATCGGAGGTTAAGTTCGCGGGGACATCCCAGATTTCCTGCGTCTGCGCGCGCACGGGAAGTTCGACGCCGATGTAGGCGCCGCCGAATAGCCAGATGGCGTCCATGACATCCAGCATCGGGAGGACCGACATGGGCTGGGGGCTGGGGGTTTCTCTTGTCCCTTGCCCCTTGTCCCTTGTCCCTAGATCGATGCCCACGTAGGCGTCCAGCGACTGGCCGGCAAAACCTTGCTGCCGCCAATCGTTCAGAACATCCAGCTCCACGCCACCTTGATCCGAAGAGGGGTTGGCGGGGTTGTAGCCGTCCCAGGTCTTGTAGTAATTAAGGATGACCGGATCC
>Ga0326727_10003615_pt1 | contig 48910 bp, 53 predicted proteins | sample MB2enrmetagenome_FD_207643 | JGI IMG/M metagenome (GOLD analysis project Ga0326727, IMG submission 207643) | Lab enriched peat soil microbial communities from McLean, Ithaca, NY, United States - MB29MY | ecosystem: Environmental > Terrestrial > Soil > Wetlands > Peat | place: USA: New York... | reverse complement strand
TCGCCGCACTCTGAGCCTGACCTAACCAAACATTAGGTAAGGCTCAGCATAACACAGCGTCAGAAAACCCGCATCAAATGTGCCTTCTATCGCGATTCTCTAGCTTCGATTACGCCGGATTTGAGTAGTACTGCGCTGCCTTCTCGATGTTGGCGAGCGCTAATGCTCGATCCTCATCGGAGACATCGATGTCTCAGTCGAATCATGCGAGTGCGTCGCGTACATGATGGTCACCGGTCAGTGGTTCTCCCCACTGCTTCGGAAAAGCAGAGACGGTGTCGGACATGTTGCTTCGCACTATGAGGCCACCGTTTTCTTCGAAAGGTTCCTAAGTGGCCTGTATGGATCTCATTTGCCACTCCCCTCGGCCGCTGCCACTCAGACCTTTTTAACCTCAATCTTCTTCGGAAGAGCCGCAGCGGCTATCGGTGCCGTGATTTCCAGGATCCCATCCTTCAATTCCGCGGTCAGCTTTTCGCCGTCGACACCATCGGGCAGCGTAACGGTTCGAACAAAACGATCATAGGAAACCTCCCGTCCGAGATAGTCTTTCTCCTTCCTTTGCTTCAGCTCGCCGCTAAAGGTCAGCTGCTTGCTTTGGAGAATGATGTTGAGGGCCTCGGGCTTCACGCCTGGGACCGGCACGCTCAGATGGAATTGCTTGCCTTCGGTATCGACCCAGCTTTCGAACGGCGGAGCGACCGCGAAGAAGGTCTCCGCTGATTCAACCGAGAACGCATGATGCTTGAAGATGCGATGGAAAACATGGTCGAAGTCGTGCTTCAGATCTAACAAGTCATTAGCAAGGTGTTCTCTTACCGTAAGGTTTGTCATATCGTTTTCTCCTTCACCGGTCCAGCTCGCAACAATAGGGCCAAATTGCTTAACCGGATCTTCTTTAATTATCAGGCGATGGTCCCCAGTGCCTGGAACGCCAGTCAGCGCAACATGAAAGGCATGTCTGTTCCATACCAAAGCTCGCTATTGGCCAACCGCTTGCTGATCTCGAGAAGCCCCGAAGCCACTTGTGGTTGGCAGGGATGGTGAGCCAGGAAGCATGTTAGGCGCTGCACCGGCGGGATCAAATCATGGACCCGCACAACCAGCAGGTCCTCGTAATAAGAACCCTCGGCTGGCTTTCTGTTTCTCGCTACGCCGCGCACTCGGATCTTCCTATTCCGCCCAAGCTTGTACTAAGCCGCGCCTCTCTGGCGATATTCATGTCTGTGTTTGCGGTTGCAAAATCAGCTAATTTCGCGCGTGCTCGGTGCCACGCCGATTTTATTGTGCCCGGTGAAACGCCCAGCGTGTTGGCTACTTCTTGTGTTGAGAAGCCTTGCACTCCGCGCAACCATACGATCTCCTGGTAGACTCTGGGAAGCCTCTGCAAGCGGCGCCGGAGAAGCTCGAACACCTCTCTTTCGGCATGCGCAGTCTCGGGATCCGGAGCCACGTCGCGAAGCGTGTCCTCCAGATGGAATTCATCTTCGTTGGAAGCTGCGGCATCGATAGAAATCATCACCCGCCTGCTCCGCCGTCGCATGCGCATCAGCGTCGCGTTGATTACGATTCTCGTAAGCCAGGTTGAAAACTGCGACCGCGATTGGAAGTCACGGAGATGCCGAAATGCTGACAACAGGCCGTCTTGCAAAGCGTCCTCGGCATCTTCCGGATTTCCGCAGAGCCGCAGAGCCGTCTTGTAGAGATGGGACCTATATTGGCTGAACAGGGTGTCCAGTGCGGCCTCGTGCCCCGCCACCGCCATCCGGATCAGCTGTGCGTCGTCTCGACTTCGATTGCAATCTTGAATGGATTTCAATGCGCGCTTCCTCCTAATAAGTAATTGCCAGCGCAGTCACCCGCGCACGCTAGTTCGCCCCATTCTCTGTTGAGCAAGTCACACGCCTCTCCTGCATCGTAGTACGGCAATCGCGGATCCCATTGCCAATCTGCGTCTTAGCTCAATCGTGGAGTTATTGAATCAAGGATTGAAGGTGGAAATAGAGTTACTATCTTGACTTTGTGTCCACATTCTGACACCACGGCTGGCGAGTCGTCCTAGCTTTCATCCACGTCCGCAAAGAATTCACGAATTCTCGTTGGTCGTTTGCCATGTCAGTCCTCCTTTTCAATCTGGCTATCCGGCCTTTTTCAAATCCGCCGCAGTGTCACCGGAGAGATCTTTTTGCAAAAACGACCCTTCAGTCGGCAACCGCACTTCGAACTCGTACACCGTCTGCATCCCGACCCGCAATTCTCCGCCGCTGCACGCCAGGACATGTCCGTCTTTAGTCCTGTCCTTGGAAAGGAGATGAAAGTGATAGCCCAGCACGTTAAAAGCGCGAGATTACTGAGGCGACCAGATGCAAACAAGTGTGCCTTCAATATCGTCGAAGTGAAATTCAGGTTGGCTCGCGGCCGCTTGGACGAGATCGGCGCCTTCGGCTGTGGCCAGCATGACGCGAACGTGCATTCGCGTAAAGACGCCATCGACGCGGAACTCATAGAAGAGATTATCCGATTCGCTATGCGGATTACAGGCTTGCTCCAGCTCCGCCAGACTGCCTACCTTCGTTGCAGAGAAGACATCTTCCTCCTGAAAAACGCTGACGACCGCAAAAGGCACCAGAAAGTCGTCAGGTCGCTGTTGCACTCTGGCGTCGCCGTGTATTTGATAAATACCGCCGTTGAGCACTACCATTTCGCCGTTCAAGTGTTCGAAGGTCCCGAGACCAAAATCCCCATGAGCCGGTAAGGTGCGCGACGACACCGCGCCCCCGAAAACACCTTGAACCAGCGCAGCCGCAGTGGAGATTTGATAGAGGCGATGACGGGTTGTCTGGAAGTACTGCCCAAGCGCTGCATTCACAATGCTCTCGACGGAACTGCCGCGAGCAGCAGCGGCTTGCTTTATTGCAGTGTCAAGAAAACCTGGGACAACGACACTAATATTTGGCACTCGTTTCCTTCTTTATCGACTGATGGCGACGATGATCGGCACGGTCACTACCAGCGAGAGAGTTGAGAGGAGCAGCGCCGACGCCGATTCAGATTCCATTGCCCTGTACTTGGCGGCAAGCAGCACAACGATTGTCGCGAGGGGAAAGCTGCAACAGACAAGCGCCTCACGCGCGAATGGACCTTGCACATGTAACAGATGGAGTAGTCCAAATAGGACGGTTGTCTGCACGGTGATGCGGCCGAGCGTGCCTAGAAGTACCGCCTTTGACAGATGGAAGGCATGCGCTGCCAGAGTCAGTCCCACGGTGAACACGGCGACACCGGACGTGGCAGAACCGATCATTTCGAAACAGCCGACCACGTCTTTGGGAATGCGAAGGCCCGCCAACACAACCATAATGCCCAGGACGGGACCCCAAAGGAGCGGAGACTTGAATCCGGACTTGAGCCCGGACAGCACCTGAGCCCGATGGGTAGACGCCGACGTAGAGTCTGCACCGGTCCCTGAACCCTCCATCTCGAAAAGGATGATGGCGGTCGGCACGACGAGGTTGATGGCCAACGCCACCAGCCCCACGGTGCCCGTGCTGGTATTGCCGAGCAAGGGCTGGAGCACCGCGATTCCGAAAACCGGCGTGGCAGATGTCGCGAGCATCAGGGCGCCAATAATCGAAGCGGCTCCGTGCAAGGCGTGCAACTTTCGCAAGAGAAGCCATGCGGCCAGGAACAAGCCAACGTGGGCGAGAATCAACGCCAGTACCAGACGGCCCTGCTCCAGGAGCAACTCCTTCGGGATCTCGGTCATGCCGACGAATAAAGACGCGGGGAGCGCGAAGGACAGTGCGAGCTTGCTCAACCCCGCCGCTTGGTCCGCGTCGAAGTCATTGAGCTTGCCGGCGATGTAGCCCAGCGCGAGAACAAAAAATACCGGCAGCAGTGCTCCGACAAGTCCACCGATGTTCATGAACGTTTCCTTTCTGGTCTTCTCTACAACTCCACTTTTATTCTGAATCCGAAAACCACAGCGCACTGCGTTCTTCCGCCCACGTTCCCGTAATACTGAATGACCGGCTGCACAAGGAGCATGGGTAAGGGGTCCAGAAGCGAGTTGAATTCGACGCCGTGCTCCGGCTTCCACGTCGGCGTGCCTTGCGGAAGGAATTGTTGGCTGAGGCGGTTCTGCACATAGCCGAGTGACATGGTGTTGTGAATGCGAAGGGGCAAGGGTTCGTTAAAACGCAACCCCGCAGTGAGCGTCGTATTGTTCCGGTTGATGACCGCCGGGCTCCAGTCGTAGGCAAACGTCCCATCCAAGCCCCTCGCTCCTTTTGGGTCAACGCGCCACAGGGCTTGACTCGCCATCCCGTACAAGAGGTAATTCCCCGAGCGAGGTCCTGCACTTGTCGGTGCTGCGAATTTTCCTGGATTGTAGGAAGCACCGAACTGATACAGCCCGGAGTACCCTTTTCGGCTATCGACATTGTCAAAGGCTCGCACTGACGACGCGTTCTTGCCCGGAGTGAATCCGATCTCCGAGATGCTTACGGGTACTCCGCGAAACTGCGGAACTAATCCCGTGGGATTATGGGCGAAAGGCTCGCGGTCTTCGGCTTCGACTATCGATTTCAAATAGAGGTTGCGCAAGGGGACAACGCGCACCTCCATCGCCGGCGTTGACGGAGGATCAAAGGACTCGAAGTCTGTGAACAGATTGCCTAACGCGTATCCCATCGGTTCGAAAATGAAGGACGCCGCATAGTGCTCCGCCCCGTAGAAATCTTGCCCCGCGAACTGCCCCACCCGCGCCGTGACGCGTTGGTTCAGCCATCGCTTCTCCAGCCACCAGGAATCGAGGCGGCAGGTATTCATACTGGACATGCCGCTGGGACTGGTCAGCAGGCCAAGATATGCTCCGAGGTTGCCACCACCCTGCCAGAGCGCTGTCGCATGGAAATACAATCCGTGCTGACCGAGCAGTGTTCCTAGATCAATGTCCATGGTCCCCCGAATTCTGTTCCAACTAGCGAATCGTTCCTTTTGCTCGCTTTTCAGGTTCGAGAGCGAGTCAGAGATGTACTGGAAATCGAAACGAACGCCCCGTTCCAACAGCTTTGACCGTACTCCGTCCCAGTCTCCCAAGAGGTGGCCGTGCGGGCCCTGACCCGTCTCGTGACTGTCGGGCCCGCTCAGAGTTTCCTCTTGCGCGGTCTGCGAATGGGCCGGAAATGCAAATGCCCAAAGACCACACCCCAATAACAACAGAACCCGCAGGTTTCGGCCGTAAATGGGCAGAGTGGGAGGCCTCTTCTCCCATCGAGACTGCGCCGATATGTCCCCTGATGGGGAGTTCCAGGGATGCGTTGCGCAGGAATCTGAAATGGACATCGGCATGTTTTCTCGCCCCTCAGGGCCTCGCCAGCATCGATAGGTCGCTTAGGCGATCAATGACCATCTTCGGAAGGATCAGGCCTAAGCTCATCGCTAAAATGATAACGATTGCGGTCACGCCGTCGGCGATTGTCGCGCTGACGAGCTGCAACGTCGTATGCGAGCTGTCGGCTAGCTGTACAAGCCCGCTCGCCATCCTAAATAGGAAGACGCCCGGAATCATCGAAACTACGGAGGCGAAGCCGATGGCCGCGAACGGCATATGCCAACGGCGTGCGATGGGAGTGAGGATCAGCCCCACGATGAGACAAGCGACCAAGGCGCCGATCGTGGCGCTAGAGCCCAGTCCAGCAAGTAACCACCACCTCAGAGCATGGGCCAGCATGCCGACTGCCACCGGCCATGCCAGCATGTGTAACGGTGTCGTAAAGAAGACGCTGTACGCGGCAACAGCGACGCCAGCGGCGATCGTATCGAGCCACAGGGGCACGGCTCTGCTGGCCTGATCTACCGGCAGGGAAACGCCCAGAAGGGCGAGTCCGAGCAGCAGTCCGGTCGAGATCGCCACTACCACAAGCCCCGCGTAGATCATGCGGGCGGCGCCGAGATGGATTTGGCCCTTGATGACATCCATCGCGCCATTGAGGACGGGCGGTCCGGGCACCAGGACCATGCATGGACACACTGCGACAAGGCGCAGCGACGAGCTCAACTGGTACCGAACCGCCAGCGCCCCGATAACGCCGGCGAGCAAAGCTGCGCCGAAGGGTTGCAAGAAGACGTTTGAACTGTAGTGCGCCAAGCTGCGCCGAAGAATGGCACCGGCTGCCGCACTCACGAAGATGAGCGCCGCCGCTGGCAGATGTTGGACACCGAAAATCAACCCTAACGCCGCGGCGCCTGCCGCCGCCGCGAGCGTGAACAGCCAAGTCGGCGCCAGGGGCGCTTGCGAGATCGCGCGGAACACCTCCTTTGCGGCGGCTGGCGCAAGTCGACCGGCGCTGAGGTCCTCAATAGCCCGCATCGTAGAAGCCACGCGATCCATGTCCACGCCGGTGGGATCGGCCGCCACTGCGGAGATTAGCCTGGTGCCACTGTCCTGGGCCTGAAGTTGCAGCTCTCCCCAACGTGGCATGATCTTGGCGCGTAGTCCGAGAGTGTGGCCGAGGCGCTCGGCCCAAGCCAATGTCTGGTCCGTAGATTGGCCGTTGACATATAGAACTCGGGCAACGGTGAGAACAAGATCGGCACGCTCCTCCAAGGTCATAGGTTTTCCTCAAAGTCCGAATTACGTCATGCCCAGATTTTCTCTGCGACATAGATCTGCGCACCCATGCGCGCGAGCAGAGCCGACGCAAGTTGCACGATCACGGTTGCGGGAGGTGGCCTTCCAGAGGTCGGCCTTATTATTCCAATAATGATCCACAAAGCCGCTTCACTTGGGATCCGGTATGAAATGAGTGTCCGCGCCTTCCTTGAAGACCACGTAAGCCCGCTTCCAGGGCTCGTCATTGATTAAACGCCACTTGTGGCCTGAGCCGGTGTGATCCACTGCCAGCAGGACATCACCCGGATGGATTGTGAATGTCTCTCCGCCCAGGGTTGTAAATTCGAGTACGCCAGCCAGCGTGATGACGTATTGAGGGATTGGATCGTTGTGCCAGTCAAACGATGAATGTGCCGGCGTTTCCTTGAAAAGAATGGATTCCGCTTCGACCAATTCACCGCCACTCACGCTACCTCGTACCACATGGGAATTTCCGTCAGAACCGGTGTAAAGACGATATGCGCGGATCATAGGAAGTAGTTCTCCTTTAGGTGATGTTATTGATGTTCAGTACGGCCGCCGTCTCCGCCCGCACCAGCTGGCAAAGGGCCGCATTCTCGGCAAGAGACTGACCGTAGGAAGGAATGATTTCCTTCAGTTTGACTGACCAGCCTCCATCCGCCAATTCTCCAGCGAAGCAGCGCTCAACGACTTGAATCATGATCCACGCCGCCGTGGAGGCGCCGGGCGAAGCGCCCAGCATCGCCACGAGGGAATGGTCGGCGGCGATAACCAGCTCCGTGCCAAATTGCAAGATGCCGCCGTGGGTGGGATCCTTTTTGATGATCTGCACGCGCTGTCCTGCTACTTCGACCCTCCAATCCTCCTGCTTTGCCCTGGGGAAGAACTCCCGGAGTGCGGCGAACCGCTTCTCTGGGGTCTCGAGAACTTGGCCTATCAGATATTCTGTGAGAGCTAGGTTATCCCTGCCGACAGCCAGCAGCGGCAGCAAATTTTCAGGATCGATGGATCCGAAGAAATCGAGATATGATCCGTGTTTGAGAAACTTCGTCGAAAAATCCGCATAAGGGCCGAAGAGCAGAGAAACCTTGCCTTCGACGTGGCGTGTATCGAGATGGGGCACTGACATAGGCGGCGACCCCACCGAGGCTTTACCGTATACCTTGGCATCGTGGCGGGACGAAACCTCAGAATTGTCGCAGCGAAGCCAGACTCCACCTACCGGGAACCCGGCGTAGCCCCGCCCCTCGGGAATGCCGGATTTTTGCAACAGGGGCAGCGACCCGCCTCCCGCGCCGATAAAAACGAATTTAGCCAAAACATCTCGGTTTTCACCGCTTTTTTCGTCTCTAAGGCGCACCCTCCAGAAATCTCCATCACGGCGCAAATCCTGCACGCGGCTAAAAAAGCGGATGGCAAATCCTTCCTTGCCCCTTAGTGATTCGAGAAGGTCCGTGGTGAGGGCGCCATAATCCACATCCGTACCGGTGAGCATTCGCGTCGCCGCAACTTCCTCGCTTGGATCACGCCCTTCCATGACCAGCGGGATCCACTTCTCAATCTGCTTCTTGTCATCGGAATATTCCATCCCGTGATAACAGGGATGGGCGGAGAGCGCCATGAAGCGTTTTTTGAGAAACGTGACATTCTCCGATCCGCGCACAAAACTGAGGTGGGGTACGGGATGAATAAAGGACTGAGGATCTTTGATCGCTCCCTTCTTCACCAAATAGGCCCAGAGCTGCCGGGATAGATCGAACTCGGTGTTAACCTGCAGAGCCTTTGATATGTCGATGCTGCCATCGCTTTCTTGTGGAGTGTAGTTCAACTCACAGAGTGCGGCATGGCCGGTTCCGGCGTTGTTCCATGCGTTCGAGCTTTCCTGTGCCTCGCTGCCCAGGACTTCGTGGATCTCCACTTTCAGGCTGGGATCAAGTTCTTTTAGGATCACTGCCAGCGTAGCGCTCATGATGCCCGCACCAACCAGAACGACATCAGGATGGTTTGTAAACGGAATGGGCGATGGCATAGTATTTCTCCTTTTCGTCATTAAGCTGCTGCTACGTAGGGCTTGACCATCTTCGACGGATCCACCACGCGGTCGAACTCCGCCTCCGTCACGAAGCCGAGCTTCAGCGCGGCAGCCTTCAGCGTGAGGTCGTTGTCCAGTGCGTAGTGCGCAATCTTCGACGCCTTGTCATAGCCAATGACCGGCGAAAGCGCGGTCACCAGCATCAGGGATTGGTCCACGTATTCTTTGATCTTCTTCAAATTCGGCTTCGTCCCCTCGACCAGGAACTTGCGGAAGTTCGTACACCCGTCACTCAGGATCGTGATGGAGTGGGTGACGTTGAAAATGATCAGCGGCTTGTAGACGTTCATCTCGAGGTAACCGCCGGCGCCACCGAAGCCCACTGCCACGTCATTCGCCATCACTTGCACGGCGATCATGGCCAGCGCCTCCGCCTGGGTGGGGTTCACCTTCCCCGGCATGATCGACGAACCTGGCTCGTTCTCCGGAATCACCAGCTCGGCGAAGCCGGCTCGCGGGCCGCAGGACATGAGTCGAATGTCGTTGGCGATCTTGTACAGTGACACACCCAGTGTACGCAGAGTGCCCGAAAGCTGTACCAGAGCGTCGTGAGCGCCCTGCACCGTGAATTTGTTCGGCGCGCTCGCGAACGGCAGGCCTGTGAGATTGGCGATCTCGGCCGCCGCAGCCTCGCCGAAGCCGGGCGCTGCGTTTATGCCGGTGCCCACTGCTGTGCCGCCAAGTGCGAGACGGTAGACACCCTTCAGCGCATCTTCGATCCGTTCGAGATCGTCCGCGAGCATGCCCTGATAGCCCGACCATTCCTGCCCAAGAGTGAGTGGCGTGGCGTCTTGCATGTGCGTGCGGCCGATCTTAACGATGTCCCTCCACTGCTCAGCCTTCGCAGCGATCGCCCCGTGCAGCGCCTTCACTGCCGGGATCAGTCGCTGCTTCACATTGACCGTTGCAGCGATGTTCATTGCAGAGGGAAAAGAGTCATTGGACGACTGGGACATGTTGACGTGATCATTGGGATGAACCGGCGCCTTACTCCCCAGCGGCGAGCCGGCGAGCTGGCAGCAGCGGTTGGAGATCACCTCATTCACATTCATATTGAATTGCGTGCCGCTGCCCGTCATCCACACGTGCAGGGGGAACATATCCTGATGCTGGCCGGCGAGAATCTCATCACAGACCTGAACGATCATCTTGTGGCGCTCATCGTCCAACCGCCCACCGGCGTGGTTGGCGTTGGCGGCCGCTTTCTTCAAAGTGGCGTACGCCCAAATCATCTCGCGCGGCATTAGATCCTGCCCGATGCTGAAATGTTCGAGCGAACGTTGCGTTTGCGCTCCCCACAGCTTGGCGCTCGGCACCTCGACTTCACCGAGGCTGTCGGTTTCTTTGCGTGTATCTACTACCTTCTCCACATTTCCGATTACACTCACTGTTTTTCTCCTTTATGCTTTTCTTACGGCCGGTGCCCGAAAGCTGTCGGCACGAAAGCGCAAGAAAATCCATTCCCCCCGTTCGTGTCGCCACGAGAGGCTTCGGGCCCCAAGTGACACAACCGGAATAGGCAACACCGCTGCCAAACGTGTTGAGATCGTAAGTGATAGAAGTCAGAGGCCGACCACAAGTGAGAGCGGGGCGTCGGATGTCAACCGGCTCAACGCCATGTCCAAATGCTGACATTCTCAGCGAGGTTATTTGGTTCATTGTATTTCCAGAGACTTCGGGTGATTAGCCGGCGATCGGTGAATCCAAAGCAGGCGTGTCAACGATTGATCGCGTTAGTTTCCTGAATCTGTTGTTGGCGGTTTTTGCTCGGTTTCGACCGGCGGTTTGCTGATGTTAAACGCGTGAGTGCCAAGGACCCGATAGAAGTTCCCTCCGGCATCTGGGCAATTCTGCTGCGCGGGAAAGGGATTCCTGTGGGGTCGTAAGATGCCAAGCTTTCGCATGCGGAAATAGAGGGTGGTCCGCTTGATTCCAAGACGGGACGCAGCACCATCGGGGCCGGCGACGACCCAGCGCGTAACTTCGAGCGTCTTGCAAATATGCTCTCGTTGGGCTTCTTCTAAGGTGATTGCCTCCGACGGTGCAGTTGTGGGTGACTTCTTAAGTTCCGCAAGCGGAGGACGCAGAACGGTTCCCACCGTCAGGATTACACTCCGCTCGATGAAATTTTGCAGCTCGCGAATGTTCCCCGGCCACTCGTACGAGCTGAGAGCAGACATCGTTTCCGGAGGAATGAGTTTGATTTGCTTACCCATCCTGCGGCCAAAGAGCTCAACAAAGTGTGCCACCAGCAGCGCAATGTCCTCGCGGCGCTCCCGCAAAGGGGGCAGCGTAATCGGGAATACGCTGAGCCGATAGAAGAGGTCGGCGCGGAATTCACCTTCGTTCACCATCTCAAACAGATTCCGATGGGTGGCAACGATCACGCGCACATCGGTGTGAATCGGGGCAGTGCCGCCGAGACGCTCGAACTGCCTTTCCTGTATGACGCGTAGAAGTTTGGGCTGCATTTCCAGCGGAAGGTCGCCGATCTCGTCCAGAAACAGAGTCCCCCGGTGAGCCCGCTCAAACCGGCCCACGCTGCGCGCGACCGCCCCGGTATAGGCGCCACGCTCGTGACCGAACAACTCGCTCTCGAGCAAACCGGCGGGAATGGCGGCGCAATTCACTTTCACAAACGGGCCCTTCGATCGGTCGCTGCACTTGTGAATGGCTTCGGCAATCAGTTCTTTGCCCGTTCCGGTTTCGCCGTTGATCAGCACCGTGGCGTCTGTCGGGGCCACGACCTGCGCCTGGCTGAGCACGAGCCGGAGCGCGGCGCTGTTGCCGACAATGGGAGGTAATCCGCTGCCGCGGAGTTCGCTCGCGCCGAGCGCGGCTTTCACCGAGGTCGCATCCTCCATTGGAAAGCATGGGTTAGGGTTGACTGCAAATGCTGCACTTGCACAGGTCGTTGCCATGTTTTAGCTCCTTCCTTGCGTTTTTGTTGAGCCCTTGCCCTGACACAATAGATTGTGAAGCCAATCCATACGGCGCACAACCCCAGATGGAAGCGTTTCCCACCAGCCCCATGGAGAGGGGAGGCGATACTACTTTAGGGGGGATTGAAGACAACTCCCGCGCCGTCAAAGATCCAGACGCTTCCTGCCAAAAAGGAGGGCATCGATTGACCAGGCACCCGGTCCAAGGAGGGCGAGAGCTGAAGCAATCGCCGCCAATAGGAGGGCGCTCCGCAAGTGGGCAGTACCCGAGATGGCGATCCCGATCTCGGTAACCGCCACTAGCGCCCCGGCGATTGGCGTCCACAAACCAACTAGGAAAAAGATCCCCACGCCGGCCGCGATGGCTTGCAGTGTAACCGATTCGAGCTTAGGCGCTCCCATCAATCCGGTGATACCGTCGGAAATCAGGAGCACTCCCGCACCTAGCCGGAGTAGGAGAATCCCTCTTCCGGGCCAGCCGTCGGGGAACATGGAAAATAGGCGTTGCAATACTCCTCCCTGTGCCTGAATCGTAGCGTAAACTCGCCTAAGACGATTCGACACTCCAAAACGGGGGGAGCGGCTGCAACCCTTTCGGGGGGGTTACAATTCGATGATTCCGCGCTTCAGCGCGATCGTGACGGCATGGGTGCGGTCGTTTGCTCCAAGCTTGGAGAGAATGTTTTTGACGTGGCCCTTGACGGTCTCCTCGGTAATCGAGAGTTGGTCAGCAATCAGTTTGTTGGCATTCCCGCCGGCAATCAAGCGCAGGACATCGATTTCCCGCAAGGTCAGCGTTTCATCGATGGCATGTTCAGCAAGCTCGGATGCGACCGCAGGGGGGATGCGCTTCTGCCCGGCATGGACAGCCCGGATGGTCTCCAGGAGTTCCTTCCGCAAAAGGCTCTTCAGTAAATAGGCCCGCGCCCCGGCTTTAAGCGCGCGTAAAACCTGGACGTCCCCCGTGTAGGTTGTCAAGACGATGATTCGTGCTCCGGGGAATTCGCTGCAAATGGCAATCGTCGCCTCAATACCGTCCATATCAGGCATCTGCAAGTCCATTAATGTCAAGTCCGGCCGGTGCTTTCGGTATAGTTCGAGAGCCTCGCGCCCGGTGGAGGCCTCGCCGATCAAGCTCATGTCAGATTGGCTGGCGAGCAATGCTGCGATGCCTTCGCGCAGCATCGGGTGGTCGTCGACCGTGAGAATCCGGATCAGGCTAGGACCGGTTTTCATGATTCCGTTCCTTTCTGTTACGGAAAAGCCGGAAACCGGGGCGGGAGGGAAACTCCTCATAAGCGATTGAACCCGGAATGCTCAAGTCTACTTCTGTGCCTGCCCTGGGCTTGCTCCAGACATCCAATTGCGCTCCGATGAGGTTGGCGCGTTCACGCATTCCAGGTAAGCCCCAGTGCCCGGAACGTCCCCCGTGTTCAAGGACGTGTGGGTCAATGCCCGTCCCATCGTCCCGGAAGCGCACACGAAGCAAAGGTTCGCTATAGGTAATTTCCGTTTCGATGTGCCGGGCGTGTGCATGCCGGAAGGCGTTTCGCAGTGACTCCCGGGCAATGCGGTAGATCTCATCCCGCAGGGTCGGAGCCACGGTCCGTGGTGTGCCTTCCACAAGCACACGAAACGTCACCGCATCCCGGTTGCCGGTTGCCAGTTCCTCGTGCAAGTCAGTCATCAGGGCAGTCATCGATTGCGCCAAATCGTAATCCACTAACGTGGAGGTCCGCATGTCCTTGATAGCATCCCGGCCTTCCACGAGTGCCTTATCCGCCCGATCGAGAGCGCCTTCCAGGGCCTTTTTCGCCTCCAGGGCACGAGTCGGAAGCATCTCGTTCACGGTCTGAAAGCGCAGCATCAATCCCTGAAAGCTCTGTAACAGCGTGTCGTGCAAGTCCCGAGCGATGCGGGTGCGCTCGCTCACGCGCGCTTCGAGGTCGCGGTTGAATTCCTGCGCCACCTGACGCAGGCGGTACTGATATAGCGCCCAAAGCAGTGCCAGGAACACGGCCATGCACGTCAGAAGGAACCAAGGGGTCTGATAATAGGCTGGGGCGATGGAGAAATCCAGGGTTGCGCCCACATTGTTCCATACGCCGTCGTTATTGCAGGCAATGACCCGGAATCGATAGTTCCGGGGTGGCAAGTTTGTATACTTGGCTTCACGCGCGTTCACCGGGCCGCGCCAATCACGATCATAGCCCTCAAGTTTGTAGCGGAACTCGACGCGTGCCGGGTCCATCAAACTGAGTGCGGTGAACTGGAATTCAAGATTTCTTATGTTGGGTTTGAGTTTCAATCCTGAATAGGCCGAATAATTCCGATCGTCCGCCGCCACATCTTCAATTACCACGGGGGGAATGAGACTGTTCCTTGGCCAATGCCGGGGGTCAATCACCGCCACACCGCCCATCGTGGCAAACCACAGCCGGCCATCAACCGCCCGGGTAGCGTGGGGGAAGGGCTCGTGCTGACGGGGTAATCCCCGCAGTCCGTCGCTGGCGTCGAATCGGATCCCTTGCATTCGGTAGGAAGGAGCGCCCACTGCCTTTTCAAGTTCTTTCGGGTCTACTCGGAGAATTCCCAGCGACCCGGCTAACCACAGAAAACCATCCTCGTCCTCAACAACTCCAGAAACCGCTCTACCGGGCAATCCGTTACTCTTGCTCAGGGTCACGAAATGCCCTTTTTGCAATTCGCTCAGTCCACCTTCTCCGCCCACCCAGATGTTGCCTGCTCGATCGGCGCTAATTGCCAAAACCCTTCCATCGGGCAAGCCATCTATTGTCGAATAGACGCGTACATTGCCACTATCGTAGACGGCCACGTCACCGTTCTCGAAGCCGAGCCAGAGGCGTCCTTGCAAATCTGCGTAGACAACCCGGCAACGAAACCTCGGAAATTCGAACTGCTGGCGGAGATCTGTCCACTGCCCATTGCGCAAACGCAAGATGTTTCCAATACTATCCGCGCCCGCTTCCGGAACCCATCGCGTTTGAGTGATCCATAGGCTGCCGTCGGCACCCTTGGCTACCCCCTCTACGTTTGCTCCGTCCACGATTTCGGCGGCGTAGCGGTAAGAGAACTTGCCGTCGATGCCCTCAGCAAGCTTGAAATTGCCTCCGACCCAGACGCTGTTCGCTCCCTCGGCGTAGAGTGAAAGAATGCGCGTCGTGTCAGTGGGGGAGTAGGGTGGCAGCTTCGAAGTGAGAAATCTCCCATCGTGAAAACGACGGACAGCGTCGCGCGTATAACTGATAATCCAAACGCTCCCATCCTGCGTGGAGGTCAATCCGATCTCCTGATCTGGATCCAAACCCTCCTGGGCGGAGTAAGAAGTGACCTTATTCTCGCGAAAGCGGTCCAGTCCGCCTCCGGTCCCAAACCACACGTCACCTTCGCGGTCCTCGTAAATTGAATACACCGTGCCCCCGGAGAGCCCGTCCTTGGGCCCGAATCGATTGAGTGGGACGTTTTTGGCGTGCTTGAAGTCCGGGATGCGGCCAATCCCCTGTCCAATAAGCTCGACCCATAGACTTTTGTCCCTATCGAACAGCATACACATGGACCCGGCGCCGGCGGCAATACCAGCTTGCAGCCCGGACCGAGGGGTGATCTGCCTCGGCGTGTGGCTAGTAGTGTCGACAATCCAGACTCCTCCATCCGGATCCTCCACTATGGCCCGAATATATCCAACTGCCACTCCCGTGCCGACGAACCTCTTCGCGTTCGGGCTTAAAGTGAAAATCGTGTTTCTTTGAACGGGGTCCCGGCTCAATCCCGAATTCAAGCCGTCAGTCGCCGCCCATAAGTTTCCCCGGCGATCCACCAGCAGCGTTTGGGCCCCGCTCGCGGGGTATCCAACTTCCGCTCCCACCCGATGCCATCTGCCCTGCTCAAATTCGCTGAGCCCATATTCTCCTCCGGCCCATATTGCCCCGTTCTGGTCTTCCACGATTGACAGAACTCCTCCACCCGGCACGCCCGCCTTGGGAGAATAAATCGTTAAGCGCCCGGCGCGAAGCTGTCCGATGCCGCTCGAGCCAAATCCGATCCAAAGACTTCCATCGCGTGCGGTACAGAGGGACCATACGGAGTCGCTAGGGAGTTGTTCACCAAAACTCGGCTCCCACAGGACGAAGCGAATTCCATCGAATCGGTATAAGCCTGCCTCGCTCCCCAGCCATAAATACCCGTCGGGCGTCTGGACTATGGCCCTGACCGGTCCCGGAATTCCATCTTTCGCTGTCCATGAGGTGTGGGTGAATTGACTAATTGATTTTTGGGGATCAAGCCCCTTTGCGGGGGCCGCAAGAACGATGGCAATCAGTAGCGCCGCCAGCGGTCTGATGGTGCAGGCGGGGAGGGATTGCCCACCGGCGGCAGACGAGGAACCCCGCTGGAAATTGACCGTGGTTCTTCGACTTTCAGGGCCCAGTCCTCTTCGTAGAGGCTTCGGAATTGCAAAGCGGGGCATTTGACTGGCTTTCCGCACCGAACTCGGAGCAATGCGAGTTTCGTTTTGTCCCTCGTGCTCCGCCCACCGTTATCCTTGTAACTGACCAGACAGTCGTGCCGGACTTTTTGGCTAGGCACGCCTCGGGAGCGCCACCTCAAAGGGGCGCAGCCATCTGCGTCTCCAGGTGTGAAGAGGAATCCTCCTGAAACCTTCACCCGACTATGAGTTACAGATCCCAGGACCCAAGGATCCGAATCTCAGCCACCCCACAGGATTCTCTCCCTCGCTGCGACCGGCTGGGTGCAAGCCACGGTCACGGCTGTAAACCAATGGAGCACTTGGCTCGAGCGATGCGCGCATACCCTTCGCCCGAGCGAGGAGTAATGGCGCACTCGTATGCCGCAGGCGGCTGTTTCGAACCCGGGTGGTGGCAAAAGTGCCGCGCTCCGCTTTGTCCCAAATTTCAACTCCCTGCTCCTCAGCGGGGCGGCTCAGGCAAGCGGCGCTTTCAGGTGCGGGCCGAGTACCCGTCCGGCTAAACTCCCGCGGAATGCGGGGCGGCACGTCTAAATTATCGACATTGTGGCCTGATCGGCCTCGGATCGTCTGACTAGGCTCATGCCCATCGAAAAAACTCATCCCGAGGGGCTCGGTGCGGTCGGCTCGCCCGTTCACGGGGGCAATCGACGGAGTCACCTCCCGCATGCCATCACTCCAAGGGCGGATGCTGTCGACCAAACTTACTCCGCAATAAGGACAAGTGGAGCGCTTTTCCGAGGCAGAGGCAAACTTGAGCGCACGCATCTCGGCGTATGGGGGCACCAACTCAAAACCCACCATCGCAGCGGCTGTGCTCCCAACAGAGCTAATCGTGTGAAAGTCCCTGCGGGTCGTACCCAAAGTGGACCACCATGAACGTCGTATAAGGGGAACCAGATACAATCAGTAATTGTGTCAATGAATCGACAGTTTGTCAATGTCGATGTAGTTCGGGTTAGCAAGCGGAGCGGAAAAGCGTCGAAGCGCCCTTCGTCATGCAAGTGTCCTGGTTCCTTCCACATAAGCTGTGATCGAAGCTCGTTGCCCTGAATGGGAATATTCAGAGTGAGGGCACTAAACCGGCAAATCGCTGGCTCCCGGAGTATCCGTGGAAGCGGCAATTCCAAAGAAATCGGGGCAGTGTCATGCCCCCCACTAACGCCCGAGCCGTCCGATCTGACGCGCCGATTTGCACGCATTCTTGGTCTATCCACAATGGATTTGCCCCGGGCAGGGCCAATCTGAATACAAGAAACTTCCCCTGGCGATCCACTGGGAATTCCAAGCCAATCACCCCGCCCATCACTTCACTCCAAACGCGCGGCATGCTCCTGCGCGTCGAGAATCAGAATCGGAGGTTGTGCCTCGTGCGGGTCGGGTGGGCCGCTAGCGCGTGAATGATAGAGGATCTTTGCCAGACGGGTTTTGAAAATTGCAGTCGTGTGAAAGTGCACAGGTCCACGGTGAGCGAGACCGTGCGTCGAATCGCATGTCCATATATTGACAGTGTGGCTACTCAATTGAATGGAGATGACACATGAGCTTTCCACTCAGAGTTCGGTCGACGAGCTAAGTTGCTGACAGCAATAGCTCTCTCAACGAGTCGAGCGTTTTGAGAGTTTGGCAGCGCCGATGCTCCAGGCATTCTCGTGCCGATTTCGAAACTGCTTGGATCTGTGACGCGGAGACTGACGAACATATAAGGAGGCCTTGATCATGAGCTTACCTCTTGAAGGAATCAAAATAATTGACTTCACGCAGGTGCAAGCCGGCCCTGCGTGTGACCAGCTATTGGCCTGGTTCGGCGCCGACGTGCTGAAGGTTGAGCGTGTCGACGGAGGTGATATTACGCGCCACCAGTTGCGTGACATTCCCAATGTCGATGCGCTGTACTTCACCCAACTCAATAGCAACAAAAAGTCTCTAGCCCTGAACCTCAAGACGCCCGAAGGCAAAGAGATTATGGAAAAGCTGATCCGAAGGGCCGACGTGCTGGTGGAAAACTTCGGCCCCGGTGCCATGGACAGGATGGGTTTCTCCTGGAAGCACATTCAGGAACTCAACTCTAAACTCATCTACGGTTCGGTCAAGGGTTTCGATGCGCAATCGCCATATTCTGACCTGAAGGTGTACGAGAATGTGGCGCAATGCGCGGGCGGCGCCGCCTCAACCACCGGCTTCTGGGACGGTCCCCCCACGGTGAGTGCCGCGGCGCTGGGCGACAGCAATAGCGGAATGCACCTCGCGATTGGCATCCTGACTGCCTTGATTAGCCGCCAGAGGACCGGTAAAGGCCAGAAAGTGACAGTCTCGATGCAGGACTGCGTGCTGAACCTCTGCCGCGTCAAACTGCGCGACCAGCTACGACTGGAGCGGCTCGGCTATCTGGAAGAGTATCCGCAATATCCCAACGGTAAGTTTGGTGACACGGTGCCGCGCAGCGGAAATGCGGGTGGCGGAGGCCAACCGGGCTGGATACTTAAGTGCAAGGGCTGGGAAACCGATCCAAACGCGTATATCTATTTCACCATCCAAGAGCAGGACTGGGCGCAGACCTGTAAGGCCCTGGGTAAGCCGGAGTGGATCAACGACCCAGCCTATTCCACGGCACGCGCACGCCAGTCCCATATCTTCGAGATCTTCGCGGACATTGAGAAGTGGCTTGCCGACAAGACCAAGTACGAAGCGATCGACAAATTGCGGCCCTACGGCGTCCCGTGCGCGCCCGTATTGAGCATGAAGGAAATTGCCCATGACCCGGCGCTGCGCGCGAGCGCGATGATCGTCGAGGTTGCACACAAGGAACGCGGCACTTACCTTACCGTCGGCTGCCCGATCAAATTCTCGGATTTCGCGCCAACAATCACTGCCTCTCCGTTATTGGGAGAGAACACAGACGAGGTACTGACGAGCTTGGGATACAACCCCGAACAGACCCGCAAACTACGTGAGGCTAACGTTCTAGTGAAGCTCGGAGGCGACGATTCGAAAACTCTTCCAACTCCGGCGGCTTGGGGCTTCGGTCAAGAGTCTCGAGGTCCCAACGTCGTGGCGAGCGGGGGTAAGAAATGAATGGGCTTGTCCGAACGCCCCTCGGCTATGAGCAATTGGTCGAGGTGGTCGGCGACGCAATTGTGGTCGCCGACGCTAGCGGCGCAATCAATTTATGGAATCCCGCTGCCGAGCGCCTATTCGGATTCACACAGGCTGAGGCGCTCGGCAACTCGCTCGATCTCATCATTCCCGAGCGTTTACGAGAACGTCATTGGGCCGGCTACAGAAAAACCATGTCGACCGGGGAGACACGCTACGCTCATGACGTGCTGCGAGTTCCCGCCGTGCACAAGGACGGGCGAGCGTTGTCGATTGCATTTACGGTCAGACTGCTCCATGGGCCGCAACGCGAGGTAAAAGGAATCGTGGCGGTGATTCGTGGCGAAACTCAAGCCTTCATCGAAAAGCGGAACTTGCTTAAGCGCCTCGCAGAATGCGAGGGGAATACGGCGCGTTAGCATGCGCCCTTTATCAACTACCAAGTCGAATGGAGGTACTCCATGATTGCGACTGAACCGAAATCATCAAACGAACAGAAATTGGCTTTTACGGACGGATCTCACCTTGTAGTCGATGCCCTGAAACTCAACGGAATTGACACGATCTATGGCGTGGCGGGAATCCCGATCACGGATTTAGCCCGACTGGCCCAGGCAGAAGGTATAAGGTACATCGGCTTTCGGCATGAACAGTCCGCCGGAAATGCAGCGGCGATTTCCGGCTATCTCACCAAGAAGCCGGGGATTTGTCTGACCGTTTCCGCGCCGGGTTTCTTAAACGGCCTGGTGGCGGTCGCCAATGCTACCACCAATGGTTTTCCCATGATCCAGATCAGTGGGTCGAGCGACCGCGAAATCATCGATCTTCAACAAGGCGACTACGAAGAACTCGATCAGATGAATGCGGCAAAACCTTACACCAAGGCTGCTTTCCGGGTTAACAAGCCCGAAGATATCGGGATTGGAATTGCACGCGCGATACGTGCCGCCGTATCCGGGCGACCTGGTGGGGTCTATCTGGACTTGACCGCGGAAGCTCTCAGTGCAGCACTCAATGCAGATGCAGGGGTGCAGTCGCTGGTGCGCGTTGTCGATCCAGAGCCCCGGCAAATGCCCGCTCCTGAATCGATCAAACGCGCCCTGGATCTGCTGACGGGCGCACAACGCCCTCTCATTATTCTCGGCAAGGGTGCTGCTTATGCACAGGCTGACGCTGACATTCGATCGTTCATTGAGAGGACAGGTATTCCTTATCTGCCGATGTCCATGGCCAAAGGGCTCCTGCCGGATAACCATCCTCAATCTGCGGCTGCGGCCCGCTCGTTGGTTCTGGCTCAAGCCGATGTGGTCATGCTGATCGGAGCACGACTGAACTGGCTTCTTGCCCACGGCAAAGCGCCGCATTGGTCCCCAACAACGAGTTTCGTGCAGGTCGACATTTCGCCGAGAGAGATCGATAGCAACCACCCCATCGCCGCACCTGTCGTTGCGGATATCGGGTCAGCCATGTCCGCATTCCTGGCCATGCTCAAGCCCGGACAGATCCAACCCCAAACCGCCTGGATCAAAACGATCGGAGAACGCAAGGCGCACAACATCGAGCGCATGGCGGCCAGCCTAAATGCCAACCCCAGCCCGATGAACTTCTCGAGTGCACTTCGCGCGGTTCGCGATGTTCTCGCCGACAAACCCGACATCTACGTCGTCAATGAAGGGGCCAACACGCTCGACTTCGGCCGCGACATTATCGACATGCACGAGCCTCGCAAACGTCTCGACTGTGGGACTTGGGGTGTGATGGGTATCGGTATGGGTTATGCCATTGGCGCGGCTGTGACGAGCGGCAAGCCTGTTGTTGCCGTCGAAGGCGACAGCGCCTTCGGCTTCAGCGGCATGGAGATCGAAACCATTTGTCGCTATTCGCTGCCGATTGTCGTCGTTATTTTTAACAACGGCGGCATCTACCGCGGTGACGATATGAACCGTAGCGGAGGTGCCGATCCTTCACCAACAGTTCTTATGAAGAACGCGCGCTATGACAAACTCATTGAGGCTTTCGGCGGCACGGGCCGTCATGTGACCGACCCGCAAGGTCTCACTAAGGCTCTCGCGGACGCCCTCGCGTCAGGTAAGCCGGCAATCATCAATTGCGTCATTGATCCGACCGCGGGAACCGAGAGCGGCCATCTGCAGAGTCTGAACCCCACCTCCCACATCGAAAGTGGACGAAAGTGAAGGGCGCAGCCATGAAGTTCGCTCTCGAGGGCATTACCTCACTCATACTCAAACACGAGGGTCCGGGGCTCAAGGGGGCCCTTGTGTCACCGGTGACGTCATGAAGGCCGTCCCGACCACTGCCGCCAACACCGTTGCACCACTCTTGAACAACCTGTCTGAGTTGCTCGCAAGGCACGTTCAGGAGCAACCCGAGCGAACCGCTGTCGGGACCTCAGACCGAGCAATTGTGATTAGCTACAGCCAACTTGACGCTCTCGTCCGGTCGGCCATGGCACAGCTATCCCGTCTCGGACTGAGCCGCGGCGCCACGATCGCACTCATCTCGGACAACAGTGTTGAATTTGTGGTAGCTCTTCTCGCCATTGTGTCTTCAGGCGCTCGTGTTGCGCCGTTGAACCCGGCGCTCACATTGTCTGAATTGGCTACACGACTCGCACAACTCTCCGCGCATGCCGTAATCGTTCCGAAGCACCTGGCAGACAAGTTGGAGGTTGCGGACGCCATCGGCGGAAGCAACTCCCGCTGGATTATGAGTATCGAGAATTCCGGCGGTGCTCACGAGGTACGAATTGCGAATAAGAACGGACAAACCCCAACATCTGGCGTGGCGGCCGGAACACGTGCCCCAATCGACGGTGACGATGTCGCTCTCTTGATATTTACGGCCGGCACGACCTCCGCCCCCAAGCTCGTTCCTTTGACTCACCGTAATATTGTCGCCTCAGTCCAGAGTATTTCCTCCGGGTATGACTTATCCCCACAGGACGTGACGCTCATCGTCATGCCATTGTTTCATGGCCACGGGCTAATGGCAGGGCTGCTGTCAACTCTGGCGAGCGGCGGCAGCGCCTATCTCCCGAGTACAGGCGTATTTTCGGCTCACTTGTTTTGGCCAGATGTAGTCCGCCTCGGTGCGACTTGGTACACGGCAGTGCCCACCATACACCGCATTCTCCTTAACCGTGCTTCCCAGGAGTACCCGGGCTCCTCCCGGGTGGCCCTTCGTTTCATCCGCAGCTGCAGCGCACCGCTTGACGAAGAGCTCGCCGCAGCAACTGCCGCTACCTTCCGAGCTTCCATGATCTCTGCCTATGGAATGACAGAGGCCTCTCATCAGGTGTCGTCCAACCCGCTTCTTGTCCATGGATCCAACAAGATGTCGTCGGTCGGACTGGCTACAGGAGTCGAGATCCGAATTGTCGCTGAAGATGAAAAGGACGCTGCAACTGGTGGCGTCGGCGAAATCTGGGTTCGGGGTGCAACGGTTACGAGTGGATACCTCAACAATCCTGAGGCAAACTCCACGAGCTTCGTCGATGGATGGTTCCGCAGTGGCGATCTCGGCAGCAGAGATGCGGAGGGTTACCTCTTCGTGAGGGGAAGGCTCAAGGAGATCATTAACCGCGGCGGAGAAAAAATCTCACCGGGCGACATCGACGCCGTCCTCTTGTCCAACCCGAAAGTGCTCGAAGCGGCATCCTTCGGCGAGTCCGACGCAATCTACGGAGAGATTGCCCAGGCGGCCGTCATCCTGCGTCCGGGAGTGAAAGCGACGGAGGGTGAACTGCGAGACTACTGCCGCGCGAAGCTCAGTACCTTCGAAGTTCCCGAACGAATCTACATCGTGGCTGACTTCCCCCGCACGGCGAAGGGATCCACTGACCGGCGTGCGCTTGCTGCGCAATTTACCGCTGGCGATTCACCGTTTGTCAGCTTTCGTAGCGAGAAAACTTGAGTTCGCCGACCTTGTCGCGCGTCGGCATGGAAAGAGGAGCATAAGGTTAAACTGCGTGTTCATAAACCCGTGTTCGACCGCGTCATCAAGAAGTGCTGGGCCCTCGATCTCATTCCGGTCGCGATCGTTTCGGAGCTGCAATGAAGTTACTTTTATACGAGACACGTGTACAGTGGGCATTAGCCATCATCCTCGCTCTGATCGCCGGTTATTTGGACGGCTATGGACTTCTTGTCTTGGGAACCTTTGTCTCCTTCATGAGCGGAAATACGACGACTGCCGGCCTAAGGAGTGGACAGGTCAATTTCCATGCCGCTTTGCCCTTCGCGATTGCCGTCGTGTCCTTTGTCACTGGTAGTTTCTTGGGAAGCCTCTTTTGTCAATCTAGACTGCGTTATTCCCATCGCCTGGTCTTCGGTGCGATTGCAGTTTTGCTTGCGACCGTTGCTGGTCTTGAACGGCATGGCCTGTGGAATGCTGCTGCCGAAATCGCGATGCTCAGCCTCGCTATGGGTATGATGAATCCCGCATTGTCTAAGGTCGGCGCAGAATCAGTAAGCCTCACCTTCGTGACGGGCACGCTAAACAGACTCGGCGACCATCTCGCTGCCGCCGCAGGGCGGGAACCTCTGTCGGATGGACGAGGCCCAGGGGATTCCCATCTGGCCCGCGCTCGAATTGAGGCAAGCGTATGGTCAGGGTTCGTGGTCGGCGCAGGGCTATCCGGAATGGTCGGTTCACATTTCCGGATGTGGGCCCTGCTGCCTCCCTGTCTTGTCATGATTGCGCTGGGTCTGTTCAGCGAGTGCTCCGCAACATCACCAGAGAAGAGGATTACATCTTCAATCTCCGGTGTGCGCAGCACAGTGTAGTTCGGTGAGCAGAGAGGATTCATCGGTGCGGATGGAAAGGAGGAACTGTGCCTAGAAATGTAATCGTAAAGTCCGGGCCTTTGAAATACGCCCAGAACATAACCGTTGGCCCTCATAGGTTCCAGGCGGACGAACCCACTGATGTCGGCGGCAATGATGTGGGTCCTGAGGCGCACGAGTTGGTGATGGCCGCCCTGGGAGCGTGCGCCAATATCACAGTTCAAATGTATGCCGAAAGGAAGCAGTGGCCTCTTCATGGAGTGCAGGTTGCCTTGTCCTACGCGAGAGTCCCTGCTGAGAATCCTGCTGATTCTGGCGCGAAGATTGGAATGATGGACCGGATTGATGTGGAGGTTGCTCTGGTTGGGGATCTATCCGAGGAACAACAACGCAGACTGCTGGAGATTGCCGACAGATGCCCGGTCCATCGCTTGCTGGTTTCAGGAGTAGAGGTTAATACGAGACTGTTTGTTCCTGCCTCACCTCCGCATTGAGTGTTGTCTGAGGGCCGTGTGGGTCAGGGAGAGGTTTCTGTCTCGCGATAACCAAACGGTTCTGGCGGAATCGGTTGAGCCAGGCGTCAAAGTAAATAGACCCAAAAGGAGCCTCAGTTACACGAGGGTGTCAACATGACCAAAACGTCGGAATTGACTCGATTCTCATACGCATTTTCCGTGCTTTGCTGTTTCCTGGCGATCACTTTGCCGTCCGTGCGGGCTCAGACACCCTCTGACGCCGACCCGGGCTGGCCCCGGGAACTGGATGCAGGCGGCTTCCATATCGTGGTCTATCAGCCGCAAGTCGATCAATGGAAGAAGAACCATCTGGTGGCGCGCGCAGCGGTAAACGTGACCCGGTCCGGTGAACCCACGGCCCAGTACGGCATCGTTTCCTTAACTGCCCGCACCGATGTCGATAAAGAGAGCCGCATGGTCACGCTGGAAGACCTTAAAGTATCCTCGGTAAGTTTCCCGGCGGCGAAGTCGCAGGAGCCGGAGTTGGCGCGAGCCATCCGCGACGGCCTGCCCGATTGGCCGCGCGCCATAGCTTTGGATCGCTTGCTCGCCGAGCTGGCCATGACCCAGGCCGAAGTTGACAACGAATCGGTCGTCGTGAAGAACGACCCGCCGAAGATTTTGTATAGCTCCACCCCGGCGGTGCTGATTTTGATCGACGGCCAGCCCGTCCTGCAAAGCCTGCCGGGCACTCCCTTCCAACACGTGGTTAACACGCCTGCCACACTGATTTACGATACGTCCGCCTCGCGCTACTATCTCGACGGCAATGGTGTTTGGGTGACGGCAATCACCCTGGACGGGCCTTGGACAGCTGCGGCGAACCCGCCACCTGGACTGGATGAGGCCAAAGCGCAGATCGATCAAAGCGAGGAGAAAGACCCGCACGATCACTCCAAGGATGCTGGCGCGCCGCCCATCAGCGGATCACTTGCGGCGGTATTCGTCAGCACCACGCCTGCGGAATTGCTCGTAACCCAGGGAGCGCCCCAGCTCTCGCCTATCCCCAAAACCAAGCTGCTCTACGTCACCAATACCGAAAACAACATCTTCCTGGATGTTCCCTCCCAGGATTACTACGTGCTGCTTTCAGGGCGGTGGTACCAGAGCAAGTCGTTGACAGGGCCATGGACGTGGGTCTCCGCGAGCCATATCCCGGGCGATTTCGCGGAGATTTCACCCGACAGCCCGAAGGGGGCCGTGTTGGCATCCGTTCCCGGCACAGAACAGGCCAGGGAAGCGGTGATCGCCAATGAAATCCCGCAAACCGCGGCGGTGCGGCGGACCGAAGCCAAACTCGACGTCCGTTACGACGGCCCACCGCAGTTTCGGCCCATCCAGGGCACATCTCTGGAGTACGCCGTGAACACCTCAACCGACGTGATTCACGCCGGAGCGCGTTACTACGCCTGCCACAACGCTGTCTGGTTCGTGTCCGAATCGCCAACCGGTCCCTGGATGGTCGCCGATTTGATTCCGCCGGAGATTTATCAGATTCCGCCGAGCTGTCCGCTGTTCCATGATCGGTATGTCTATGTTTACGAGTCGACGCCCGATTTGGTTTATTACGGTTATATGCCCGGGTATCTGGGCGCGTACGTGAGTGACGGTGTCGTTGTATTCGGCACCGGCTGGATTTATCCGCCCTGGATCGGCGCCTACTGGTTCGGGTGGCCCTGGACCTGGGGCTTTGGTTTTGGCTTCGGCTATTGGGGCGGTGGATGGTTCTGGCGGCCGGTCGGTTATTATTGGTGGTACCACAATCCCTGGTACACGAATCGCATCTACAGCGATCACTGGAATCCCCATTGGCACCCCGGCGATGCCGAGCGGTTTCATTACAACTCCAACGTCTACAACCGTTGGCATGGCAGCGCGGTTGCAGCAAGGGCGGCTCGCACGACGGGGGGCGCCCGGCAGGCGCAGTCGCGCGATCTGTACGCCGGCCGCAACGGGCAGGTTTGGGAACATCGCCAGAACCGTTGGTATAAGCAGAGCAAAAACGGTGCCTGGTCGCGGTCCCAACCGGAGAAGGGGCTCGAAGGTCAACATCAATCCCGCTCCCTCGGTCAATCCCGTACGAATGAATTTCGCGGTTTCGGATCCCGCATCGGCGGCGGTATGCCGCGAACATTTTCGAGTGGCTTTGGAGGGTTCCGAGGCGGCGGCCGACGTTGACGCGGCCGTGCAAACGCGGAATACAAAATGGCCGAAGCAGGCTGGTTCGCACCAAAAGGAGGAAGCTATGACTGAGATTTCGAAACCGGGTACTCCGGCTCCGGAGTTCACACTTCGTGTTACTCCCGATCAAACCCTTTCTCTCAGTGAATTGCGCGGCAGGCCCGTCATCCTGGCGTTTTATCCGGCGGACTGGAGTCCGGTTTGCGGCGATCAGATGTCACTGTACAACGAGATTCTTCCCGAGTTTCAGAAATACGGCGCGGAGTTATTGGGGATCTCCGTCGACGGCGTGTGGTGCCATGAGGCGTTTGCCAGAGACCGCCACTTGCATTTTCCTCTGATGGCCGATTTCGAACCCAAGGGAGCCGTCGCCCAAATGTACGGGGTCTACCGCCAATCCGATGGCGTCAGCGAACGAGCGTTGTTTGTGATTGACAAAAATGGAGTCGTCGCGTGGAGCTACGTCTCGCCGATCGCAGTGAATCCCGGCGCCGACGGGATACTTCAGGCGTTGGACGATTTGCCAAAATAGGAGCCATTAATGAGCACCCTCAAAGTGGCAGTGGGCCCCACGGACCATATCCAGGGGAGCGAGCAGGCTGGATGTACGCTGATCGAGTATGGTGATTATGAATGTCCCCATTGCGGACACGCGTATCCGATCGTCAAAAGGATCCAAAAGCACTTCGGCAAGCGCCTGAGCTTTGTCTTCCGGAATTTCCCTTTGAATGAGATGCATCCGAACGCCGAGTCCGCCGCAGAGTCGGCGGAGTTCGCGGGGGCACATGGGAAATTCTGGCAGATGCACGACCTGCTTTTCGAAAACCAGGATCGCTTGGGTAGTGAACTCTACCTGGAGCTTGCCCAGGAACTGCAGCTCAGCCCGGCGGAGTTGATTGCAGCGCTTGAAAAAGGAAAATACCGGGCAAAGATCCGCGCCGATTTTATGGGCGGAGTCCGCAGCGGCGTCAACGGCACGCCCACATTCTTCATCAATGGCGAGCGACATGACGGCCCATTTGAATATGAAGATCTAGTGGGAGCCATCGAAGGCCCCCTCGCCGGGGAATGAGGGACAGACCCGCCGGGCGGGAGGTGGCCGGTGGTGTCCCCACGCTAGGCAACTCCCTTTGCGAAGTCATGCGGCTCAACATGTCGAACCTCCCCATCTTCAGGCCCGACGAGACGCAATCCAATAAGCTCGACGCCATTTATGACGTCGCCAAGAAAGTTCGGCTCGCAGAGTATTTTCCCGAGGATGCCGATGGAGGCGAGTTAGACCCGGCTGGCCGTGTCATGGAGATGCTCAGTGAACATTTCGTGGAAGGTTAGCTGGAGGGTTACATTCGAAGTGGCCAGCACGGTTTCTTAAATAGCGATGAGCCGTTCATTCATATCGTCGACTCGATGTTTAACCAGCCTGCCAAGTGGCTGGAAAGGTGTAACGACCTGCCATGGCCCGTCCTTTCCAACTTTCGTCAGGCAACACGCAGAACGAGCTTGCCTCATGTGTGGCCCGTTTGACTGAGTTCGTGTGCGTGACGGGCGTCGGCAGGCGGCAGGACGGTTTCAACCACGGGTTTCAGCTTGCGAATCCGCCAGCTTGAGTACATATGTTCCTGCCGGAAACACTTGACCGGGAATTCCCACCGGACCTCTGAAGCTTAGGGTCGTCTTCCGGTTCCCTTCGTCAGCCTTCGCCTGCGGCAGAATCGCGCCGAGCACACAAAGCCCAACAAGCAACATCATTCTCGTTATCCTCGTTATTTCTGTTCCGTTCATTTCGAATGTCTCCTTTGGTGAGATTTGCAAGCAAAGCAGCTTGCACGTCAGCTAGGCGCACTTGGCATGCCAGCCGGGATTGGCGTTAATCCCTTTGGAAGTGCTGAAAAACAATAACAGTGTCGGAGCTGCAAATTGAGGTTAGGCAGGCCCAGTGTCGGCCGCTTGGATTCGTTGCTGGACAGTTGTTGGTATTTTGACGGGCAAACCTCATCCAAATTACCACTAGCCGGGAGGCATTTCATAGCTGCTCTCCAGCTTCAGAGATTGGGAATCAGGCCGCTACCGTTACGAGCTCGCCTTTTAGCCGCTGCAACGAGCTTGCGCCAGCGAAGCGCCGGCAGCTCGCACGGCGGCGCGCATGTAAGCGGTCTCTTTCGTGTGCTCTTCTTCCTCTCTGCCGGCCAGCGCGCCGTGGTCTTCTTTCAGAAAAATCAGCCTGCCCGCGACGGAATCAAAATCCACCGTGATGAGGTTGCCGAAATCAATCTGCCGGGTGGCCAACAGGTTCGACATGGGGGAAACGAGGCGGCGCTCAATGGAGCGCTTCAGGTGGCGTGCGCCGAATTTCATATCGGTACCCTCGCGGAGCAGGAAGTCCCGCGCCGCCGCCGTGCAACATGAGACGAACTGGCGGCCTTCGGTGGCATCGATGATGCGCTGCTGGACGCGACTGAGCTCGATATCCAAGATCTTCTCCAAATGGTCGTGGGTGAGGGTGCGGAATACAATCACTTCGTCGATGCGGTTCATGAATTCCGGCGAGAACTTGCACCGGGCGGCTTCCGTGGCCGTCCGATAGATCTTCTGGTCCAGCTCCTCGTCTTCGTCCGCGCGGCCGGAAGCGAACCCCAGCCCGCCGCTCATCAGGTTCATCACCTCGTGCGAGCCCAGGTTTGAGGTCAAGAAGATAATGCTGTGCGAAAAATCCGCCCGCCGGTTGTCGCCGAGCGTGAGCGTACCTTTGTCGAGGATGCCGAGCAGAAGTTGCCAGAGAGCGTCGGAGGCCTTTTCGATCTCGTCAAATAGCACCAGTGACAGCTTTAGGTTCTCCGTGTGGCGCTGATTGAGCACTTCTTGCGTGAGCAGCGCTGGGGTTTCGCGGTGGCCGACGTACCCCGGAGGCGAGCCAATCAGCTTGGCGATTTCGTGGCTGTGCTGGAACTCCGCGCAATTCACCTTAATGACACCGCGTGCGTCGCCGACCAGGACTTCCGCAGCGGCTCCCACGAGGCGCGTTTTGCCGGAGCCGGTGGGGCCGAGGAAGAGCATGTTCACCACCGGGCGGCCCGGCGTCGACAGTCCTGCCCGATAGACCTGGTAAACCCGCGCCAGCCGTCGCACGGCGCGGTCCTGCCCGACCACCCGCTGGCGAAGAGCGTTCTCAAAGTCCCGAACTTCGGGACTATTCAAACTGGGATCGAGAACTTTTTGGCGCGCCCCCATAATCGTCCTCCTATTGTCCTACCCATCTGAGCCGAGAATTGCAACCCGAGTAGCTTGCACATGGAAAAAGGGCATTTAGCGTGCCAAATTGCATTTTCACCTAAATTCTTGGAAGTGCCGGAAAACAAGAATCCAGTCGGAGCTAGAGAATGAAATTACTCGGGCTCAGGATCAGGCACTTTGATTGGTTTTTCGTCAGATGTGGGCATTTTGAATGGCAAACCTGATCTTGGGGCGCTCTGCGAGAGAACAATGACATCAGCCTCGTCGGGCCGTTCTGTGCGATCAACCAAATAACCTCGCTCAGACTGTCGACTATAGGACACGATGTTTAACGGGTTGGCACCCAGATTGGTCCATCACGAGTAGTCGGGCTCTATTTTCCGCCACTTCCAGACGCAATTTGTTTGGCAGCCGTCTTGCACATTCCAGTTGCGTCGATCGGGGCGCCGGGGCTATTCGTGGCGACACAATTGAGGAGATGCCACTGCGTTTATTGAGTGTGGGGACAGGTCAAATCAGTTTCCTCGAAAGCCTTTTGAAGAGGGAGGATTGAATGTTCATCGTTTATGAGTATGCTGCATGCATCCTCGTGGCTATGATTGCAACGGCACTACCCTTCACGCTCTTCGCAATTCTTCTGCTGCTCAAAATTGGAGCCGGATACTTGTTACGAACACTCCAAACACTTAGCCTACGCGCCTCCTACGCGATCGCAGATAACCTTTCGAGACGAACCCTAAGCAGATCTTTGGCGCCGAGGCGTATTGCGATCGTCTACAGTGAAGAACGAAGTAAATGAGGGCTGCGAGGGGTTCACGGATTGAAGTGCGGGGAACGCGGATCTTTCGTCGAAGCCGGGAAAAAGATGTCTTGTGCCGATTGACATGCACCGTCCGGCCCTTCCGTGAGGGACTTTTTACGTGGTTCCTTCTAACCCTCGAGGAGTTAGAATGACCGGTGCCACACAAGTGATATTGCACGCGTTAAGCGGCTGCCCTGCGAGCGGCATGCAAACGCCCAGAGGATGTTCCTGGGAGAGAGTTCAGTTGCCTGAAGTTTTGTACAAGTCCGCAGTCTCGGTCTTCCGAAAGAACTCGCGTTTTCGTGAGTCTCACCACCCAGGGGTGGAGTTGCCGTCATCTCCGCCCCTCCCGCCTTTCCCTGCCGCGAAAGGGGTATTCACTTCGACGCAGCCGTATAGTTAGGCTCGATGCGCACTGAGTGGTAACAAGCCGGATTCCAGGCCGGGTTTCTTAAGGCGAATTGCCTTAATGTAGTGGGCGGGCTGTATTGACGTGGCTGCCGAAAGTGCCGACGCCGGTTCCCGATTCGTTCAACAATCGAAGAACTCCATCCGAGGCAAGCCGAGGCTCCCGCAATCTGAGTTCTCATTCACTCCGAGAGTTCGATTGCACATGAGCAACCGCGCGACAGTGTGTCAACGAATTGACATCGCCTGAGCTCGAGAAATCCCCAATCTCACCAGAAGTATTGACATGGTCGCCATTTCGGTTGCTCACAACTTTGGCCCGAGCCATGCATACGAAAATATGGGCAGCTGAAGGTGCCTGATTGTTTCGGTCAACGGCCGATCGATCCACCTCGAAAAACGAAAGGTCAAAAAAATGAGCGATCATTCAAGAGAAAGATCCATGATGGAGCACCCCTCGCGGAGGCATTTCCTCGGCATGAGTTCGGCAGCTTTGGCAACCTCTGCCTTTGCAGGCCTGACTGCCAATGCTCAAGAGAGGGCGAGCACGCAGAAGGCGGAGCACGACCATTCCTCGAGCGACCCCGGGCCGGAGAACAAACCTCTTCTGGACGAGAACCCGAACTCTAACACTCCGCCTCCAACCGACCACGGCGACCTGGTGCCCATCTGGTACTCATTCGATCTGGTAAAGAAGCGGGTTGAAGAAGGTGGGTGGACCCATGAGGTGACCGAGCGCGTCTTTCCCTCTTCCCGCGATATTGCCGGCGTCCAAATGCGCCTCACTGCAGGCAGCTATCGCGAAATGCACTGGCACACTGCTGATGAATGGGCTTATGTACTCTATGGCAATGCCCGTGTCACAGTAATGCAGCCCGATGGGAACATGTTCATCGGTGACGTGAGTGAAGGCGATCTTTGGATCTTTCCCGCAGGCCACCCGCATTCCATTCAAGGGCTTGGCCCGGATGGAACGGAGTTTTTGTTGGTGTTCAACCAGGGATCGTTCTCAGAAGATGGAACCATGTTGGTATCGGAGTGGGTGGCGCACACACCTCCCGAGGTATTAGCAAAGAATACCGGCCTGGATAAGAGTGTCTTCGCTCAAACGCCCGGGGCGCCTCTCTACATCTTCCCCGGCAACCTGCCCAACTCGCTCGAACAGGACAAGGCGGAGATCGGCGGCCTGCGGGTAGCACCGAAGTATCAGTACACCTTCCGCCTAAGGTCGATGCAGCCGACGTCAAGCAGCGAAGCCGGCGAAGTTCGCATCGTCGACTCAACCAACTTTCCGGTCTCCAAGCATATTGCTGCGGCCCTGCTCATCATCAAGCCTGGACATATGCGCGAGCTACACTGGCACCCGAACGCCTCCGAGTGGCAGTACTATATCGCCGGCAAGGGTCGCATGACAGTATTCTTTCCTGTCGATAATGCCCGCACAATGGACTACAGCGCCAACGATGTCGGGTATGTTCCCTCCAACGCACCCCACTACTTCGAAAACACGGGCGGTACCGACCTGATGGTTCTGGAACTATTCGCATCTGAGCAGTTCGTGGATGTTTCCTTAAACCAGTGGCTGAGGCGCGTCCCCAGCGAAATGCTGAAGGCACACCTGAACATTGATAAGCAGATGGCCACGAAGATCCCGGCGGAGAGGCTGTTTCTCGTTTAGGAGGGCTCATCGCAAGAGAGCTCTCGGAGTGTCCGGCGGAGGCGGTTCGTAGTGATTTAGGGAGCGGAAAACATCAGCTGCGTGCGTGGATCGCGCACGCAGTTCTCCTAACTCCGGGGAAAGTCTTTACGTTTGAAGGAACCCTTTAACCGGCGCCCCTCCTGGCAAATCTCTTCTTTGCTCGCGTGGTGTTTGGTCAAAGAAGCTTCCGGAACTCGGCAAGGCATCCGAAAGACTCTTCCCAGGAGGGGTGCGTATAGTCAGCCCATCGCGGGTTGAGGATTTCGGCGGCGCCATCCGGCAGGCAGGTCCAAGCCAGCGCGGGGATCGCGTCGAACATCGCCCGCAGGTGTTCTTCCGAGTGGTCCATCTCGTCGAATGCATCCAGTCGTTACACTTGGAGGATTTACCATGGTGAGAATGAGCAGCGTGTTCACGTTAGTGGTGGCACTGTCATCATCTCTGGCCTACGGTCAATCGATGCTCGGCAGCCTTAGTGGTGTTACACGGACTGACAGTGGATTGCCGCTGCCGGGAGTGCAAGTGGTTGTGCATTGCGTGGACGAGAACACCGAGCGCAGCGTCGTCAGCAATGACCAGGGAGCCTTTCTGGTTGAGAATCTCAAACCCGGGCGCTATCAATTGACGGCAAGCAAAGCAGGATTCGGAAGCTCACCCCTTGCCACCGTGGAACTGGCGGCATCGCAGAGTCTTTTGGTTGGCATGACTCTCGCAGTCCCGAATGGCTCCAAGGGATCGACTGATCCAGCCCATACCGCGACGCCAGCCTCTGTCGACATTGCGAAGCGCGTGGAGAATTTGGAAAAGGTAATCGAGCAACTGCAAAGCGAACTGGCGGGAATTAGGAAAGAAGCTGGTATTGGGGCTCAAGCCCCAGCAGTAGCATCAACGCCCGCGACTTCTCCCGCGCCTGTGCCAACCACGCCAGTAACTGCGCCAGAGAAAGGGGTCATCCAGGCTACTGCCCCCGCCACGCCCGTGCTCGTTGCTTCATTGGGTAACACTACAGGCTTGAAGCCGGCAGAAAAGTCCGACGCGCCTTCACTTACGCCGGTCCCGGGGACGCCCACAACAGCCAAGCCATCCGAGGCTTCGCTCGCGAGCGGGACTCCGGCTTCGTCCCCTCAGGAGGCTAGCCCCGACAAAAAGAAGAAGATTGATCCCTTTTCGGACTGGGATTGGACCTGGCTCAACGGCAATCCCCGCACGAAGGATATTTACTGGGACACGAAATTCTTCACTCCGGAAATCCGGGCTGACATGAACTACAACTGGCAAAACCATCATCCAGGGGACCACACCCTGGGCGGGTCGAGCGAAATCTTCCGGGAAGGGGAAGTCCAGATGGAGCAACTCGGCGTGGGTGGCGACTTCCACTGGGACAACGTTCGTGCGCGGTTCATGACCCAATACGGGATGTACTCGGAGACCACGCCCCGCAATGACGCCAGCCCCGCAAACGGCGAGTGGAACCTCGATGCGGCCTATCGTTATCTTTCGGAGGCCTACGGCGGCTACCACTTCAATGTGCTGGACGGAATCAACGTCGATGCGGGGATCTTCTTATCGTACATCGGGCTGTTCAGCTATTACAACTTCGATAACTGGGCCTATCAGCCCTCCTATGTTTCTTCCAATACGCCGTGGTTTTTCAACGGAGTGCGCATACAAGTTTTCCCCACCGCACACTTGAAGATTGAGCCCTGGCTTATCAACGGGTGGCAGTCCTACGGCTCGGCTAACGACCGTCCCGGTTTGGGAGGGCAGATCAAGTGGACCCCCTATCCGTGGATGAACATTATTTTCAACAATTACGGCTTAGGCAACGATGATTTGTATGCGCCCGGCCGTGCTCGCATCCACACGGACGACAGCGTCGAGATCAGGTACTACGACAGGCCGGCAAACAAGGGGCTTGATAAGATGGCGTTTTCCTTCACTGGCGATCTCGGCTGTGAATATGGTGCCGGCGTGAGTTGCACCGGCGACCACCGGGGTGGTCCCAAGCAGAGTTTCATCGGGGGAATGCTCTACAACCGTTGGTGGTTCGATCGGGACCGATTCGGTTTGACACTCGGGGGCGGCGAAATCAACAACCCGGGCCGCTATCTCGTGCTGTTGCCGCCCATCAATGGCGAAACGGCGCCTTCGGCGGCGCTCAATTCCCCGTACTTTACAGAGAATCCCGGCGATAAATTCAAGGCGTGGGACGGTTCACTCACCTTCGACTGGATGCCCAAGCAGTACATCACGTTCCGTGTCGAGGGCGACTATCGCCACGCGAATGTGCCTTATTGGTCGGGCCGTGGAGGGATTACTCCTCCGCCCTACATCGGCACCGCCGGAGATGTCGTCAACGGCAACGGGTATCCGACGGAATATGCCTGCAACAACGGTGCTCCGTCCGGGCAGACCGTTCTCTCGTCGGCACAAACAGCCTGTGGCAACCTGGGCAGCACTGTCTGGTTCCCGGATCTTGTCAAGAGCGAGTTTATAATCGACTTCGACATCCTGGTTAAATTCTAGGGACCGTGGTGGGCCACCTGGGCCTGGGCTCTGGCGGCCTTCTCGTTGGCCTCGGCACGGGCCAGGTTGCTTTTCCGAGAACCACCATCGAACACCGTCCAGTTCAGACTCAGGGCAATTCCGCCTGCGAATGCCCCAGTATGCTCCCGGGGAACGGCCTGCTGGAACCCGTGCAAGAATTGTCCGCCCGGCGCGGCGGTGCGGTTCAGGGCGGGATAGAAGGCCGCGCCCGCTTCCGTGACTGTCGCGTTGGCGGAGGAATCTCCGCTACCTGTTGGAGCAGATCGGGGCGCTGGGCGAGGGCGCGCTCGATCGCTTGATCGACCGTCTTACTGACAGATTCGGTGATGGGCAACCGATCCAGTGGCTGGACGTGAAGTACCGAGGTTGGGGAGATTCCCAGCACCGTGGCCAGATTCCCTTGCCCAATCGCTGATCACACAAGATACTGCCAGCAATAAGCCTCCAACCGTGGCGGCGTAAATCAGCTTCAGCCGAGCCCTATCGTTTTAATGCCTTGGTTGCGCGCTTCGGTCATGAAGGTGTTCCTCCCGATGGCTTATTGAATGCCCCAGATCATCTTCCGAACCGACTTGGGGGAAATCATCACTGCGCTCTCTGCCTGGACGGATCTCTCCAGCGTTCCCATACGGCCGGGAGAACGCCTTCGAGCATACCCGGACCGGCGCCCTATTCCACCTTGCCGGCGAAATGCCGGTAAACGAAAAATGAATAGGTCGTTGCAAGGGCCACGCCGGGGATGAACCACCACAATCCAACGGTCAGTCGCTGCGCGACGGTGGCGGTGTTGTAAATCGTGAGATTCAAATCGGGATTGGAGTTCGACGGAAGCACGTTTGGGAAGATCCCAAAGGCCGCACTGATTAACATTCCAACCAGATACAAACCGGATGCCAGGAACGCTTCCAGATCCTTCCGACGAGCGCTGAGGATGCGACTGCCGATCATGCCCGCTATGGCCATCGCTGGTAAAACGAAACCCAGCGGATGGCTGCTGTATTGTCTTAGGAGATTCGGCTGGATCCGAAAGCTCACAACCGTCAATGACACTGTTAAGGCGACCAACCCCACCCAGCATTTTGTGCCGAATGAGCGCACTCGATCCTGTAAGCTGCCTTCCACATTCAGGACTACCCAAAGGCTGCCGTGCACCGCCAACACGAAAAGAGAGGTCATTCCTACCATCAGGGTGTACCAGTCAATGATCCCCGTTTCGGATCCAATTCCTAAGTTCGTCCACAATGGCAAAATAAAGTACCCTTGTGAATCGAGTGGCACACCGCGTACGACATTGCCCAGGGCAACACCAAAGACGCCGGCCAGCAGCGCACTCGCTCCGCCAAACACTGCACTCCAGAAAGGTGGCCAAAGTGCGGCTGAGACGCGATCGCGAAATTCGATGGAAATCCCTCGCAGAATCAGCAACCATAGAACGATCATCAAGGCGAGATAAAAACCGCTGAATGCAGAGGCATACAGCGCGGGGAAGGCGAAAAATAGCGTCCCGCCGGCGGCGATTAACCAGACCTCGTTGCCATCCCATACTGGGCCAATAGATTTTAGTATTTGACTTCGATCATCCTCGTTCCGGGCAACAACGATCTGAACGATCCCTGCTCCCAGATCGAAGCCATCCAGAACGACATAGACCGCGATCATGATCGCTGACAGGCAGAACCAAAGTGTGGCCATCATCGAATCCTTCCCTAAGCGAGCACTTCGCTGTTCTTCGACAACGATTCTGTAGGCTGAACCTCAGGTTCGGGGCCGTGCTCGATTTCCCGGACCACCAAAAACAAGAACAGTATCCCGAGCAAGAGGTACAATCCCATGAAGCCGAGCAGGGTAAAGAGGCCATTCCCCGCCGAGACTCGCGGCGAGGCGCCGTTTGCCGTCCGCATAAGGCCGTAGACCAGCCATGGTTGACGGCCCAACTCCGCGGTCATCCAGCCTGCGGTCGTGGCGATGTAAGGAAACGGAATCGATAGCATTAACGCCCACAGCAACGCCGGGGTCGAATACAGCCGTCCACGCCATAAGAAGAACGCCGACAACCCCATGATTGTTATCATGATCGTCCCGAGACCAACCATGATGTGGTAGCTGTAATAGAGCAAGGGGATGTTGTCCGGCCAAACGTCCCGCGGAAAATCCGTGAGACCCCTTACTTCGGCCTTCCAGCGCTTGTAGGTCAGGAAACTGAGAACATACGGAACCTGGATTGGATTGTCCAATTCCAGCCGGTCCATGTCCGGTTGACCCACCAGCACGATCGGCGCTCCCTTGGCCGTTACAAACAGGCCCTCCATAGCCGCCAAGGTGATGGGTTGGTGCTGAGCCACCATCTTGCCCTGTTCGTCCCCAGTCGGAAATAGCATGAGAAGGGTCGCTGCCAACCCGGCAGTCACACCGACCCGAAGAAAGAGACGGCCGTACTCGTCATGCTTCTTCGCCAACACATAGAACGCGCCTAGACCTGCCATGACCATGCTGGCAGTGACGATGGTGGCGGTCATATTGTGGAGGTATTGCCACCAAGTCCAGGGATTCAAGAGCAGTTGCGCCAGGCTACCAGGCAGAATTTCTCCATTGGGCCCGGTCAGATACCCGACGGGGTGCTGCATCCAGCCATTGGTGGCAATGATGAAGAATCCCGACAACCAGGATCCGAGGAAGACAAAGAATGCAGATGCCCAGTGGAGCTTTGGTCCCAGACGCTTCTCGCCGTAAATGAAGAGACCCAGAAACGAAGATTCGAGAAAGAACGAGAATATACCTTCCATCGCCAGCGTCTGGCCGATGATGCTCCCCGTCGCTTTTGAGAACGCAGCCCAATTAGTGCCGAACTGGAATTCCATCGGAATCCCCGTAACCACCCCCACTGCAAAGTTGAGGGCGAAGATGCGCGCCCAGAACCGCGCTGCCTGGTTGTACAACTCATTGTGTTTCCAGAGCGCAAGCGACTTCAGAATGACGATCAGCAAGGCCAGACCCATGGTAAGTTGAGGGAATAGGTAATGAAATGTGATGGTAAACGCGAAATGCAACCGATGTATGGCAAGTGCTGAGTTCATATTGACTGATCCTTTAATCTAAGGCATCACCACGGGATAATGCGCTGCTTGTCGCGCTGGTACATCGTCGAATTGTCGCGACTGGTTTCTTCCTGCGCAGCCTGGGAGTGAAAGTGGGCCGTGCAGATAGACAACCCGTCCCACGCCACACAAACCAGGCCCGGAAGTGGCATTCGCATGGCGTCTCACGAGCTTGCCCCCTCACAAAATGCTTCCTTCATAGACGTCTTCAAACAGCTTGTCGTTTCCACCACGGCGGCAACTGGTGTGGTTCAATCATCTCCCGCGGAATCAAATCATGCCCAATGCTGATATGTTCGAGCGAGCGTTGTGCTTACGCCCCCCAAAGCTTGGTACTGGGCACGGCGACCTCGCCGAGGCTCTCGGTTTCTTTGCGAAATCCCATGATCGTTGCGTTGTCGATGGCTGGCATGGTTCTCTCCTTGCTTTTGAAAGAACCTCTCGTCAAGCGCCATAAGTCGTGTTGACTGCCGCAATTCCGTGAAAGATGCTCTGGTAGCCGAGACCTCGCCACCATTACCGGAGGCACGCCGAACGTGCAACTTTGACGGCTCTGGCTGCTAGCGGATTTGGGGCCTGATCAAGGCCCCATTTCCAATTCCGCACTCCAGGGCGGAAGGACACTCCGGTCAACCTGCGCTACGCCTTAATCGGGCAGCAATGCGCGGCGAATCGCGTCGCTGGATTGCTGAAGAGCGTTTTGGACTCCTGATACGTCATGAATGGCGTTAAGCAGCACGAAGTCGTGAATCATGCCGTTGTAGCGAACCGCGGTTACGGTAACACCCGACTCTTTGAGTTTGCGTGCATAGGCTTCGCCTTCATCGCGCAGTGGGTCGTTCTCGGCGGTGATAACTAACGCCGGCGCGACACCTTTCAGTTCCTCGCTACTTGCGCGAAGAGGCGAGACGTAAGGATTGTTGCGCGTCTGCTCGTCAGGCGCGTAACGATCCCAGCCATATTTCATGAAGGCGCGCGGCAGGAACCGTCCGGTCGCGAACTCCTGATAGGAGTTTGTGTCGACGCTGGCGTCGGTGGCTGGAATCAGGAGCACTTGTAACAAGATTTTCGGGCCGTTACGATCTTTGGTCATGAGCGACAGCGCCGCGCTCATGTTTCCGCCCACGGAATTTCCCGCGACCGCGATGCGAGTGCCATCGGCGCCGAATTCACCCGCGTGGGCGGCAACCCACTTTAGGGCAGCGTAGCTTTCCTCCAAGGGTACTGGAAATGTTCCCTCAGGAAGGTTAGTGTATTCGACAAAAACGCCGACTTGTCCCGAGCCGACGACCAGGTCGCGCAGCAGCCTCTGATGGTTCTGGAAATTGCCGGCGATCCAGACCGCTCCGTGAATGAAGAACACCACGCCCGGCGCGCCTGTTACGTTCTGTGGCTTCATGATGTGGAGCTTCACCGTGCGGCCATCTTGCGTGATCGTCTTTTCGACCGTGTTCACTCCGGACATGTCAACTGGAGTTTTGTTCTGAAGTGCTGTCAAGATGTCTTGCGGCTTCGGCTGTGGCAACTCCCAGAACGGGCTGCTGTCCTTGTTCAGCTCAGCAAGAAAGGCCCGAATCTGCGGATCAATTCGAGGATCGGTCGCCGGGTCGGGAATTTGAGCGGTCGTGGTGTCCTGACTTCGAGCGGTCGCGAGTTGCGTCACAACAATTGCTCCCGCTAGAACGATTGTGGTTAACCAACTAAGATTTTTCATTTGCTTCTCCTCACCATTGTTTATTGTCGAGCTCTTTTGGGACCACGCACCTGCATGGTTGCGTGCGGCGTGGCACATTTCGTCTAGGGCAACCTGTGTGCCAATTGAATCGCGAGCGGAATTCGAAGCAAGATCGAGTCAGTAAACCCCGTTGCTGCAATAACTACCTGCTATTTCGGAATACGCGTCATGGCGCGGTGAGCAATGTGAACAGACACTTTTTGCCGTCAACATGTTGGACATCTGTCATGCAGGTGACAGTTCTGATCAACGATGGGCGTCGTGAGGGGAAGGTGGAACGTGAATTGTCCAGTCGGATTTCGGATACTTGTCCCAATCCGGAACAGGAGATCAGCACATCTGATTTTGCAGAGCGAGCCGCCACTCCGGTAGCCGAGCTCTCGCCGCCGTTAGGTGAGGCATTTCAAATGCTCGAGTTCAACGGCATGGCATTTCGAGAGATGGCAAACCTCAGCGGCTAAAACGGACATGTTTCTGAAGCAGTCCCGTCACGCCGTAAGCCTTTGACGAGACTCGACCAATCAGACTTTTTAGTTTTGTATTGCCCTGCTTGGACTCAGTTCAGCGCCTCGGGATGGACAATTTCCATCAATTGGTGGTTGTCCCGATAGTCGACGGGCACACCGATGAGCACGGGCCCCTGCATATTCAGGGCTCTCTTGAGCGTTGAAGAGATTTGATCGGGGGTGTCAATTTTGAGACCCTTGGTGCCGAAGGCCTCGGCTAAGCGAACAACATCCACCGGACCAAAATCTACACCGGACGACCGCCCGTATTTCGCCATTTCCTGCAATTTCACCATGTCATAATGGCCGTCGATCCACACCACATGAATAAGATTGCACTTCAGCCGAACCGCGGTCTCGAGCTCCATAATGGAGAACAGTAGTCCGCCGTCGCCCGAGATCGAAATCACTTTCTCGCCTGGGCGAACAAGACTGGCGGCAATAGCCCATGGCAAGCCAACGCCGAGTGTTTGTTGTCCATTCGTCATCAGGATCTGGCGTGCACGAAAGCTGTAGAGATGCCTGGCCAGCCAGATGTGGAACGAACCCATGTCGCAACACACCGTCGTGTCATCGGTCAGCAGTTCCTGAAGCTCGTGCACGAGGCGCAGCGGATGGATGGGAGTCCCGTTCTTTGCGGCGCCCTCGGCGGTAAATGCGGCGCGGTCCTGCACAACGTCGCGGAGCAGTGGATCGGCGGAAGGAATGGTTAAAGGTCCCAATTCACCTGTCAGACCGGCAACGGTGGCGGCGATATTGCCAATTAATTCGATCGTCGGCCGGTAGTTCTTGTCGATATCCGCAGGCAGCACGTCGATATGGATCAGCTTACGACTTGTCCGCAAGTTCCAAAGACCGGGCTCGTATTCCACCGGGTCGTACCCGATGGTAATCACCAAGTCCGCTGCATCCAGAAGCCGGTCACCTGGTTCGGTGCGAAAGAGCCCCACTCGGCCGCCAAACCGGCCGAACAGCTCGCGCGGCACAACTCCCGCGCCCTGATAGGTGCAGACCACAGGGATTTTGGTCTTGGCCATCAGGCCGCGCACAGCCTCCGCGGCTTCCCTGGCACTGGCAAGCAATCCCAGCATCAGCACGGGCAGTTCTGACTGTCGGATCACAGCGGCGGCTGCCTTGACTGCTTCGGGGTCCGCCGACCCATAATTCCCAGATGCATTGGGTGTCAGAACCTCGCCAGCGGCGTTGGCAGCCATGATGTCTTTGGGCGCGCTGACGAAGGCCGCTCCCGGCCTGCCGGTCTCCGCGGCCCGAAAGGCATTGGCGATAACCTCCGGCACCGCACTGGGCGAATCGATTTCGGCGCTGAATTTCGTAACCGGTCGGAACAGGTCGACGGTATCCATGCTCTGGTGAAGCTGCTTGAGCCGAGCCTCTACGGGCACCGCGCCGCCTATTCCGACTACCGGGTCCCCCTCCGTGTTCGCGGTGGCCAGTCCGGTGACCAGATTGGAGGAGCCAGGCCCGGAGGTAACCAGCGCCACCCCGGCCTTTCCGGTCATGCGCCCGATCCCCCCGGCAATGAAAGCCGCATTCTGTTCATGGCGGCAGACCACGGTCTTAATCTTGGAACCCAGCAGCGAATCAAAGACCTTGTCGATCTTGGCCCCGGGGACACCGAATACATATTCGACGCCCTGGGCTTCCAGGCTCTTCACCAACAGGTCCGCGCCGCACGCCGCAGCGGGTTCGGTTGCGCCAGTGCTCATTGCTTCTCTCCTTCCGCTTGCGCCAGAGCTTGCGTTGGGTCCCGGCGCAGGTTGGCTTTCAAGAAATCTTCAGTTTCGGGCAAGACGACGTGGTAGTCTCCCTCCGTCTGCATCTGCAAGCGCAAATTGTTTCCGCGACACTGCAACAAATGGCCACCATGTTTTCGATCGCTAGAGACGAAGTGCAGGTGGTAACCCGGGACGTTCAAGGTCTTCGCATATTCAGGGGTCCAAAAACCTGCCAGAGTTCCGGCAATATCTCGAAACTCGAATTCCGGTTGAGTAGACGCCGCCTGCAACAGGGGCACACCCTCCCTTGTTCGTCGCATCGCGCGCGTATGAATGAAGTCAAATCTCCCGTCGACCCGTATTGCGAAGAATAGATTCTCGGAGCTGCGGAGACTGTCGAACGCTGCCGTCAAATGGGCCAGGTCAGGACAATGGTCTAGCGTCACTGCAATGTCAGGAGAAAACGTCGTGATGGCCGCAAACGGGCTCAGTACGTCGTCTTCAACCTCGTGCACAGATCCGTCGGCCTTCACCTGATAAAACCGTCCGTCCACTACCACCATTTCGCCGTCAAGTTGTTCGAACGTGCCTAATCCGAGATCACCATGCCGTCGCAAATCTCCCACTCGCACCGCGCCTTGAAAAATCCCTTCCACCAGTGCAGTTGCGGTCGATACCTGATACAACGTGTGCTGGACGACTTGAGGCATTCAGTAGCTCGTTCCCTCTCAAGAATGCGGACTGCGACATTTTCGCGATGTGACCGGTCTTAATGGTCCTCGAAGGCTCCCCTCACCCACGAAGCAGCATTGGTCGCTGCCACTTACGACGGCTTCCGCCCTAACACTCAACGGAAGCTTCAGCCATCGGTTCAATCGTCACAAGGCACGTGCTATGCCAAAACCAATCAGGGGTCCTCAGTTAATTCCTACATTGTTTCCCGATGCTTGCTTCGGCAAAAAGCGTGTAAATCGCTTCCTGCTTACACGGACCTGTCAACATCCTGACAGTAAGGCCAATCGGTTGACAAGGAAGCGAGCGGATCCCCTCTGCTCCCGGTTGAAGGGTGACACCCCCCCCGGGCGGACAAATCACTCAGCCGTCGTGTTCTGGTCGGTCCCCAGAAACACACCCGGCGATTGTGTCGTTAGACGAAGATTTCTCTTTGTACGGACGCAATAACCATTCGACAACCGAATTTTGCAAGCCCTGGGTTCTTGCCTTTCGCTGTGTGCAGCAGGAACCGTTTGCCGGGGCACTCGTCCCCAGGCTCCTGGCCCTTGCCACCTGGCGGACTGTCGGCGAACACGAAGGCTCCTTGGATTGCTTCCGCTCCTTTCAACCTATCTCCTCCTTTGCTCGGCGGTCTTTCGACCGCTTCCACGCTCTCATGAGAAGATCCGACTTCTCCACCGACTTCGGAACCTCGTCGTTTCCTCCTCGCACCCTACCGCTTTACGCGGATCGATGAAGATCTCTTGAACTAAGGATGACCAATGTCCTGCCGCCCCCTCCCCCACTACCGTCCTGGCCACGGTTGGATGTTGGGTGTCGCGTTGCCGGGCACGCTCACTTCCATGAGGCAGGCCTTCCGGGAGCTCGCTCGCGTTAGGTGCTGCAGTTTGCCGCCGGCTTTCTCTCCACACCCCCTGGGGGAAATGCAGTTGTCTTTGGCTCGCAGTTGCCTCCAACGGACCCTGCAGCGGACCTTCACCCCCAATCGATCAACCATGTCTAACGCACGTGCTCCGCCCTGCTGCCTCCACAGGGCTTCGCCCCAGACGGAACCCCAACGAAGCGGGATCCTTTCGGCGGAGAACTGACGGGAGCAGAGAAGAAGGCAAAGCGAAAGTGCGGTCAAGCAAGAACCAGGAGAGAACCGAAAATCGTGACTCAGGGTGGGCCAAATCAGGTTGAAGGAATCACTCCGGAATCCGAAAAGGAATCTCGCCTTGTAAACCTCTGAAACGAGCGTCTCAGTTCACACCAGGACGTGGGACTCCCGGGCGCACCAGACTGTTGCTCTGTCCCTTCGTCTTAAGTGGTTTACTTTCAATAAGCTATTGGTGCGAAAGGGGGGACTGGAACCCCCACGGCCTCGCGGCCACCAAATCCTAAGTTTGCGGCGAGGTCGCGCGTAGCGCCACCTAGGGTTTTGCCTTGAACGCTCAGCGCGAGTGCGCCCACAATGGAGAGCTAGGACCGTCGGAGGAAGATTCTGCGTTTGTAGATAGCGAAAGCAGCCCTGCGCACAACTCCATCAGGAATCAGCCCGAGCAATGCCCTCCCACGCCGGAATCTAGCCCAACCGGTGGGCTAGTTGATGGGTATCCGATGAATCGCTCTCCTCGATAGATCTGGCAAGTTTCCTTCTGCTATCAATCCCACCACTCCGAAGTGTGCCAAAGGACTCTCATGAATTCCTTTAAGAAGTGGCCTCATGATCACCTTGGGTTGATCCGGCTTGTTCTTTTGCTGTTCGTCGGTCTCAATCTCATTTCCGCCCATCGGATGTTTTCTGTGTCCCTGCTACTGGTTTTCGCCCACATCATTGTGGCCGTCGTCCTCTTGCTGGGAGTGATTCTTATTCACTAGAGTCGGCTCTACGAAATGTTCCTTAGAAGGAGTTGAATGAGGATGAAGATCTCCCATTGCGGCGATATACACGTCGAGGAAGACCGATACTTCGGGGACACTGCACAGTGTCTGGAATGGTTTGTCGAGGACTCAATCCACGCCAATACAAACCTCTTCGTTGTCGATGGTGACCTGACGACCTACAAGCAAACCATCAAAGAGCGAAACCTCTGGGTCGAAGCGCTCATTCAGATGGGCAACCACGCCCCGGTCATCCTTGTGGCGGGTAACCATGGCAAAGAACTCGATGGAGATCTACACGTTCTGGCGCGCGCCAAGGCTGCCCACCCGATATACCTTTGCACCGAGCCGGAGTTCATTGAGCTGGGTGACGCTGCCGTCGCGGTCTTCCCGTATCCCCGGAAAGCTGAAATGGCTGGCAACGAGGACAGTCTGGGTGAGGCCTTCGCCCGGCAACTCGATGAGTTCAACCGGCGCTTTGAGCAGCGGCCTGGATGCTACAGGCTCTTCTTTGGGCATTTCGGGGTGGCCGGCGCCAGGGTGAGCAGTGGCCAACCCCTGGTTGGGCGCTGTGCCGAGTATCCCCTTGATCCGCTGCGATGCCTGAAGGCCCAGTATCTTGGGCTCAGCCACATTCACCTCTGTCAAGAACTCGCCCCGCGCATCTGGTATGCCGGGTCGCTCTCCCGGTGCGATTACAGCGAAGTCGAAGACAAAGGCTACAACCTGGTGACATTACACGCGCCCGAACTTCGCCCGGACTTGTCGGACCTGGACATTGAATTCCGGGTGTCGCCCACCCGCCGGATGGTGGAGCTTCACGCCGTCTACGAAAATGGCGAACTGCGGCTACCTGACAACTTGGATCCACTCACCTTGAAAGACTCTCGGGTGAAAGTCGTGGTGACGGTCCCGAACGGACCTGACCACTTGCTAAGCCGCGAGCAGCAGGAGAATCTCCGGGAGAAGTTATTGGCAGCTACTCCCGCAGAACTGAAGGTGAAGATCGAGCACGATGCGGACATCACGGCGGAGCCTGCTCCCATCGCTGCCGCCCGCTCAGCGGAGGAGAAGCTTCGTGCCTACTGGGCCATGAAAGGCACGCCGTCACCCGACCGCCAAGAGCGGTTGCTCACCAAGCTGGCGGAAGTTGAAAAAGCACTTCTCTCCGCTTAAGAAAGCTGATCATCCCTCTCCTTATTTAACGCGCCGTAACGCTGACCACCCCTTGGAGGACAAAAAACCATGAGGCTGAGTACGCTCCGCTTGCGGGGAATTACTGAGGCATTTCCAAATGAAGTGTGCGTTGACTTCGATACTCTGGGTGAGGGGCTGATCGCCCTTGTGGGCGAGAACGGTGCCGGCAAGTCCACGCTGATCGGGTCGGTCTTCGCGGCACTGTTTCGACAACTGCCAGGGCAGAAGCGCTCGCTGTATGACTTCGCCACCCATCCCCAGCCTGAAATCGACCTCATGTTCAGTGTCAATGGCGCCCGCTACCGGTCGCTCCTCAAGATCGACCCCAAGTCCCGCCAGATGGAAAGCTATCTCTTCAGCGGAGAGGGGAAACCGCTGACCAACGGTAAGAAGGAACCCTTTGAAGAGCTTATCCGAAAATGCGCTGGCACCCCCGACTTCTTTCTCAGCAGCATTTTCTCCAGCCAGAAGCGTACGGGGAACTTTCTGTCACTTGAAAGGAGCGAGCGGAAAGAGCTGTTCATCCGCGAGTTGCTCGGGTTGGACCGGCTGAGACTGATTGCGGCCGCGGCCAAAGACAAGGCCGACGAAGTGGCCAGGACCACGCTTGGCCTTGAAGGGCAGGCGCGGAGCCTGAAGGAGTTGGTGGAGGCCGGGGTTGAAGAACCCGCGGAAGTTGAGGCCGGACTTCAAGAGGTGTCATCTCATCTTGAGACCCTGGAAGCTGAGAAGCGTGTGGCCCAGCAACGGCTGCTGGAGCTTCAGGCAGCGGATGCCAGTCGGAAGCCGCTCCTGGCCGAGGTCGAGACTCTGAAACAGCGTCTACGCAAGGCCGACGCCGAGATCACAGAAACCAAACGCCAGATAGGAAGGGATGAGAGCCTTCTGACAGGAAAGAAGGACCTCGCCGATTTGACGGAACGAGGCGCGACGCTTGCTACTCGCATCGAAGAGCTCCATCGACAGATCCGTGAGGTTCAGAGTCTGGAGGCATCCAATCGGGATACTGAGCGCACGGTCCAAACTCTGGATGCCGAACTTAGAGCGAACCTGGCCGAGCTTGAGCGCGTACGGGTGGAGCGTGGAGAGCTCGCGGTAGTACCCTGCCGCGGCGAGGGGGTGTACGCCTCGTGCCCCAAGATTCGACGCGCCGTTGAGGCAGGTCAGAAGATTCCCGCATTGGAAGGAGAGGCCGCGACACTCTCACTAGAAGTCGAGGCCCAACGCAGTTCGCTGGTGCAGATTACCACGCCATCCTACGAGCTCACTCGGACACTTGAAGGCTGCGAGCGGGACCGGAGGAAAGTTGATAAGGAGCGGGAACGGTACGAGGAGTTGCGGGTCGCCGAGGCACGGCGAGACGAACGGCTCAAGGTTTTGGAACGCTCGGCTGAGGCCCGCAAGGAAGTCGGCGAGGAACTATCGAGGAAGGAATCTGCGCTCTCTGCATTCGACGATCTCGACGGCAAGATGCAGGCTTCACGGCGGGAGATTGAAAACGCGGACCGTCTGATTATCTCCTGCCACCGTGAACGGGACAGCCTTATTGCCCGCCAAGCACAAATCAAACAGCGCCAGGAGCAGATGGAGGCCGCGCGGACTCGCCTGGCCCAGGTCGAGGCCGAACTCGGGGGGGCAAAAACCGAACACGAAGACTACACCTATCTCGCCAGGGTCTTCGGTCCGGACGAGATCCAGCTCTGCGAGATCCAGGCTGCGGGACCACAAGTCTCGACCTTAGTCAACGCTTTGCTTGAGGGATGCTTCGACAACAAGTTCGAAGTCCGCTTCCGCACGCAGCGCCCCAAAGCTGACGGCCGGGGGATGGTAGACGACTTTGATGTCGAGGTCCGTAACAAGAACCTGGACCGCACGTGCCTCGTGGATGAGCTCTCGGGCGGCCAGTTCGTACTGGTCAACGAAGCCGTCAACCTGGGGATCGCCATCTACAACATGCGGCAGGGCGAAGGTATTCGTTACGAAACGCTGTTCCGAGACGAAACGGTGGGAGCTCTGGATGCTGTGAATGGCGAGGAGTACGTGCGCATGCTGCGCCGGGCTATGGACCTGGGCGGCTTTCATCAAATATTCTTCATATGCCATACACCACTCGTCTGGGAGTTGGCCGACCAGATTCTAACAGTTGGTGACGGAAATGCCGCTATAGGAAATCTGGAAAGGGCTGTTTCTGAACCTCCTTCGGCCTTACCTCCCTTAACTCCCAACAGCGGAATCACGTAATGCAACTGCGGGTGCCAGACGCGTCCCTTGGTCCACAGGAGGTGTATTATAGCGCGCAAAACGGGCCAAGTCATCGGCAACGGCCCCCACATTTGGCTGACACAGGTGTGTATGCCTGCTGTCACTCGCTTTCCCAAAAACCCTGCCCTTCGGATCGCCTTAAGTGTTTGATGCTTTGGGGTCAGTTTGTGCAATTTGCGCTGCCCGGAATCAGATGATTCTGTTGAAAAACTCTGCCCAAGAAGCAGCGGAGGGGTTTCGAGGGGTGACGAGCTGATCTATTCCGTTGTGCTTTCCTTTCTCTTTCCGTCCCTCCTTTACCTAATCAACCCTCTCGGCCAAG
>Ga0326727_10003613_pt1 | contig 48931 bp, 45 predicted proteins | sample MB2enrmetagenome_FD_207643 | JGI IMG/M metagenome (GOLD analysis project Ga0326727, IMG submission 207643) | Lab enriched peat soil microbial communities from McLean, Ithaca, NY, United States - MB29MY | ecosystem: Environmental > Terrestrial > Soil > Wetlands > Peat | place: USA: New York... | reverse complement strand
ATTTGGACCATATCGAGGAATTCGCGGAGCCGAACTCGATAGATGAGATATTCCTCCAGCGCTTTCTCACGGGAAAGGTTTCTCTGTCTCATTTTGCACCAAAAGGAGGTAGCGCAAACCTGTTCTTCAAGGTCTGCGGCTCTTCTCACCGATCGCGCCCAAGAGCTAGCTAAACGGCGCGAAAGGAAAATTTACTCCCGTCGTTCTTTGTCAACCATGCATCCTTGCAATTGGCATGCAGGTAACCGACCAATTCACCCGTCCCTTTTCTCATGACTTCCACTCCCTGATTGATTCCGAGTAGGACGATTTTTACCGTCCCTGGCCTGTCGCACTCCATGCAGGGAGGGAACTCTTTGGTTATCTGAAACTGAATCATGCTAGGTGCCCTCCATGGGCCGGAAAATGACTTGCTAATCCTAATTTCCTTTGCGACCGTCCGACCCCCATTCAGTATAGACCCTCTTGCCTGTAAGCGTCACCCGACTGAGGTAGCACCAATTCTGCGTTGCTAGCCCAAGATTTCTCTGACAGGTAACAATGGTAGGATTACAGCAGGGGGAGACTGGCTATGATCTACGTTCAACTTCTCAGGAAGTATTTTGATGGGTGCTACCGTCACGCCAAGAAAAATCGGATGATTGCAGTGGTCATTTTGCTCTCTGGCGTCTTTGGCTTTATTATCAGCGCCTCTCAGTTTGTAGATTTTGGCACATTTTCAATCCTTCTGAAGTTGCCGAAATTATCCATCGCGTGGGCGGTAATTATTGTACTATTGGGGGTTCTCTTCGTCGCCATTGAGGGGGGTTATGAACTTCACAAGAAGAACTGCCCTAGCGCCGAGAATCCCCTAAGAGGAAAAGCTGTAGACCTCGGACGCGATTTATTTGCTTTTCTAAGAGACATTGGACCGGAACCTAAGGGTCCAGGGAGTAGTACGGATGAAATTTTTGAACGCCTTAAAATCAAAACAAAATACTCGATAGATGTCCGCAATGGTTACGTGAGCAAATTCGGGGACCGCGTGATTAAGATCTTTCGGGAATTGACGGTAGAAGGGATTAATGACAATGAACTCGAGCAAATAGTTGCCAATCCTCCAGAGGCAATAAAAGCTGGGGAGGTTAGGGAAATTGCTAAGTGCATGTTTTTGATAGCTGCGCGAATGGATATTGAAGTGGTCTCTAAAGGTACTTAGGAAATTCACTTGGCTTGGTGGGGGCTTAGCCCAGGTCCGCCAACACGGGAAGCGCGTCATGCTACGACCCCCACAACTTTAGTGGTTGTCCATATATGATCTGTAGTTCCGGCAGCCGTTGCCGGAGTCGAGCGAAGGGTGCGGTGGAAATGGCAGTAGCGGGGCACGGTCAGGGCCCTCATGACCGTGGGCTTTCCCTTCGATGACGAACCCACAGTCAATTCCCAAGACGAATTGGCCATGGCCACCCCCGGGTCACACAACCTCCGGCGCCGTTCGAAGGGGTGAATGCAATCACGAGATGCCGGGCTCCCGACTTCGCCGGGACAAGTTGCCCTACGCGGCGTTCCGCAGGGTGAATGCGGAACAAGCGGACGGCGAGCCGCCCCCCTACGACGAAACAACCACGCTTCGCTGACCGGCCGTACGACGCGCGCGGAAATGGGCGATTCCGCGCGGTGCTGGTTCAATCCACCCTCTACGCCCCCCGATTACCGGTCCGATCAGATCGGACCAGCGGAGTTTCCGGTCTGCCAAGTTGACAAATTGGACCGCAAATCGGACCTCATGAGCCCCAAAGGAAATTAACCGAGGCTAGAATTTCACCTTGTGAAAACCCCGGGGAGGGCGTGCTGCAATTTGACCGCTTTATGGGGGTTTCCTCCCTCCAGGGCAATATTTCTGGCCTATGGCATGGCGAATGCTCGCCACACACCCGGAGTTTGGCGCCTGCGCCAAATCGCGCACCACGGCTAGTTGTCAAGGTCTAGGCGCCGATACGAGGTGCCAGGTGTCAGGGCTTGGCGTCAGACGCTGGACTGGTTTTTGCAGGGTTTCCCCAGCAGCGAGCTCGCTGCGAGGCCCTGTTCCCTGACACCCGGCACCTGAAACCTGACACCTAGCCCCCAACCCACTGCCCCTTGGAGGTTTTCCATGTCGCTCATTAAGAAACACGAAATGACGGAGAAGCAATTGGCCGCGAATCGGCAGAACCAGAAGCTCTGCAATGCTCCGCAGGCAAACGAGCGCCGCGAGCGCATCCGCGCCGCCCTGCGGCGTTTTGGTTACAACGTGCAGGCGGAGGAGGTGGCGATGCGCGCCCTCGGCGAAGATCCGGCCGACTTCCAGGAACTGCTGGAAGCGCTCTGGGAGGAATGGAATCCCGTGGGCAGCGTACAGGAGGGCATCGTCATCCGCCTGGCGCGGGCCATGTGGCTGATGACTCGCGCCGATCGCGCCCATGAGGGGGCCGCGCTGCGCCGCGCCCAAAGCGCCGAGCGTGGACGCGATAACCGGCTGCACGCGCGGATGATGCGCCTCAAAATGACGGTGGAAACTCTGCGCTCGCTCGCCCGACCGGTGGCGGAATGGCATTACGTCACCACCCGCGAGGACCTGGACGTCATGAAGAAACTCCATCAGCAGGGGGTGATGACCGAAATGGGTGAGATCGCCGTGGAGCTCTTCTACCACCTGCAAGAGCCGGGCGCGAATGACGAGGGCGCTTCGGAAGAGGAGCAGTATCGCGCCGCCGTCCAGAGCTTCCGGTCAATCTTCGGACTGGAAGAAATAAAGCAGCCGGTCAAGATGCTTAACGCCAAAGGAGAGTACGTCGTGATTCGGCCCGAGGGCTGGGTAGATCCCGAGCCGCCTCCCGATGGCGAAGAAGATGAGGATTCGGATAAGGATGACCGGTACCCCAAGATTGCGCTGGAGGACTGGAAGCCGCGGGAGCGGGCCCGCAGGCTTTTGAGGAATATCCTGAGCCGGCAGGCGGAGGCTTGTGAGGCGCAACGCAAGACCTTGCTGAGGGAGTCGCTGGACGGTCCTTCGCCCTACGAATTCGCCGCGGAAATCGCTCCCAGCCACGCCGATGCCTTGCTGGTGCGCCGAACGCAAGATGCCAACATGCGGGAAGTCCGCCGCCTCATCTACCTGCTGCTGAAGATTAAACGCTATGAACGTCAGACAGAAAAGTTAGAGACAACTGCGGCTCTCCACGATGTAATAGAAAAAAAAGAGATTAGCGGTTTAGCGCCAGAATGTCCAACACCCTTATCTGGCTCAAATGAAAACAGTTAGCTTGAAATGCGGAAGCCCGGGACAAAAAACGCGCGCGGTTCTCCACGATATACTAGAAACAAAAGGAATTAGCCATGATGAGTGAAAATCTCGCAAGAATCTATGTTGTTGAAATTAAAATGGTTAGCTTGCCCAAGTTGGTGAAGGTCAAGAAAGAAAAGGGGGAATTAAAAAATGAGGCTGACCATCTGTAAGTTAATGAAAACACATATAGAAAAAATGTCCACTTGCCGTCTCTCCACGATGTTGATGAAAACAGGCGAGTTAGGGCAATCTCTCCACGATGTTTATGAAAATAAAGGTAGTTATAGAAAATCCTGAATTTTGAATTATGAATGGAAAGTCTGAAAGTCGCGCACCACGCTCTTCAATGACTCACTGACCCGATGAATCGATGCCCCGATTGACAGATGGCCCGATGGTCCGATTGTACCGAGGATAAACAGTCTTGATAGCCGTGAGAAAAATAATGTGGCCTGGTGAGCAATTAGAAACAGACTTGACGGGGGGCCGTCGGGTGTATAATAGTTCGCTCGGAATTATGCGGGTCACGATTGCTGCCGGGTCGTGTTTTTGCGCCTCCCTGCGAGTGATGAACGCGACCAGGTCCCAGGTTAAGGTGTTTGTAGGCGGCGGGCTAAGACCGGCGCAACGTTCGCGTGTCGACCGACCGGTCGGCGCAGCATCTGGGTGCCGGGCTCCCGGCGTTGCCGGGACAAGTTCCGCCCGGCGCTACGTAACAACCGCGGAGACATTTTCTAATCCGAATTGACTCTATGCATCAACTGCTTCTTGCCATTATTGTGGCGCCCGCCAATCCGGTGGTGAAGTATTTCTACAAGGTCTTTCACAAGGACCCGTTTAGCGGCATCTATCAGCCCAACGCCTTTGACCTTTCCATCCTGATTCCTTATTTCACGATTCTGATCATCCTGTCGATTTACGGTATTCATCGCTATTGTCTGGTTTATCTCTACGTGAAGCATCGCGGCAAGGCGCCGAAGCCGCAGGGGCGGTTTGCGGAGCTGCCGCGCGTCACCATCCAACTCCCCATTTACAATGAGCGCTACGTGGTGGAGCGCCTGCTGGAAGCGGTAACGCGCATTGAATACCCGCGCGACCTGCTGGAAATTCAGGTGCTCGACGACTCCACGGACGAGACGCGCATCGTCTGCTCGCGCCTGGTGAGTGAGTACGCCAGCGCCGGGCATCCCATCAGCTATCATCACCGCACGAATCGCGAAGGCTACAAGGCGGGAGCGCTGGCCGAGGGCATGAAGAGCGCCACGGGCGAATTCATCGCCATCTTTGACGCCGACTTCGCGCCGCCGCCAACCATCGTGCAGCAGATGATTCATTACTTCACCGATTCCCAGGTGGCGGTGGTGCAGGGCCGCTGGACGTGGATCAATCGCCACTATTCCAACCTGTCGGAAATCGAAGCCATTCTGCTGGACGGCCACTTTGTGATCGAGCACGGCGGGCGGAATTTCTCCGGGCGCTTTTTCAACTTTAACGGCACGGCCGGAATGTGGCGCCGCGTGGCCATCGATGAAGCCGGCGGCTGGCAGCACGATACTCTGACCGAAGACACGGATTTGAGCTACCGCGCGCAGCTTAAGGGTTGGAAATTCGTTTACGCCCCCGATATCGTCTGCCCCTCGGAGCTGCCGGTCGAGATGAATTCCTTCAAGACGCAACAGGCGCGCTGGGCCAAAGGGCTTATCCAGGTGGCGAAGAAGATTCTGCCCCGCGTCTGGCGCAGCCACGAGCCGCTGAAAATCAAGGTGGAAGCCACGCTCCACTTGACGGCCAACATCGCCTACCCGCTCATGGTGGTGTTTTCGGTGATTCTGCTGCCGGCCATGATTGTGCGTTTCTACCAGGGCTGGTTCCAGATGCTGTACCTTGACCTGCCCCTCTTCCTCGCCTCCACCTGCTCGGTTTCCAGCTTCTACATGGTGGCGCAGCGCGAGCTTTACCCCAAGGAATGGCGCGGCCGCATCAAATACATTCCGTTCCTGATGGCCACCGGCATCGGGCTGGCGGTCAGCAATACCAAGGCGGTGCTGGAGGCGGTGGTGGGCAAGCAGACGGAATTCGTGCGCACGCCGAAATACCGCCTGGAAACGGGCGAAGAGGGTTATGAAGGCAAGAAGTACGTGCGCCGGCGCGCCGGCTGGATTCCCATCATCGAGCTCTGCCTGGCCGGCTACTTCCTTTTCACCACGGTCTATTCCTTCAGCATGGAGAATTATCTGACCACGCCCTTCCTGCTGCTCTTCTTCATGGGCTACTCCTACATGGGGACCATGTCGCTGTTCCAAACCCCGCTGCGGCGGCTGGCCAACGCGCTGCCGGCGCTGGTGCGTCCGCGCGCCGTGGAACCCGCCACGTAATGTTCCCTTTCCTATCGTCGCGAATTGCCGGGGGGCCGGCGGGGGGCCGCCCCATCTTATTAAGTGACAATCTATCTAGCCTATTAATTGCATCGCCAGGCGCGAGAGTGCGCGGGCCTTTCCCTGCGGCGCCGCCGCTCGCATCACGATCCGCTTGCAACACTTGACCAGCACGTTATGCTATACGCTCAATTCCGAAGGGGGTTCTGATGCAACGAGGGTTCGAACGCTGGGCAATTCTGGCGATTACAGTTGCGGCCATCCTGGGGACGGCGCGGGCGGCGGGCGCCTGGGAACGCGAGCCGCTCTCCGCATTCCACGAGCGGCGCGCGCGCCTGATTCACGACACGGGCGGCGATGGCGTGATCGTGCTCTACGGATATGGCGAGGCGGATGTGGCGGCCAGCGTTACGTCTTTCCGGCAGAATGAGGAGTTCTACTACCTCACCGGATGGAATGAGCCCGACGCCATCATGCTGTTGGCGCCGAAGGCTCATGCGGCGGGCACGGCGGCGGAGCTGGGAGAGGAGATCCTGTATATCCCGGCGCACAACCGCAGCGAAGAGAAATGGACGGGACCGAAGCTGGCGCCGGAGGACGCAGACGCACCGGCGCGCACGGGATTTCCTGCGGTTCACGACGTCGCGCACTTCGCCTCCGACCTCCAGGACGCACTCAAGGGTTATTCCAAAATCTACACCGAGATGACGCCACAACCCGAGAGCGGAGAGGAGTGCTTCCAGGCGGAGATGGCGAAGAAGCTCCGCGACCTGGCGCCCCAGGCATCGCTCGTGGACATGCGCCACGCCATCGGGCACCTGCGCGCGGTGAAAAGTCCGGGAGAAATCGCCCTGATTCGTAAGGCCGTGGACGCATCGGTGGAAGCGCACTTTGCCGCCATGAAGGCGGTGAAGCCGGGCGTGTGGGAGTATGAGATTGCCGCACTGATGAAGTACGAATTCGAGCGCCGGGGCTGCGAGTGGCCCGCCTATCCGCCCATTGTCGGCTCGGGATTCTTCTCCACGGTTCTCCACTACGATCAGGATTGGAACCAAATGCAGGACGGCGACGTAGTGGTGATGGACGTGGCGGGCTCCTATGGCGGATACGCCAGCGACATCACCCGCACCCTGCCGGTGAACGGCCACTTCACGCCGCGACAACGCGAGATTTACGAGATCGTCCTGGGAGCGCAGAACGCCGCCATGACGGCCGCCAAGCCCGGCGCATACGTGGGCCGCCATGGCCCCAAAGGCCTGAACGAGATTGCCTACGATTACATCAACACGCACGGCAAGGATTTGCACGGCCAGCCGCTCGGGCAGTATTTCATCCACGGGCTGAGCCATCCCATCGGGCTGAACGTTCACGATCCTCTCGAATATGACCAGGCGCTCGAACCGGGCATGGTGATCACCATGGAGCCGGGCATTTACCTCCCCGAAGAGAGAATCGGCGTCCGCATTGAAGATGACATCCTGATTACGCCGGACGGCAACGAACTGCTTACCCGCCGGCTGCCGCGCGTGGTGGAGGAAATCGAAAAGCGGATGGTGGGGAAATAAGCTAGAATCTCCCTTTCCACCATTCTTGCTTCACCCCGAGTTCCAAGCGAAAGGAGTTCACGGTTTCGATGAGCCGACTTCCCCTTCGATGCTTCGCCCTGCTGAGTCTGCTGGCGACGGTTCTGGCGGCCTTACCCGCCCTCCTCGCACAAGCCCCGAACCAACCGATGACGCACGAGAAGATCATTCGCTACGTCCGCGAACGCTTCACGATTCCTGATTCGGTCAAGATCACCATGACCGATCTGCGCGAAAGCGCCTACCCCGATTTCCTTGAGACCACGGTCACGGTGGACGACGGCAAGGAAAAGCGTTCACAACCCCTTTTCATTTCGAGGAACATGCGCTATCTGGTGGAAGGCAGCATCTTCAATCTGGGCGGCGACTCCCGCCCGGACATTGTCCGGCTGATCTCACTCCCGGATCAGGCCACCCAGGGCCCCGCCAACGCCCCCGTGACGCTGGTTGAGTACTCCGACCTCCAGTGCCCGGTTTGCGCGCACTTCCATGAGCAACTGGAGACGGACATCGTCCCCAAGTACGGTGACAAACTGCGCGTGGTGTTCAAGGAATTCCCGCTGGTCACCATTCATGATTGGGCCCTTAATGGAGCCATCGCGGCACAATGCACCTATCAGATCGATCCCTCCAAGTACGTGGCGTTTCGCTCGGCGGTTTACAAAAACCAGGAGAGCATAAGCGCCGACCATGCCCGGGACATGCTGCTGCACTTCGGCGCGGAGGCGGGCGTCGATAACATGAAGCTTGCCGCTTGCATCGACTCCCAGGGCTCCCTTTCGCGTGTCGAAGCAAATATGCACGAAGCGGATGCGCTGGGTGTCAATCAAACCCCCACGAGTTATATCAATGGGCGAATCCTCGTCGGTGCTCCACCCTCAACTGATATTGACAAGCTCATTGACGAGGCTATGCACGATCCCAAGTGAACGATTGGCGCGCTTGAGAATGGGGGCGCCGATGGAATTTCCCCGGCGGAGGATGTGTGCGGGGCATGAAATGGCGCAGGCCTCAGACGTGGATAACGTCCACACCCTAAACGCCGACAAGGAGCCCGCGAAACTTTGATTTCCCATGCGTGTTAGCAACTGTGGACAGACGGCGAGTTGTTAACTTTGTTAAACGCGAGTGATGACTTGTTAACTCTTGTTAAATATGCACCGGGCGGGGATACGTGGTAACGAATTGGGTGTATACTGCGTCCAAAAAGGTGATGGGAGGTAATTTGCGTATGCGAAGGAAAATTGCGATTGGAACTTTAAGTCTTATGGTTTTGCTGGCGGCAGCGATTGTTATTTGGGCTCAGGATCCCGCCCCACAAGCGGCCACTCCTGGGCAAGGCCAGCATCAGATGGGTGGCGGCGGACAGCACCAATGGGGTGGTGGTGGACAACAACGCCAATGGGGTGGCGGTCCGCGCAAATTTGCGGGAGGCGGCCGGGGCCAATTCGGCGGACAGAGGATGGGTATGCGCCAGGGCGGGCATAGAATGGGTATGCAAGGAGGCGGCCGGCGCGGATTTGGTGGCGGCGCGGGCATGCTGCGCATGGCGGAAAATCCCATGGTGCGCAAAGCTCTCGGTCTCACCGACGAACAGGTTGGAAAGCTGCACAAGATCGGCGTGGACGCGGAAAAGTCTGCCGTGCAGACGCGCGCACAAATGGAAATGAACCGCATTGAACTGCGCGAACTGATGCGGGGAGAAAACCCTGATCAAAGCGCGATCATGGCGAAGATTGACGAGGGAAGCGCTCTGCGGGCAAAAATGGAAAAGGCGCGCGTGCAAACGATGCTCGAGGCGAAGGCTGTACTCACACCTGAGCAGCGAGCGAAGGTCAAGACCTTTATGGAGAATCGCGGCGCTGGCGGCATGGGACGCGGAGGCATGATGCAGCGGCGTGGTGGCGGACCGGGACGGCCTCAAGGACACCCGGGCGGCGCTCCTGCTGGGTCGACTCCGAAACCACAAGAATCGCCAGTCCAGTAAGAATCTTAGCCTCGTAAAGCCGCTGGTGGTCCGGTGCCCCCGGTCCACCAGCGGCTTTACAACCAATTTAATACGATTGATCGTCAAGTTAAAGCGGCGGGCTACCCTTCTCGGTATTTTATGTGGCGGGGAGGTTCGCCGCCTTTTTGTTTGAAGGGATGCGGCGCTCGTCGAGTCCCGCGAGGGTAGACGTTACCACGGCCGCAAGTCTTCCACTTTGCACGCCGATTCCCTGCGACATATAATTGGTTGTTTAGGCTTGGTGGCTTGGGACTCACCGTGTCTGTCCATCTGCGGGCCCGAAACCCGCAGGCCGGCGCTTCCCGACCGAAAAGCAGGAGACCCTTGGGTACAGGCGAGAATCCATCCATCCCCCCCGGCGCGCTGGCTGATACTTCAGCCGTGGCTGAACGCCGTGCGGCCCTGCCCGTAGCGGCAGAATCCGGAAGCGGCCGCGCCGGGTCGGGAGATGCCCCCGCGGGGGCCCAGGCGCCCGGTGCTGCCCCGACAAACCTGCAAGCTGAGGAGATCGTTGTCCGCGGGGCGCGCGTCCACAACCTGAAGAATATCGACTGCACGATTCCCCATAACAAGATTACCGTGGTCACGGGGCTTTCGGGCTCGGGGAAGTCCAGCCTGGCGTTTGACACGCTTTATGCCGAAGGCCAACGCCGTTATGTGGAATCGCTCTCGGCTTACGCACGGCAGTTTCTGGAGCGCATGGAGAAGCCAGACGTCGACGAGATTTCCGGCATCGCGCCGCCAGTGGCCATACGCCAGAAAAACACCACACGCAATCCGCGCTCGACGGTGGCAACGGCAACCGAAATCTACGATTACTTACGCCTGCTGTTTGCGCGGATCGGTGTCACCATGTGTTACCGCTGCGGCCAAGAGGTGCAGAGGGACCATGTTGACGCCATTGCGGAAAGCGTTCTGGCGGGGGAACCCGGGCGCCGCTTCTACGTGCTTTTTCAGGTGAACCCGGAGGTCTCGGCGGAAACCAGGACGCCCGAAAGCGATGACCGCAAGGGCGCAAAACCGTCAGCCCCCGTAACGGCTAATCGCAGTGGTTCCGCAAAGCGCAAACGGTCGGCCGTCGGCGAGGGTGCCAGCCTCCCGCCCTCTGCGACGGGGCCCACACCGCCCAGCGACGATTTGAAACCCAAGCTCTTCGCCCTTCGCCAACGGGGTTACAACCGCCTATACCAGCAGGGCCGCGTTTTCGAATTCTCCACGCCGGAGTCCCTGCTCGACGTGGATTTCGCGCAACCGGTTTACGTTCTCGTCGACCGCCTCGCCGTGGCGGCGGACATTCGCCAGCGGGTCATCGATTCGGTGGAGCTTTGCTATCGTGCGTGCGGCGAAGCGATCCTGGAATTCGTTTCGTCTGATCCCGCCACGCCGCCCGAGCGATGGGTCTTCAATGAGCGTTTTGAGTGCAAGACCTGCAAGATCGTTTATCAGGACCCCGAGCCGAGTCTGTTCTCGTTCAACAATCCTTACGGGGCCTGCCCGCGGTGCCAGGGATTCGGCAATACGATTGACTTCGATCTCGACCTGGTGATTCCCGACAAGAACAAGACCCTGGGCGAAGGCGCGGTGGAACCCTGGACCAAGCCCCGCTACCGCACACCCCAGAATGAAATGCGGCGCGCGGCGCGCGCTCGGGGAATTCCCCTCGACGTTCCTTATTACAAGCTGGAATCCGACCAACGCCGCTGGCTGGTGGAGGGCGATGACAATTTCGGCGGCATCCGCGGATTTTTTGAGTACCTGGAGCGGAAAAAGTACAAGCTCCACGTGCGCGTGTTCCTCAGCCGTTATCGCGGCTACACTCTCTGCCCGGAATGCCACGGTGGACGCCTGCGCCGCGAAGCGTTGAACGTGCGCATCCAGCAGAAAAACATTACCGAAGTCTGCCGCCTGTCCATCCAGGACGCCTACCACTTCTTCAATGAACTGCGCCTTTCGCCCGAGCAGCAGACGATCGCCGATAAGATTCTGGATGAAATCCGTTCCCGATTGAAATACCTCTACCGCGTGGGGTTGGAATACTTGACCCTGGACCGGCTGGCTTCCACGCTGTCCGGCGGCGAATCGCAGCGCATTCAGTTAGCCACGGCGCTGGGCTCCAACCTGGTGGGGGCACTTTATGTTCTCGATGAGCCTTCCATTGGCCTGCATCCCCGCGACACCGGCCGGTTGATCGAGATTATGAAAACCCTGCGCGACCTGGGAAACACGGTGCTGGTGGTGGAGCACGATCCCGAGATGATGCGGGAGGCCGACAAACTGCTGGACCTCGGCCCCGGCGCCGGCGAGCACGGTGGCCGCATCATTTATGCGGGGGATATGGGGGGGATGCTTGCTGACCCGCATTCGCTGACCGGGCGGTATCTTTCAGGGGAACTGCAAATTCCCGTTCCCGATGAGCGGCGTAAGCCCGGCAAGGCCTGGCTGCGGATTCGCGGCGCTCGCCAACACAATTTGAAGTCCATCGACGTGGATATTCCGCTCGGACTCATGGTGTGCGTCAGCGGCGTCTCCGGGTCGGGAAAGTCCACGCTGGTTCATGATGTGCTCTACAACGCGCTCATCTCGCGCCGAGGCCTGCCGGCGCCGCGCGCCGAGTGCGAACGTATTGAAGGCGACCAGCAACTCGCGGAAATTGTGCTGGTCGATCAATCGCCGCTGGGCCGCACGCCGCGCTCCAATCCCGTCACCTATATCAAGGCTTTTGATGCCGTTCGGGAGGTCTTCGCCTCCACGCCGGAAGCGCGCAAGCGTGGGTACACGCCGGGATATTTTTCCTTCAACATTCCCGGTGGACGCTGCGAGACCTGCCAGGGCGACGGCACGGTGACCATGGAAATGCAATTCCTTGCCGATGTCGAGTTGGTTTGCGAGGAGTGCCGCGGCCGCCGCTTCAAGCCCGGTATTTTGGAGATCCACTACAAGGGGAAGAACATCTACGACGTGTTGCAGATGACGGTGAAAGAGGCCTTGGCCTTTTTTTCCAATGTCCCCAAGTTGACCGGCAAGATCCGCGTTCTAGAGGAAGTTGGGCTGGGGTATCTGCGGCTGGGACAATCGGCCACCACGCTTTCCGGGGGCGAGGCCCAACGCGTGCGCCTGGCCGCCCACTTGGCGCATCGCGCCGGCGAAAACAGCCTCTTCATTTTCGATGAACCCACCACCGGCCTCCACTTTGACGACATCAGCAAATTGCTGACGGCTTTTCGCCGCCTGATTGAAACTGGCGCCACCGTTTTGATCATCGAACACAATATGGATGTTCTGAAGACCGCGGACTGGATCATAGATCTCGGCCCGGATGGCGGCGATTCCGGCGGATATGTTGTGGCGGCGGGCCCGCCCGAAAGCCTGCTGAAAAACAGCCTCTCATTGACGGGAAAGTTTCTGGCGAAATATCTTCCCCATTCCAAGCCGCCGCGCGGAGTGGCAAAGAAAAACAGTGAGTAGTAAATGGTGAATTGTGAAACAAGACGTGCATCTGCTGCCCCAGCTATAACCATGGTAATTTACACTTTACTATTCACAATTCACAGTTTACTGTTTCCGCTTCCCGCGCTGAGTGATGAAAAAAGCGCCCCATTGTCACAGGAACAAACCTTCAGCATGCTTCAGGCCGGTATTCCGTCCCAGCAGATCGAGGCCTTCGCGCGTAAGGATGGCGTTGATTTCAAGGTGACTCCCGCACTCGAACGCGACTTGCGCAAAGCCGGAGCCACCGAGAAGCTCATCCAATTGTTGAAAAAGATGGGCAACGAACCTGCTTCCGCGCAGCACCCTGCCCCGGCCGACGCGGGGGAGCTTTCCGCGTTACTGCATACGGCGGAGGATGCGCTAACGCGAAAGGACTTCGCCCAAGCGGTGAAGGCGCTGCAGGCCGTCGTCGCCAAACAACCCTCCATGCCGGAGGCGTGGTTCAACCTCGGCTATGCCTACACCGGTTTGCACGAGGCGGGGGAAGCGGAGAAGGCCTACCAGAAAACCCTGGAGCTTGCACCCGACCTTTTTCCCGCGCGGCTGAACCTGGGGATTCTGCTCATGGAGCAAGATCATCCACAGGCGGCGCTGGAACATTTGCTGAAGGCCACGACGCTGAAACCGGATCACGCCCGCGCCCACCTGTATTACGCGCGAGCCCTCGCCCAAACCGGCCAGCCGGAGGCCGCCTGCAAAGAGTTTCAGGAGGTTACGCGCCTCGACCCGCGCATGAGCACAGCCCAATTCGAACTCGGCATGCTCGAACTTCAGCAGAAACACCCGGCGGAAGCGCTCGCCGCCTTCCAGCAGGCCCTGGCGTTGGATCCAAAACTGGTCCAGGCGGAACTGGGAGCCGCCCTTGCCGCTGAGGCGCTGAATGACACCGCGTCGGCGGTTGGGCATTTCGAAAAATACCTGGCGTCGCGGCCGGATGACATGGAAACTCAATTCCATTTGGCGCGGCTCTACTTAGAGCAAAGGCAGGATGAGAAAGCCCGTGACACCTTGGAAAGCGTCTACCGCGTCAAACCGGATCTGCCCGGCCTTACGGCGGCGCTGGGTGATGTCAATGCACGCCTGAAGAAGCTACCCGATGCGGAGAAGTACTATCGCCTGGCGGTGAGCGCACAGCCGGGCGTCGCGGATCTCCATCGCGCTTTCGGGGAGATCCTTTTGAAGGAGCAGAAATTTCCGGAGGCGGAAGGGGAGTTCCGCACTGCCCTGAAAACCGACTCGCACAATCGTGACGCCGCCATCGGGCTGGCTTCCAGCCTTGACCTTCAAAAGCGATATTCGGAGGCCATCCCGATTCTTGAATTGTTGGCGAAAGCGCCGGATGCCTCGCCTTACGTGTTTTTCGTCCTAGCCACCTGTTACGATCACCTGAGGGCGCGCAAAGAAGCGTTGGCCAATTATGAACACTTCCTGCAGATCTCTAAAGGCCAGGCCCCGGATCAGGAATGGCAGGCCACCCAACGGGCAAAGCTTCTCCGCCGGGAGCTTTCAAAATAGTTATAATCTGAGAATATGGCAGGGGAACGCTGGACAGGCTTATCGGTCTGCTTGGCAGTGTTGGTGGTTTTATCCATCGCCTTGTGTGCCCTCGGACGCGAGACCGAAGAGCAACTGTTGCAACGGATCCAGAGCGAACAGAATCCCGTCAAGAAGGCGAAAGACGAAATCAAGCTCGCGAGCCTGAAATTCACAGAAGTCCATAATGCTTATTCGCAGGGCCACATCGAGGCGGGCGCAAAACTCCTGGGCACATTTGTCGACGTCATGAAAACCTCCTGGAAGCTTCTCCAGGATTCCGGGCGCAAGGCGTCAAAACAACCCGAGGGTTTCAGAGAGCTGGATATTTCGCTCCGCGAAAATGGGCGCGCGCTGCAAGATTTGGCGCGGACGGTGAGTTACTTCGACCGTGCCCCGCTGGAGGATGCGGCAAAGCAATTGGACCAGATGCGAGATGAGGTTCTCCACGTGCTCTTCCCCGGAGGCAACCCCCGGACCCTCAAGGGTTCGCCCCCTCCGCAGACGACAAGCCCGGGGAGCCCCCCGGAAGTGCGGTGATTACCGTATGCGCACCTTGATGATATCGGCCCTGTTGCTGGCAGTTTCGCTGGGCGTCGCGGCAGGGTCGCAAAAAGACGATTACCTCAGCGACGACGAAGTGGATGAGTTGCGCGAAGCACAGGCGCCTTCCGACCGCATCGAAAAATATCTGTCGTTTGCGCAAGTCCGCTTGACGCGATTCGATGACTACCGTAACCGGCCGCCGGACCCGGATTACGATATTCCCGGCTACCTCGAAACGCAACTCGACCAGTTCATTCACATCACCGATGCCCTGAAGGACTGGGTCGAGGAGCACTACAATCGTCGCGACGACATGCGTGTCGGCCTGAAGAAGGTTGTGGAAATGGGCCCCCACCAACTCGACCAATTGCGACATATTGAACAATCGTCGGATCCCTATGCCGCCGGGTATCGCAAATCGCTTGGCGACGCCATTGACGATTTCACCGACGCGCTCGACGGCGCCAGCAAAGCGCTCTCCGAGCAGTCAAAGCTGTTCGGCGAACTGAAGCGTGAAGAAAAGGCCGACGCCCAGACCGTTAAAGACCGCGAAAAGCAGGAAAAGAAGCGCACGGGGCAAGAAGAGAAGCTGCGGAAGAAAGAACATGAGAAAGGCCCCCCCACCGACAAGGACGAGGACTGAGGGGGAGTGGTCAATGGATAGTGGTTAGTGACGAGCCACAAACCACTAATTACCGCTTTTATGGTGCAACCAGAACAAATGACCTTGGCGCTGGCGCCTCCGCCCGACCTTACCGAAGTGTTCCAGCGGGTTTTTTCCCGCCTGCGGATCAAATCACCGGTCGTGAGTGTAGGCGCGCGGTTCCATCCCTTTGCGGGGCTGCGCAGCACCATCACCGTGCGCAACGGCGCCGTAAAAGCGCGCGTGTCGGACGTGCTGGCGGAAGCTTCGCCATTGGTTCTAGAGGCCCTGGCGGAAATCCTTTTGGCGCGAATCTTCCACCGGCGCCCTTCGCGCGAAGCCCGGGAGTGCTATCTTGCTTACACATTCCGTCCGGCGATTCGCCACCGTATTGACGCGGCGCGCCGCGAACGCGGTTCCAAGCGTCTGTTGCCGGCGCGCGGCCGCCACCATGACCTGGAAGAGATTTTCCAAGGTTTGAATCACCGCCTCTTCCACGGCCAAATCCCTCCGTCCCGCCTTGGCTGGAGCCACAAGAATTCTCGACGCATCCTGGGCCACTACGATTCCGGCCACGGGACGATTATCATCAGCCGCAAACTCGATTCCCCTGCGGTGCCCCGCTATCTGGTGGAATACGTCGTATACCACGAAATGCTGCACATCCGGTTTCCAGTCGAACGGCGCGGCCAGCGGAGAGTGGTCCACTCGCGGGAATTCCGCGAGGCCGAGAAGAAGTTCCCCAAATACGAATTAGCTTGCCGGCAAATCAAACACCTTTGCGCCTGACGTCCGGTTCCGGCAGGCGGCTCAAGGAGGAAGACCTTATGGCTCGCGGATTCACTTCCCTCACCCTCGCGACTGCCGCTTTGCTTCTCAGCTTAGTCCCAGTTTGCTCCGTTCGTGGCGCGGATGAACTTACTGTCGCCTCGCCCGATGGCAAGGTGGTGATTTCTTTTGCTCTCAAATCCAATCCTCAACCCTACCTTCCCGGCGTGCGCGCCTACTACCGCGTCAGTTACGGCGGAGTACCGGTGTTGACCGACTCTCCCCTCGGGCTGGACTTCGAAGGAGCCCCCGCGCTGGACCATGGCTTTGAAATTACCGGGACGGACCGCCATTCCCGCGACGAATCGTGGACGAACCCGTTCGGCGCGCTGCGAAACGTCCCCGACCACTACAATCAACTCCGGATTTCGCTGCGCGAGAAGTCGGCGCCCGGTCGCCAGGTGGACTTGATTTTCCGCTCCTACAATGAAGGCGCTGCCTTCCGCTACTTCCTGCCGCAACAGGCTGCCCTCGAAAAGTTCACGCTCATGGCGGAGAACACCGGGTTCTTTTTCGCTCGCGACGCTTCGGCATTTGCCCTGAACAAGGGCCGCTTCAACACCGACAATGAAGGCGAATACCTCCGGACTAACCTGAATATGATCAAGCCTGCTTCCATCATCAACTTGCCGCTGCTCGTGGAGATTCCCGGCGGCCCCTGGTTGGCTTTGCTGGAAGCCGACTTGACGGACTATGCGGGCATGTACGTGGGCGGGATTCCGGGTTTCGAAAATGCCCTCATCAGCAAGCTTTCACCGGGTCCGGAGCGCATGGATCAGGTGGTCATCGGGTCCACGCCCAAGGCTACCCCCTGGCGAGTGCTTTTGATCAGCGATCACCCCGGCGGCCTGATCGAATCCAACTATCTCGTTCTAAATCTCAGCGCGCCATCGGCGATTGCGGATACTTCCTGGGTCGTACCCGGCAAGGCGGCGTGGGATTGGTGGTCAGGCGATTACGCCCAAAACGTCGATTTCAAACCGGGAATGAACACTGCCACCATGGAGCACTACATCGACTTCGCCGCCGAGCATCATCTGGAATACATGCTCGTGGATGCAGGTTGGTACCCGACGAAGAACTACACGGATGTGGGAAATATCCTGACCTTCGTCCCTGAGGTGAACGTTCCGGAGATCATCGCCTACGGGAAACAGAAAGGCGTGAAAGTGCTGTTGTGGCTCTACTGGGGAGCAATTGATAAGCAAATGGATGCGGCGTTGGACCTTTACGCTAAGTGGGGCGCTGCCGGCATCAAGGTTGACTTCATGAATCGCGACGATCAGGAAATGGTGAATTTCTACGAGCGTCTTGCTCGCAAGACCGCCGAGCATCATCTGGTTCTGGATTATCACGGAGCGTACAAGCCCACCGGCCTGCGCCGGACCTATCCCAATCTCCTAACCCGGGAAGGCGTGATGGGCCTGGAATATAACAAGTGGAGCACCCGCTCGACGCCTGAACACAACGTCACCATTCCCTTCACACGTATGCTCGCCGGCCCCATGGACTACACGCCGGGATGCTTCAACAATGCCACCAGGGAACAATTCAAACCCCGAGACCTCGACCCGATGTGCCAGACAACCCGGGCGCAACAGTTAGCCATGTACGTGGTCTTCGACAGTCCGCTTTCCATGGTTTCCGATTATCCTGAAATTTACGATCACAAACCGGAGATGGAATTCATCGATAAGGTTCCCACCGTTTGGGATGAAACGAGAGTTGTCAACGGCTATCCCTCAAAGTATGTCACCATTGCGCGCCGCCAAGGCGCCGACTGGTTCCTGGGAGCTATAACCAATGGGGACTCGCGCGACTTGGAGATTCCCCTCAGCTATCTGGGCGCGGGCGAGTTCGAAGCACAGATTTTCGCCGATGGCGCGGACGCCGATAAGGTCGCCACGAGCGTGGCCATCAGCAAGAAGGCGGTGAAGGCGGGAGACAAACTTACAATTCACTTGGCGCCCGGCGGGGGCGCGGCGGTGATCTTTAAGCGGATGTAAGGTGCTCGGCGCTACTTATTGCGAATCTGAATCAAGGTGATGGCGATGGAAACTGCCAGCAGCGCCACTGAGCCTCGCCAGAAAAAGACGGGATCGGCGAGGAATCCGCCTTTGATCAGCCGAATTGCCAGCCCCAGCAGAATTCCGATCGTTGCCAGAATCACGAGAATATTGGGAAGCCACCGCATAAACGCCTCCTTGCCAACCGAGTTTTAAAGCACCGTCATTAAAGACCCATGGTGAGCGGGATGCCGCGAGATTCGCCCCGCATTATAGCGCTTGAATTCAATCCCTCGTAGAGATCCTGGACGGCAAAATCAATCCCAACTGCCCAGGGAGGGTTTATACTATGGATGTAAGGCCGAGGTTTCACCATGCCGTATTGCGCTAAGTGTTTGATTGAATACGTGGAAGGCACTGCCCAATGCGAGGACTGTGGAGCTTTCTTGCTGCCCGGTTCGCCGCCCGCAGCGCCTCCACGGCCTGAGATTCCCCATGAAAAGGACGTAAAGCTGGTCCCCGTGCGCATTTTCACTGGGGACACCGGGATGGAGGCGGAAGTGGCGCGCGGCGTCCTGGAGTCGCAGGGGATTCCTTGCGTGCTTTCCGGTGATGTTGCGGGAGAGCCCTTCCCCGTGATGGACATCCAATTATTCGTGCGCGAGGAGGACAGGGGGCGCGCCGAGCGAATCTTGCAGGAATACACTGACGCGGAAGTCCCCTCAGCCCCGGAAGATCTGGATTCAACCAAGGGCGCTTAAAGTCGGAAGCGTGAGGGCGCCTGGCATCTCCTCACTTGTCAGTCGTCGCTGCCCCGTGGTTGCTTGGCCCCACCTGCTTCTGCAAACGTGCCACGGCCCGCTGTGCGTCCCTGGCTTCGGCGGCGGCTTTGGCGGAGGGAAGCTCGTTGAGGTAGCGCTCGTAGGCTTCGAGTGCTTTCTGCTTCTCCTTCATTCGCTCGTACACCTTTCCCAATCCCAGGTAGGCGGGCGCGTAATGCGGGTTGTCCGTCACCGCTTCCTGAAACCGGCTGAGTGCCCCCTTCAAGTTCCCCTGATGCAAATAGACATTCCCGATCTCGACGCATTTCGCGGGGCCGGGGCTGGTGTACGTCCAATCAGGATCGATTGGGTAGGAGGGAACCTTCTCCGGAACCTGCGCGCGAACCGCCGGCGCTACCCAAAAGATCCCACAGGCGATTATCGTCAAGGCTTTCACCACGCGCTGCATAACTGGAATTCTCCACAATGTTGCAAACCGTGTCAACGTACGCGTTGTTCACAACCTTGGATGCTACGGGGTAAAGGATGGTTGAAGAGCTCATGAACGCCGCGCCTCGATTTTCACACCCCCCTTTAACAACCCTTTAGGGTCGGAGATAATGGGGTTGAGGAACCGGTGGACCCTAACCTTGCCGAAAAAGCCGAAGCGCTTCCCGCGCAGCCGGGCGTTTACGTCTTCAAGGATGAGAGCGGCAAACCCATTTACGTGGGGAAGGCGAAATCGCTGCGGGCGCGGGTGCGCTCATATTTTCAGGAGTCGCGCGCGTCGGATGAGAAGCGCGACCTCATGCTGGAGGCCGCGCACGACTTCGAGACCATCCTCGTGGACAACGAACACGAAGCGATGGCGCTTGAGAACAACCTGATCAAGCAGTTCAAGCCACGCTACAACATCCTGCTGCGCGACGACAAGTCATACCCATATATCAAGTTCACAGCATCCGAGCGCTTCCCGCGCGTTTACGTGACGCGCCGCGTAAAGAAAGACGGCTCCACTTACTATGGTCCGTACTTTCCCGCCAACCTCGCCTATCGAATCGTGGATTTCATCCACCGACACTTTCAAGTCCCATCGTGCCACGTTGACCTTACGCGTTACCATCCCCGGCCATGCCTGCAGTTCTACATCAAGCGCTGCTTGGGACCGTGCGTGGAAAACTTGACTACGCCGGAGCGATACGCGGAGGCCGCGCGGGACGCCCGACTGCTGCTGGAAGGCCGCGAAAGCGATCTGGTGCGCAGCCTGCACGGCCGCATGGCGGATGCTTCCAACTTGTTGGAGTTCGAAGATGCGGCCCGCTATCGCGACCAGATTCAGACGGTGGAAGAACTCCGCGAGCGGCAGAAAATGGCGGCAAACTCCGGTGAGGAAGCCGACATCCTGGGTTTTCACCAGGAAGGCCCGCTAGTGGCCGTCAACCTTTTTCACCTGCGCGGCGGACGCGTACTGGACCGGCGCGAGTTTTTCTGGGAGGACTTGGCGGAATTCAACCCGCGCGAATTCTTTTCCTCACTGCTCAAACAAATCTATCTGGACCAGCAATACTTGCCGGGCGAGATTCACGCGCCCGCGGACTTCGAAGATCGCGAACCCCTGGAGGAGTTGCTCTCGCAAAGGCGAGGGCGCCCCGTCCATATCTTCACCCCACAGGCCGGGCCCAAGCGCGCCCTTCAGGAATTGGTAGCGCGTAACGCCCGCCACTCGTTTGATCGGCGCTTCCGCATCCTCCAACCTCACGCGCGCGAAGTGTTGGATAACCTCAGCGAAGCGCTGGACCTTGCCAAGCCGCCGAACCGCATCGAGGCCTTCGACGTTTCCCACATTCAAGGAACCGATATCGTCGCGTCCATGGTCGTCTGGGAAGCCGGGAAGATGAGGAAATCCGACTACCGGAAGTTCATCATCAAGAGCGTGCCCCACAACGACGATTTCGCCAGCATGAAGGAAGTGGTGGGGCGCCGCTACCGGCGGTTGCAAGAGGAGAAGAAGGTCTTTCCGGACTTGGTGCTGATCGACGGCGGCGTGGGACAACTCCATGCCGCAGCGGCGGCTCTGGAAGAGTTGGGAATCATCAACCAGGCGCTTGCCAGCATCGCCAAACGGGAGGAGATTCTCTATGTGCTGGGGCGCGAGAATGAGCCCGTCGTGCTCGACCACCATTCCCCGGCCCTGCACTTGATCCAGCAAATCCGGGATGAGGCGCACCGGTTTGCCATAACTTTCCATCGCGCCCGGCGCGCCAAGCGCGAGGTCACGACCGAGTTATTGCAGATACCTGGCGTGGGGGAAAGAACTTCCCGTAAACTCCTAATGCAGTTTGGCAGTATAAACAAACTGCGTAAGGTCTCCTTGGAGGAGTTGGCCCAGGTGGTGAAGCAGTCCCAAGCTAGGCGAGTGTTCCAGTATCTATCCACCAACCGTGGCGAAAAAACCTAATCCGTCTGGACGGTCTAATATATAATTATAAGATAAATTAGAATATTGTCTTGTACTCGGCTTTTGGCGGTGCTAGATTAGAGACTCCGAAACGGAGGTCTATCATGGCCAATTGCAATGTTGTAACCAAGGTGACGTACTTTGTGGCAGGGGTTGGAATTGGGGCTGCGGTTGCCCTGCTCTTTGCACCCCAGTCCGGGGAAGAAACAAGGAAACAGATTGCTGAGAAGGCACAGGAAGGCAAGGATTATGTCGCCTCCAGGGGCCGCGAGATCCGCAAACAGGCGGAGGATCTCGTCGATCAAGGCAAGGACCTGGTGAACAAGCAGAAATCGCGGCTGGCCGATGTCCTGGAGTCAGGGAAGCAAGCAGCGCGCGAAACCTTTGCGCGTTAGCGTTGGGGAGGATAGTAATGAGTGAAGAAAACGATGGATCCAAAATAGGATTTTTCCTGGCCGGTTTGGGTATCGGTGCAGTTATTGCCCTGCTCTTTGCCCCGCGGTCCGGGCAAGAAACACGGGACATGATTGTGCAGAAGGCGGAACAGGGCAGAGACTTCGTCGTGACCAAGACCGAGGAAATCCGCAGGCAGGCGGAAGACGCGGTGGAGAAGGGCAGAGACCTGGTCAGCAAGCAAAAGGAACTGCTTTCGGCCGCGTTGGAAGCGGGCAAGCAAGCGTACCAGGAAGAGAAGATCAAAGCGAAGTAAGGCGCCTGAGGCGGCTGAGCCTCATGTGAGCGAACCATGGAGCAAAATACTGGGCTGACCGTGGCGTTGATTCTGGTCGCGATCGCGGTTCTGATGCAGGCGGGGGCCATGCTGGGAATCTGGCTGGCCATTCGCCAAGTTCCCGGGCAGATTGAAAGCGTACGGTCCGACGTCAAGCAGCGGCTCGATCCCCTGGCGCAATCGGCCCTGGAGATTGTCAACAACTCGCGCGAGCCCTTGCGGATCATTTCTGCGAACCTGGCGGAGATCAGCACATTACTTCGCAACCGCACCTCCAATGCCGACCAGGTGGCCGCAGAGTTACTGGACAAAAGCCGGTCACAGATCGTCCGCGTGGACAAGATGGTTTCCGAATTAGTGGAGAAGGTTGAGACCACTGCGGATGCCGTCCAAAAGGGTGTGCTCGGTCCCATCCAGGAAGTTTCGGCGGTGGTCAAGGGCGTGCGTTCCGGCTTGGAGTTTCTGTTCTCGCGCCGCCGCGTGACCAACGTGAGCGAAGCAACCCAGGACGAGCAACTCTTCATTTGACGGCCACATGGGCGGCAGGCAAGGCAGCCGGGGCAGGATTTCCCCCGTTCCCTCGCCCCGAGCAGCGCCCTGCGGCGCGGGCACCGTACGTTTCCGCTCGGGTAGCGGAAAAATGCCTGTCCGGCGGTGATCCTAAGACCATGTCGATCAAAATCAGGTATACGGCACTTGTGAGCGCCCTTGCTCTGCTGGCCGCCTTGGTGATCCTCAACGCTTGCAAGCAAGGGGCAAATGCGCCCAGCGTGGACAATCGCGCTCCCCAGCAACAGCCGATGCTGCCCAGCGCACCCGGATCCCCTTCCGAGTCGGCCAATCCACCCAACCGGGCCGCGGGGATTGCCTGGACGGTTCCCGCGGGTTGGGAAGTTGAGCCCGCGCGCCAGATGCGCATTGCCACCTACCGCATCCATGCTATCGCCGGCGATCCGGAAGACGCGGAATGCGCGGTCTACTTCTTTGGAGCGGGGCAAGGCGGGACGGTGGAGGCAAACCTCGATCGTTGGGCGCATCAATTCACCTCGCCGGATGGCCAATCCCTATCTCAACCGGCAAAAATTGAAAAGCGGGTTATCGCGGGGCTGACGGTCTCGACCATCACGGCATCAGGAACCTATCTGGGAGCGGGTGGAATGATGTCGCAGGAGCAAGTGAAGAAGCCCAACTTCCGCATGCGGGGCGCTATCGTCGAGGCCCCGGAGGGACTGGCTTTCTTCAAATTCATCGGTCCGCTCAACACCGTGGCAGCGGCCGAGAACGATTTCAATTCCCTACTCGGAAGCGTGCATCGTCAGTAAGGGCAGTGCTTAGTGGCGAGTGGTTAGGGGCTGGTGCTGAGCACCTCTCCACCGTATTCATAGGACCTGCGAAATCCATCCTCCCCCTACCACCTCATCACCGTCAAAAAACACCGCAGCCTGGCCCGGCGTGATGGCGCGCTGCGGCTCGACGAATTCGACGAAAGCGCCGGAGTCCGCTTGCGCTTCGACGCGCGCGGCGGCCCCCGGATGGTTGTGGCGAATCTTTACGTGCGCATCCACAGCGTCGCCGGCCGCCAGCGGGCGGATCCAATTCACCTCGCGCACCCGAAAGCGGCTGCGGAAGAGGTCGCGGTCCTCTCCCACCACCACGCGATTCGTGGCCGGGTCGAGCGCAATCACGTAGAGCGGCGCGCCCACCGCCATACCCAACCCTTTGCGCTGGCCCACGGTAAAGTTCTGAATGCCGGGGTGCTCACCCAGCACGCGTCCGTCGGTGGAGACCACCTCGCCCGCCGGCGATTCCGGTTGGCGCTGCTGTTCGGCCAAGTAAGCATCAATGAATTGGCGATAGCTTCCCGTCGGCACAAAGCAAATTTCCTGACTATCCGGTTTTTCCGCCACGGGCAGGCGCCGGGCGCGAGCGAGGGCGCGCACCTCCTGCTTGGTCATCCCTCCCAGGGGAAACTCCGTGCGCGCCAACTGCTCCTGCGTCAGTCCCGCAAGGAAATAGGCTTGATCTTTGGAACGATCGACGCCCCGCAGGAGTTGGTAGCGGCCGGTTTGCGGGTCGCGACGGATGCGCGCGTAATGCCCGGTGGCAATGCGCTCCGCGCCGATCTGCCGCGCCGTGGTGAGGAACTGGGCGAATTTGATCTCGGTATTGCAAAGGCTGCACGGGATGGGGGTCTCGCCGGCCAGGTAGCCTTCCACGAAAGGCCGCACCACGGTATCTTCAAACTGTTTTTCGAGGTTGATGACGTAGTAGGGTATGTTCAGAAAGTTGGCCACGGCGCGCGCGTCGTAGACGTCGTCGAGCGAGCAGCAGCGCCCGCTGGCGTGGCCCCCTTCGCCCGCCTCCTCGCCCAGCAATTGCGGCAGGCGGCGCTGGTTCCAAAGCTGCATGGTCAGCCCCACCACTTCGGGTGATGAGCCGGAGGGGTTCGCCGAATTGTTTTCCGCGAGCAGAGCAGCCGCCGTCGAGCTATCGACCCCGCCGCTCATTGCTATTGCGATGCTCATTGCTCTCGATACTCCACAATTGCCGATTGCCGATGGCCGATCGCCGAATACGGATTACCAGCTTTTCCCAATCCGCAATCATCAATCGAAAATCGGCAATTCCCTCACTTGCCACTCATCACTGGACTTCGATAGTGCGGTGACACCGCGCGCAGTTGTTCCACCACTCCGGGGAGGATGCGGAGCGCGGCGTCAACATCCTCCTCCGTATTGAAGCGGCCAAGGCTGAAGCGAATGCTGGCGCGCGCCTGCTCCGGTCTGAGCCCGATGGCCGAGAGGACGTGCGAGGGTTCGAGCGACCCGGACGAGCACGCCGAACCCGTTGAACAGGCGATGCCGCGCAAGTCCATGGCAATGACAAACCCCTCGCCCTCGATATAATCGAACGTCAGGTTGGTGGTGGTGGGCACCCGGTGCATGCGGTCACCGTTCACAGCAGCGCGCGGCACGCTGGCAAGAATGCCGGCCTCCAGGCGGTCGCGCAAGGTCGCCACACGGTTGTGCTCTTCCGCCAGGTGCAGGCGCGCAATCTCCGCCGCGGCGCCCAGGCCGACGATCCCCGCCACGTTTTCCGTGCCCGGCCGCCGGTCGCGCTCGTGATGTCCGCCGTGCAGGAGGGTTCGCAGAATCGTCCCCTTGCGGATGTAGAGCGCGCCCACACCCTTGGGGCCGTTCAGCTTGTGCGCGGAAAGGGCCAGCAAATCCACACCAAGTTTCTCCACATCCACGGGGATTTTGCCGATCGACTGCACGGCGTCGGTGTGAAAGTAAATGTCGCGCTCGCGAGCGATGCGGCCGATTTCCTCCAGCGGCTGAATCGTGCCCAATTCGTTGTTGGCGTGCATCACGCTGATCAGCACGGTCTCCGGCCGAAGCGCGGTGAACACGTCGGCCGGGTCGACCACGCCGCTTGCGCCCACACGCACGTAAGTCACACTCACGCCACGCTTCTCCAATGCCTTTGCGGTGGAGAGCACGGCCGGGTGCTCGATGGCCGTCGTCACCACGTGCTTCCGCTCGGCGCGCGCCGCTTCCACGATGCCGAGTATCGCGGCGTTGTCAGACTCCGTGCCGCCGCTGGTGAAGACGATCTCGCTCGCTTTCGCGTTTAGTAACCGCGCCACCTGCTCGCGCGCTTTCTCCACACCAGCTTTGGCGCGCTGCCCGAACCAGTGAATTGACGAGGCGTTGCCGTAATCTTCCAGCAGGTACGGCCTCATCGCCTCAAGAACCTCCGGCGCGAGGGGAGTGGTGGCATTGTTGTCGAAATAAACCCTGTTCATCGTTCAACCTGCGGAGGGGCGCGGAATGGATCGCGGAACCTGCCTTCTTACGAGATTCGCCCTGAAATCCAGCGTAGCCGAGCGAATGCGATAAGTCAAACCACGGGATCGGGTCATCGGGCCATCGGGTCATTTGGCCATTGAGTGATTTGCGATTGCCAATTGCCGATTTGTGATTTGCGGAGGGACCATCAGGGCATCGTGTGATTTTGGATTTTCGTGTTTCCCATAATGGAGAGCCGCGGCATTTTGTTGCGATGGCGTCCCGCCTGCTCGCGCGGGAGCGTCCCGCTCCCGCCTCTCGTATCATGGCCATCTCGGCCATGCCCGGACACGGGCAAGATGCCCGTGCTACGTTCCCGCGAACGGCCGGGATCCCGATTTATCGCGTAATCCTTGCATGTTCCGCCAAGATTTCTGCTCGATTGTTGTCGACTACCATGCAATTGGTGCGTTTTCGTGTAAACGGCATGTTTTATTCCAGACATTTTGTTAGCATCACCCATGTTTTCATACACATAGTCGGATCGATCTTCGTTTTTAACATCTCTTAGGCATGCTCCCCCATGTTTTCATACACATAGTCGGATCATCCTTCATTTTAACATCTTTTTGTGTCACCGCCTCCAGTCCCCATTTGCTTCAGATTAACCTCTTTATTTTCAATAGTTTGATTTTCTATTCCCGCATCGCGTTTCTCCCCAATCTCTGCTAAGTTGTTGTATTTTGATAGACATAATCGTTTCAGATGCGAGTTTTCGTCAATTTCAGCCTCAATTATCTGCTAAGTAGATGTATTTTCATAAATATAATCGTTTTAAGCGCGACTTTCGTCAACTTGCTCCACGCCCAGTGGGCATTTGATGATGAAAAACATCCTCGCGAGGCGCCCCAACCGGCGCAGGCTGGAATCCTCGATCCGCAGCAGCGCGTCGCGATCGCAATGGGGTGGGGCCTGACACCAAGCACCTGACACCTCGCTACCTCTCCACGCGCGTCGGGATGGGGCGCTTACGGAGGCGAAGTAAACCCCTGTGCCGCGCCCAGGGGCACAAAGAGCGTCCATCATAGGATATACCTAATTTCTTTAAATGTCAAGTTTTTTATTTACTGTATGGTAATAAAGCCCGATAAATCGTACGGAGCGGACACATTGCCCGAAATCGAGCCCCGCACGGACCTGTGCTCAAGGTCGCAATGCAATTTACTCTAAGAAAAACGGTACTGTTCTGATTAGGGTCGTAACGCCGGCTTCCAACCGGCACCGGAGCCGCCAAGATGGCGGCGCTACTCTCAAACTAGGACAGCACCAGAAAAACGTGTGTGTTGCCAATTGGTGGTAAAGTCGAACCGGAAACCCGGGGTAATTGACCATGGCGAAGGTAATGAGGAACTGCATTGGTCTTTTTGGGCTTTTAGTGTGCCTGGCGGCGGCCTACTCGCGAGCGCAGAAAAACGAGGGCACACCAACCGCCGCGCCATCGCAGGACTCAGGCCCGGTTCACTTCAAGATGAGAAGGCTTCACAAGGAATCTGGAAATGACTGCCGGGGAGGGCCCAAATACGACTTGGATGCGTGTGTATGGATCGATATCGAATACCCGGAAATTATTTCCGCGCCGAGCGAGTCAGCAAAGGCCAAGATCAATCGAGCAATTCAGCAATGGGTGTTGGCGGAGCTTGACGGTGCCTTGGAGACAAGTGGCCCAATCGCCGAAAGCCAGGAGGCACTAGTTCAGGACTTTATCGAATTTGAGAAGAAATATCGTGATTCCGATGCGGGCTTCTGGTTTGAGCGGAAGGTAATGGTTGTATTTGAATCCGCTAACGTACTGAGCTTGAGTCGCGACCAAGCGGGTGACACGGGAGGAATCCACCCAAATGGGAGACTGGATTACGCGAACTTCCGGCCATCTACGGGCGAACCGATCAGCCTGCGAGATATTCTGAAACCGGGATTTGAAAAGCCGCTGAACGCCATCGGCGAAGCTCGGTTTCGCGCCTCCAATAACCTCGACCCCAAGGCAAGTCTTAGCGAGAACAACTTTTGGTTCACCAAAGACCAGTTTCAACTGAACGATAATTTCTTTATCGACGCCAAAGGTTTGACCTTCCAATATAACTCCTACGAAGTTACCTGCTTCGCCTGCGGTGCGCCATCTGTCTTCTTGTCCTATTCGGATTTGCGGGGTTTGCTTCGCCCCGACGCCAACATTCCTTAGGCATGTGCACATTTCCCTATAGGTAAGGGTATCCTCCGGACCTAGAAAACAGGTCCGCGCCCTCCTCGGCCCGAGTTTCCACCTTTTTGCAACGGACCACGGGCAACTGACTACGGACACGTTGTCATTCTTTCCCCAACCTCGAAAACGACCTATCGATGGTGAACGACAGCGTGGCGCGGGCGATCTCGACGTAATTCGCCAGGGCGTCGCGATAGAACGTCAGGCTGCGTTCGCGCACGACGTCTTCGGGGGCTTGGGGCGCTACCATGTGGTGGGTTTCGTGCAGCAGGATGCTGAGCAGGCGGAAGCGCAACTGTTGGTCGTGGAATTCTTTCCGGCGGCTTCCGGCGATGAACTGGGTATCGAGTGCGGTATCGAGCAGCGGCAGCGCCAGCCAGCTTTCCACGCGGTCGAAGGCGATATCCATCTCGCCCACGGCGGCATCGCCGAAAGCGTCGTGGGGCTCGGAGAAGGGCGCTTCTTTGACAATCACGTGCCGGTGGCCCAGGCATCCGCACACGTTCTTGCGTCGCAACTGGACCACGATTAACCCCGGCGCGCGCTCGAGAATTTCCTCGTATGCTTCGCGGCAGTGTGCGGGCGTCTCCGCCCAATCGTGTTCGACGGCGTGCGCCACCTGCTCGGCTCGTGCCCGATTTCGGCCCCGTTGAGCCACCACGAGCACGGGACGCGGGCGGTCCGGAAAAGCCGCCAGCCGATAATGCCGCCCTGCCAGCCACTCCAGCCAGCGCGCAGAACGCGGGCGAGATGCGAGGTAATTCTCGATGGCTTGCGCCAGAGGTGGGCGGTCAGAGGGCATGAGTCTCATTTTAGTCCTGCTTAAGGACAGGAAACCATAATAAGGCTAGAGGATAAAGGTTGAAGACGGAAGGTCCCCCACTCAGCTTTTAGTCTTTATCCTTTACCCTTTATCCTTTCCCCTCTTGCGCGCGTCAATGAACGATGCCAGAGTGTTGTGCCGTGACCGTACTTCCACAGCACCTCATCATCGACGCCGACGACACTCTGTGGGAGGACTCGTGGTATTTCGAGCAGGCGATCGAGGAGTTCATCACCTTTCTCAACCACCAAACTCTCTCGCGAGTGGAGGTGCGCGCCATTTTGGACGAGATTGAATTGGCCAACAGCGGCCTGCATCCCTTCGGCTCGCGGGCCTTCGCGCAGAATCTCGGCGAGTGCTATTGCCGGTTGGCAAAAGTCCCCATCGATCCCGCTGACTTGGGGTGCGCCGTGGAATTCGGCAGCCGCCTGCTGCACCAACCGCGCCGGGTAATCGAGGGCGTGCCGGAAACGCTCCACCATCTCGTGCCGCGGCACGACCTGATCCTCTTCACCAAGGGCCATCCCGTGGAACAGAGCCTGAAATTGAAAACCTCCGGCCTGGCGATTTTCTTCCGCCACATTGAAATCGCCCGAGCGAAAAACCCCAGCGTCTATGCCAGCTTGGTCGCAAAGCTAGGCCTGGATCGTGCGCGAACCTGGATGATTGGCAACGCTCCTCGCTCCGACATTAACCCCGCCCTGGCGGCAGGCCTGAATGCCGTCTACATTCCCCACGCCCATACCTGGCGATTGGAAAACGAAGAAATTTCCCAAGGGCCAGGCCGCCTGCTGGTTGTGGAACGGTTCGGGGATCTGGCGAGGTACTTCTGAGGGACAGCTGAAAGTTAGAAGTTGAAAGTCGAAAGGTCAAAAGCAGTGCGCTCTTACCTTCAACTTTCGACTTTTGACTTTCGACCGCGTCCATACGACTGCGCTCACCCGAGCGCAAGCGGTTTCTCCCCCGGCGCCAGAATATCGGGGGGCAATCCCATCACTTGCGCCAAGGTCGGCGCGATCTGTTTCAGCGATATGCGCCCGAGATTTTTTCCGGGGCCGATTTCCCTTCCCACTGCGGTGAACATCGCTTCCATGCCCGGGTGGGTGGGAAGGTATCCGTGCGTGCCGCGATCCTTTGGCGAATCGCTCACCACCGGCCCGTCCAACTGGTCGGAGAAACAAAAACCGGGCGCGGCCTCGATCATGAGCAGGGCGTCGGGGTCGGCTTCGAGCGCTGCCAGTTGCCGCCAGTCGACAATCTCCTGCACCGCGCCCGTGGCACGCAGCCGATCCAGAGCAGTCGTTAACCGCCGCCGGTCATCGGCCGAAGGTTCCTCCAGCCAGTAAACCGCGAGCGAACCGCCGGCGCTCACCGCACCCAGCCGCCGCAAGGCCAGTGAGCCGTCCGCGCCGCGCGCGAAGAGACCATGCTCGGCGAAAACCACCAGGGGCGCAGCTTCCTTTTCCACCGGCACGAAGCCGTGATCGGAGAGCACCACCAGCGTGGTGGCGGGGTCGGAGGAAATGGCGTCGCGGATTTTGCCAACCGCCCGGTCGGCCGATTCCAGCGCCGTGAGCGCCTCGGGCGATGCCGGGCCGAAAGCGTGCGCTTGCGAATCGTACCAAACGAAATGCACCATGAGCAGGTCCGGCCGAAAGTGATTCCACAAGTAAAGAGCCGCCTCGCCGCGCAATTGGTCAGGATCAGCCTTGCCCATGATCGGCGCCAGCACTTGGGCCACTTCCGCAAAGAGGCCGGGGGTGGCGTGCCGCGCCGTGGTGGCAAAATCGCGATGCGGGTCGGCGACGGCGGGATCCCAGATTTCCGGAATGTTGTGGTCGATGGCGGCGCCCGCGCTCACCGGCCAACTGAGGGCGGCCGTCCGGCGTCGGCTGGCGCGCGCCACGTCCCACAGCGTGGGCGCCCGCAAGGCTGGCGCGAACCAGCACCACGGCCGCACTTTTTCCGTGGGATCGAGCGAAGCCAGATGGCTGTATATGCCGTGTGTGCGCGGGGGAACCCCCGTCACAATCGTAGCGTGCGCGGGGTACGTGGTGGAGGGATAGATGCTCTCCACCGCTTCCGCACTCGCTCCTGTTTTCTCAAGCGCTGTGAGATTCGGGAATCGCTTGCAGTTCTTCGGGGCGCGATAGATGTCCGGCCGCAGGCCGTCCACAGAAAGCACTATCAGCCGCGCGGATTGTGAAGTCTTCAGGACCACCCGATTACCCCTCGGTCGGAAATAGTGAATAGTAAATGGTGAATTGGAACCACTTTTCACCATTTACTATTCACTATTCACCATTTCAAAGCTCCTGCCTTTAATCCTTAGAACCCACCCGGTGCGCGATGCCTTCGACGTGAGTCGCGAAGGCCTCCGGCTTGCCGGGAGGAGCAAGCTCGAACTTCACCTTCAGCGTTCCGTCCGCGTTCCGGACATACGTAAGCCTTTGGTGGGGAGCCTGCGGACCCGCGTCGCTGAGAAAGGTCAGGACTTTGCCGTCCGCGCTGAAGGTGGCCGTATAGTGAATGACGAAACCCTCGCTGTCGAAATAAATGGCCCGATTGGGTGTGGCGCCGGCGTCACGATAAACGACCAAAAGGTCTTCATGCGTGAAGGCCGGGCGCTGCGGCGTGGCGGGAAAATCCACGTGGCTCCTTCTCTCCAGGATTTTTCCCTGCAACTCGATCCGGAAGGTGAACGCACCTTTTCCTTGGCCGGGTTCGCCGTGGCCCTCCGCGCTCCACGTGCCGACCAGGAATTTGTACGGCGCCCAGACATCAGGCGCTTTGGCTTGTTGACCTGCCGCGAAGGCTGGCAGGAATAGGAATCCCAGGCAGAGTATCATTCGTCGCATCGCCATTTCACCTCCCAGACTGAACCGGTTCCGCTGGAATCTCTTTATCACGTTTCCAGGCCTCTGGCCACTCCCTGGAGAAGAATGTCTCTGTGGAATTCCTTCCTCGGCGGGTGCTGTCCTAATTTGAAATCCCCGGAGAGAGACCTTCGCGGGATTATTTCGACAAGAGAAGCCCGGCCAGGGGCCACGGTATGCTGCGACCCCTGACAGGGCTCAACTATAATTCAAAAATCAAGACTCAAAATTCCAGCATCAAAATCAGGGATACAAACCGCGCAGCGTGGTGGCCTCAGCAACGCGGCTGATGCCGAGCATGTTGGCGGCCGTGCGCATGCTCACCTTGTGATCGAGGTGGATCTTCAGCACCTCGGCAAAGCTGTTCTTCATCACCCGCTCCAGGCGGTTGTAAACATCCTGCGCTTCCCAGAACAGGTGTTGCTCGTCTTGCACCCACTCAAAGTAGGAGACCGTAACGCCACCGGCATTGCAAAGAATGTCGGGAATCACGAATACCCCGTTCTTTTCCAGGATGGCGTCTCCTTCCGGCGTGACCGGTCCGTTGGCCGCCTCCCCCACGATCTTGGCTTTTACTGCGCCGGCATTGGTGGCGTCAATCGCGTTCTCCAAAGCGGCGGGGATGAGGATGTCACACTCGAGTGCGAGCAATTCCTGCGGGGTGATGGGTTCAGAGTTGACCATGCCCACCACGCTTCCGGTCTTCTCCTTGTGCATGATGAGCTTGGGAATGTCGAGCCCATCGGCGTTGTAAACGCAACCGCGCGAATCGTTGACGGCAATAACGTAAGCCTGATTGCTGTCGAGCAATTGCGCAGCAATGGAACCGGCATTGCCAAAGCCCTGGACCACCACCTTCGAACCCTTGATGGGAATGCGCAGGTGCTCACCCGCACTCTGAATGGTGTAGAAAACACCGCGGCCGGTGGCCTCATTCCGTCCCAGCGAGCCGCCCAGGGCAATCGGCTTTCCCGTGACGACCCCGGGGATGGGATAGCCTTTGGTCATGCTGTACGTATCCATGATCCAAGCCATGATCTGCGAATTGGTGTAGACATCCGGAGCAGGGATGTCTCTTTCCGGACCAATGAGCGGCAGAATCGCGCTGGCATAACGGCGCGTGAGACGCTCCAGTTCCGTTTGCGACATCTCTTTGGGATTGCAGGTTATTCCTCCTTTCCCTCCCCCAAATGGAATGTTCACCACGGCGCACTTCCAAGTCATCCAAGTGGAAAGGGCTTTCACTTCGTCAAGCGTAACTCCGGGATGATAACGGATTCCACCTTTGGCCGGGCCCCGCGACGTGCTGTGCTGAACCCGGTAACCCTCGAACCTCTGAATATGGCCACTGTCCATCCGTACCGGGAGATTGACGTGCAAAATTCGCTCCGGGTACTTGATCATGTTTCGAACGTCGATGCTTAAATTCAATGCATCCGCCGCGAGATCGAAGTTCTCCATGGCGGAGTCGTAAGCTGTCTTGACTGTTTGAGTAGAAGCTCCCATTTCGAACACCCCCATTTGCGAGAGACAAACTTCCGGGTCAGCGGGAGTATGGGACAACCTACCGTCAAACGCAACACCTATAAGGCGATAGGGACAAGATGTCATGGGGGACAATTTGTATGTTTCACGATGTGAGAGTCCAGCGCTGGTGTAATTTGGAATTTGATCCCTTTCGAAGCCCTGGTCACTCCCGCGAAGGCAGAAATCCCGTCGTTGTGGCATGGCATCTTGGCCAACACTTCATCCGCGCAAGGATGCCCGGGACACTTCCCGGGGATGACTGCTTCCGGGAGCGCCCCTTGCTCGCCAATGACACTACTACCTGAGGTCCAAATTCGTTTGGTGGCAGTTGATGCGCTGGCCGATGTTGGCTGGCACCCGAATTGCTTCCATTTTACTTGGGCCCGTCAGTGAAGCGGAAGTTGTTGTCCGCAAAGGCGTTTCGAGTGTGGGAAACGCGTTCGCTGGGTATAAGCGCGCAGTGCCAAGGCGGTCCTAGGGGGAAACAGTGGATTCAAAGAGTCCCAAGCAGGATGATGCACTCACGGTGCAAGCTAAACCCAAGCTGCGGAGGAATCCCAAGGCGCCTCGCCAAGTGTTGCCGGTGCGGTCACCGGAAGAGCGGGTGCAAGGCTCAGCAGAGGTATCGCTGGGTTTTTCCTTGGAGCAAGCCCGGATCGAGGCGCTACGTTGCTTGCAGTGCAAAGACCCCGTTTGTGTAGAAGCCTGTCCCCTTCACATCAACGTCAAGAGCTTTATCGACTTAATGGCGCAGGGTAATTTTGACGCAGCCTTCCAGAAGATTAGCGAAGAAAGCCCTTTCCCAGGAATCTGCGGACGCGTCTGCCAGCACGAGCTATTCTGCGAGAAATCCTGCCTGCTGGGTAAGAAGCTTGAGCCGGTGGCGATCGGTTCGCTCGAACGCTTTGCGGCGGACCAGCATCGCGAGATGGAATCCTCCACCCCGTCCTCTGCGCCCACGCCTCAGGGGGCACGTGTCGCTCTGATTGGCAGCGGTCCGGCATCCCTGATTTCAGCGTATGACCTGGTGCGGAATGGTTATCGGGTGACCGTCTTTGAAGCCTTGCACCAGTTGGGCGGCGTGCTGGCTTACGGCATTCCGAATTTCCGTCTGCCGAGGGAAATCATCCACACGGAAATTGACCGGCTGCGGGCAATGGGAGTGGAATTCCGCAAAGACATCATCGTGGGAAAGACCTATTCCGTGGAGGAATTGTTCGCGGAAGGTTTTGAGGCGGTATTTCTGGGCACCGGCGCGGGCCTGCCGCATTTGATGGGCATCCCGGGTGAGAACCTGGTGGGCGTATACACTGCCAACGAATTCCTGACGCGGCTGAACCTGATGGAGGCTTTTCGCTTTCCGGAAACTGACACGCCTGTGAATGTCGGGAAACACACCGTAGTGGTGGGCGGCGGAAATTCCGCCATGGACGCCGCGCGTTGGGCGCGACGCATGGGCAGCGAGACCACCATCATGTTCCGTCGTGGGCGCGCTGAGTTGCGCGCGCGTCTGGAAGAGATCGAACACGCGGAAGAAGAAGGCGTGCACTTTGAATTCCTGGCGGCGCCGGTCCGCCTGTTCGGCGACGAAAAGGGAACACTGCACGAGATGGAGTGCATCCGCATGAAGCTGGGCGAGCCCGATGAATCCGGGCGCCCCTCGCCGGTTCCCATGGAGGGTTCGGAGTATCGGATACCGGTGGATACCGTGGTGATGGCGATCGGGCAAAGTCCCAACCCCACGGTGCAGCGCTCCACGCCACAATTGGTAACGAACCGCGGCAAGATCACGGTGGATACCAAGGGGCAGACGAGCATGGCGCGAGTGTTTGCCGGCGGCGACGTGGTGCGCGGCGGTTCCACCGTGATTTTGGCCATGCGCGATGGCCGCGCCGCCGCGGCTGCGATTCATGAGGCTTTGCGTGATCAGCAGCCTGCAACCGCGACAAGCGCGGGGACCGATGTAGCTGGTGAAGCGCCGGGCTTTAGCCCGGCACCTGCCGATGTTAGGGGGGAAAATCGCGTCCTGGCAAAGCGGCTGATCACTCCGGAAATCGCCTGGTTCGAGGTGCAGGCCACGGGCATCGCCCGGCACTGGCAGCCCGGGCAATTCGTGATTTTGCGCCCCCGCGCCGACAGCGAGCGCATACCGCTGACCCTCGTGGATGGCGACCCGGAAAAAGGCACCATCACCTTGGTCGTTCAAGGAATTGGCAAGACGAGCCGTGTGATGGTAGCGATGGAACCCGGTGAGGTTCTGGCCGACTTACTTGGCCCGCTGGGGCAGGCTGCGACGATTGAAAACGTCGGGCACGTGGTGTGCGTCGCCGGAGGCGTGGGCGTGGCGGAATTGCTGCCCGTGGCCCGCGCTTTCCGCAAGGCCGGCAATCGCGTCACGGCTTTGTGCGGAGCGCGTTCGTCGGCGCAGATCATCCTTGACGCCGAACTGCGCACCGCAGCCGACGAAGTCCAGTGGGCCACCGACGATGGCTCGGCGGGAATGCATGGCACGGTGGTGGACCTGATGCGCGCTTGGAAGGCCAAGCAGACATCGCCGGTGGGCGCCGCGCACGTGATCGGGCCCATTCCCATGATGCGCTACGCCGCCGCGCTGACGCGTGAGTGGGGTGTGCACACCATGGCCAGCCTGAATCCCATCATGGTAGACGGCACCGGCATGTGCGGTGGATGCCGCGTCACCGTGGGCGACAAGGTGAAGTTTGCCTGCGTAGACGGCCCGGAATTCGACGCGCACAAAGTGGATTTCGAAGAATTGACCCGCCGCACTCGCGCCTACCTTGACCAGGAACGCCAGTCCCGCGAGGCGCACGCCTGCCAGATCGGGCTGGGAAAATAGCGGCGCGGCCAGTGTTCATTGCGGCTGTTGATTATCACTGGATTTTGCCGGTCTTGGTGAGTGGGCGGGCCTTGCGGCACGTGCCGCGTGGTTCTTCCTTCGTTTATCGGCGCGCCCCCAGGCTTTTGCTTTCTTGCTGACGGTTTTTTTCGTCCGCTTGGGCTTCGCCGGAGGAGCCGGCAGCGGGGCCGGGGCATCCGTGGGCAGCGGGGCCGCGGCTTGAGCCATTTCCAACCCAAAGATCGCGGAGAGGTCTTCGTCGCCGAGAGTCTTCTCGGGCGCAGGCGCTTTCCCACCCAGGGGCAGCCCCTTGCCAGCCTTCGCGAGCAGTTCCTTCTCGTCGACCTTGTGCAACTTAAAGAGCAGCTCCGGCTGCTTATCGAGCCGCGCGCCGATGCCATAAAGCACCGCTGCCACGTGCTTGCACATCGTAGCCCAGTCCGGGCAACTGCAGGAGAGTTTGATTTCATCCGGGGAAGGGAAAAGGCCGGTGCCTTGCCGGCAGAGGCGTTCCATGACCCCCTTGGAGAAGCGCCCTTGCAGAAGTTCCACGAGCGAGTCAATCGCGCCGGCGCAGTCCGTACAAATGGACTGCCATCGCGGCTTCGAGACGGGCGTCACCTTCACCGCCACCTGGTATATCTCCGAGCCGCTCACCAGGGCTTTCACCTCGCCGCCGCCAATCTGGAGGTCCACCACTGAGCCGTTGCGCACGTAGGCGCGGCCGCGCGGCAGCCGGTTCGCAAAGTCGCTGTAGCGCTCCAGGTTGTCGCACCAGGCCTTTCCCCAGAAAGTCCTGGCGATGGTGCGTCCCTCGATGGCAATGGGCGAGACAGGATGGCCTTTCTTCTTGAGCTTTTCCATCTCGCGTGCGGCTTTCCGCCGCCGCTCCGCCACCGTCACATAGGGTCGCCACCCGTAATCGTAGTACATAACGCTTACGTCTCCTTCCGCGCGGCATTGATATCAAGAGCCACGAGTTTGAGCAACTCTTCGTCTTTCATCTCGGTCAGCAGCATTTCGGCGCTCCCTTCCAGCAAGTCCCGGGAGAGTTGCCGCTTCGATTCGATGAGTTCGTCGATTTTCTCCTCCACGGTTCCGCGACATACGAACTTGTGCACCAGCACGTTCTTCTTCTGCCCAATGCGGAAGGCGCGATCGGTGGCCTGGTTCTCCACGGCCGGGTTCCACCACCTGTCGAAGTGCACCACGTGCGAGGCGGCGGTGAGATTCAGGCCGGAGCCCCCGGCCTTGAGCGATAGCACGAAGAACCCCACATCTTCGTCTTCCTGAAATTGGCGCACCAACCCCTGGCGGCTGCGCACTGGAGTTTCGCCGTGGAGAACCAAGCCGGGGCGACCAAACACCGATCCCAGGAAAGCCGCCAAGGGTGCGGTAACCTCACGGAATTGGGTGAAGACCAGGACCTTCTCCTGTCGGGCGGCGATGACTTCGGCGATATCACGCAGGCGTGCCCACTTGCCGCTGTCTTCCTCCGCCCAGGCGCCATCCCCCAGCCACTGTGAAGGGTGATTACAGATCTGCTTGAATCGCATCAGGAACGACAGCACCAAGCCCTTGCGCTGGATGCCCTCGTCGGTGGTCTCAAGCTGCCTGGCCAGTTCCTTCACCGCCTGTTCGTAGAGGGCTGCCTGCTTGCGGCTGAGCTGGCAGAAGGCTCTGACCTCCGTCTTGTCCGGAAGGTCCGCAATCACCGCCTTGTCGGTCTTCAGCCGCCGCAAAATGTACGGCTGCACCAACTCGCGGAGCGGAGCGTAAGCATTGTGGGGCCGCTCCGCCAGGTGCTTCACAAGGCCCGTAAACTCCTTCGACGACCCGAGCAGTCCCGGGTTGAGGAAGTCGAAGATGGACCACAAGTCACCCACCCGGTTCTCCACCGGCGTACCCGTGAGCGCAAACCGTGCCAGGGCGTTCAATTTCTTGGCCGCCCGGGTTTGCTTGGCGTCGGAATTCTTGATGGCCTGAGCCTCGTCGAGCACCACCAGGCGCCATCGAACCTCTGCCAACCACGGGACGCGGAGAAGCGAGCCATAGCTGGTAATGACCAGGTCCACATCGCCGAGCCGTTCCGGTTTCCGCGCTCTGAGTTCGGACGCCGGAACGGCCGACGGATGCGCGACGAACGCCTTCAGGCTCGGCGCGAATTTGTCGATTTCCGCCGCCCAATTGGCCAGAAGCGAGGCGGGCGCCACCAGCAAGCTCGGCAACCTTTGCGTTTCGGAGGTCGCCTGGCTTCTGAGAACCAGAAGGAGCGCCAACACCTGGACGGTCTTGCCGAGGCCCATATCATCGGCAAGGCAGGCTCCCAGACCGAGCTTGGAGAGGAAGTAGAGCCAGCGCACACCCACCTGTTGGTAGGGGCGCAGCGTGCCGTTCAGCGCGGCGCCCGGTTCGACGCGGGCCAACCCCTCCGGGCTGCGAAGACCTTTCAGCATTTCGCCCAGCCAGGGTCCCGCGACGACTTGGGCCCAATCGGCATCGGAGCTCTCCTCGGCCGCCACCTCGGCGCCGGCCACCATGCGCATCGCTTCCCCAAAGCTGAGGCCATTCGCGGCGGCGGCACGTTCCACGGCTTGGTACTGTTCCAGCATGCGGCTCAGCCGCGCGTGGTCCACTTCCACCCACCGCCCCCGGACCAGCGAGAGCCCATCCGACTTCGCCAGCAATTCCTTGATCTCAGCGGCGGTCAAAGTTTCGCCATCGAGGGTGACCTCCATGCGGAAGTCGAGGAGGGCATCCAACCCCATTCTCGAGGGAACTTTTCCGCCCACCGTGGCCGTTACTTTCGGGCGCGCCGGACGGTTGGCTCGCCACGTCGCGGGCATCCGCACCACCACCCCGGCGTTCTCCAGTTGCGGCACATCCTGGAGAAAGCGGAACGCGTCACGGGGTCCCCAGCGCAGCGGATGGAAGATCTCGCCCGAATCCACCATGGCTTTTAGCCAGGGGCAGATTTCAGCCGCGCGCTGAACGGGAAGCAGCAACGAAAGCAGGCGATCCTTGTTCAAAGCCCCGGCGTATTCACGGAGCGCCTGGCCGAGCGGAAGGTGCTGGGCTTTCGCATGGGCGGAAAGCCGGGTTGTGTAGGTGGCGAGAAACGCGAAGGGAGCCTGTTCATCCTTGCGGTTTTCGGCGAGATTGAAATGCACCCGCCCTACAAGGTTCCACGCCGGGTTCTGGTGCTTGAGGAAGTCCTGGAGGGAGCTTCCCGACTCCGCAAGCTCGAGAGCCAAAGCCGCGTCCATCTCCTGCCAGAGACACTGGAGAACCTCTGCGGCCAGGTACTCCGCCCCCGTCATGGGGGGTGACGCCAGGGCCAGTTGCTGGAGTTCACCCATCGGCGGGGCCGGAACATAGGCCTTCGAGGGATCGATAGCGGCGTCGGGAAGAGTGCAAAGGGCCGTCACATACCGCGCGCCAAATTCTCGCCAGTAGGAGAATGCCGGCGGAAGCACGGTGCCCACCTCGCTCGCTCCGAGTTGGAGAAGGCCGTGACCGGAGCCTCGCGCGAACGCATCATGGAGACGGCGGGCGAGACTGGGCTCCAGCGCAGGCCCTTCCTCCACCGGGCCCAAAGTGAGGCGACCGTGAGGTGTGAGAATCAGAGCAAGAGAGTTCGAACTCATGCAAGGCGTCCAGCCTATGATATCGAGCCGCAGCCGTCAAGGAACACGGCGGAGGCGGGTGTCGTGTTACCGTGGGGGACAAGGTCAAGTTCGCCTGATGAAGATCATTTCGCCAGATCATTTCGCCACGTTGCAGGCGGGCGGGATGGGGCGTAGACTGTATGCCATTCCCAAAGTCAAAAAGGAGAATCCCCATGGTAGACGAGACCTGGCTCAAGACCCAATTGGCCTTCCCCTTGGCTCGAACGAACATGGAGGGCGTGTACACCACGCCGCCGCTGCCCGGCGATCTGGACTTGAAAACCGCCAGCGACGCAACGCTTTTGCAGCACGGCTTGCTTTTGCAGCGCCCGAGGCAGGGCGCCTCCCCTGCCGCCGTGGCTGCGTGGAATACAGTCTCCGAACGAGGTTTGCAGACGATTGCACCAATTCTGGCGCCACTGCCTGACACGTTGCCTCGAATAAGGAGGTTGCCGGGACCCGGGCCGAGGACACCACAAGCAACCAGTACGAACTGGTGCGGATGCGTGCTGGAGGGAGCAGGCAATTGGCGCAGCGTGACGGGAACCTTGAGCCTTCCTTACTTAAGTGTTCCGCCCCAAGGTCTCGCAGGCAACCCCGCCGCGGCTCTCTCCGCTTGGGTGGGGCTGGACGGTTGGGGAACTCAACAAACTGACCTGTTCCAAGCCATAATGAATTTCAATTTAAACACGGCAAACAATCCGCCGTCAGCATTCTTTAACACCCCCACCTGGCAATGGTGGGTCCCCGTTCCGAACGACCCTTCTGCCTCGCAGTATTTTGGCGGGGGCACCGTTACCAACGCCCCGGCGATGAACTCAGGAGATCTGGTACAAATCTATTGCGGATTCGTTCAGGCGCTCAACGGATCAAATTGGGGGGCCGTCTATTTCCTCTTTCTTAACGATTTGGAGACCGTCGTTGTCCCGGAACCCGTATCCTTCAAGGGCCGCCACCGGACCGCTCAAATTCCCATCTTGATGAACTTTTTCTTCCCAGGCCCGCCCACGGTTCCCGGCCAGGGAGGATGTGTCGAGTGGATCATGGAGAACGAAACGGTGACGAACAATCTCCCGGGTGGGATCATGCCCGTGTTTTCGGCAAGCCCGGGCTCAATCACGCCCGTTACGTTTACCCAAGCTCTGGCTTACGGCCAGGCCGAAGGCGTTACGGGCGATCCTGTTAATGGGTTCACTGTATTGTGGGCGAACAGCAGCGGGCAGGTCAGCAACGTTGCCTCTGTGGCCCTTGCGTCGCAAACAGTATCCATCACCTACACGGGCCCTTGAAGCGGGATCTCATAAAGCCCCCGCTTGACAATAAAAAGCTGCGGATGACAGGTCCGCTACGCTTGCTCTTCTTTTTTCCTAGCCGTAACATCGTGGGGTGAAAGTCCCTGCCAAAATCCCATTCCCAGGGTTGTCTCTCTGCCTCCTGGGCGCGGTGTTGCTTGGCGTGCAAGTCCCGTTGCGCGCTGATGAATTCAGTAAAACCTCTCATTATTCTGCACGTATGTTTTCCTACGGCACGCTCACCATCGACACACGCATGGGCGACATCCAGGTGGATGGCTGGGACGAGCCGCGCCTGGAGATCGACGCCGAAAAGGTGGTGGAAGCGGGGAACGAGAAGAAAGCCGAGCCCCTCTACGACCAGGTGCAAGTGGTGTTGACCGGACAAGACAAACAAGTTCTGCTGCGCACGGTTTATCCCGCGCGCCGGCTGTGGCGGCCCTTCCGCGATGAGTCGAAGCTCTCCGTAAACTTTCGCATCCACATGCCTTTTGACGCCAACGTGACTTTGAAGTGCGTGGACGGCGATGTGCGCATCAGCGGCCTGGTCGGCAAACAGGAAATCAGCGTCAACTACGGCGACGTGGAAATCAACGTTCCCTCCGTCTATCGCCTGCGCTCGTTAAGCGCGCGGTCCATCTTGGGCTACGTACAAAGCGATTTGCACGGAGAGAACAGCGCGGGGTGGGGCCGCAAAATCATGTTCTGGAATTCCCAAGGCGATCAGGACATCAAAGTTCGCGTCCGCATGGGCGGCGTGTACGTTTATAGCAGCCTGTAGTAGGGAGGCGGAATACGGTAGACGGTAGGTGGTAGACAGGATAGGGCGACCACCGTCCCCATCCGTACTTGCCGTATGCCGTCTACCGTATACTGTCTGCCTTTTTGCCTGCTCACCGGAACTCCTACCGCCCGTCTAACGTAACAACCTATAAGAGGACTTCATGAGGAGGAAAAAATGAGAAGTTTTCGAACTCTGGGAATCATGGTTGCGGCCCTTTCACTTTTGGCGATTGCGGTGCCCGCCGCGGCGGAGTCTCGCATCGAGAAGAATCTGGAGCTTCAGCCCGGGGGCCGGTTCACGGTGGATTCGGAAGTAGGGAGCGTTACGGTGACCGGCACTTCACGCCCGGGGGCGCACATCGTAATCACATCTGACCGGATTGACCTGAACGCGGAACTTGAGTTCACCTTTACCAGCGTGGGGGGGTGGGCCAGTGTGACGGCCCGGCGCAAGCATGAGTCCGACTGGTCGCACAACTATTCCGCGCATTTTGAAATTGAGGTGCCCACGGAAACGCGCACGGAGGTTCACACCGGCGGCGGAAGCATTACGCTTTCCGGCTTGCACGGCGATTCTGATGTGAAAACCTCAGGCGGCCCCATCGAGGTTACCGGCTTGACTGGAAACCTGGAAGCACATACCTCGGGCGGACCGATCCGCCTCCGCGAGGTGACAGGCAATGCGCACGTGGCAACCTCCGGAGGGCCGATTGACGTCGAAGCGCTCGAAGGAAACCTCCAGGCACACACCAGTGGCGGAGGAATTCGAATTGATAGGGTTTCCGGCTCCGTCGAGGCCAAGTCTTCCGGCGGGCCCATCCGCGTTACTTACAGCCCCGGCAACCACCACGGAGGAGACTTGGAGACTTCCGGAGGTTCCATCGAAGTGGCGATTGACCCCTCCGCCAATCTGAATCTCGACGCCTCTACTTCCGGCGGTTCGGTTTCCAGCGACGTGCCCGTACGCGTGGTGGGGACTGTCTCCCGCTCCCGCATGCAGGGATCGATCGGCTCGGGCGGAGAAGAATTGCGGCTGCACACCAGCGGCGGCTCGATTCGCATCCACGCGCTGTGAGAAACGGGTCAAATCAGCGGGTCGGGTGGGACAATCTGAACTTCCTGCACCGTGATCAGCCTTTTCCCGGCCATGCGTCTCAAGGTGGGCATGACCTCATCGACTTTGGGGGAGGTCTCCACAAACTGCACCACCACCGGCAGTTTGCTCCCCACGTCGACAAGTGAAGTGGTCACGATTCCACCCCCCTTGGTAAACCCGGCCAAACCCCGCACCACGGTGCCGCCCGCGCACCCGGCGTGGTATAAAAACCTGAGAATCTCCAAATCCAAGGGGTGGCGATCCCACTTGTCCGCCTCATTCAAATAAATGCTGACGAGTTGGTATTTGTCCGTAGCCATCAAATTGCTCGCGCGGCCATTGCCCCCAATATGGCAAAGATGAAGCAAAGGGTGTTATTGGCCAGGAAGTTCACCGAGGCATCCCACAAGCGGCCCTGCTCCATCATCTTGAAGGTTTCAAAGGTGTAACTCGAAAAGGTAGTGTACGAGCCGCAGAAGCCCACCGCAATGAGCAGCCGCCATTGGGGCGAGGACAGCACACGCTCCGTTGTCCAAATCAGGAAAAATGCCAGCACAAAGCTTCCCGTGGCATTAACGGCGAGGGTGCCGAGGGGGAATGAGGCGGTCTGATGACGGGCCAGCCAGTCGCTCACGAAGTAGCGAAGGTTCGCTCCGAAGACTGCTCCCACGGCAATAATGGATGCGGGTTTAATCCAGTCCATCTTCCTGGCTCTCACGTTACCGCATTCTTCCGATGCGATGCAACCCTCAGAATTTCATCACCCACCCGACCTCATCCGAGTGGCGTCTTGCTCACAATCGGTCTACACGGAGGAATTCTGCTCAACCGGCGAATCTATGACCTCGCGTTCCAGGCGGTCGAGCCGTGCCGCGGCGGCCTCCACCGCCGCCGCTCCCGCCGAGCGCGCCTCCCGCGCATGGGCCAAAGCCTCCACCGCGATGCGGCTGACTTCATGCAGGAGCTTCCGAATCTCCACTTCCAACCGGCCGCGGCTTTCCTGCACGCGGTTCAGGATGTCGTTCTGTACCCGTGAGCAATTGACTTCGAGGAGCCGGCCCAGGAATTCCCGCCCCTCACGCTGAATAACGCCATGCGCGCCAACGAGCCCGAGGACCAAGTCCGCCAGCCAGCGCAGGGGCGATGCCGGCTGCGCGACGTCAATCATGTCCCGAAACAAAAACTCCGACCGGGTTCGAAATCCCGTCTCGGGGTCGAGGGCGTGCGGCATGCGCGCCAATTCGCGAATGCCCGCGTCGGCAAGTTTCTTCAGGAAGTCGTTCGCCATCTGCACGAAACGGCCGGCCACCAGTCGATATTCCTTTTCTCCCTCCGCTTGCTCGGTCTCGAGCCAGGGCATGACGTGCCGCTGCGCAATTTGCTGGGCCTCGCGCATGATGTCGCGCCGATATGATGGGCCCATCCGCCGCGGCGCCGATCGCAAGGCTCGCTCGAACTCCTCCTTCGCCTGAGGCAGCACGGAACCGAGGAACTCTTTGTGCCGGGCAACAAACAGATCGGAAAGATGCCGCTGCTCGGCCATCCAGAGAAACTCGACCTCGCGCATCGAGCGTTCCGCCCCGGCGATGGTCTCCCTCATCGCGGCGATTCTCCGTTCGGATTCTTCGATGGGCCGCTCGAGCGCCTCACGCTCCTCGCTGATGATGGCCAGCAGTTGCTCGCTCAGGCGCTGCACACCGCGCTCGCAAGCTGCCTGGATAAGTTGACGGCCGGAACCCTGAACAAGTTGGTCCAGCGCCCCCAGGAGTTTTCCCCAATCGCGCTCCGGCCCCCGATTTTCGAGGTGCTCCGCGGCGCTGACTTCAAAAACCGATCCCACCGGGCGCTTCAGACGTTTTTCCAGGACCTTTTGGGTGAACCCTACGGCCGCGGCTCTCTCCGCATCAGTGGTGCGGTCAGCCTTGTTAAGCACCAGGATAAGGTTTTGAACCTGCCGCCCTACAGTCTCAACCAGCGCCAGTTCCTCGCCCGCCAGCGGTGGATCTGCCCCCACCACCACCAGGGCGGCGTCAATGTGCGGGATGAAGGCTTGCGTGGACGCAGTGTTGCCCGTGAACACGGACCCCAAGCCCGGCGTATCGACCAGGCACATCCCCGTGGAGAGCATGGCGCTCGGCACAAACACCTCCGCGCCTCCCACCCCCTTTGTGTTTTCAGGATTGTGTTCTTCGGAAACGTACTGCTCGAGATCGGAAGCCGCAATCTGCTGCCATTCACCATCCCGGAACTGAATGCGTGCCTTCTTGTGCGCGCCGTACCGGATCACCGTGGGCACGGCGGTGACAGGAATAAAGCCCACGGGCAGAATGGGCTCACCGACCAGGGCGTTGATCAGCGTCGATTTGCCGCGCTTGAACTGCCCGATACACGCGAGGTAAAAGCGGCCTTCCGCCACGCGGGCGGCCAAGCTGCGGCCGTCCTCCGCAATATTCGGGGCCCCCAACTCCTCCCCCAGACTTGCCAGCCGGAGAAGCCTGGCCGCTCCGTCAACCTCGCTCGCCGCTGCCGATGAAACCGCAGCGTGGTATTGAGACATCCCGTGCTCCCTCTTCAACTTTCATACGGGTGGAATTATTCCGGTTCGCAGGATCGCGCTTAATTCATCGCGTAAATTTTCCGGAATCGGAAGAGCTTGAACTTTCGCCACCGCCCCTTCAACCGGGTATGAATAGGATTTAAGCTCGATCTTGCCGTCCTCCCAAATTGCATAGCGCGCCTGGGGACTACCTGTTTTGGGTTGCCCCAGGCTTCCAGGATTGACCACCACCCGCGATCCAAAAGATCGCATGGCAGGTACGTGAGTGTGCCCCACCAGGATCACATCGGCACCAACGCTTTCGACCTCCGCGGCCCACTGCGAGGAATCCATGTCGCAATATCCGAAGACGGGGTCGGAAGGAATCGCATGGCAGAGGTAGAACCGGGTGTCCTCCCGTTTCGTTTCCGTAAATCGAGGCAGATGCCCAAGAAAACGCTTCTGCCCCAAGCTCAAGACCGAGTCCGTGTAACGCCGCGTCGCTTCGGCCATTTCGCGGAATCGCGTCGAGCAGCGCGGGTCCTGGTTATACCCAATCGAGTAATCGTGATTCCCGCTGACGATGGCCGCCGCCTTCGGCGCCACGAAATCAATCACCGCCGCCGGCTCCGGACCGTAGTTCACAAGGTCACCCAGGACCCAAAGCTCGTCATATGCTTCTGGAAGCGCGGAAAGCGCATCGAAGTTGCCGTGAATATCCGAAATGATGACGATCTTCATGAACGGTACTCCGGTTCTCATTCACCAACTGGTTAGCTCGCGATGTCGGGTCAACCCTTGTCTTTTCCCTTTAGTACTTTCCTGCGAATCAGCTCCGTTTCATGCATGAGGGCTTGGATCAGGTTTTCCCATTCCGCTTTGTCCTGAGGGACAAATTCCCGTCCGTACCCCTTCATGCGTTCAGGTCGGGCATTTTCCAGGATCACCCAGAGCGTGGAAAGCTCCGCGATCAGCATCTGTTTGGGCTCGGGCTTTTGAAGTTGAATGGAGAAGTGTTGAAGGCCGGCGTGCAAGCGGCTTCGAATGGCCGCCATCTTTTCTCGAATGAATCGCGCCTGCTCCGCCGAAAGCCGGGAGGCTTCGCCCCCGTCGGTGCCCTCTTCGGCGGAACGGAGGACTTGCTCCATCCGGTCCAATGCAGCGCCGAAGAGGTTCCCAACGGTCGCGAGCCTTCGCGCGTGTAGTTCATCCAAAGCCATAGGTTCCGTTCTCCCTTGCCACGTTCCTTAGGCCGTGCAGGATTCCGCGTTCCCCCCATTCAGGCTCATCAAATAATCAATGTGAATCAGCCGGGTTTTGATTCGTGAGTCGTAGTGATACCTTGGCTCCGCGGCGAGTTCACACATCTTTACCAGCACTCCCGGATTGTAACCACTCATGGATAGAACTTTCTCCCGGAAGCCGTCGAGGTTAAGGCGAGCCAAGCCGCAGCGGCAAATGCACAACTCAAGCAGTTCGCGCGCCGCTGATTCATGGAGGGGGCAAAGAATCAATCGTTGGCGGTCATCCCAGTAGGTATTCGCAGCGTGTCCAAGTTCCTTCGCACCGTAGCCACGGGCCACGAGATAAACCGGCGTGTTGCGCATCCAGACCAATTCCCGCACCACTTTCCCCACGGCGGGCGTGAGGGGAGGAAGATGGTCAAGAAATATCCAGTAGCTCCCCATCTGCATGGAACGGTAAAGCGCGCCTTTGAGCCTGCTCGTGGACCGGCTTTTGAGCCAGCTTTTGAAACCGCCTGCGCCCACCCCTTCGGCCCGCAATTGATGGCGCAATGTGGAGTCACCGGCTTCGTATAGTTTCTGGAGGAGCCCTCGAAGGAACGGCTGCAAGCCCACCCAACCGTCCACGGAGACAACAGAACGGGCCATATCCTTAGGAAGCTCGGCGAGCACCTTGGAGAGGAGCGCGGTCTTACCAATTCCCGCCGGGCCGCAAATCAACAGGCTTTCTCGTTTGCGAATGGCCTGATGCCAGCGGAGGCTTTCAGCTTTGCGGCCGATAATCTCGGCGCGTCCCCCTTCTGGTACGGGGAGGGCGCCCGATGTTTGGTCCGCCGGATGCATCCCGCGCACTCTCACTTGTCGCCCTCCGGTCGCGCGCTGGTTGGCTTTTTCCCGGTTTCGATTGCGCCCCGCAGACTTGCCACAAGTCCCAGCAGTTCTTCTACGCGCGGCTCGAGATAAGCACTGAGTTCTCCAGGGACCTTGCCATAACCTCGGAGCGAGGGGCCTTTGGTTTCATGCAACGTAACCCAGATCTGGGAAAGATGTGCGGCGAGCATTTTATCAATCTCAATTTGCCGCTGCGGAAGGCCAAGGTCGAGTCTGATGCGAGCGATTTTTTCCAGAATCCCGGATATGAGGGTGCGAATTGTCCGCCGGGTTTCGTCGGGGAAAACTCCGAGATATTGATAGTAGACGCCCGCATAGCCGTCCAGGAAGCGTTCAATCTCGCGACAGTCTTGTTCCAGAGTCAGCATCCGGGCCGCCAGGGCGGCGGAATGGGCGCGGGAGAGTGAATGTGCCGCGACAGGCGTTTTCTTTCGACTCTCGGCCATGTGTGAATCCTTTGTCGCCCGCCGCGACTGGAAAGGCTGGACTCTTACGGGAGGACCAGTGTCCCGTTCAAGCCGGGGGCCGCGAGGGATGAATAAGACACCCTTACTTCTTGGGCCGATAAAGGATGACGCGAACTTTCTCGAGCGTGACCAACCCGCCGCCCACCATCTCATCGAGCTTGGGCAGAATGCTCTCGATCCGCTCCGAGTACTCGATGACTTCGAGGACGATCGGCAAGTCCTGGGACAGGCGGAGAATCTTGTCAGTATGAAGCCGGCTGGTTGAGCCGTAGCCGGCCACCCCGCGCAGCACCGTGACCCCGCTGAAACCTTCCCGGCGAAACAACTTGATCAGGGCATCGTAGAGCGGCGACCCTTGCCACCGGTCCGATTCGCCGATATGAATCCTCATCAAGGTGCGTTCGCCCTCAAAGCGCTCGTGTTCCATACTGCCTCCACTCAGAACCACTTCGCCAACCACATGCCGGTGCGCAGGAGCATGAGTCCCCCCAGCACGCTGAAGGTTACATATACGCAAGCGCGAATCCAATCGCCGTCTTCAAAAAGGTGAACGGTT
>Ga0326727_10003611_pt1 | contig 48942 bp, 39 predicted proteins | sample MB2enrmetagenome_FD_207643 | JGI IMG/M metagenome (GOLD analysis project Ga0326727, IMG submission 207643) | Lab enriched peat soil microbial communities from McLean, Ithaca, NY, United States - MB29MY | ecosystem: Environmental > Terrestrial > Soil > Wetlands > Peat | place: USA: New York... | reverse complement strand
TTTTCGCCAACAACTCAAACCGCCTATAGACGAGTCTGTTGATGCAGACAAGTTCGGAATTTCAAAGAAAGCTCGGAATCGCATCACTCAAGATGAAATGCACCGCCGCTCCATTCTTCGGGAGCGACATCGGTGATGGTCTCCGTAAAGTCCCAGCGGTGGCCACAAAAGTCCTGAGCGTTGTATTGGCGTTCGCCATAGGGTTGGTCTTGGGGTTCCGTCAGTATGATGGCACCGTTCTGGCGCGCTCGCTCGCAGTGACCCTTAGCATCTTCGATGCGAACCTGAACGATGTGCGAGTTGTTGGGCATCACGTTGCCTTCGGCGATAGTGAAGCAGCCATCGCCGGCTTTCATCTGGACGCGGTGATTGGCGATGCGGAGACGGATGGTGAAGCCAAAAGCCTTTGACAGCCAATCGGCCGCTGCGCAAGGGTCAGGGTAAATGAGCACAGGAATTACGACACAGGGCGGCACGGATCGGTTTGATCGCATCTGGACACTTTATCATTCAGCGCTCAGAGGATAGATAAATGTCGTTAACTGATTACGCTCACGAACAGGGTCACCTAGTCCGGATCGTTTCAGCGCAGCGTTCATCGTTTCAACCCTTGCAGCACCAGCCCGCAAATCTCGTCGGCGAAGGTCTCTTCCAGTTTGTCGTGGCGGATCAGGAAACGCATATAGATCGGCCCGTAAAGCGCGTCTAGGATGAGGTCCAGATCACTGTCAGCGGGCAGTTCACCGCGATCGATGCCGCGCTGCAGAGTTTGATAGGCCTGTCTGCGCCGGGGCCACAGGAATCTCTCGCGAAAGGCCTCGATCAACTCCGGATCCGATTGGCCTCCGGCGATCAGCGCCGCGACGATCTTGCCGCGCTGGGAGCGGAGGATGCGAATCAGCCGTCTCATCTGCAGGCTCATGTCCTTTTGTACGGAGCCGGTATTCGGGAACTGGAGTTCCTCCTCGGCGCTGGCGAAGAAAGCGTCGGCGACCAGGGCAGCTTTGGTCGGCCACCAACGGTAGACAGTTGTCTTGCCAACGTTGGCGTCGGCGGCGATGGCCTCGATGCTCAGTTCCGGGAATCCACCATCCCGCTTGAGCAACTTCAGCGTGCTGCGCAGGATCGACTGACGCGATTCCTCACTGCGTGGCCGGCCGGGCGGGCGCTTCTCGCTGGTTCCGTTGCTTCCGTTTCTTCCGTTCTGGGCTCCGGCGCTCCGGGCATGATTTTGAGCCATGGCGAAAGTCTAATATAATTTAAATCCGAAACGTACTGTTTTGAATCTTATTTTTGCAAGTCCGCAGGCCAGGGTGGGGCTGCGGCTTCGGCGGTACGGTTCCCGCTAGTATCGAGTTCAGCCTTACTAGTTTTTCGCCAGTCTTATGTGGATAGTCGCATTAGCGCTTCGCCGTCCTTATACGTTTGTGGTGATGGCACTGCTCATCATCATTCTTACGCCCATCACCATCCTGCGCACCCCGGTCGACATTTTTCCCGAGATCAACATTCCCGTGGTCAGCGTGGTGTGGAACTTCGACGGCATGTCGCCGAATGAGATGGCGAATCGGATCGTGAGCAACTCCGAACGCGGATTCACGGTTACGGTCAACGACATCGAGCATCAGGAATCGCAGTCGCTGAACGGAAAAGCGGTGATCAAGATTTTCTTCCGGCCGGGAGTCAATCTTCCCATGGCGGTGACGCAGGTGACGGCGATGTGCCAGACCATGCTGCGTGGACTGCCTCCGGGCACGACCCCGCCGCTGGTCATTACGTACTCTGCGTCCACGACGCCGATTGTGCAACTGGGGTTGAGCAGTAAGACGCTTCCGGAAGAGCGGGTGTTCGATCTGGCGCAGAATTTTCTGCGCACGCAGTTGACCACGGTTCAGGGCGCCGCCACTCCCTATCCTTACGGCGGCAAGCCGCGCCAGATCCAGGTGGACCTCGATTCTGCCAAACTGCAGGCCTACGGGTTGGCGCCCGCCGATATCGTCAACGCGGTGTCGGCGCAGAACCTGATTCTGCCGGCGGGCACAACCAAGATCGGGCCGACCGAGTACCAGGTGGAGATGAACGGCAACCCGGGGACGGTCGCCGAACTGAACGATCTTCCGGTGAAGTCCTCGAGTACATCCACGCTCTACCTGCGCGACGTGGCGCATGTGCGCGATGGATTTGCGGTGCAAACCAACATCGTGCGGCAGGACGGCGTGCGCGGCGTGCTGATGTCGATGTATAAGCTGGGCGGAGCTTCCACGCTGACCGTGGTGGACGGCATCAAGGCGATCGTGCCGCGGGCGGCACAGTCGCTGCCACCCGAACTCAGCATCAAGGCGCTGTTCGACCAGTCGCTTTTCGTGCGCGCGTCGATTCAGGGAGTGATACGGGAAGGTGTGATCGCCGCCTGTCTCACCGCCATCATGATTCTGGTTTTCCTGGGCGATTGGCGCCCGACCTTGATCATCGCGGTCTCCATTCCCCTGTCCATTTTCGTTTCCGTGATTCTGCTGAGCGCGCTCGGCGAGACGATCAACATCATGACCCTGGGAGGGCTGGCGCTGGCGGTAGGAATTTTGGTGGACGATGCGACGGTGGAGATCGAAAACATCGAGCGCAATCTGGCCATGGGCAAGGAGATGAAGAAGGCCATCCTCGACGGCGCGCAACAAGTCGCCGTGCCCGCGTTCGTTTCCACACTGAGCATCTGCATTGTGTTTGTGCCGATGTTCTTTCTGGCTGGAGTCGCGAGGTTTCTTTTCGTGCCGTTGGCGGAAGCGGTGAGTTTTGCCATGCTGGCGTCGTACCTGCTGTCGCGGACCCTGATTCCGACGATGGTGATGTTTATCATGCGCGGGCACGAGCATCGCGCCGCCGAGCCGACCAATGTTCTGGCGAAATACCAGCGGAAGTTCGAGCGCTGGTTCGAAGACTTCCGCTGCAGCTACCGGCAACTGCTGGAGACGACCCTCGAACACAGGAAATTATTCGCCCTCGGCTTTGTTGCTTTCTGCTTTCTGTCGCTGGGGCTGGTGTTCTTTCTGGGGCGGGATTTTTTCCCGCAAGTGGATGCGGGGTTGATCCGGCTGCACGTCCGCGCCCGGCCCGGCCTGCGCGTGGAAGAGACGGCGCGTCTGTGCGATGCGGTGGAGCGCGTGCTGCGCAGCGAGATTCCGAAGGAAGAGATGCAAACCGTGCTCGACAATGTGGGCGTCCCGTACTCGGGCATCAATCTCTCTTACGCCAGTTCGGGTGTGATCGGGACGAGCGATGCGGAGATCCTGATTGCGCTGAATCCGGAACATCATCATCCGACCGCGCAGTACGTGCGCCAGTTGCGCCGCGAACTCCCAGCGCGTTTTCCGGGCGTGGAGTTCTTTTTCCAGCCCGCCGATATCGTGTCGCAAATTCTCAACTTCGGATTGCCCGCGCCAGTCGATATTCAGTTAGTGGGCGCCGATATGCTCGGGAACTACGGCATCGCGCAGAGGATCGCAAACCGGTTGCGCCAGATTCCCGGGACGGCCGATGTGCATGTGCAACAGATGATGGATCTGCCCACTCTTCACCTGGAAATGGATCGCACGCGCATCAATCAGGTCGGGCTGAATGCGCAGGAAGTCGCACAGAGCGTGCTGGTCAGCTTGAGCGGAAGCTTCCAGACGGCCCCCAGTTTTTGGCTCAATCCCAGGAACGGCGTCACCTACAACGTTGCCATTCAGACGCCGCAGTATCACATGACGTCGGTGCAGGACTTGATGAACACGCCGGTGACGGGCCCTAGTGCGCAGATAGCTCCGCAGGTGCTGGGCAATCTGGTGCAACTCACGCCGGTGGCGCGCCCCGCCGTGGTCAATCATTACGCCGTGCAGCCGGTCATCGATGTGTATGCCAGCACACAGGGGCGCGATCTGGGCGGGGTTGCATCGGACATCATGAAGGCGCTCAAGCCATTCCAGGATCACCTGCCGCGCGGAACGCAAATCGTGGTACGCGGGCAGATTGAGACCATGGAGTCCTCGTTCTTCGGCTTGGGGGTTGGGCTTCTGGGCGCGATCGTGCTCGTCTATTTGCTGATCGTGGTCAACTTTCAGTCGTGGCTCGATCCTTTTATCATCATTACAGCGTTGCCGGGAGCGCTGGCGGGAATCTGCTGGTTCCTGCTGATTACGCGCACCACGCTCAGCGTTCCGTCGCTTACGGGCGCGGTTATGTGCATGGGGGTGGCAACCGCGAATTCAATTCTGCTGGTCTCGTTTTCTCGCGACCGCATGAATGCGGGAGCACCTGCGCGGCAAGCGGCGCTCGAAGCCGGCCACACCCGCATACGGCCGGTCATCATGACAGCCCTCGCCATGATTATCGGCATGGTGCCGATGGCGCTGGGCTTCGGCGAGGGCGGTGAGCAGAACGCCCCGCTGGGCCGCGCCGTGATTGGCGGCCTGCTTTTCGCAACCGTAGCCACATTATTTTTCGTGCCCTGTGTGTTCACGATGATTCATGGCCGTCACGAGGCACAGCAGCAGCCGGAACAGAAGTAGAGGAAGAGAAATCTTTGGAGACCGCCATTATGCCAGTACAAACGCCGCCTCTAACCACCGAGCAGAACGAGACGGAGGCTGTGCGCCCGGATGAGTATCGGCCTTCCGATCGGGGGCCAGCTCCGGTAGGCCGGGCCAAGCTTCTGATTGGCGCCGTGTTGCTCGTCCTGATCACCGCCGGCGCGGTTACGTTCATCAACAAGAACGCGGAATCGAACGCGCTGGCGAAAGAAACCGAAGCTGTCTCGATTCCGACCGTGGCGGTGGTGCAACCGCAATCCGAGTCTGCAAACGATGAGCTGGTGCTGCCCGGAAATTTGCAGGCTTTTGAAGAGTCCCCGATTTTTGCCCGCACCAACGGCTACCTCCTGCGCTGGTACAAAGACATGGGCAGCAAGATTCAGAAGGGCGAACTGCTGGCGGCGATTGATACGCCAGAAGTCGATCAGGAACTCTCCCAGGCCCGGGCCAGCCGCGAGCAGATCAAGGCGGCGCTGGGGCTGGCGAAGATCTCCGCCGACCGTTGGGCGAATCTGCGCAAGACCGACTCGGTATCGCAGCAGGAAGCCGACCAGCAAGCGAGCGGCTATCAGCAGGCGCTGGCTAACCTGGCAGCGGCGGACGCGAATGTTCGCCGCCTCGAAGAACTCGAGTCGTTCAAGAACGTATATGCTCCTTTTTCTGGCGTGCTCACCCGGCGCAATGTCGATCCGGGCGCGCTCATCAATTCCGGTGCGCAAGCGGCCGGCAAAGAACTGTTCGACGTAGCGCGCGTCGATCCACTTCGCGTTTACGTCAGTGTTCCGCAGGCCTATGCGCCGAACATAAAGGTTGGGATGAAGGCGAATGTTACGCTGCAGGAATTTCCCGGCCAGAAATTCCTAGGGACGGTGGCTCGCACCGCCGATGCCATCGATCCCGCGACGCGCACCCTGAACACGGAAGTGGATGTTCCCAATAAAGACGGCAAGCTCTTGCCGGGTTCGTTCGGCCAGGTGCATTTTGCGACCGGGACTTCGGTTCCGAGGATTACCATCCCGGTGAATGCGATGTTGTTCCGCGCCGAGGGACCGCGGGTCGCGGTCGTCGACAAGGACAGCACTGTGCATTTGCGGCCGATCAGTATTGGGCGCGACTTTGGCGCTACGCTGGAAATTCTTGGCGGGCTCGAGGTCAGCGATCAGATCATCATCAACCCATCCGACTCACTCGATGAAGGGCAGAAAGTGCGCGTCGCCAAGGCGAGCGCGGGAGATGGCCGCTCGTGAAGCAATTGCCTTCAGTTATCCACAGTGGCTTGCTGGCTGCCGCGTTGCTCGCGGTCACCGTAGGCTGCACCGTGGGACCGGGATATAGGCGCCCCGCCGCGCAGGTTCCGGACACATGGAAGGGCGAAGGGCCGTGGCAAACGGCTGTTCCAAAGGATGCCATCCCCAAGGGCGCGTGGTGGAAGATATTTCATGACGCGCAACTCGACCAGTTGGAGCAGGAGCTGCTTCAGGCGAATCAGTCGCTGGATGCGGCGCGGAATCGCCTCTCCGAAGCTCGATCGCAGGCGCGAATCGCATCCTCAGCGTACTTTCCCGTAGTTACCGTCGATCCCAGCGGCCAGCGCCAGGAACTCTCCAGCAACCGTCCGTTTGCGGGCGGCGAGTTACCCCCCTTTACGCAGAGTAATTTTACCGTCCCGTTTTCCGTCAGCTACGAGCTCGATTTATTCGGACGCGTGCGCCGCAATCTGGAAGCCGTCAACGCTTCGCTGCAGGCGAGCGCGGCCGACCTGGAGAATGTGCGTCTGGTGTTGACGGCCGAACTCGCCGCCGACTATTTCAATCTACGCGAACTTGACCGTGAGGCTGGAGTGGTGCGGCAATCGGTCGAAATCCAGCAAAAAGGACTGGACCTGGTGAACCGTCGTCACGAAGGCGGCGTCGCGAATGGGCTGGAAGTCGCGCAGCAGGCCGCGTTGCTCGATTCGACGGCGACACAGCTTCAGCTCGTGCTGCAGCAACGGGCGCAATACGAACATGCCATCGCCCTGCTGACGGGAAAGTCCGCCTCCGCTTTCAGCCTGGCCGAGGCGCCATTCGACGCCGTCCCGCCAGCGATTCCCAGCGGAGTTCCATCTGAGATTCTGGAGCGCCGGCCTGACGTTGCCACCAGCGAGCGCCAGATGGCGTTTGAAAATGCGCAAGTCGGCTTGGCGATGACTGCGTTTTATCCGCATATCACGCTGGCCGGAGGTGGCGGATATGAAAGCCGCGACATCTCTTCACTGATCAGCGCTCCCAGTGCCTTGTGGTCGCTGGGTGGCGATTTACTGCAGCCGATTTTTAATGGCGGACGCAATCGCGCCACGCTCGCCGCCAGCCGCGCGGCCTATGACGAATCGGTCGCGAACTATCGTGAATCTGTGCTGGTGGCATTTCAACAGGTGGAGGACGGTCTTTCCGGTCTCGCGCTGCTCAACCAAGCCGCGAAAACTCAGCAAGCCGCAGTCGCCGACTCACGCCGCGCACTCGACCTCGCCAACGACCGTTATGTTGGCGGTGTCACCACGTACCTCGATGTGATTACCGCGCAATCCACGCTGCTCTCTAACGAACGCCTGGCAACGCAACTGCTCGGCCAGCAAATGGTCACTTCTGTTTATCTGGTAAAAGCGCTTGGAGGCGCGTGGGACGCCTCCGAAATTCAGCGCGAACAGGTGCGACCGGCGCTGGTTCAGGCCGTGCAGCAGTAACTCCGCCGTGGGCATTCGTGCCCAGGCCCATGGCAGTCGATTTTCGGCGCTTGCTCCGGCAACTGCCGATCTGCGCTCGGCTTGGACGGGCAGAGCCCCGTCACCACAGGAGCGGGATACAGCAACGGTGAATTTGCTCTAGCCGGATCTACGCCGTCGTGTGGCGTGCCAATCTGCCGTAGCGCGAACGGATCTCGCGCTCCGCAATCAGCCAGTCCTGGTTCTCGTCGCCGCCCGCAGTCGCTCCGCGCTGCAGGTACAGCTCGTAGGCGCGGCGCCGAATCTCCTCTTCCAGATTGATCGGAACGTTACCAGGAACCAGGTTGGCCGGCTTCCCATTATTGGGAACTTCGGGCGCAACCTGCACCGCGGCAGGTTGAACGGCAACTCCTCTTTTTTTGTTGCGCTTGGTGGTGGTGTTTACGATTATCTTGCGAGCCATACAATACTCCTTGCTCCTTACAGATACCAAAGTCCAAAAGTGGTTTCTTGTGATGAATGAGCGGCATATCCACGTACCCCCGATTGCCGCTATCCGACTGTTTGCGATGAACTATGTACCTCAAATATAACGCGAACGCCTGTGGAAGCGTGCCATCATTTCCTTCCTCCGTACAAAAACAGTCACCCTTTTGGACTGACATGAGCCGGCGCTGCCGTGCCGGAAGGCAGCATTAGTACTCTGGTAACTTGTCGAGAAGTTTCGGTTGCCCTCAGGATAGATGAGGAAGTCCTAAAGGCCACACTATGTCATCGACAGATAATCAAGGTGCCGGAGCCAAGGCCGCGAAGGTTGCCGTCAGCGAATTAGAGAGCATGCTTTCGGAGTCTCCCAGTTCGGATCGAGCTTGCCTGAAGCTCGCCCATATCCTGCGTGTGCGCCGCAACGAAGTGGCGCTGCTCCGCTTGGAAAAAGGCAGCTTGCGATTTATCTTCCCGCCCGAACTCCGATCCGCAGGCGTATTGCCCCTCACTGGATCGGCGGTTGCGGCGCGGACGGCGGCGACCCGCACTCCTCTTCTGTCGAATTCCTTCATGCGCGTTAAGCATGTCAGCCTGTTTGAAGCGGTCAAACTGGGAGTTGAAGTGGAGGATCAAAGCCAGGAGCAGATGCCGATTCAGAAGATCATCTCGGTTCCGGTGGCGACTCCCGGAGGAAACGTGATGGGAGTGGTGCAGGTTTCGCGCAAGGGGCTGGACGCTTCCCTCGCCGGCGCAGACTTCACTGGCGAAGACCTGAAGCAACTCGAACAGGCCGCGGAAATTCTCGCCCGCATGCCGTTCATGAAGGAAGGCGCGGAAATCTAGAATTTGTGATTGGTAATTTGTAATGGGCAATTGAAACTCAATTGGCCGTTGCTTGACATCACAAATTACCAATCACAAATTGCCAATTGCTCATACCGCCTGCCCCGCGCAAAATCCCGAGGCCCAGGCCCACTGAAAGTTGAAGCCGCCGAGTTGCCCGGTGACGTCGACCACTTCTCCGATAAAGAAAAGGCCGGGCACCTTTCGCGACTCCATTGTCTTAGCAGAAAGTTCGCCCGTATCGACGCCACCCGCGGTCACTTCCGCTTTTCCGTAACCCTCGGTTCCTTCCGGCGTGACCTCCCACGCATGAAGTTGACCGTCGGCGTCCGTGAAGTTGCGATCGGAGTTGCCCGCTAAAGGATGAGTTTCGAGCCAGCGATCGGCTAAGTGGCGAGGCAGCACTTCTCGCAGCAGCGATTTCCAACTCGACAAGTCGCGCTGACCCCTTGCGCGCAATTCAGCGGCGAGGTCGCGGTCGGGCGCGAGGTCGAGATGAATCGGCTCCTTGCCATCCCAGTAGGAAGAGATCTGCAGAATCGCAGGTCCGCTGAGTCCATAATGAGTGAAGAGCATGTTTTCCCTGAACGAAAGCAAGGTATGTTTCGCCGGGCGATTGGAAGCAACCACCTCGGTCGAGACTCCCGCCAGATCGCACCAGCGCTTGCGATCCCGTTCGCTGAAGATGAGAGGGACCAAAGCGGCGCGCGTGGGCTCGATCATCAGGCCAAATTGCCGGGCCAGATCGTAGCCAAATGCAGTGGCGCCGATCTTTGCGATCGACAGACCTCCGGTCGCAACCACCAGGCGGAGCGCATCGAAGCTGGCGTCCTCGGTCTGCACGGTGAACTGGTTGTTCTTGAGCGCCTCGTTCCTGCGCACCTCGGTCACTTTCGTGTTGAGCCGGATTTCCATTCCAGCGTCGCGGCATTCCTGCTCCAGCATCGCGGTGATGTCGCTCGCCGCTCGATCGCAGAATAGCTGGCCCAGCTTTTTCTCGTGATATGGAATTCCGTGCTTTTCGACGAGGCGTACGAAATCGGCCGGAGTGTAGCGCGCGAGCGCCGACTTGGCGAAGTGCCGGTTGGCCGAAAGAAAATTCTCTGGACTGGTATGCAGGTTGGTGAAATTGCAGCGGCCGCCGCCGGAGATCAGAATTTTCTTGCCGATTCGATCCGCGCGTTCGACCAACAGGACGCGCCGGCCCCGCTTGCCGGCTTCCATGGCACACATCAGGCCGGCGGCGCCGGCTCCAAGAATGATGACGTCGTATTTCCGATTCACGCAGCCCTGTTCTCGCAATCATGAGCTTAGCAGGGCCGGCAATCCGCCGGCACTGCGGAATCGCTGCCATCGGGATTCACGCAGAACGGGCTTCACTGGTTGCGAGGTCCCGACTGTGCAGTCGTCGATTGCAACTTCAGCGACTCTAAGAACGTGACAATCTGCCAGCGCTCTTGCTCCGGCAGCTTCGACCAAACCGGCATACCTCGGCGGACAACTCCATTGGTCAGAATCCAGAACAGCATCCCAGGCGTTGCCTGCTGCACTTCTTCCCGCAGCAAACTCGGCCCATACTTCGCCCCTGCCGCGTTTCTTCCGTGGCACTGGACACAGTGTTGTTCAAAGAGCTTTCCTCCCGCAGCCACCGCCTGAGCATCGCCTGCAAAGGGATTTCTTTTCTCTCTCGCCTTTTCGGGAGCCTCTGCAAGCGCGGCGTAGGTTGACTTTCTGTTCTTGGATGCGGCGGCGTCTTCCTTCTGCGCCGCAGCCCAAGCGGCTCCGAAGATGCCGATCCCGACTAAGATGGCGCCAATCGTCACCCAACCGATGCGTGCGGTGGGACGAAACAAAGCGAAGCGTGCTTTCATGGCCGGCCTCCCAACCACCGTTCAACGAGTTCGCCAAAGCCGGAGAACTCACGCGAAAGCCCCCAGCGCAGCAGCAGTCGATGGCTGTTGTCGTTCAGACCGAAGCCGCTCGAAAAACGAACGGTCCAGTCCGACGGAAGATTCCACGCGACCACGGGCGCGACGTAGTGAGATGTACCGCGCAGTCCCGCACTCTGTGTGTCGCCCAAACCTCCGTACATTTCCACTCCGGCAATGAAGTTCTCTGGACAGAAATTGCAGCGGTTGGGTGAAGCCTTCAGCGCGAGCGGGCGGCTTACACCTGCGGCATATGCAAACTCCCAGGGCTCGCTGGGCAACAGGTTCTTGGTAACAATGGGATTCACGGCGACGTTCCAGCCTTTGAAGGTGCTCGAGAGCAGGAGTTTCAGTTCCAATTCGTGGTCGTGCTCTTTCCGCAATACCGCATTCGACGGAGCGTAGTCGGACTCTACGTCATGACCTTCGACCTCTTTCAGAATCTTGTCGGCTCCGCTGGTGTTCTCGTACTCGATATAGAGCACAGGGTTGACAACATGCTCGCGCTGCAGCAGGCGAAACCTGTTTTCCCATCGAAACCCCGTAAAGATCGTGCTGTCGTTGAAGGTCGTCTGTCCGGCCAAATAGACCTCCGTCGTCCACCATGCGGTGACGCCGAACTCGAATTCCGTCCAGAAGGCGTCGAAGTCATTGCCGCCGCGCTGGGTGCCGAAAGTGGAGAAATATTCCACTTCCAGACTGCCGGGCTCTTCGAGGTAATGGTCGTAGGTCACGATGTAAGGACTCTCCTGCGCTTGGGTTGGAGACGACAGGCAAAAAAGCAGAGAGAAGGCCAGAACCATGAAAATGAAACCGGGAGACTTCCGCCGGACAAGCTGAGGACAAACCCGTGCGCCCACTGATTCTCCTATTCTGCACAATTTCTTATTGCGACCCAGTCGCAACACGCCGTATACTGTGAGCCTAAAGCGCGCCTTCATGCAGTGTCAATGGGCGTGCGAAGATTTCGTCGCATGTTTTCTGCGATCAGTTGCGACTCGAACAGGAGTTTACGAATGCCGCTTCCACAAACCCAGATTCCAGGCCGTTTGCAGACGCAACTCGCCGAACGAGGAATCCGCATGACCGGACCGCGCCGCGCGATTCTAAGCGTGATTGAGACGGCCACCAAGCATCTCGATGCCAGCCAGATCCTGCGCAAGGCGCGGACGGTGGACGAATCGGTAGATCGCAGCACCGTCTACCGGACGCTGGGCCTGCTCAAGCGGCAAGGACTGATCGATGAACTCGACCTGATGCATCTGAACGGCGAAGGCCACTACTACGAACGCAAGCTGGGCCGCGATCACATTCACATGGCGTGTCTAAGGTGTGGGAAGATTAGCGAGTTTGTCAGCAGAACTTTCGAGTCGTTGAAAAACCAGTTAGAGCGGGATTGCCACTTTCATATCCTCGTGGCGCGGCTCGAAGTGGGCGGATACTGCTCCGCTTGCCGACGCTAGCTTTTCGGACGCCGAATTCTGATTGGTCCTCAGCCTCGGACTTGTGGGTCGCGAATTACAAAAAAAGAGGTGGCGCAGACTCTCTACCGCCGCGCCACCAGAGGAGCAAGACGACCCGGGTTGGGGGTAGCCGCATAGCTCCTTCACATCTCCTCATGTTCTCTTCGGGGTAATTTACAACCGTGCCAACTGGATGTCTGTGCAAAATTGCACACTCATGAAACAAGTCGGGATCACGCAACGGGAACGCCTCCGAAATCAACAGCCAAGACTGCGCTTGCTTGGGGTTCTACCACCTCGTGCTGCCCAGTGTCAGATCACGGCGGGGCGCAGTTTCGCCGGCTTGACCGCGATGGTGAGAGACGCCTTTTCCAGTTCGTCGGAGGTCGCCTCGATGGTCAGAGAGCCCGGATTCTTCGAAGCCTGCACAATCGCTTGCACCAAACCGCTAAACAAGCTTCTCTCGTTTCCTTTGTCGGACTCCTGGCAATTCGGGTCGCCGTTCCCGAGGCCGATCAGTACGCCTTCGCCCGACACTTTAAAGCTGATTTTGTTATCCGCGGTAGGAACGAAACGCCCGTTGCTGTCGACGGTTTCCACGCGCACTATCGCCAGATCTTCTCCATCGGCGGCGAGTTCCGCGCGGTCGGCGGTAAGGCGAATCTTCGCTGGGGACCCGGTGGTTTCCTGCTTCGCGATGAGCACAACTTTGGCATCCTTTGTGCCGCGCGCTTCGAGGTAGCCAGGGGCGTACTTGACCTTCCACTCCAGGTGATGCAGCGGCTCGACCTTCTTGGAGCCGAGGCTCTGGCCGTTGCACAACAGTTCGACGCTCTCCAAGTTCGAATGCACCCAGACCGAAATCTCTTCCCCCTCTTTGCCCGACCAATTCCAATGGGGGAAAAGATGAAGTACCGGTTCCTTGCTCCACCATGCCTTGTAATAGAAGTAGTTGTCTTTGGGAAAACCGCACGTGTCGACGATGCCAAATTGTGAGTTGACGCTGGGCCAGGAGTAGGGCGTCGGCTCGCCGCGGTAATCGAAACCGGTCCAGACAAATCCGCCCGCGAGCCACGGACGAACGGCATAGTAGGGCCACCACTCCTCGGCGAGGTGAGCCCACGCGGGGTGATTTGCGTCATAGGCGCTTACCCAATTCCGCAGCTTGTCCGTGCTGTAGATGCCGCGCGTGGCGACGGTACTCGCGGTCTCGGTGCCGATCAAAGGCTGCCGGGGATGATCGGCATGGTATGTCTCCGCCAGCTCCAGTTCATAGTTGAAGCCCATTACGTCGAGCGCGGCGGCCAGCGGCTTGTCATACGAGCCGTTTACGGCCGCGGTGCAGAGGCGCGTCGGATCCAGTTCGTGCGCGCGTTCCTGCATGGTCCGAATGATCTGCGGGCCAATCGCGTTCGCTTGCAGGACATCCTCTTCATTGCCCATGGACCATAGGAAGACCGCGGGGTTATTGCGATAGCGCTTGATCATGGTTTCAAGTTGCGCCAGGCCTTCTTCATTCGACGACATCTGGCGCGTTTCGCAGAGCATCAAAAGTCCCGCCCGCGCGCAAGCCTCCACCCACTCCGGAGTGGGCATGTTGTGCGATGTGCGTACGGCATTGCAGCCCATTGCTTTCAGCACCCCGGCGCGGAAAGCCTGCAGAGGATCGGGCAAGGCAGCGCCCACGCCAGCATGATCCTGATGGTTGCAGGTGCCTTGGATCGAGGTTCTCTTGCCGTTCAAAAAAAAGCCACGATTGGCATCGAAAGCGAGCGTGCGCACGCCAAACAGGGCTTGATCCCGGTCGCGTGTGCGGCCGCCGGCCTCCACGGAAACGACGGCGTAATAGAGATTCGGCTCTTCCGGTGACCACAGCGCCGGACGTTCGAGCTTCGCGGTCGCGCTGAAGCTCTGTTTGCCGTCCGCGCCAACTTCCGCGGCCGGCGATTCGGCAGTGGACATTGTTTTTCCTGCCCCATCCAGAATTTGCCAGCGCACGCGGCAGCTTTCCCCGGCGTTCCCGTCATTTTCGACGACGGTGCTGAGCTTCAAAGTGGCGCTGCTGCCTTGCACTTCTGTACGTACAACCGTATCCCATTGGCCCAGGTGCAGGGGATCGGTCTTGGTGAGCCACACGTGGCGATAGATGCCAGCGCCTTCGTAAAACCAGCCGTCGCCCAAGGACGCATCCATGCGAACCGTAAGGCAGTTCTTCTGTCCATAGAAAAGAAAATCGGTCAGCTCGAAGCGGAACGGAATATAGCCGTTGTCATTGCGGCCGATAAAGTTGCCATTGCAAAAAACCAGCGCGCTGCGAAAAGCACCATCGAAATCGAGGAACACGCGGCGGTCTTGGTCGCTCTTAGGCACGTCGAAGACGCGGCGGTACCAGCCCACGCTCGTCTCCGGATACCTACGGCCTAGCGGCTTGAACCCATGGTCCTCCAGCGCGCCATCGCGGACAAAGGGCAGCTCAACCGCCCAATCGTGAGGCAGGTTCAATGACCGCCAACTCGCGTCGTTGTACTTTGCCAGAGCGAAGTCAAACGCGCCGTTCTTGGAAAAATCCCCTTGCGAAGCGCCAAATCCAAGATCGCGAGCGGGGTCGCAGCCGTGGCCCTGGAAGAAACGCCAGTCGAAGTCAAACAGGAGCTGCTCCCGCGGAGCAAGATCGATCACTGCCGGGGCATGAATCGCGTCTCTATTCTCTGCCGGCGCGGTGGCGCCGAGCAGAGCCTGGGTAACGGCAAGACGAGGCTTGAGGAGGAAGTTGCCGGCAGAAAGAAGCAGGCCTGAACGAAGCAGATCGCGACGACTGAACTCGAACATTGAAATGAATCTCCCGCGCTGAGAATGCCAACCCTACTTGCGCCCATTCAAGAGTCGGTGAACTTGACTCGGCAGCCTGCGCAACTTGCGCCGAGCCGTCTGGCGCTTGCCAATCCACAATTTTGAAGTCGAGCACGAAACTAGAGTAGAGGATCGGAACCAGAATGAGGGTGACCAATGTGGCTACCGTTGGACCTCCGAGCCGATCTGCATCATCGCTCGAATTCTTTCCCGCACCGTAGCGTCAACACCGGACAGCAAGCCGCACACGCGACCTTGTAGGCATGAGGCCAGCCATGCGGGTGCACAAAGGAATGCGAAGAGCGCAGGCCCAGGACAATCAGGCCAACCCGCCCTTCGTCGGCAAGAGCAAGGATCGTTTGGTCGATGGGACCGAGTTGAGTTCGAAATGTCCAGTTGTGCGGCAACTCTCCCGGCAGGAGCTTTCGAAATCGCGCCTCAAAGTCGCGCTCCTGTTCGTCCGTCTTCATATCTTCCCGGCGTTCTACCACATGCACGATGGTCAGCCGGGCCTCGTGCAGCCTCGCCAAAGACGCGGCGTAGGCGGCCGCATGCGCGGACTCCGGCGACAGATCCACCGGGCATAGCATGTGCCGCACTTTTGCGTTCGGTGGCGCGTCTGCCGGAGCACACGGCCCCAACGTAAGTACAGGACACTTGGCATGCAGAAAAACCGCCTCGGCAACCGACCCCAGCGCAATCTTGCGCAGCCCGGTTCGACCGTGTGTGCCAACCACGATCAAATCCACCTTCTGTTTCTCAGCCACCCGCTGCAGTTCGTGCCAGGTCTCCCCTTGAAGGACCATGGCTTCGTACTGAATCCCGGTCAGTGCGCCCGTCTGAAGTAGAAACGCTTCCAGCTTTTGAATATCCCTCGACGTTGCTTCCGCCGCCAGGGCAGTCGCGTCTGGACCCGCTATGACAAAGCCAAGCGAAGAGACGACATGCGCAAAGTAAAATTTCGCGCTAAAGCTGCGGGAGATCGCAATGGCATGACGAAGGGCCTTTTCGGAGGACTCCGAGAAATCGATCCCGACTAGAACGCGGCTGATTTCGACTTCGATGGCGTGAGCACCTGACGACATCCGCGGCTCCTTAGTACGGCATTGTAGGGCAAGCGGCCAACTATCGTGTCTTGATCCCAGCAGGCTTGCCCCGCAGACAGTGCGTCGTCCACCAAATACAGTGGCAGTTTTGCTAGAACCCTGCCGTGACCTCGATCACATCGAGCGGAATCGTGATCGACGAACGCCACCGCTCATCGCGGCCATGATTCGTTCTTTGACGCTTGGCGCGGGAGCGTCGCTTTGCTTCTAGTTCTGCATTCGCTATAATTGAGCGCAGATGCAACGGTGAAGGAGTTCACCGCTAACCGCTGCCCGGAATTCCGCCCGGCAGATGATGACTCCTGGCAGGATCGCCTGTCGGAGTCCATTCCTGACTACGATCCCACATAAATCAGTGTTTGGAGTTACTGCCCTTGGAGAACGTTTGGGTCCTGGCATCGCTGTGGGTCGGGCTGGCTCTGGTTGCTACCTTGCTCGCTATCTGGCTCAAGATTTCTACCGCTCTGTCCGAGATCGTTGTCGGCACAGTTGCGCAGCTGGTGATTGGCGCATTCCTGATTCAAGACGGTCTCGGAGCCAAAGCAGGATGGATTTCGTTCCTCGCGGGCACTGGCGCGATCGTTCTTACCTTTCTCGCGGGCGCTGAACTCGACCCAGTGATCTTCAGGATGAAGTGGAAGGAAGCCAGTGTGGTCGGGCTGGTTGGCTTCTTCGGTCCATTTCTCGGCTGCACGGCGATCGCCCACTACATCTTAGGCTGGTCGGCTCGCCCGAGTTGGCTGGCGGGCGTAGCTTTGTCCACTACATCCGTCGCAGTGGTCTATGCCGTCATGCTCGAACTCGGCTTCAACACCACGGAGTTTGGGAAAGCGATCCTCGCAGCATGCTTCATCAATGACCTTGGAACGGTCATTGCACTGGGTCTAATCTTTTCTCCGTTCACGGCTCGAACCATGGTGTTTGTTGTCGTTTCGGTGGCGGTCTTTGTGGGTCTCCCATTTCTGACGCCTTGGTTCTTTCGCCAGTACGGTGGCAGAGTATCGGAGTTGGAAGCGAAGTACATTCTCTTTTTTCTCTTCGGAATGGGTGGGCTGGCGGCGTGGTCGGGCAGTGAACCAGTGCTGCCCGCCTATATGATCGGCATGGTCTTGGCGGGAACGGTGGGCAAAGACCACGCTCTCATCCGTCGCCTGCGAACCCTTACTTTCGGGTTGTTGACCCCGTTTTACTTCATACGGGCTGGGTCTTTCGTGTCCGTGCCTGCGTTGGTTGGAGCGCCGCTGATCTTCGTAGTTCTGTTCTTCGCCAAGATGGTGACGAAAATTGTGGGGCTGCTGCCCACGGTGAAAGCATTCAAATATGAGCGCACCGAGGGTCTTTACTACACCTTGATGATGTCCACGGGCTTAACGTTCGGGACGATCTCGGCTTTGTTCGGGCTCAACCACGGCATCATCGACCAAAAACAATATTCGTTCCTTGTCGCGACCGTAATTGGCAGCGCGGTCATCCCCACTATGATTGCCAACTCATTTTTTACGCCCAAGCATCTATTGGCCCGGCGAGCCGAGCGGGACGCGCCCGGGTCGGTTTCGCTGCCGTCATCGACGCCCGAGGATTAGCAGCCGGCAAGGAGTTTCTGAAGGATTTGTGTTGAAGAGTTTGGGTTACACTTTCACCACAGTGTTAAGCTGCGGCTTCGAGCGCATGAAAACTGCGTGTTGGGCCGCTGGCAAAGAGAGGTTTGAGCGCGTGGAAAAATATCTCGCGGTGGGCGCCGGTGGATTTATGGGATCGATCGCCCGCTATTGGTTGGCTACTTATGTAGGACAACGGATGGGGACGCGCTTTCCCTATGGCACGTTTCTCATCAATATTTCCGGCTCGTTCCTCATCGGCTTGGTCATGACCATACTCACGGAGAGAACGCACCTTAGCCCCATCTACCGTTATCTCATTCCCATCGGCTTCATCGGCGGATATACGACCTTCTCGACCTTCGAGTACGAGACGCTCCGCGTGATTCAGGACGGTCAATTCACCATCGGAGTGCTGAACGTCGTCCTGAGCGTCCTGGTGGGTTTTCTGATGGTGTGGACTGGTGCAATGGTGGGAAAGGCGGTCATATGAAACGGTTGTTTGAGCTGCGCAAAACCATCGAGATTGAAGGCGTATCGCAGACCGATGTTACAACCTGGAGTTAACGGATAGGAGGCCCTGTGCTTAAGGCTGGAGCAGCCAAGAAAGTCAGTATTTACGTCGGAGAAGATCAGCAGTATCACGGCCACAGCGTTTACGCGGCGATTCTGGATTTTCTTTTTTACCGCGGCGTCTCGGGCGCGACGATCATGCGGGGCATTGCCGGTTTCGGAGCGGACCACCACATCCACACCACTCGCCTCGTGGAACTAGCCGAGAACCTGCCCGTGAAAATCGAATTCATCGAAACGGCCGAACGTGTGGAGGAGCTTTTGCCCAAGTTGCAGGAACTTGCGGGGACGGGACTGATCGAGATTCAGGACACTACGGTGGTCAAGCCAGCCCAGACCTCCAGGAGGCAGCCCGACGCGGAGTTCGTTCACCCGCTTAAGACAGAAAGCAAGGCGAAGCTCATGCGTATCTACTTTGGCGAAAACGACAAATGGCATGGCAAACCACTGCAGGAGGCTCTAGTGGAGGCTCTGCGTGCCAACGAGATTGCAGGCGTAACGGTATACCGTGGCATTCTTGGATACGGTGCAAACCGGAGAATCCATAAGGACAAGACCCTTAGTCTGTCTCATGATCGTCCCATCATGGTGGCTGTGATTGACACGGAAGCGAAGCTTGCAGCATTTACTCCCATTCTTGACCAGATGTTGCGCCAGGGATTGGTTGTGCTCTCCGATGTCGATGTCATCAAGTACTCGCACGACTACAAGAGCACTGATCGCAGGCAGGAGGTACGCAAGTGAAACTCGAAGGCAAGGCAAAGATGCTGCGAATCCATTTTGGTGAGGATGACAGGTGGCAGGGCAAGCCCCTCTACCGGGCGATAGTGGAGAAGTGCCGTGAACTGGACATTGCAGGCGCGACTGTATATCGAGGCATCGAAGGATACGGAGCCAGTACGCTGATCCATCGTCCCCACCTGCTTTCATTCTCGTCCGATGCTCCGATCATGATTTCGATTGTTGACACGGATGAAAAGGTCCAAGAGCTCATACCGACTCTCGATCAGATGGTCGATGAGGGGTTGATCGCCATCTCCGATGTCGAGGTTATCAAGTACGTGCACCAAGAGGGTGTTCGATCAGAGGGGCAATGAGTTCAGATCGGCAGATCAACGATACGATACGCGTTGTGGTATCCGGCGAGTTGCCTGCCTCTGGCTCTCTGCTAAATTTGGGTTCCTGCGGCGTTGTTGGAGAAGAAGCGGACAAACTGCTTCGCATCGCGAGTCTAGCCGAGCAGTTCAATAGCGATCCAATCACGGATGATGCCCGTTCCGCCGCCGAGCGCATTGCGGAGGGGCGTTTCTACGTGGCGTGCGTCGGTCAGTTCAAACGCGGCAAGTCCACCCTGTTGAACGCCTTGATCGGTAAGCCCATCCTGCCAAGTGGAGTGGTTCCAGTCACGGCTGTCCCCACGATATTGAGATTCGGAGAGAGCCTCGGAGCACGTGTTCGCTTAAGAAATGGCGAATGGACGGACATTGCAATAGCCGCTATTGAGGAGTACGTGTCCGAAGTACGGAACCCGGAGAACAGCAAGGGGGTTGCCGGATTGGAAGTATTTGTGCCTAGCCCGCTGCTGGCGGAGGGGATGTGCTTCGTGGACACGCCGGGGCTCGGCTCTGTGTTCGCAGGCAATACCGCTGCCACGCACGCATTTCTGCCGCACATCGACGCTGCTATCGTCGTAATCGGTGCTGATCCTCCGATCGCAGGAGATGAATTGGCGCTGGTCGAGAGCGTTGCGAAAGAAATTCCCGACATCCTGTTCGTCTTGAACAAAGCAGATCGCGTTACCGAGTCCGAGCGGGATGCGGCTGTTTTCTTCGCCAAACAAGTGCTTGCAAAGCGGCTGCAGCATCCTGTTAGTTCGATTTTTGAAATCAGCGCCCTCGAACAACTCAACAACGGTGGTTCTCAAAGAGACTGGGCTCCGTTGGTACATGCACTGGAGCAGTTGGTGCAGCAATCGAGCGGACAACTTGTCCGCGACGCCGAGGGTCGTTCGGTGCGACGTTTATGTAGTCAACTCCTCGTTGTGGTGAAGGAGGAGCGAGACGCGTTGATGCGACCCTTCGATGAGTCCGAGAGGCGGATCAGCCAACTACGAGAGATAGTGTCGCAAGCTGAGCAGTCCTTAAATGATCTCGGATACCTGTTCTCAGGAGAACAGCAGCGCCTGTCAAAGACGTTTGGTGATCACCGAGATGTCTTCCTCAAGTCCGTGCGAGAGACGGCGCACCACGAACTTGGCTCGATCCTACAATCACTGTCGCGAACGACCGGACCCCGGTATCGGCGATCTGCAATGCAAGCGGCTCAAGATGTGGCTCGGAATCACACGATGCCGTGGTTGGAAACCGAGAAAACAAAAGGCGAGGAAGCATACCGCAAGATCGCCAAGAGATTCACCGATTTGACAACTGATTTCTTGTCAAAGACCCGTGGCATCCGAACCTCCGAACTGGAATATTTGCCAAGAGAGTTGAAGGCTGAACAGGATTTCCGAACTCGCTCTGAGTTTCAGTTCTACGAGTACATTGTGTTGGCTAGCCCGGCTTCCCCGGTGCGCTACGTTGCTGACCTTGTGCTCGGTGCTATTCGGGCGCACTCGGTGATTGATGCCGCCGCCCACGAGTTTCTCGATCTTCTCTTGGAGACCAACAGCGAGCGCGTGCGAAACGATCTTGAGGAGCGCGTAACCAAGAGCCGCCGTTCTCTCGAAGCCGAAATTCGCGCTGTGCTGCGTGAACTGAGCGCGGTCGCAGAGCGGGCGCTGGGCCGCGCCCGCGCCGCCCACGCAGCGGGTGCCCCATCCGTTGAATCGTCATTGAAGAGGCTGGCGGGCATCGAGGCCGAACTCGCTCGCCTAAGGGGAGCCGAAGCTTCTAATCGGGAGCATTCATGAGTCCGGCCGCCATCTACGGGAGAGAGGCTGAACTTGAGCAACTCCGGCAATTGGTGTCTCGGCGACGTTCCTTCCTGCTTCACGGCTCCGCTGGAGTAGGCAAGACATTACTGCTGAAGCATCTGGCAGGCGAAGTACCTGAAATGGTGTATTGCGACGAATCTTCCAGCAGTCAGACTGTTTTTCGAAGCCTTGCGGGCGGGCTGTTTGCGAGGAAGAATCGCTACGTCCTCCAAGCCTGCGGGACTAGCGGTCTGAACGCCATCAATGACAAGTCTGCCGTCGCTATCCGGGGGATCGTCACAGAGGCTCTGCGCGAAACCAGCTATTGGATTGTGCTTGACCACCTGAAATCTTCGTCCCAGTCGTTTGCAGCCTCGCTGAAGGATGCTTGCAATTGGACAGCAACCCCGCTCATTGCGGTTGCTCGTTCCGCGCACATGGAAGATGTCGGGTTCTTGTTGTCGATGTTCCCTGATCGCTCCGAGAAGTATGCCCTGCGGAATTTCGATTCGGACACAGCAAGAGAGTTTGCTTTGCGAACCGCAGAGGAGATGCACCTCAGCGCCGCAAACCAGGACGAAGCGATTCAGAAAATCGTCCGCTACAGCAAGGGGAGTCCGGGCGCGATCATCGCCATGCTTCAAATGGCAGCCAGCCCGAAGTACGTTACACAGCAGCATGTCAAGCTCTCGCCTCTCTACATAGACTTCAGACTGAGTTGGGATGCGACTCATGGATGACGGACTAGGCGATAGCCATCGCAGAGTCATCGGAAGCGGCATGTTGATCGTTGATTCCGCAGCCGTCCGGATTCTCGATCTGCTTGAAGATCGGAATGCGCCCACAGCGATGAAGGTCATTGAAGGCTCCGTGACGGAAACCGAGAAAGTGGAAATCAGGGCACTCCTCCTCCAGCTTCAAGCGCTCATTGCTTCTCTAGTGCGGAAGTACGATCTTGAACCGTCGAAGAAGAATCTCCGGCGTATTTTGTCCTCAGATGTATCCCAGATATGGATTTCTTTGGAGGACAGTCGGCCCGCCCGAATCAGGGGCTACGGAGCGATGCCTGTGTCTACCGCCGAGGCGCTCGAAGCGGACTTGCAAGAAATGTTGCAGATTTCTCACCGGCTTAGGGCATTATTGAGTTCCTAAGACCCGCGCTCGGAGTGGCGTCGTTTATCAGCCGAAACTGGGAAAAGCTTACCCCTCGGCATGCAGACCACCTTAGAGTGTTCGCCAGCGCCTTGCCGCGTGAACACACTCTCTCCTCTTCCCCCATTATGAGCAGGAGAACGTCACTTATTTCAGTTATCATAAAGTGGGCGTCAGTCCGGCGGAAACGGACGATGTCAAATGACAGCGCCGGGGTAAACGGCGCCGAGAATGGGAGTATGGAGATGCATAAGGTCGTCCTGCTTCGTCACGGAGAGAGCGTCTGGAATAAGGAAAACCTGTTTACCGGTTGGACGGATGTTGACTTGTCCGACAAGGGCAGACAAGAGGCCAAGGAAGCGGGCCTCATACTTAAGGAGCAGGGATATACCTTCGACATCGCCTTCACCTCGGTGTTGAAACGGGCAATACGTACGCTGTGGATCGCGTTGGACGAGATGGACCTCATGTGGATTCCCGTTCAACGCGACTGGCGGCTTAATGAACGACATTATGGAGCGTTGCAAGGCCTCAACAAAGCTGAAACGGCGGCGAAGTACGGGGAACAGCAGGTGAAAATCTGGCGCCGGAGTTACGATATCCGCCCACCGGCGCTGGAGGCGACGGATCCACGTTATCCTGGGAACGATCCACGCTATAAAGACATCCCAAAACAACAACTTCCCCTGACCGAATGCCTCAAAGATACGGTTGAGCGCTTTATGCCGTGCTGGCATCAACTGATTGCACCTAGCATCCGATCAGGGAAGCAGGTATTAATTGCGGCCCATGGTAACAGCCTTCGTGCCCTCGTGAAGTACTTGGAGGATGTCCCGGACCAGAAGATTGTCGATCTAAACATTCCCACCGGTATACCGCTAGTGCAGGAACTTGACGACAATCTCAAGTCCCTTCGTCATTATTATCTCGGAGATCCCGAACGAATCCAGCAGGCGATAAGCGGAGCGGCAAGCACAGGCAAAGTCAAGCAATCGTAAGATCACATCAGCCGAGCCGAGATTGCGACCGCCAAGGTATCTCCATGTTTGGTCGCACTCTTGGGAGCCCCCAAAAGGGAGAAGTATTTTCTTGGCAAATTCCACCATCAAGAGATAGACTCCGGTCGCGACGGCAACAAAACCAAAGTACGCCGCGGGCAGCGGCGTGAAGCCGAGCATGCCTGCCAGCGGGCTGAACGGCAGGTAAAGTCCGATGGCCACAACCCCGAGCCAGGTTGCGATCAAGGGACCGCTGGGGCGGCTGGGTAGTGGATTTTTCGCCGTTCGAATAACGAATAGCACCAGCGTCTAGGTTGCGAGCGATTCACCTTGACGACTTTTGTGAGCCAGCAGTGACGGTTGGCCAAGCGTTCTCTTTCTGCGTCGGAGGGGTCTGATCTGTGGGGGAGTTCTACTGAGCTATTACTCAGCAATTTGGTTTTTGGACACAAATTGGACCACAGCTGGTATCGTGCAGAAAATAGAAGGTTGTGGTAGCGCTACCGGGAATCGAACCCGGGTTTGAAGATTGAGAATCTGAGAGCCCGGATTCTGCCGCTAGAGCTGTCGTTCTGTAACTAACAGAAAAGTAAACGGTTCGCTTTCGTTTAGAGACGCGCAGGGTTCGTTCTAAGAAGCAGGAAATTGTGGCCATTAACGGCAATTCATGGCTGCTCTGGCCACAAAATGGCCACAATTGTCCTAGTGGTTCTGGTTTGTCAAGCTAGGACAACCCCGGGTAGTTGGTCAACTGACCCACTACCCAACCCCGACCTTTCTGAACCTTGGTGGGCATCCGCTATTGAACCACAAAGCCGTTGTCCAACGAATAGGACTGACCAAACTGATTGGTGACCGTTATTTGGAGCGATCCGGAAGCTCCGCCTGGCACGGTGGCCTGAAGCGTGTTCGGGTCCACGAAGCTTGCCGTCATCGGCGTACCATTTACGCTGACAGTGGTGGTCTGCTGGAACCCGCTGCCGTGAATCGCGACACTTGTGCCGGCAGAGCCCGCGGGTGGAGTCAGATGACCAATGGAAAGCGGAGCGTTAACGAACTGCACGATAGTCAGACCCGCATTCGTGATCAAGTAAATGTTTTGGCCGTTCGGGCCAAGCTCCATCGCATCGGTCACTTGCTGGATTTGTTCGGCTAGGCTGATTCGGTGCAGTAGCACGCCATGATTCACATCGAAAATGTCCACGAAGCTCGAATTGGGGATGTAAACTAGGCTTCCGCCATCTGTGACCTTTCCCATTGGCAGGTAAGAGCCCACGCCCGACTCAAACACGTCCTGCCAAGACAAATAGCCCAGCAAATCAGCGTTGCCGTCCACGAGCCCGCTGCCGGTCGCAAAAACAGAGCCATCAACAGAGATCGCCGCACTTGCGCCGAAATTCTCCGCAACTGCAAAGTTTGATGACCATGCATTGCTTGCCGCGTCGTAAACTGCCACTTGTTGAGGTCCAGCGTTATCAGAGGTAGTGGCCAGTACTTTTGATCCGTCTGCGGAGGCGGCAAGAGGAAACCCCTCGGCTTGAATGCAGAAGTCCGGGATACCGATTATGGTCGTTACCTGAAGAGTCGAAAGATCAAGTTCATAAAAAGGGCCGCCACACCCCACTGCTTGGGTCGTTCTTGGCTCGATGAAGGCCTTGCCAGTGTTCGTTGTCGCGACTCTCTCGGGGCCTGGACTGTCAGGTGTACCGGGCGGAACGACCTGAACAGCCGTCGCCGATGTGGGCTGGTCCGGATTGATCAGTGCTACAGAGCCATCCGGGAAATTCGCGGCCAGCAACAGAGAGCCGTCAGGTGTCATCGCCAGGCCAAGAAACATTTTCTGTCCGTTCAATGCTGGCGGGGATATCGGATTCAGGTACTGCTGAGTCGTTAAGGAAAATACGTCGATGTGGTCACCTGCTGACAGATAGAGTTGGTTTCGTTTTCGGTCCCGCAGCACCGCCTGAAATTTGTCGGCGGATTTGTAATCGGTGACGCCTTGAACGTAATGGATGGCCTTTGGAAGTGCGGCTGTGCCAGCGGGTGTTGTGACTTGAAGGTCCTGATCACCGACTCCTGATGGGAGCGTGATTTTCACATCGACCGCCGGGTATGGATAGCCAAAAGGAGGATACATTCCCTGAATGTTGTTGGGTTTCGCGCTCACAACACTGGCATTCTTGCCGCCGACAGTAACTTGAATCTGGCTGGCATCAGTAGGTAGCCCGACTCCGATGATGTCCGACGTCGCTCCGCCAGCCGGAGAAGCAGTGTCACCGCTCACAAACATCGGGGCCGGCCCGTAGCTGAACGCAAGCGGATCGAAAATCGGTGTCCCATCCGGCTGAAGGACCTTAACGTTCACCGGTCCCGCCTGGCTAGAAGGCGGCGTGGTGACGGTTAGAACGCCCCCTTGTCCGAGGGCGGCTCCGGTGCCGCGCACGTTTCCAAACCAGACATCGGGGAGAAAGCTGAAACCCTCTTCCTGAGGGAAGCTCACAATCGTCGCCGAATTCACCGGGCCGAAACTGGGCGTGACAACATTTTCGAAACTGGGCGTTATATTAAATCCTAGGATATAGCTAACCGAGAAAGTCGAATCGTCAAACGCAATTCCATGATCGGTCGACCCGAAAATAAGGCCTGTGCTATCGACTGCAAAGGGCGTCTCAACGAAGGGTGAGGGAAAGATCTGTTCACCCGGCGGATTCGTGCCAAGGGCAGGCGCTGAATTGATGAGCGCCCCGGTGTTGGCATCGGAAACGAGAATTAAAGGGACACCATCGGACGACACCACTGAAACCCGCGAACCATCCGCGCTGAAAATGACGCCCGTGACATATCCAGCTGCAGGCACAGAAGCGAGGGTCTGCAGTTGATCGTTATAGAGATTCATCCCATAGGTATCGTCGAAGATCACGAACCGCGAACCATCCGGGCTTGCGGTCACGCTGACCACTTGATCCGGGAAAGTGAGCGGAGTCCCAAAGGTGCCAGTTGTTACGTCGTAGACAGCGGCTTCGCTGTCTGGCGAGAAGCAATCTGCGACGATCACTTTTGTCCCGGCTCCGGAAACGACACATGCAAAATTGTCGAGGCCAGAAGGTAACGTGACTGGAGACATCGAATTTACGGCGGGATTCCAAATCGCGAGATGCCAGTTATAGTTCGGATCCACCAACTGGACTGCCGCCGTTCCGTTCGAGAGAGCGGACAGATACTTCACGCTGTAGTCCTCGCCAGACAGACGCGGGAGTTTCCATTGCTGGACTACCTGCAGACTGGTCGTGCTGATGGCGGTGATCTGTTGCGCATCGCTGCCCACCAGCACTTCGCTGCCATCAGGCGTTAATGTCATCGGGCCCGGACTCAAGACCGGAACCCCTTTAACAATCTGTCTGGTCGAGGCCGATACTACGTCCACTCGGTCCAGCAGATACTCGCTCGCAAAGATCAACTGATGAGCAGGGTCGTAGACGATCCAGCGCGGCGTGTCGTCCGTCCGCAAGTAGTCGCTTCGGTTGTTCGGAATGCTCCCCGGTTGTGGAGCTACCACGAGGTCGAACGCGAGATTCTTCGGGGGCACACCTGCGGTTGGCGTGGCCACCACATTGATCGGCGTATTTTGAATCCACGGTCCGGTGGACGCCGCGGTCAAGGTCAAAGTCGTCGAGTCGCCCGGAGCGATCGGATTCGGCGAAAAATTTGCAGTGACGCTCGCCGGCAGGCCCTGAACGGAAAAATTGATCTGATAATTGTCGGGTCCCGGCGGGCAGCAAACCGTCGTTTGTAAAGGCACCGACGCCGTAGAACCGAATCGCGCTACTACTTCGAGCACCTTGGGGGAAACAAGGGTGAAGGTCTGGACCGGACCGACTCCGACATTCGCCGTCGCCGAACCATTCAGACTTCCACTCGTGCCTTCGAACCTGAACGAATAGGTCCCGGTTGCCATGGAGGGGTCTGCGGTGAGCGTTATGCTCTGCGGAGCGCTCTGTAACGTGAAAGACGAGGGGGAGGCGCTCAATCCAGACGGCAGGCCGGAGGCCGTTACCGAGACGGTCTCGTTGAAGCCGTTAAAAGGGGTGACAGACACCTGCACCGTCGAGGAGGTTCCCGGTGCAATCGAAGGTGCGGCGGGACTCACGGAGATGCCGAAGAAAGGCGGCGGTGGCGGCGGGGAACCAGACGATCCACCGCCACATCCACAAGGCAAGAGCGAAAGCCCGGTTACGAGGATTCCCGCCAAGTGGTGCATCGTCAGTCGCCGAGAATCCTTCCGGCCCCGGCTTTGTCTTCGTGTCCCGGTTGATTCCCTCACGTCATACCCAATCTCGAAATCAATGCAGAGAAAGCGGGATCTTGCACGTATCCTCGCTCGTCGGCCTCCATGTGGACTGATCGGTGAACACAACGCGCGTCACTTGCACTTCAAGCTCCTCAACTTGAGCTGCTTCGCCAATGTCGTCCGACTTTTCTGCTGGCCGTTGGAAAAAAGCCGTCTTCTCGGCTTTCGGCTGAATAGTTTCTCCCGCGCTGTAGCGGGCGAGGGCTGCCGGCTCATTCTGTCCCGATCGCGGTCCTTTCAGAGTGAATTCGACCGCCTGCACCGCTCGACTACCTGAGTTGTAGTAACGGATCGCGACGTTTTTCCCACTCGGATCTATGGACGCGTGGCGGGCCTGAACAGGGCACTGAGCGAGAGCGTATTCCGCGAAGCAGCAAATCAAGACTCCAAGCAAAAGAGACCTCATGATGACCTCCCGGTTGACTTGGTCGAGTACTATTCTCGATGCCCAAATTGTCGTCCCCGGGTCTCTTGTCGGATTTGTTGAGAGTGCCGAAGGCTCACCCGCACTGGAACACGCTTGAACTCGCAGCCGTTTCGCGTTGATCGGAATAGACCCCGTTTCGTTCCTACGACCAACTCCCCTGGCTGTCGCGGGTCGGGGACTGCATTATTAACATCGGCGATCTCGTCCACTCCTAAATCAAGCAAGCACCAACTAATACCCCCATCCGCGCTTCGATAGATACCCTTATTGGACACTATGTAAACAACATGACTGTCGACAGTATCGAACGCGAATTCGTAGACCTCGATCGTGTTAGGTGCACCGAGAAGCCGATTGTCGGTGCTCTCCGATGAATACAATGGTCGACTTAAAAGCAACTTGTTCTGTTCCAAAGGAGACCATGTTCTACCGCCATCCGCAGATTTAAGTAAACCCCTTGCCCCCCGTCCGAACATCTCATTCGAATCTTTCGGCGAGATTCCAATCACGGACTCCTGTTGAGGAAAAGGTGCATCGGCGGTACTGCCGATATCAACCGAGAAGAGCTTCCAACTATTTCCGCGATCATCTGATGTATACACGCCCGGAAGTTCGCGCCTGTAGATAGTTCGGTCAGGGTCGACTTTCAACGCGGCTACTCGAGCATAAATTCGGTTTGGATTCGTGGGGTCGATGGCCTGCAGTCTGAAATCAAGGGATGCCTCTCCACGGGCTCGCCCGCAATCTGATGAGCCGCTCTCTAGGCAATACTTTGGCTTGACCCAGGTGTTCCCAGCGTTCCCTGAAAAGTAATAGAAGCCCCTTCCGTCCCGACCTGTAGAGCGCCTATAGAGGACTCTGGGATCCGACGGAGCGCGAATCAGGTCGTATGTTGAGATTGTGGTTGGAATAGCATTTCTGCGGTTCCAGGTCAAACCATCATCAGCGCTGAAAAAATAACTGCCGTCGCAGAAAACACCGATTGAGGTTCGGCCCTTGCTTGTTGCCAGGACTTGTAGAACGCTGCAATCCTCGGGGGCCTCGCCATGCCACTCAGGGTGGTATTCGTACCTAATCGGCTGGCCGACGGGCCGACAGCAACTGGTTACTTCGCCTAAACCCGACGCGCCCACAAGCCAGGCGACGACAATCACTGCCCTTAACATATTCACTTCTTTCCACAGTGTTTATTAAGCTGCTTGTCCCAAGCGGCAGACGCATTGTTGATAGTTTCCCTTTGGGTCTTTCCCGTCGCGTAATTCAGTCCTAGGGCATCCGCTATGTTCTCGTCAGAAAAAGTGTACGGGGCAAGATGAAACGTCTCGTGGATAAGCGTTTCCGAAGAATCACTGTTGAATCCAGGATGCGTGTAAATTGTATTGATACCGGCCTCGGCAGCAAGTGTCGGATCTTGATTTTGCGCAGCCTTAACCGTCGCACCACTCATCGTGTTCTCAAATACCCCGTCTGTGGTAGCCGCTTGCTGAGCTTTGATCGTATCTGCCGTTGGAGGAGTAGGAGGGATGGCTGCATATCCCCTCTCATTTACATATTGGAACGTCTTGCCGATAGTACTGAGAACGAAATCATGGCAATCCTTCTTGTGAAACCTCTCAATGGCTTGCTTTATCAGGTCAGCCAGAGAAGCACCACCGCCTGGTCCATCGCCAGATCCTAGCTCTGGCCCCGCCATGTAGCCAAACCCGCCGCTCTCATCAATGATACCTCCGGGAGGCAGCTGCATAGGCGGTTTAAGGACATTGTCGAGCTCCGACCACGGGTTATCCGAGCTCGTCGGGGGGACGTATGCCGGACCGTTGCCGGGTTGGCCAGAGTATCCAAGGGAAAAGAAATCGACCAGCAGCTTGAAGAAGATGCTGAGCCAACTGAGACCGCTGGGGTCGGTGATATTGACCGGATTGTCGCGCACATAAACATAGCGATTCCACGATTGGGGATCGGACGGTGACCCGAACACCGGGTCCGCCGAGCAGAAACGGCCGAAGGGAACGTGGTAGTAGCGCGCCATCGCGTAATCATGGCCCGATTCGGAGTCGCGCTCATAGCCGGTGAAGATGAACTTTGTCGTTGTGTTCGCGGTGTACCACACCTCTCCATAGGGATAGTGCCCCTGCTCGCCAATCTTGGTGCCGCTTGCGTCCGTGCTCACGCGCACCGAGAGATGGTCGGAATGGTGGTAGGTAGTGGACGTGCCGGTCAATGAAGCGATCAGAGTCCCACCGGAATAGATGTACTCGCGCGAAGGAGATCCTGGAGCGGCTCCGTTGTCATATTCGGCGATGTCCTTGCCGCCGGCGAAAATGTACACGGTGGTGGATGTTGGGCTGGTGCAATTGGGCAGGCACTTCTTCACACGGTGCCCGCCGTCGTCGTAAACATAACCTCCAGACGCGCTGGTGCCTGTGTAGGTCAGCATGCGGTTGTCGTCGTCGTATGTATAGCTGGGAAGGAACCCCGGACACGCATACTCCGACAGCATGTTCCCGCTGTTGTCGAAGCACATCCCGTCCGGCTGGTTCGTCTGCGCCCCACCCGGGTTGGCGAAAGACAACGTGTTGCTGTAGGCCTGTCCCGCCGTAATGGTCTGATTGAGCCGGTTGCCATAGCGATCATAGGCCCACGAAAGACCCCACTTCTGATAGTTGGCCGAACCATTGGTCTTCGCAGAGACCAAGCGGCCGAGCGGGTCATACGTGTAAGCGGCACTGCGGCCCGAGTCCACACCGTCTGAGATGCAATCGATCACACCATCGCTTCCCGTCGTGCCAGTCGGGCAGTTTGTTGAGTTTTGGTAATAGTATGTCAAATTGAAGAGCGTCTGCGTGCCGCTCGTATAGCTCAAATTGGTCAGATACTGTCGATTCGGATCATAGGTGAAAGCCGCGACAACTCCATTGCCATAGTTGAAGCCTTGGACTTGATCCGCTAGGGTGTAGCTGTAGCTGCTGGCGCGAGTCGTGTTCACGCTGTTCATCGTGTCCGCGATTGACGAGATCCGACCGATGCTATCTACGCTCTGCTGCACTGCGCGTCCCGACGGATAGGTGATCTGTTTGATTTGGCCGTCCGTGTAGTACTGGTACCCGATCGTATACGCGGTCGTCCCGATCACTTTTTGCACCTGGGTGATGCGGCCTCCGGCGTCATACGTGTAGGTCTCCGAACCCGAGGGATCCGTCATGTTGGTCAAACGCCCGAGAGCGAACTGCGCCTTACCCCCTTGATCATATTGATAGGTTACCGAACCTTGGCGGTTAGAGTAGTTCTTTCCGGTCAACCGGTTCAGGGTGTCGTACTGATAGCAGGTTTTGATACTGCGGGCATCTAGTTTGCTCACCAAATTTCCCTGAAAAGAATTCGGGGATGGGCAACTTGTATCGGAGTCATATGCAAGCGTGTCAGTCTTCGCCTCGGGAGTTGTGATGGAAGTGGGCCTGCCAAGACCGTCGTAGACGAATGCTCGGGTCTGCACACCTTGGGAAACGCCTGTTAGACGCCCTCGGGCGTCGTATGTGTATCCCGTGGCGTTCGGCGAGACGAGAAGGCCTCCAGATCCCCCGGAGAGATTTCCCGCAGTCGGAGAAAAGGAGAAATCGAGGTATGTGCCACTGACACCGGTGGAGAAAGCAACCGTATATGATCCGGGATCGACACCCGTCATGGTAATGGTCGTCCCGTTCAGGGTCGCCGTCACCGGTGACTGCAAGGTATTCAGGCGGCTGGTCAAGGCCGTCGCAAGCGAAACATCTGTCGAACTCTTGCCCCACGATGCGCTGGCAGTGAATCCGCCGACCGTGATACTGACAACGCCTGTATCCCACGTTGTGTGACAGATGTCATGGACATTACATGTTGTCTCAGAGTTTTCGACTCCGGACAGCGTCACGCTTGCGCTCGGTGCCTTTCCGCCACTCGCCCCTGAAGGCTCGTCGACCTCAATCACATTACCAAAACCATCAATCCATTCCTGCCTCTGCTTGCCAGTCTCGTCCACCAACATCACAGGGTATCCATAAACAGGGGGCGACTGGGAGATCTGCTGGGTCGAGAGTCCTCCAAGAGCCGTTACATTGGGCCCATAGGCTGTTCGTGACGACTGACTATCGGGATGCGTAACAGCTATCTTTCGCTCGAGGGCGTCATAAGCAAACGTTTCATAGAGCGCGCCCGATTGGCTAGCGCTCGGATGGCTCACTTGGTAGACTCGGCTGTTACTGTCATACTCTGTGTAGATATTGTCCGTCGTGCCATCCGGCATATAGAGAGTCTCAGCCACCTTCCTGCCCCAAGTGTCAAAGGTGAATTCGTTGTGCCGGCAACTGGAGCAGCTTGCGGAGGCCGACGTGTCATTGACCGCCGAGTACGCGTCGGTCTGCGTTGGGGAAGTGTAGTTTGCGAGACTCCACCCGAAAGGAAGGACGGTCTCAGTCTTCCGTTCGAACGGATCGTTGACCAATGTGATGGGATTCACAAAATGAAAGTACGTCGACTGACCATTAACGTCGGTAGAGATGGCCCGTTTGCCGCTGCCGTAGTAGTAGCCCAGCGATAGTGTCATCGTGACGCCGTTGACCGGTGGGAGTTGCACGCCCGTGAGATAGGCATTGGTCGGTGTTGGGGGAAAATAAGATTGCGCAGGATAACCGTCGGTGAAGAAAACATCGCCGTAGGAATAGTTCGTCGTGTTCCCTGCCGGGTCCGTGCTGCTTAACACTTGGCCGGTCGTGTCATAGGTTCGACTCGTGGTTAAGTTAGCTGTTCCATTGACCCATTGTTGAATCTGGGTAGGATTGCCACGTATGGTCTTGCCCGTCCCAAAATTCGTATCGTCGTGGTTGGAAAATCCCGAGGCTGGCGTCAATCCGGAACCATAGGAGTCGTAGGTCACCTTGGTTTGCGCCACCTTGAGTCCTCCACCGGGGCAATCAGAGTCGCTGCCGGACTGGTTGTTGCAGAGAGTTGTTTTCGTCGGCTTGTTGATAATATTCGTTCCACTATTCGTGTAGTAAGTAACGTAAGTTGCGCGATCCGGAACCGCTGGAAAGCTGGGAGTCGTTCCTGGAAGAAACTTCCACTCTTTCACCGCCGTGAGGTTCCCGTTTTGCGGACTGTCGTATGCGTAGGTAGTCTGCTTCGTGATGTTGGCACCACCTGGCAGCGGGTACGTTACAGTCTCAGCCAACCTTCTCACGTAGACGTGGCCGTAACACTGATACCACGGACAGGAATTCGAGAAGTCCCACGTTGTACTCACGGTACTCATCAGAGTTCCAGCTGCGTTGTAGCGCTGCACCCCGACAGGCCAGTCGCCATTGTCTAGTCTGAATGTGTAGATTGTGTAATCCCCGTTCGGGTTCGTTGCGGTCACCTGCTGCTGACATCCCACTTGCGAGGCGCTGCACGTGGACAAGTTCTTGTTCGCGTACGACCACGTGCCGCTGGCAGAGGTTCGGGATGCCAGCCACATGTGCTTGTTGCCATATGGATCGCTGACTAGATTCCACGTATATGTGACCGTGCCGCCTGTCGGCATCGTCATACTGGTCAGCATGCCGTAGTAGGCTGATTGTCCTCCCGGTGAGGTGCAGAGAGAGCTGTTCGCAGTGGAGTCACAATCGTACTTAAAAGAGAAGGTCGAATCATCTGGAAGAGTGATGCTTTGAAGGACGAAAGCCGTACAAGGTGACGGGCATTCTGCGACTCCGGGCTGCCCAAACGCGGTTTTCACCGAAATACTGGTCCATGTGAACCCGTAGTTTGAGGACTTGCCTTGGGAGTTCGGCAGCTGACTAGGTGCCCCAATTGTGCGCCCTAAGGTGTCGAAGTAGCTTGCGCTCCCGGAAGAGGTCGACGAAATGTAGTTACCGTTTGCGTCCTCGATTCGAATAACGTTACCCTTTGCATCGGTAATCGGGCTCCCGGCCTGTTGGTGGACCATCGTGCCATCCGGGGCGTATATCTTAAAGAGACAAGATAGATATACTTGTGGTTCGGAACAATCTACATACAAATGGTATCCGGAGGAATCAGTGGCAAGACCGTCAGCCTTAGTCGGTCCACTGCAGCCATCTGTTCCCGCTTGTGTAGCACTGTTCGGCGGAAACGGGTGCTGGGTTCCTGACGGCTCAACATAGGTATAATCCCAGGCACACTGGTTGAAGAATTGATTTGGAGGGCCATCGCCGACCCCGTTCAGAAGTCCATCCACGGACGCCGCGTCGTTACTGCTCCAACCAGCCACGGTGTTAGCGTAACCACTGCCCGAGAACTCCGTCGACCAGAAGGGACCAGAGCCACCGTCGGACACATTCCACACGCCGTTTGCTTCGTACGATATTAGAACTCGCACAGATCGGCTACTTCCGCGCTGGGGGTATGATCCCTCAGGAATTTCTAGGTGCAAGTTTCCGTTGGCAGCATCCACAAAGCCATATTCAGCCGGCTCGGGAGCCGTGAACGGCGGACTCCCAGTGCTCGTCAAGTAACTCTGCCCAGAAAGAGACACGCTCCATGCAGAAAAAATGATCAGGATTACGAACCTGTAGTAGTTGGCAGGTTGATTAAGAAGGTTGTTCACGAACCGCAACCGGCTCCCGCTCGATTTCCGTAGTCGATTCCGCATAGTTTCTCTCCGCAGCACTCCTTGGCTACAACGACCCAGCAGAAAGCCCAAAAGGCTATGGCTCGAAATCGCGATCGCTAAGAGGCACGTTGATTGATACTTCTTCGAGGTGAATTGTCATTAAACGCTGCTGGTGGCCTACCTGCTCCGAAATTGAAAATGGAAAGGGCGTGCCATTGACGACCCGATAATCCGAAAACGTTACCCGTCTGCGAATACCCCCAGCAATCTTGTCCATCGGGTACGAGAAGTCCTCAACAGCAACGACTTGAAATGTTTGACCATCGATGTAGAAGTCTTTTCCCAGTAGCTTACGGCCAACATCCAGCGGGCCGGCATGAGCACGCGCGTCACGAATCCGAACGCCAAAAGCCGGACGGCCATTCCGCGTCGTCGCTCCAAGGGAAGTAACCTCCATCCGCGAATCTCGAATTGCGTTTGCCACTTGCGGCCAAGGCGGGCAGAAACTCCTGACGTTAACGACCTCCTGGTAGTTGAGCGGCCGTACCGTTCCACCTGCTTCCTTCCTAAAACCGCCGCTCTTCCCCAGGAACCACCACTCGTCGATTCCACCCAAATGGGCGTCCACACGGATTTCCTGGAGTCCGCGCCCCTTCACCGACACCTCTCCCTCGGTTCTTTCCTCGGTTCGATAGACAGTGATCCGTCCGGAAGCAGCAAAACTTTGGAACGCATCGATGGCTGGCAATCCGCCTGCAGCCCGTGTGGCCTGCTGCAAGATTTCAAGGGCAATGGGGTCGCGGACAGGTACCGGAGTCTTAGATTGTTGCGCTAGGCTCAAAGTAAGGCATGCACTAACGAAAAGCAAAGAACCAAGCCATTGAGACCGCATTTTCAATTCTCCTCGTCGAAGTGCAACCGCTTTCCTGTGATGCATTGGCCATTGGCCGCTAGCGTTCTTCAGTAATACCGTAATAACACCTGGCTGTTCTCGACCTGCAGATCAGTGATGTCTGGTGGCAACCGCAATCTCTGTCTCTCCTCAGGCCCGCTCAGTGCCTGCCGCATCGCGCTAATCAGGATGCCCTGAGGGAGTCGCAGCTCCCCAATCCGCCCTGCGATGGGATCGAACTGCAGACGCCCTTCCTGCGAGTAAAGCTTGCCTTCCAGATCCACTGTGACCTCCGTCCCGCGGCGACCGAGAACGATGAAGGCCTCGATTTGATTTCCGATCAGACGGACCCGGAAGTCGTGCAACCCGTCGACATTTGGCGCGACGAGCCTGCCACCCTTTTGCAAAAGGTCATGCAAGACAGAGTTGACTTCGTCTTCGGTCAGCCTGACCGTCCGCGAGTTCGAGGCGGCCGCATGCTCCGCTTGTTGCAGCTTGTGTTCCGCAGATGCTGCAGAATCGGCTCGAACCGCTGGCAGTGAAGGTGAAGCGTGCCAGAGCACAAGAACAATCAGGACAATCGCGAAGAGACCTGCGGCAGAAATGGTCGCAGTCACGGTGATCGAAAGCTTGCTAAGCCGAGTTGTGGTCGGGCGAATTGAGTTGGCGGTTTTGGTCATTTCAGCTCCCTGGTGGACGACCTCAGCAAATGAACAGAAGGCAACAAACGGCGCGTGGGCTTTTCGGAAAGTAGGAACGACCTAATGAAAGCACAACGAGAACAAGCAGGGCCCGATAAAGCGGCAGAAACTGCGATGTGCATTGAATCTCCCCTTTTTGAACGTAGCAGTGAGTTGCACGCACACTGCTCCATTCGACGCACATCCACGGGATCCTCCCGCGTACCGTGCGGGCGAGTGTCACTCGCTGGAAGGGAAGATTCTCTGGCAAGAAAGTTCCAGGCAAAGCCTGAGTTCAGATTCTCTCTTCACCAGAGTTGTCCGAAAATCTAAATGGAACCAAAATCCAGTGTCAAGAGAAAAAGCGCATACTCACATTCACGCGTGACGAACCTCACATAATAAGTGCACCTTGCGGCGTCAGTTGCGTGATTCTGCGCACAGTAGGTGACGCGACTGGCAGTCACCGCTCTCGGTCAAGCCATAGGACGCTGACCCTGGGGGCTGCGTGGTTACGGTAGACTATCCGGAATAGTAGGCAGAGAGGTGCGCTTGCCGTTGGCGAGATATGGCGGTTAACTCAGCGAGTTATATGTTCGCTCTGCAGGTGGCGAGAGTGAAAGAGCAGGGAGCATGTCTTCTTACAGCTGGGTGCAGCGGAGCGCGGTGGAAGCACACGAAGCAGTTTTGGGAATCTGGCCTGAAACTTCGATTGCATACACTCTAAGCACTCATTTCCACTCTCCCACTACAATGGAACGTGCGAGCGGGAAGGGCGGCTCCACCCGGTCGCTTCTGCTCATTAGTGAACGCCTGGCCGGATATTATTTCGTCATTCTAGCTCGCGCACTGAGATGCACTGACAGGACATCGCGAGGCGCGCCACTGCGTTGGGATAGTCCACGAGGGGCCGGTAGTGAACGGCCGCCCGTCAGCGCATAGTTTTCGAAGGCTTTCCATGCCGCCATGTCTGAAAGCGCCACTACCGGGAAAGTCAATGTGGTGACCGAATCGACGCGCTCCGGCACGGAACTTTTGAGACCATCGGCCATGAGTGAGTCGAAACGCTTTGCCTCCAGGCCCCAGCAGCCGAAGGGTTGTTTCTCGATTGGAGGATACTTCGGCGTGAATCCAGTAGAAGTGCCGCCGCTACCAGAAAAAACATAGGTATAGCCGCCAGCCTGGATCTGCCAACTTCCATAATTGTCGGCTAGAGCGATGATGTATCAGAAATCTGACTGCGACAATTAGTGCGCGATCAGGTACAGTTACCAGGCGAGTAACTGCCTATAATGTCCGTTATGGTGTACTACCTTGTTTTTGGACATTTTCCACGTTTCGTTTCCGTATGGGCCTAAATCCAGAAAAGCAGCCGGCAGGACCCCAAAAATCAGGGGAAGACCCAGAAATCGTCGTCGACGTTTCCTTGCGGGTCGTTTCCTGCCTTCCACCTCTTTGGTGGCTGCCATGAGCGCGCCCTTCGGGCTCCAGCTCCATCAGGAGACCACAACGGAAGATCCTCTCGAAAATGTCCAGCCTTATCCGGTCGAGCCTTTTCCGGTCAAGATCTGGCCGAAGCGCCAGGGGGAAGGGAACTCGCCTCTTTCGCAAACAGGAAGAGGAGGACCACTTGGCCACTGACCTAGTGCTGGTCGGACCCGAGGCCGACAAGGATATCGACCGCATCGAGTGGGCGAAGCAGCTGGTCGCGAATGCCGTGCGCTCGCCCTACACCCGGCAAGCCTATCTCTACGCGCTCGAACAGTTCTTTCAGTGGGCGTCGGGCCGCGCGATCTCGCGTGAGTCGGTGCAAGGCTACGTCACCTGGCTCGGGGAAATGAAGTTCTCGCCTTCGACCATCAACCAACGCCTGGCGGCAATCCGCAAACTGGCGACCGAAGCGCAGCGTTGTGGCTACGTGGACAGCGAGACGGCGCAAGCGATTGTCACGGTCGCCGGCGTGAGCCAAAAGGGAAGACGCCTGGGGCGATGGCTGGCGTGGGAAGAAGCCCGGACATTACTCCAGGCACCGAATCCGCATAGCATTCGCGGGATGCGGGACCGGGCGCTGCTGGCGGTGCTGCTGACGTGCGCGCTACGCCGCGGGGAATTGTCGCGCATGAACTGCGATCACCTTGCGATGCGCGACGGCCGTTGGGTATTTCTCGATTTCCTGGGGAAGGGGAAGAAGGTTCGCTCGGTGGCGGTGCCGCTGTGGGTGAAGCAAGCGATCGACGGGTGGCTTGAGACGGCGGGAATTGAGAAAGGACCAATCTTCCGACGCGTGGCGGCGAGCGGCCGGGTGGGCGAGGACGCGTTGACGGAGCGCGCGGTATGGAAGCTCGTGCATGAATACGCGGCACAGGTGGGGATCGGGGAGCTGGCGCCGCACGATCTGCGGCGGACGGCGGCGAAGCTATGCCGATCGAAGGGCGGGGAACTGGAACAAATTCAGTTTCTGCTGGGGCATGAGTCGATCCTGACGACGGAACGGTACTTGGGGTCTGAACAGGATCTGAAGAATGCAGTCAACGACGCACTAGTCTTTGAATGAATGCTCGATGTGGAGTTGTCCGTACGATCAGGATGCGGTATTCCATATGGGGTATAACTTGAGTATTGTCATCCGTACCCGCGCCTGCTCTAAGTGACGTACAAGAAGGCACCCAGAGCGCGAGGGAAGGCAGCGATGGCTCTGCCACTCGGTGATGCAGAGACGGGTGACACCCCGGAAGAGCCTTTTTGAATCGGGTGAAACATGGCGAAGCGTGAGCCTTCAGAAAACGACCTGTCCAACGAAGACGTTAAGCGGCTCGTATATTCGTATCAAGACGCCGAAGTGTCTGACGAGCTTTTCTCGTTTGGTCAGACGCTATTAGACGAAGCAAACGACTGGGCTAAGCAGATCGACTCGAAGGCCACTGGTGTGCTTGGCTGGTCAACCGGGATCGTGGCCTTCCTTTTTACACAACTCACGAAGACGAACGGCATGGTGAATCTGTCACTGGGAGTGGCAAGCGGCTCGTTCGCCATGCTCGCCGTTCGGCGGGCATACAAAGCGCTCCAAGCCCGAAAAGGCTGGCTGTGGCCCAGCGACCGCGATTGGTTTGAAGAGACGGCGTTCGGTAGCGCAGATGAACTGAAACGATTTCACATCCGTTCGTTGCACCAGACCAGACGTGCCCGTATGGAGATAGACCAGCTAAAGAGCAATCATCTCTGGCGTGCCGAAAAATGGCTTGTGGTGGCAGCGGTACTGCTGGTGGCTGGGATTGTTGTGCAGTTACTCTCTGCTTCGTACCCAGTCGCCCTTGGAATCCTTCGTGAGCGAATCAGGATGCGTCTCAGTGGCCTGTGATGGAAACTTACTCGGTGTCTGGCTTGGCTGATTAGTCTGCTGTTGCTGCTGCTGTGAACCGCTGTTCTTGTCATCCGGCATGATGTCAGCCACTTCCTATCGCAAAGTATAGCAAACCCCAGCAGCACAAGAGTCACTTCGTCGGCCATCGTTCGTCGATAGAGCGCATGAGTTCTTTGGCCCATCGGATTGCGTCGGAGATGGTTGCCACCGTCGTATTGTGAGAGCTTCCTAGCCACTGTCAGTTGGCCGCGGTTCACCCCAGTTCACGAAGCACTCTATCCACAAACACGCAAGCCTGGCGGTATAGGGCATACACTTCCTCGTTAGTCTTTTCAAAGACGTATCCCGCAAAATTCTGATGCACAAGGCAGTTACGCAAAAAACCTAATTCCAAGAAAGCCTCAACGGCCGATTTGAGAGGGTCGACTTTCGATTCAGTCTTGAGTTTTTCGCCTATTTCCTCTCCGAGTAAAGCGAAAAAAGGACCTGGTCGCCTGTTTTCCCAATCAAAATAGGTGAAGTACTGTCGCTTCAGCGCCTTGATGCGGATCAACGCGAGGACGCACGCGTCAGAGCCACTTTTTCTGTTGCAGTAGCCGTGTATGGCATCGGAAATCTGATGCTCAAACAGACTCGCGGCAGAAAGGACCAGAGTCTTGCGAAACGAATCGTCGACAGTTCGTAGGAGCGAGAGCTCCTTTCTCTCGGACAGATAGACAAGAAGACTCGCATTGTCTTCATACGCTTTGTCGATGATGGTGTCGGCCATATAACTATCCGATTACAATTTCCTGGGCTCTCTGCAGTCTCTTAGCTACGTTCGCCTTGTCTGTGGTCGACTTTTGTGTCGCCTCAATGAACTCACTGTCTTCTTTAAGCCGATCCAGCCTCGATGCTTCAATCTGTTGTCCATTCCCGCGCTGCAAAGAGCGTGCTTGGGCGGCGAAGACCGACTCGAACAGCAAAATGTTGAATTTTCCAGAGGATTTGCCATAAAACGCTCTAGACGGCAAGGAAGCACAAGAATTCATAAACTTTTCGAAAATGTCCCTTAGTTCTGTAAGCTTTTCGCCCGAGGTGTTTTTGCATTGACTTGAAAACCTATTCAGAAAACTCGCCATTGATGGGCGGTAATTGTGACCCTCCATGAACATCGCGAATCCTCTCAGGACGATCTCGAGGTCCTTCATATGCAAGTCGGGCTGCGGAAGGCCGAGAAGCTGCCTCCAGCTTGCATTCAGATTTAGTTTTTGTAGCATTTCGTAAAAAGGCGAATGGTACAGACTGATGCGAATCTCCTGTGGTGTGAGGTTCATTCCTCCTGAATTGAGACGGTTAAAGATTTCGAAGATGGACGAATTATCGCCCTCCGGCGCGTTCTGCTTAATGATTACGTTCCTGATAGTTCTCAGATCAAAGGTCGTTTTGTATTCCTCGAGCGTCGCGTAGTTAAGTTTATTGAGCTTGTTCGGCTGGCCCGGCGGTTGATGCGGCAACTGAAGGTTAAACTTGGCAAAGAATGTGTCGTCTTCCAGCGCTGCCTCCGGAATCCTGCTCTGTTCGTCGAAGATTTCCCGGAGCTGCACTCTCTTTTCTTTACGTGGGAATCGGCCCTTAATGAAGTAGTAAAGCGACATTAGCCGCTGTTGACCGTCGATGACCAGGAATTTATTCCTTCCCTCCTCGTAGAGAAAGATTTGCGGAACTGGGAGCCCAATGATGACAGATTCGATCAGCTTCGAGGCTCTTTTGATGTCCCAGACGAAATTCCTCTGGAATCCGGGTATCTTGACAGCTCCCGATTCGATGAAACTGTGGAGTGTCAAAATGTTGAAGTCATTGGGCGAAGCTGTAATGTCATATTCCTTAATCTCACTGACTCCGTCATTGGCATCATCGCCCTCGTACAAATTCGTCCGAGACTCCCTCCCGTTAGAGGCCGTGACAGAACTTCGTTCGGCCTCGGGTTCATCCTCATCTCCCTGCAACTGAACGTCGGCGGCGTCTTCTTCGTCAGAAATAGGCTCGATCACGTGTACTCCTCCTACTGCGGATTTGGCGATACTCGTCATTTCGGCAGCCCACACAAAACGGGAAGGCCATCCCCGCCGTCCTTCAACGAACTGTCCGCATCCTTGTTCTTGTAGTGTTCGGAATAGCTCTATGATTTCGCGCCGTTGGAAATCGTTCCCGTCGGCTTTCAGCAGAGCTAGAATTCGGTCAACCTTTGTTTCTGACTGATCGCGTTCACGACGCGCAGCGTGTTCGAAGAAGGCCTTAGCGACCCGACTCTGGTTGTACAGTTGTCGTAGCGCGTCGACATTGGGCGACTGAGTTTCCATTCAAAGCTCTCCAAGGTTAGTTCTATCGCGACAGGCCGGATTTCACATATATTCCGCATCCGCCGTCCCGTTTACAGCGCGACTCATTCGGCTCCCAGCGGCTGTCATACACTGAAATTCCGACAACGCCGACACGTGGGGGAAACGTCACGGGTCGCGACGCCACGGTGGACGCCATCCTTCGTCAGTTGTTCTTCGAAGATCTTCACCTTCGTATTCAGCGGCGCGAGTTGGAGCGACCTCGATCGTGCGCCGCTTTCCCTTCCGCGGTGCCACCCGTGAACTGAAACGGATACAAAGGGTCGCCGGAGCTTAGCATGGCCGATCATCGGGCGAGTCTCTGGCCACTCTTTCATCCATTGAAGTCTCCTGACGGCCGACTGGCCCACCATTCATCACCAAGAGCCGTCTGAATTACTGACGCGTGCATCGAGTCTCCGTAAGAGTACATCATGTAGGAGAGGCTGACCATCCTATGGACAAGTCGCAGGTCGACCCCACGGCCTTCGTTTCTGGAGACCGCATGACGCGAAATCCCCACCTGCGAATCCCTGCTGCGACTTGTTCGGATCGGTCTACTCAGACTATCCTCAACTTTCTTCCGAATGAGCTTTCTAGATCAGTACGAGCGCCGGCCTTTTACTCTGGCTGACACCGGTAGTTTGAAGCCTGCCGGGCTGTATCTGGGGAAAGGCCCAAGTGCCGTTGAAGTAGTCACTTTTGAAAGCAGTAGTCGTCCCACCGTTACTGCCCTTCGGACGGCTTGGAAGGCCCGTCTTGCCGGTCGGGCCACACCTCTTCTCGTCGTTACTCTGTACGACTCCAAGGCAGCTTTGTGCGGGGCTTCAGGCGATCAACCACCGGCTTATCTCGACATTGAACCGGGAAGGGCTCAACGCATTTGCTCCACGGCACTGGAAGAACCCGATCGGCACGCAGCCCTCCGGTTCCTAACAGCTGCGCTACCGGAGCTTGAGCAGCAGACCTCTGGACTGCGCAACCAGGGATTCTTCGCAAGTCATGAACTCGCCACTGGAGTACCCAATCGACCCGACTGGAAGGCGGCCACAGCGAAGGCCAAATCTCTGCTTGGGCGTCGTGACCGAGAACTGCTCCACGCCCTCGGGTTCGCAGTCGAGTCGCTCCCCGGACAAGCACTAGTTCTGCGCTCGGCTGAGTCGCGTGTCGCTCTGGCGGTTCTGCTGGAGAGAAACGAATCTCCTGATGTCGCGAGCGCTCGATTCTCCAATACGTCCCCAATCTCTTACGCATTGGCAAAGGCGGAAGGGGAGAACCTTGAATATGTCGTCGTGTTGGCGGGACCCGTTCTTCGCCTCTATCCCGTAAGAACTGGCGTAGGAACGGGGCAGCGCGGCAGGTCAGAAACTTTCGTCGAAATTCACCTGGATCTATTACCGGATGAACTGGCCGGATACCTCTGGCTTCTCTTCTCGGCTACCGCTCTCAGCAAGACTGGCCCAGTCAAGGAGATCCTCGAAAATTCCTCCCGCTACGCGGCAGATCTCGGAACTAGACTTCGCGACCGCATCTATTCGGAAGTTATACCGGCCCTTGCGCAGGGCCTGATAGTTGCGCGCAAGCTGCAAAGGCCAACTGCTTCCGATTTGGCCGAAACGTACCAGATGACGCTTATTGTTCTATTCAGGCTTCTGTTCATAGCCTATGCAGAGGACAAAGAGCTTCTGCCGTATAAGAGCAACGAGCTTTACCGCGCACGATCTCTCAAACAGAAAGCAAACGACCTCACAAAAGCACTGCGGGAGGGCAAGCAATTTGGCGACACGACCACAGCACATTGGGAAGAAGTGGAACGCCTGTTTCGCGCGGTAGATCACGGCAACCCCGAATGGGGCGTCCCTCAGTACAACGGAGGTCTGTTTTCGAGTGACGCCACGGTATCCAAGATTGGCGCTGCCATTGCGGAGTTGCGGCTTGCTGATCGTGTTTTTGGACCGGTCTTGGCTGCTTTGCTAGTAGATCGAACACCCGAGGGCCCAGGGCCAGTTGATTTTCGAAGCCTCGGTGTTCGGGAGTTCGGAACGATCTATGAAGGGCTGTTAGAAAACGAACTTGCTGTCGCAGAAACTGATCTGACTACAGAAACCAAAGATAAGGAGGAGCGTTACCGTCCAGCCAAGGCTAAGGAAAAGGTGATCGTAATAAAGGGTCAACCGTTCCTGCATAACACGTCGGGCGCACGCAAAAGCACTGGCTCGTACTTCACGAAGCATTTCGCCGTAGAACATTTACTCGATTACGGCATCGAGCCAGCATTGAAGGAGCACGTCGAGAGACTGTCAGGCATGACGGATAGAGAAGCCGCCGAGGCTTTCTTTGACTTTCGAGTCGCGGATATTGCAATGGGATCAGGCCACTTTCTCGTGGCAGCCGTAGATCGCATTGAGAGAGTGTTGTCATCCTATCTGGCGCAGCGTCCTCTTCCCGACGTAGCTGAGGAATTGAGACGGCTGCGCGAGACCGCTCTTCAAGCAGTACGAGCCTCAGGCAGTGAGATCGAAATTGAGGACGCCCAACTTCTGCGAAGACAGATAGCGCGACGGTGTATTTACGGAGTTGACCTCAATCCGATCGCGGTCGAACTTGCTCGACTAGCCATTTGGATTCATACGTTCGTTCCAGGTCTGCCACTGTCTTTCTTAGATCACAATCTGGTCGTCGGCAATTCCCTGGTAGGTATCGCCACGATCGACGAAGCGAATGAGTGGTTGCGAGAGATTGCTGGCTCGCTATTTGGGTACTCTGCTGACAAGCTGATTGGCAGCGCATCAGCCGGACTCACGAAGCTGGGGCGTCTCTCGGACGCATCCGCCGCAGAAATACAGCGCGCCCGCGCTGCCATGCGCGAAGCCCGTGACGCGGTGAAGGCGGCTCACGCATTGTTTGACATTTTGTCTGCGGCCCGGATTAACGATTCTGTTAGGCAGGTCGTCTTCCAGGAAGCTTCGCATTGGCAAGAGGATCTCACTTCTCTAGACACTTCCGCGCTTCACATCGCATCTCTGAAGACCCTTGCTGCCATCCCATCATTTCATTTCCCGATCGCATTTCCCGAAGTCTTTCTAAGGAACAGGCCTGGGTTCGATCTGATTCTCGGTAACCCTCCTTGGGAAGAAGCAACTGTGGAAGAAGATCGGTTCTGGACACGCCACAACCCAGGGTTTCATTCTCTAAAGCAGAAGGAACAGGAATCCGCGAAAAAACACCTCCGAAAAGAGCGCCCCGATCTGGTGAAGGAATATGACAATGAGGTTGCTCAGGCAAAACTTTTGAGAGAACTTTTAGTACACGGTCCTTATCCGGGCATGGGAACAGGTGACCCCGATGTTTACAAAGCTGCATCCTGGCGATTTTGGACCTTAGTGCGTCCCGACGGAGGGCGAGTAGCGGTGGTTTTGCCAAGGTCGGCGTTCGCGGCCAAAGGCAGCACTGAATTTCGGTTAGCGATCTACGCGAGGGCCCAGATTGAAGATCTGACTCAACTTGTAAACCGTCACCAATGGATTTTTGACGATGTTCATCCACAATACACCATCGTTTTGGCCTCCTGGCGAAAAGCGGTTCCTCCCAACGACGCAACCCTACCCGTTCGCGGGCCGTTCTCTAGCCAGAGTCGATTCATGGCGGGAGTAAATAAGCCTCCCAGCCGCTTCTTGGTCACCGATATCATTTCCTGGTCTGAAACAGCAGCATTGCCGCTGCTCCCCTCTGATAATTCCGCAGAAGTTTTTGCCCAATTGCGAAAAGCTCCAAGGTTTGACTTGAATGATCCTGAGAGCTGGCGTGCGCGGCCTCACAGGGAGCTCGACGCAACCAATGACAAAAGCCTTATGAAGTTTGCCGACGAGAAACCTGACGGGTTCTGGCCTGTCTTCAAGGGTGAGTCGTTCGACATCTGGGAACCAGACAACGGTTCATACTACTCCTGGGGAGAACCAGAAAAAGTGCTCCGCGAATTACAAAAGAGCCGCTTGCGCTCTGCTAAGCTCGCTCGATCAGCCTTTAGAGAGTTCGCCGCTGACTGGACAAAGAACCCCGACACGTTGCCCTGTCTCTATGCGCGTATTGCGTTTCGTGACGTGACAAGGGCAACTGATTCTCGCACCGTGAGAGCGGCCCTGATACCCCCTAATGTCTTTCTGACGAACGCGGCTCCGTACTTAGTTTGGATCAGGGGTGACCAAAAAGATCAGGCCTACCTCCTTGGTGTTTTGTGTTCACTACCCCTTGACTGGTACGCCAGAAGATTTGTGGAGATTCACCTCAACTTCCATGTTCTTGACCCATTTCCGATTCCCAGGCCAGCAAGAGAAAACAAACTTTGGATGAGAATTGTCTTGCTGGCAGGCAGACTCGCCGCAGTTGACAGACGCTACACCAAGTGGGCTAAGGCAGTCGGAGTTGAATGCGGAAAGCTCAAAGATGACGAAAAGCAAGATATGATTCATGAACTCGACGCAGTAGTGGCTCACCTTTACGGTTTGACTGAGACGCAACTACGTCACATTTTTGAGACTTTCCATGAAGGCTGGGACTACGAAGAACGATTGGAAGCCACGTTGGCTCACTTCAAGAAATGGCAGACTCATCTCTAAAACCGCGGGCCGCTGAAGTCCCGAACAAGCCAGAGTTCGTGGACAACCGTGAAGTCAAACTAGTCCAAGCGCTTTGCGCTCACTTGGATTGGCTGGGAAAAACCTATGCGCAGCCCACTGAATTGTGTGTTGCAACTGGCTACTTTAACCCAGAAGGCTTCGCCTTGCTGGCCGATCGCCTCGAACGACTGAAAAGCGTGCGCCTCTTGCTGGGAGCAGAGCCGGTCCCACCGCCAGTGAAACCCATTCGTATGCCGGGAGACCCATTTGGCCCACGCTTCGAGGAAAAGCTCGTGCGTAAGGAGTTAGACCGCCAGCAGGAAGGCTTGGAACGCGACCGCAACCTGATGGAGTTTGCGCCTGGAACTGACAAGGCGGTTCAACGGCTGCTTACCTTTCTTGCGTCAGGGAAGATTGACGTTCGCCGCTATGAGAAATCGTTCATGCATGGCAAAGCCTTCTTGTTTGCAACCGACAACGAAGGAGTTGTCGCGGGCTCATCAAACTTCACAGCCGCGGGCTTGACCAGCAATCTTGAATTGAATCTTGGCCGATACGATCCGACGCCAGTGGAAAAGGTCAGACACTGGTTTGAGTCTCTCTGGGACAACGCTGTTCCGTTCGATCTGGCGAAAGTCTACGAAGCTCGTTATGAGGCCTACGCACCGTATCTCATCTTTCTCCGGGTTTTGTGGGAGCGCTATAAGGATGAGTTGGAAGAGGAAAAGCGAGAGCAAGGCGAGCGCATTCAGCTGACCACGTTCCAGACCGACGGCATTAACCGAGCCTTCCGAATTCTGGATGTCTACAATGGCGTCCTCATCAGCGATGGAGTAGGTCTAGGCAAGACTTTTGTTGGCGGCGAAATCCTCCGCCGCGTCATCGAGAGCAATCGACAAAGAGCGTTGCTGATTGCCCCTGCCGCACTGCGAGATGGCACTTGGGAAAGATTCCAAGATCGTCACCAACTTTACGTGGAGACGATCTCCTATGAAGAACTGGCGAACGAATCTCAACTGGGAGTGGGTTCCGGCCACTATCTGAAACAGTCACCGAATGACTACGCCCTCATCGTTGTCGACGAAGCGCAGGCTTTCCGTAATCCAGACACCAGCCGCGCCCAGGCGCTGCGCAAGCTCCTTCTAGGTAAACCGGCGAAGAAGTTGGTCTTGATGTCGGCCACACCCGTTAACAATTCGCTCTGGGACCTGTACTACCTGCTTACGTATTTCGCAAGGCAGGATGCCACATTTGCTGATCTGGGAATCCGTTCCCTCAAAGATCGGTTTGCCGACGCGATGCGGATTGACCCGAACGATTTGAAACCAGATCTTCTGTTCGATGTTCTGGACGCTACAACCGTGCGTCGAACCCGACACTTTGTGCAACGGTTCTATCCAAATGACCGAGTGAAAGGGCCAGACGGAACCGAGATTCCAATTCGTTTCCCCGATCCGCATGTGAAGGCAGTTAATTATTCACTTGATGAAGTTCTGCCAGGATTCTTTCAAGAATTTCAAGACGCGATTGCTCCAACTGCGGGACCGCCGAAACTGACGCTGGCCCGCTATGAACCAAGCAAGTACTTGATTGGCGCGGCACAGCCCAACTTGCAAGAAGCTGCGCTCGCCGGCCTCCTTCGATCCGGTCTACTCAAGCGGTTCGAGTCTTCGGCGTATGCTTTTTCGCGGACCGCGCAGAGGATGGCCGACTCCTGTGACACCTTTTTGAAAGGCTTAGACCAAGGAGTAATTCTCACCGCTGAGGGAATTGAGGAGTGGGAGCAAACCGATAACGATGAGATCTTAGACAAGTTGGTGGGTGCAGGTATTGCTGCGGGGACAGCGGGCCACGATGTGGCCCGCCTACGTGAAGATGTAATCAAAGACCGCGACCTGCTCCACAGTTTTGCAGAGCGAGCAGGGAAGGTCACCAGAGCCAGCGACCCAAAGTTGGCTGCGCTCGCTGAACAATTGCTTGCGATTCTCAAGAGCGCGGAACTTGACGGACTCGATGATAAGGATAAGCAAAACAAGCGTAAAGTCATTGTCTTCTCGTTCTTCGCCGACACGGTCGAATGGATTCGTGAGTATCTCGAAGGCGTGTTTGCTTCTGACCTGAAACTCGCCCCGTATCGCGGACGGTTGGCCTGCGTCGTTGGTGATGAGGGCTACGGCGGTGTGTCCCGTGAGGCCGCGATCTTTGGCTTCGCACCCGAGTCATCCGAAGCTCCGGCGGGTCGCCGCGATGATCTTTATGACGCTCTTGTTACCACAGACGTACTAGCGGAAGGCATGAATCTTCAGCAGTGTCGCAACATCATCAACTACGACCTGCCTTGGAATCCAATGCGTCTGGTTCAACGGCACGGTCGCATCGACCGAATCGGCAGCCCGCACAAAGATGTGTTCATGATGTGCTTCTTCCCCGATGTGCGCCTCGAAGCACTTCTATTGCTGGAAACTAAGATTCGTAAC
>Ga0326727_10003607_pt1 | contig 48991 bp, 45 predicted proteins | sample MB2enrmetagenome_FD_207643 | JGI IMG/M metagenome (GOLD analysis project Ga0326727, IMG submission 207643) | Lab enriched peat soil microbial communities from McLean, Ithaca, NY, United States - MB29MY | ecosystem: Environmental > Terrestrial > Soil > Wetlands > Peat | place: USA: New York... | reverse complement strand
GTGGCGTGGCTGAAACGGTTTATTTAACTCCGCCGGGCAACTCGCGGCAAGAGTAATCCGATAACGGCAGATATAAAGATTTCGTCAGGATAGTTATGTTGGCAAAAAAAAATTCAAACTAACGGTTCGAGACTTCTGAGGATGGCGACCGCATCAAAACAAAATTGCATTACGACGCGGCCATTAAAAGGGCGCATGTTCGTGCGTATGAGTGTTAACCGCGGACATTAAAAGGGCGCGAGCCCAAAGAAAATAATATGGACCCTTCCGACCGGGTTGCAGAGCTCCAGCAGAAATTGGCAGATGCCCTTAGCGACTTCGAAACCACCGAAGCAAGGAATAATGCATTATGTGTCATCCGCGAAAAGCACGCAGCCTCTGCTATTGACGCAGATCGTCTCAAGCAAGATTTTAAGGAAGTCAAAGATAGGTGCATTGACAAACTCGACGAGCTTATTCCTAAGGCCGTTGCCAAGCTGGAAGCAAATGGATGCCACGTGCACCTCGTCCGCGGAGAAGAAGACTTGACCAGGGAACTCTTGGACATTTTAAGCCAGTGCACCGGGTCGAACATTATTGTCAAATCCAAAATTAACACGGGCAAGGAAGTCCACCTCGTCGAGAATTTGGAGGCAAGCGGGTATGAGGTCATCGAGACCGACCTCGGCGACCGCATCGTGCAGTTATTGGACTACCCAGCCTCCCATCCGCTCCTCCCGGCATTGCAGGTGCCGAAGCAACGAGTAGCGAGACTCTTTGGCCTCGATGAGCCCGAAAAAGAATACACGACGAAAGAGATAGTGGACGTTGCAAGCCACTCGCTCCGCGACCTCATTGCCCAAGCGCGGGCGGGTTTGACTGGTGCAAATGCGATTTGCGCTGAAGAGGGATTCATTTGTTTGTGCGAGAACGAGGGTAACCAGCGCCTCGTCACCAGCTTGCCGAAATTACATATCGTCATTGCCGGAATGGATAAAGTCGTGGAAAATGCAGTCGATGCGTTGAAGGTTGTCAAGGCGGCAACATATTTCGGACTGGGTGAAGGTAGTGTGGGTTACATTTCGTTTATCATGGGCCCGTCTCGTACGGGGGATATTGCATTCGAAGTCACCATGGGCATGCACGGTCCCGAGCAGGTGCACGTTTTCCTCATCAATAACCGGCGAGAAGAAATTCTCGCGTCTCCATTCAAAGAAATCCTCGAGTGCGTGTCTTGCGGAGGATGCGTGAATTATTGCCCAGTTTACCGGTCGGTCGGGGGCATTTATGGCGACGGCGGCGGGGGCCGGCGCGTGATATTCACGGGCCTGACAGACACGCTCGACCACGCCTTCCTCAGCGGGGCAAACTTTTGCACGAGTTGCGGGGCATGCGTGCAGCATTGTCCGGCTGGCATCGACGTGCCCGCGCTGATGCCGCAATTCCGGCAGAAAATTGTAGACGATGGCATCGCGCTTGATAGTCACGTCGCCATTGCTCAAAATATTGAAGCATTTAACAATCCGTTCGGCGAGATCGCCCCGAGAGATAACTGGATTGTAGAAGGCGACTCCATACACGTGACGCCAGGTGCACGGAACTTGTTTTTCGTCGGGTGCATGGGGTCATTTCGCATGCCTCAGCAGGCACGGGATACCGCAAAATTGCTGGACTATTTAGGCATGGAATACGTTTATTTGGGAGTCGATGAGCCCTGCTGCGGGGGCATCTTGCGGCGGGTGGGATTCGAGAATCAATTTCTCGCGAACCAGACAAAAGTGGAAGCAGCATTCGCGCCCTACGAGGAAATCTGGGTGCTGTGCCCCGGGTGCTATAGCACATTTGTTGACTACTATGGAGATTTTTTGGCCGAACACGGCATCAAAATCCGCCACGTGATCGAGATCCTCGCTGAACACGCCGACCAATTCCCCGCGAGCACGGAAGTAGTCACTTACCACGACCCCTGCCACATAGCCCGCACGCACAACATCGTAGACCCCCCGAGGCAAATTCTAGCTCAAGTGAGCGACCTGCGCGAAATGCCCTACCACGGTAACTCCACTCAATGCTGCGGGGCGGGAGGCGGGTGCCTGTCGGCCTTTTCAGACCTGGCAGCGGACGTTGCCGCGTACCGCGTGAAAGATGCATTGGCAACAGGGGCGCAATACCTCCTCACGGTATGCCCTTTTTGCGAGTATAACTTGGCCCGCTGCGAAGATGCGGGGATAAAAGTGGGCTCGGTCCAACATTTCTTGGCGGAAAAGGTGAAACAATAACGCACACGCTAGAAGAATCTCATTCCTTGTCCGCCTTGGCTCATTCGTCCTCGTTGTATTTCGGGTATGATCCGAGCACCTTGAGGAACATCACGTGGTCCTTGATTTCCGCCAAGGCTGCGCTCGCATCAAGATCCTCGACGTGGCCGTCGAAGTCGATGAAGAAGTTGTAATTCCAGATCTCGGGCAGATGGCGGGCGGGTCTCGATTCGATCTTGGTGAGGTTGATGCTGTTCGCTGCAAAGGCCTCCAGCGCGTGAAAAAGTGAACCGGGCTCGTGCTTCACCGTGAAAATGATGGACGTCCGGTCGCTTCCCGTGGGCTTCATCGTGCTCTTCCCGAGCACCACGAACCGCGTCTGGTTGTTGGGGTTGTCCTCGATGGCCTTGTACAGGATTGACATTCCATAGTACTCAGCAGCCAGCTCGGACCCGATCGCGGCGTGCGTGGGCCCCATTTCCTTCGCGTACTTCACGGATCCGGAGGTCGAGAACATCTCTTTGATCTGCACGCCGGGAAGCCGCTCCTGCAAAAACTTTCTTGCTTGGGCGATACCTTGCGGATGAGAGCAGATGACTTCGATGCTGGACGTGTCTTCGATGCCGGGATGGACGATGAGGGCTTGGTGCACCTTGAGCTCGATCTCGCCTATGATCTTGATGGAGGGTGAATCGAGGAGTAGGTCGAGCGTCTCGGGAACCGTTCCCTGTGTCGAGTTTTCGATGGGCACAACACCATGCTCGAGCTCTCCCGCTTCCAGCGACCGGAAGATTTGCCACGAGTTCTCGAATGGAACAAATGAATTACCAGCCTCGGAAAAGAACCGCTTCGTGGCCATCTCCGCAAAGGATCCCTCGGGCCCGAGAAATCCAACCTTGTCCTCCAGTTCCTCGACGTGGCGGCACGCCCCCATGATTTCCTTGTAGATCTTCTGGAGGTCGCTCGCCGACAGGAGCTCGAGGGATTGCTCGGCGAGAGAATCGAGCACCTTCTGCTCTCGGGACCAATCGCGGACCGGCAGGCCGCGTGCCTTCTTGACCTCGCCGATCTCCTTTGCAACCCCTGCGCGCTTTTCGAGCAATGCAACGAGATCGGCATCGATGTCGTTGATTTTCTCGCGCAACGCGGCCAATTCTTCACCGTCGAACGTCATGTCATTCAACCTGCACGCGTATCTCGCGTGGTTACAAGAACTTTCCCGGTTATAAATCAAACGATCTTGTTGCCGGACTGATATTCGTATATAGCGCCGTGGAGAAAGAGGATTGGCTTACAACTGGTTCACAGGTGAATCATAGTGGCTGTAGAACAGCAAACGGAACAAAAAAAGTCCGAACTCGACGTTTTACGAGACACATTCCGCATCGAAAAAAAGCGGTACGATTGGATCGACCAAGCACGCGGATTCGTGATGTTCTTTTTGGTCGTCTCCAGCTTCATTCCAGTGGCGTGGCAACATGCCAATGGTTTTCTCTGGTTTTTCCTCGACCATCCTCCGAATTCGACGCAGGTACATTTCATGGACTTCCAAGACATAGGAGTCCCCGCTTTCTTTTACATCATCGGATTGCTCATGGCCGTTTCCTTCCAGAACAGGGTCAAGGCCAAGGGCAAGGGCCCGGCCGTGCTCAACGCGATCGTGCGCTGGGGCATGGTAGGGGGCGTGGCGGTGTTGTTCGTCGTCATTCCCGACATCTTGGCGGGCCAGCCGTCCAACACGTGGTTTGGCCAGGTAATGACGATCGCGCCGGGCGTGTCGGTCTACGTCGTTTACTGGGACGTCGTGCCGGCCTTGGCATTCGTTGGTTTGGCAACCATCCCGTTCCTGTTCATTCCACGGATGCCCCGGCTGGTAATCTCGTATGCCATGATGACGTTTTACCAGATCATGACGTTCCTGAACCCGTGGACCCACTGGCGGGACTACGCGGCCGCGAGCGTGCACGGCGGCATCATCGGCGGCATCTTCGTCATGATCCCCATTACTCTCATCGCCTCGGTCATCGGCGAGTTTTTTATCCTCGATACGCAGACGCCCGACCACCAGAAGGTCCGGGAACTGCTCAATCTCGGGATCGTGAACATCGTGATCGGCCTCGGCCTGTGGCTCATCCCCGGCGGGTATCCGTCGAAGCGGCAATCGACCATGTCGTGGGCGACCATCAGCTTGGCCGTCTGCATCTTCGTCTCGCTCCTTCTCATCAAGATCGACAAGTACGCCCGGCGGAACTGGCTGTTCAAGGCGTACGGCATGAACCCGTTCCTGATCTATGCTATGGCTGAAATCTCGGCCGTGATGGTCAAGGCCCTCATCGGGGACACGTTTTTGATCCAGCTCTATATGCTCGTCACGATCGTCCCCGCGATCACGGCCGTCACGCTGATCTTGTACCATTACGGGAAAGCCATCTCGACCACGAAGGTAGCGGCAGGTGTCATCGTGGTCGTGCTCGTCCTATCTGCGATCCTCCTGCCAATTATCATGTGAACGAGTTTTTTAACGAATTTTCCCTCCTTTTTCTTTGCAAACTATTATAGGAAAGCAGGCGCAAGACACGGGAACCGGACTGCCAAGCTGGCAGGTACAGGTGCCGAGGAGCGGCCCACAAACATCCAAATACCTTGCGAGCGAGGGAAGGAATTATCTAGAAGTGAAGCATTCTCACGGTGAATCGCGTGAGCGAAGAAGAAGTAAAACCAATCGAACAGAAAGAATCCCTGAGATCCAAGTTTCGGGTCGAAAAAGAACGGCTTATCTGGATCGACCAAGCGCGGGGCTTCGTGATGTTCTTCCTCGTACTGACCGAAATCTTGCCCAATTGCTGGACGACCGCCTGCTGGACCAACAACGGGATCGTGAAGGCACTGGCCGGGTTTTTCCTCGACCACCCGTCCCCCCAGTTAACCGTGCAGTATATAGATTTCTATGACATAGGCGTTCCTGCGTTCTTTTTCGTTATTGGTCTCCTGATGGCTGTATCTTTCAAGAAACGCATCCAGACCCATGGAAAAGGGAGTGCTATCGCCAATTCGGTGCTACGCTGGGGCCTATTCTATCTGCTGGGCGAGATGATCATCTTCTTCACGTACAAGCAGGGCTTTGGTGCTATTACTGAGATCGCTCCCGGCGTGTACTGGTATGTCGTGTCGTGGGACGTCATCCCCGCCCTTGGCTTCGTCGGCCTCTGTGCTATCCCGTTCATGTTCCTGCCCATAAAGACCCGGCTCGTCCTCGCCTACTGTATGATGACGGCGTTCCAGATCATGCTATTCATCCCGCAGACTTACATGCGGGCGTATGCCGAGGCCAGCGTTCACGGCGGAATCATTGGCGGGTTTTTCGTCATGACATCCATCGTGCTTGTTGGAAGCTGCGTAGGCGAGTACTTCCTCCTGAACAAGGAGACGCCCCTGCCCAAGAAGTACAAAATGCTCGCCCTGCTCGCGATCGTCAACCTCGCCATCGGCCTCGGGCTCTGGCTCATTCCCGGTGGCTACCCCAACAAGCGCCAGTCATCCATGGGCTGGGCAACTCTCAGCATCGCCGTGATTATTTTCGCGCTGTTTGGGTTTATCGCGCTGAACAACAAGAAACCGCACCACACGGTGGTACTGGAGGCATACGGGATGAATCCATTCATCATGTACGCCCTGTGCGTGATGCCAAATGCCATTCTCGCCGCGATCTTCCCCATTCTCAAGACGAGCAATATCGTCCAGATCGAGTTCTGGGTGATCATGGAGGCCATCATCGCGGCCGTCGCATTGACCCTGTACAAGTTCCACAAGGCCATCTCGGCCACGAAAGTCGTCGCGACCATCATCATCATCCTCATTCCCATCGGCATCTTGGCAGTGGCATTCCACCTTCTCTAGAGCAGGAGTTGCATTATCTTTTTTCTTTTTGAATGCATGTTGATTGCGTTTCAAGATGGTATGCTCGGCATCGCACAATTCCCACTATTATCCTTTTACTTCAGTAATCGGGGAATTTTAAGTTGCAATTTTTAGTTCATCTCGTTGCGGTTCGACAATAAATTTGTCGCGTTCAGGCCATTGTCGCAAAAATGTTCACCGGGAATTCCACCTCGAAGACGGATTCGCAAAACTCGGCCAAGGTTGGACCATGCCGCCACGAGCCCGGCACGTTCCGAAGTCTTCTCCGCAGCTCCCTCTCGATTTGCCACGCATTGTACAGCCAGCATCGCATCATCGTGCAAAAGATTTTTGCGGCATCCGTGCGTGCATGGCACGTTGGCTGGATGCGGTTCAGGTCGCAGAACGCCGTCTCGATATACCACCGATTCTTGTAATATTTCGCGATCCCACGGAGCCAGGCCGCCCGGTCCCGTTTGTTGTTGGGCGGCCTCGACGTGACAACGAACACGTGGATCTTGGTCGCTGCCTCGCTCAACGTCAACTTCCGTGCCTTGTACTGCTTCCGGATATCAGCTAGTCGCTCCTTGTCCCGCACCGCGAAAAATATCCACACCTGAAGCGGTTTGCTCGAGTAATACCGAGACGGGCCTCCCTGCATGAGATATGATAGCACGATTTCCTTCCCGGTCTTTAGATACTTGTGAATGAGATCGATGACGTTTTTTCGCTTCTTGAACGGCCCGATATATTCGATGCCATAGTCCTTGCACCACTCCAGCACCCCTCGGTTCGCGAACCACCTGTCCGCGAGTACCCTTTGGATGGTGAATCCCCATGCGAGTAAATCACCTAGTGCATTCTTCACGAACACGTCGTGGGTGACGCCTTTCCAAGCCAAGTCGAAGTGCGTGAAGACCCGGAGCTGGCGTGCCTTTATTAGCACGCCCAAGAATTTTCGCACCCGGTGCGTTCCCCGGGCCTTGGTGGTCCCGGTGATCGTCTTGCTGTCTCCCAGTTTCAACTTGCCATAATACGGCTTCTCGTTAAAGTCGATGATCACGTCAATCTTGAGTGGGAGAACCTTGATATCGAGAAGATAATCTACCTGAGCTTTCAAGACGTAATGTTCAAGATCATTCACGAACCAAGCAGGTAATTTACGTTTGAAGTCATTTACCTGGGAACGGTCAGGCACTAGGCGTTCGTGTCGTTCGTACTTCCCATTTAATACCCTTTGAGCCTTCTTGCGTCGTAATTTTCGATTGGCCTCTGCGATCATGAACCTGTTTAGCCGGTTTGAGGCATCTTCCACACTCAAATGGAACAGAACCGAAAAAACGATGACTTCCCAGAAGGCAATCGCAGTGTATTTTAGGCCGTCGAGTTTTTGATGGAAATGATAGGTCTTTGCACACCTATCCGCAATGTTTAAAAGGCTTAAAGGTGAATTTCCTATCGGGGCCTTGCATTTATCCGAACGCCTTACGGAGCGTTTCCCGTGCATAGTCTGGCCAGACATGTGTACGGGAAATGCAAGGTTCCTTTTTAAGACCTTTAAAAGTAGAGATCAATTTCCCCCGTTACTGTACTTGGCTAGTGGGAAATGCAATAATACTCCGAAGGATTGTATGATTCCATTCGTTGCGAACGTGGTGAATCGCTTGAGCGAAGATAAGGGAAATCCAATCGAACCGAAAGAATCACTCAAATCCAAGTTCCGCGTCGAGAAGGAACGACTTGTCTGGGTTGACCAAGCACGTGGCTTCGTCATGTTCTTTCTCGTGCTGACCGAATTCTTGCCCGATTGTTGGACGCACGCTTGCTGGACGTCTAACGGTGTCGTGAAAGCACTGGCCGCATTTTTTCTCGACCACCCTGCCAATGAAGCCGCACATTACATGGATTTCTACGATATCGGCGTGCCCGCTTTCTTTTTCATCATCGGGCTGCTCATGGCTGTCTCCTTCAGAAAGCGCATCCAAAGCCACGGCAAGTGGAGCGCCGTTGCCAATTCCGCGCTGCGGTGGGGACTTCTCTACGGCCTCGGGCTGATGATCTTCTATTTCACGTACACCGGGCCAAACACCTTGACCAACAATTGGTTCGGCGCGGTCCAGAACATCGCCCAATCGGGCCAGCCGCCCGTCAACTGGTACGTTGTGGACTGGGACGTGATCCCCGCACTCGGCTTCGTCGGCCTGATCTCCATCCCGTTCATGTTCATGCCGACGAAGACCCGCTTCGCGGTGGCGTATGCCATGCTGGTCTTCTTCCAGATTCTCCTGTTCATCCCGCAAACCGAGATGCGGAATTACGCCTTGGCCAGCGTCCACGGGGGCATCATCGGCGGGATCTTCGTCATGTGCCCCATCGTGCTCATTGGGAGCTGCATCGGAGAATATTTCCTCCTGAACAAGGAGATCCCCCTGCCCAAGAAATATCACATGCTCGCCTGGTTCGCGCTCGCCAACCTCGCCATCGGCCTCGGGCTCTGGGCCATCCCCGGCGGCTTCCCGAACAAGCGCGAATCGACCATGGGCTGGGCGGTCCTGTCCATCGCGGTCATCATCGGAGCGATTTTCGTGTTCATCGCCATCAACAACAAGAGGCCCCGCAACACAGTGATCTTGGAGGCCTACGGTATGAACCCGTTCCTGATGTATGCCCTTTGCGCCATCCCTTACAAGATCGTCTTCTACGTGGTGGGAACGACGCTTGCGGACTCCATGATGTTCCAGTTGCTATACTGGTTTGTCGGGGTCGTCATCATCTCGGCCATCGCCCTGATCCTCTACGTGAACAAGAAGGCGATCTCCACGACGAAGGTGGTTGCCGGCGTCATCATCATCCTCCTCCCGATCGGCATCATCGCCAAGGCCCTCGGACTCCTCTAGGTCAAAACCTGATTTTCTTCTTTCTTTTTATCGTATTATCTAATTTTCATGCAAGAGGCTCGATCCGATAATATCGTGAGAAATAATGTCTAGTTTTCGATGAATGTTAATGACCAAAGCATCAAATTTCAAGAAAAATAAGGAGAAGATCGGATCTCAATTGGAGGCCATGAACTCCTCGACCTCGGCCCGCGAGTGCGAGGCCATTGGGCCGAAGCTCGTGACCTTGAGGGCGCCGACCGCGTTCGCGAACTTTGCCGCGTTCTCGATCGGCGTCCCGGCAAGGTGCTCGACGACGAACGCGCCACCGAAACTGTCGCCGGCGCCGGTCGGGTCGACCTGCGTGACGGGGAACGCGGGCACGTGGAAGCTGCCGTCGGCAGTGTAGACCGTGCAGCCCTCGGCCGCCTGCTTGAGCACGACGATCTCGGGACCCATCGTGAGCAGGTTCTGGCAAGCGGCCTCGGCGGTCTCGTCACCCGTGAGCAACATGGCCTCCTCGCCGCTCGGGAGCAGGATGGTCGTCTTGGCAATGACCGGCTGGACGATCGCCTTGATCTGCTCGAGCGGCGCCATTTCCTTACGAATGTTCGGATCGAAGCTTACGATGCCGCCGTTCTCGATCGTGAGGTCGATGGCTTTCATGACCGCGTCCTTGGATGTGGGCGAGATGGACAGGGCCGAGCCCATGACGTGGAAGTCCTTCACGCCCTCGAAGTAGGCTGGATCGATGTGGTCAGCGGTGAGCATGCCGGCCGCGCCGGCCGCGAAGATGAACTTGCGGGACCCGTCCTCGTTGTACTGGACGAAGGCCGCACCTGTCGTGCCGCTCACGGTTGCGACCTGCGAGCAATCCACGCCGTCGTCCTTCATCTTGTTCAAGATGACGACGCCGAAATCATCGTCGCCGATCGTGCCGATGAAGCCCGTCGTGAGGCCGCGGACGCCGGCCATACGGGCCGCGGAATCGATGAAGATGCAGGGCGCGCCGCTTGGGTAGGGCCCCTTGTAGACCCCGCCGACTTGGAGATGGGGCACGCCGACCTCGGCGCGCATGATCTCCACGAGCATCTCACCTGCACAGATGATATCTGGACACATAATGGTTGCCTCTGAAAATCAAAAGAGAAAGAATGGAAAATTGGTTTACTCCGCGCCCGAGACCTTGACGAGGACCTTGATGTTGTTCTTGGCATCCTTATCAAGCATCTCGAAGCCGCTGGGGCCATCGTCGAGATCGACCACGTTCGTTATCAAGGGGTCGACTTGGACCTTCCCGGTGTAGATGGCGTTGACCACGTCCTTCACATCACGGAGCGTGTACATGAGCGATCCTTGGATGTTGAATTCGCGATCTTGAACCCACGCGGCGTTGAAGCCGTCGACGAGGTCGCCGAACACGCCCAGCACCATGATCACGCCGCCCTTGCGGGCAATCCTGATCGCCTCGTTCATGCTCGGGGGAAGGCCGACGCACTCGAACACGATGTCGACGCCCTCGAACCCCATGATGTCCCTGTTCTCGGCGAGGTAATCGGCCAAGTTGCCCACCTCGGCGAGGTTGACCGTGTGGGTCGCGCCGAGCTGGCGGGCGACCTCGAGCCGGTTCTCCAAGAAATCAGCGACCATTAAGATGTTCGCACCGGACAGCTTTGCAAACTGGAGCACGGAAAGGCCGATCGTGCCCGCCCCAAGGATCACGACGTGGTCCCCGACCTTCATCTTGGACATGCGCACCGCGTGCATGCCGACGCTCAGGGGTTCCGTGAGGGCGGCCTTTTTCAGGCTCATGTCATCGGGGATCTTGACGACCTTGTTGGCGGGGGACACGAACTTGTCGCAGATCATGCCCTTGGTCCGCTCTGTCATCTGGCATCCCATGACCTTCAGGTTCTCGCAGATGTTGTACCTTCCGATCTGGCAGTTGTAGCAGTGCCCGCAATTCAAGTTGGGCTCGAAAGTGACCTTGTCACCGACAGCCAATCCGAACTTCTCGGCACCGGGGCCGAGTTTCGAGATGATTCCCGATCCCTCGTGGCCGGGGAATGCGGGCGTTGGCACGAACGGGTGCTTGCCCTTGTAAGCGTGAACGTCAGAACCACAGATGCCGCAGTAGGCGATATCCACGAGGACTTCGTTTTCTTCAGGTTCGATCGCGTCGATCATCCCGATTTGAGCAACGTACGGCTCTGGAATTTGAAGCTGTCTCCATTGTTCGGACATGGATTTCACTCTTTGGTTCATAGCTTTGAAGCTTGGAAAAATGGTGCCTCTACCCCGCTGCAACGCGGATATTCCCTTAAGGCTTACTTTGAAACCGGGACTATGAAAGGGAAAAAAATAGGGCATTCAATTTCATTCAAAAGTTAACCTCCATTCTTCCATAACGCGGAACGGGGGTCGGCCAAGGCGCGAGAAGAGGGAACGGGCTGCCTCGTTTCGCGCACCCGTGCATCATGGTAGATAACCCCACCCATCGCCTTCAAGCAGTAAAGTGCGCGAAGCATGGCCTCGGTGCCGAACCCGAGCCTGCGGAAGGCGGGGACAACGCCAAGGTAATAGATTGACGACCATCCATCTTTGGGATACACTTTCAGTGCGATGACGGCGGCAGGCACGCCCGCGCAGGTCCCGATCTGGATACGTTCAGCGTAGTCCACTGTTTTCCCGTCTTGGATGAGTTGCTTAAGAAAGCCAATAATATCGTCGTCTGGGTGAGAGTTTGGATCCCCCTCGGTAGCCTTGCGAAACAACGCGGCCGCACGGGCAAGCTCCATCTCGGAGCTCGTATCAACGCAGCTCCAATCGAGGTTGGTGGTGGACCCCTTGGCCTGGAGCGTCTCGAGTGCCTCATCGAGGGCGATTCGATACTCCACCCGGCCCTCGCCTTGCGTGAAGCCGCGAGCGACGAGGGAATCACGGTGCATCAAGGCGCGGGATGCAACCAATGTTTCGTCCACCCCCTCGGTCGACGTTTACACGCGGCTATCGATGATGGTCGCACCCTTCTCCTTGCATTGCGCAAGGTTACGCCCGATCGCGTCGTCCCAGACTTGTGCATCTGGAAGGCCGTCTACAGCTTCTTTCCAAGACACGACAATGGCCCAAGCTTTGCTGTCCTCCGGAACGATCTTGATGCAGGCACAGACAATACCATTTGCATTAACGAGTTCTTCCGTGCATATCTCCTCGTACCAGATAGAACCGTTCTAGGCATTTGAGGCAATAGAATGAACGGGGCGTTTCCTAATAACTCACAGGCCAAGTTCATGACGCCTCGGGCCTTCGTCTCGTCTTGGTTGACCAGTCAGGCAGGTCGTGACGCCCTGTGACGTGAAATTCGGCGTCCTTGTGTTGCCGGCAGATTGACCGGCAGCATCGGAAAGGCGACGGCGATCCGGTTTGTAAGCCTCGGCGCGACCATCGTGTTCACCACGAGGGACGACGCGAAGGGGGCGGCGAAGCGGGACGAAATCGTGAGCAATCATTGCTTTTATCTCGATCCGCGCACCTATTCTTCCGGGACCACGATCCACGTTTCTCGGGCTTTTTTTCTCCCCTTCAAACCACCAAGATTCGATCTCGGGATGGTTTCCAAGAATTTACTCGAGCTTACACGATCCGGAGGAACTTCTACCTTCTGTTGGATGGTAAATCCGCATTCCGAAAAGAAGGTTTCCGCCTCTTCAAAGTTGTTAAATTTGTTGTCCTCCACGTGGTGTTCGGCAAGGAACTCCTTTCCCACATCCTCGAACAGGTCACCTGCTGGATCGGCATCCTGATCCTTCTTCAGGTAAATATCAGCGGTTATCCAGCACCCTCCGCGCTCGCCCAGCAGGTCATGGATGATCATGCAAAGCGCCCGCTTTTGCGCCTCGTCCAGATACATGAGCAGCCCTTCGTTCACGATGGCAACCGGCCCCGGCGGGAGTAAGCGAAGGGCATCAGCAAACGAGGTTTCGTCCAAGACGTTCAATTCTTGCATGATCAGGTTATCGACGGGATATGAGCAATATCGCTTTGTCAGCCCCTCCACGAGGATTCGCTTCGTCGCCATGAGCTGGGGCAGGTCGGTGTCGACGTAATGGACGTCCGGGTTCTCGCACAGGCTCAGCCCGCGGAAAGAGTAGCCCGAGGAAAACTCGAGAATGTTGGTGATGCCAGCCGCGGACAGGCCCTCGTTGATGGACCAGTACCTGATTTCGAAATGGATGAGTCGCAGGATGAACTTGGTCGATGCCAGCCGTTCCCGCGCGATGTGCGGGCCCTGCTCGCCCGAGATCAATTCGGCCGCTTCCTTCATAAAGGGAATGGCCGTGAGCGCCTTCGTGAACAGCAAGGACCTGGCGGATGGGCTGATTGAATCGAATTCCGAGGCTTCTGGTGGGTCCATGTGCGGATAAATGAAGGTCGACACAAAAAACGTGTGCGAGCTCCAACCGGGCACAGAGCGGGAATACGACATGATCGCAGTATTTAAGAACGGCCTTGCGGTTCGTGGACGTGATGATTGTTCTCGACCCAATAGAACGATGAAAAACAATGCAAGATATCATGAAAGACAAAACCGTCCTGATCACCGGGGCGACATCCGGCATCGGGAAGGCAACGGCGATCGGGCTGGCAAATCTCGGCGCGACCATCGTGTTCACGACGAGGGACGACGCGAAAGGTGCAGCAACGCGCGAAGATATCGCGAGACTGACGGGCAACAACAACATGGAGATGCTCCATTGCGATCTCGCCTCGTTCGAGTCCATCCGGGCTTGTTGCGCCGAGTTCAAGGAAAAGTACCAGCAACTTCACGTTTTGATCAACAACGCGGGCACGTGGGATTTCAAGCGGCGGGAATCCAAGGATGGCATCGAAAACATCTTCGCGACCAACTTTCTGGCACCGTTTCTCATGACCACGCTGTTGCTGGACGTGTTGAAGGAAAGCGTCCCCTCCAGGATTATCAGCCTGTCATCGGGATTGCATTCGGGGACCATCAATTTCGATGACATCGAGGCCAAGCGCAAGTTCTCCGGCTTCAAGGCATATGCTCAATCTAAGCTCGCCATTATCCTGTTTACGAGGTTCTTGGCCAAGAACTTGGAAGGAACGGGGGTCACCGTCAACTGTGTCCATCCGGGTATGGTCAAGACCGACCTCGGGCGTGATGCGGGTGCCATTGCACGCGGGATGTTCAAGATAATGGGGAGCGACCCGGCGAAGGGAGCAGAGACCTCGATCTACCTCGCCTCGGCACCCGAGGTGGAAACCCGCACGGGCGAGTACTGGTTCAAGAAAGAAGTGAAAAAATCGTCGAAGACCTCGTACGACATGGATGTCGCCCAGAAGCTCTGGGATGTAGCCGTTAAATACACGACGACTTGAACGGGTTTATTTTTTTTTTGCTTGTAAAAAGAAAGAACGCATTTTTTACGAGAAGTGGGCTTTTGCGAAGGCCACGTATTGCTTGGTGTTGCGGTGGGAGCTGGGAGGGATTGAATTCTATCTCTTTGCGGATTGCCTTTCCGCCCAAAGCATTTTCGTCCGTTGACGTGATATCGGCCTTGGTTAACCACGATCGGATTGGAGTGATACCGTATACGTGCTCTTGGAAGAGGCCAAGGAGCTCGGGACGACGCTTGGTCTCCCATGTCTCGACGTCCTCAACGGGCGGGCCATCGGCCGTGCGCAGGGGATCGGGAAGCTCGACCCCAATGCTTATGTCCGGGATACCTAGATGTTTGTATAGGGAGCGAGGCACGATCTAATTAATCGATTACAAGCGATACGACATGCTCGATATCAAGGACTTAACCGTGAGTGTTAGCCAAGGCGCCGAGAAAAAGACCATCCTGCAGGAATTCTCGCTCCACGTCGATACGGGCGAGGTCCACGTGCTCTTCGGGCCCAACGGGTCGGGAAAGACCACGCTGGCCCAGACCATTCTCGGCTACCCCGGCTACACCATCGACGCGGGCTCGATCGAGTTCGACGGCGTCGATATCACCAACATGCCCATCAACGAGCGGATCAACCTCGGGCTGGGCGCGGTGTTCCAGTACCCCCCATCCATACGGGGCGTGCGGCTGAACGACATGGCAAATCTGGCGCTCAAGTTCAAGGAAAGCGACGAAGTCCGGCCAGAAACCGCGGAACTTGCCCGGCGACTGAACGTGGAAAGCTTCCTCCAGCGCGACGTCAACTACGGCTTCTCTGGAGGCGAGAAGAAACGTGCCGAGGTGCTCCAGGTCATGCTCCAAGACCCGAAGTTCCTGCTTCTAGACGAGGCCGATTCCGGGGTAGATGTGGAAAACGTGGAGATCATCGGTCGGCTCCTCAACAAATTCCTGCAGCGTGACGAGCGGCCGGCCAAGCGGAAAAAATCGGCCCTGATCATCACGCACATCGGGTACCTGCTCAACTTCATCAAGACCGACAGGGCACACGTGCTCTGCGCCGGCCAGTTGCTGTGCAGCGGCCACGCCAAGGAGATTTACGAAACGATTCTAAAGAACGGATTCGAACAATGCCAAAACGCGTGCCTCATCGAGGCGAGGCAGCTCGACTCGACGCCGGCCTCCAATGATTTTTCCTGCGCGGCCAACGAGGAAGAGGGATAGACCATGGGCTTCAATCCACAGGACTTGGACCCCGCCGAGTTCGAATCGCAGGACCCGGATGCTCATCCGGCGATCGACTCGCTGGGAGACCTATCGGACGAGGTGAAGGCTAAACTCGAACGGATAGGGCTCATGCTTGCCGAGGAGCAAGGCGCGGGCACTTACCTGCAGCAAGACCAGAGCCCCAGCTTTTGCAACCAGCGGGCCAAGAACGTCGAGGTCATGCCCATCAGCAAGGCATTCGAGAAGTACGACTGGCTGGAAGAGTACAGCTGGAAGGCGGTGAAGGCGGAGACCGACCGGTTCACGCAGGACGCGGCAACCTCGCCGGTCGTGCAAGGGTACTTCATCCATGCTCTCCCCGGGGCGATCGAGAAAGCCGCGGTCCAAACGTGCCTGTACGTGATGGGCGGCAAGCAAGTCGTCCACAACATCATCATCGCCGAGGAAGGGTCGGAGATGAACATTATAACCGGCTGCGTCGCGCACGGCGGCATCGGCCGGGCTATGCACGAGGGCATCAGCGAGTTCTACGTCAAGAAAGACGCCCGTATCACGTTCACCATGATCCACGAGTGGCAGGAAGAGATGGAGGTGCGGCCGCGCACCGCGATCGTCGTGGAAGAAGGCGGCGCGTTCATCAACAACTACATCGCCATGAAGCCGGTCTCCACGATCCAATCCAACCCCATCGCGTACCTCAACGGGGATAACAGCCGCGTCCTGTTCCAGACGATCCTGTATGGCAGGAAGGATGCCAAGATGGATCTCGGGTCGAGGGCCATTCTCAAGGGCAGGAACACGAGCGCCGAAATAATTTCGAGAATCATTACCGAGGACAATTCCCAAGTCATCGCCCGGGGGCTCATCACCGGCGAGGGAAAGGGCTGCAAGGGCCATTTAGAATGCAGGGGCTTGATTCTCTCCGATAACTCCCGCATCGACTCGATTCCAGAGCTCGACGCGAAGAATCCCGACCTCTCCATCACGCACGAGGCTGCCGTGGGCAAGATCTCGCAGGACGAGATCAACTACCTGATGGCCCGCGGGGCAACCGAGGAAGAAGCGACATCCATGATCATCAACGGCTTCCTGTCATTCGACGTGAGCGAACTGCCCGAGGCCATTGCCAAGGATGTCAAGTCGATGATCGAGAAGACTCGTGGCTTGTCCTGATTTTTTAACTTCTTTTTTGTTTCTTGGAATTGCTATTAAAACCATTATTTTTTTTAGATAACTCCACCGAGCTTTATGGCATTTCGAGAACTCTTTAACGATTTCAGCTAGGGAACGCTTTAATTTATTGCTTTTGTAAACTTATCACGATAATTAGCGATATTTATTGTTGATAGTTTCTTTCAATGGACCCCGATGGACCTGAATGCAAAGGTTTTTATGGGAGAAGTTGAAGGATCAGATAGTAAATTCAGGCCAATTCACATCCATTGAGTAGAAGCAGGTGGTTTACCGTCATCACATGGAAATCCAACCTCAACAGGCTTGCCGGATATGCATCCGGTATCTGCCTGAGTCTCTTCATGGTTATAGGAATCGAACTGGCCCTCGAAGTATATGCCAAAGTTCAATTCGACGAGGGGCAGGTGATCTTGCTGTACTCGATCATCTCGTTCTTCGCGCTGGTGAGGGCCATACTCTCCTTGAACCTGGACCTGACCCTCGGCGGTCGGGCCAAGTGGAAGCTGCTCTTCACCTTCACCGCGTGGTCGATCGTGGCGTTCGTGACAGGGGCATACGCATCCGTTTCGGCCGCCCAACTCATCAACAACCAGGTCTTCCCCATCATCAGCATGCTTGCCTATGTTTGGAAGTCATACTTGATGGTCTTTATCACCTGCATCAACTTCGTCACGGCGATCATCCTGTTCCACAAGCTGGCCAGCGCCATCCAAGTCGACACGGTAGAGTGGTTCAAGCGTGGCTTCGGCAACGAGGGTGATCCGCCAAAAGTCAGCCTGACGCCTATCGCGCGCAACATCCTCATCGGCCTGATCGCGCAGTTCGCTTTAAACTTGGCCATGTTCGCCTACGGGTCCCCCGATGCATTTTTCACCGCGATGGGCACGTACGCCCACCAGATCGTCGCGGTGTTCGGCATCTCTTTAAATCTTTGATTGAATCTCACACCCACAAAAATAAGACCTTTATGGAGCATGATCATTATGACCAATCCCAAACAACAAAAAATCAACATCTTTGTCGCAAACAAGGGCGGTTGCGGGAAGACCCTATTCTCGCTGGTCTCGATCCTGCAAGGCCATCTTACTGGCCAGCGTGTCGCCGCCATCGACTTGAACTTCGAGAATCCCGACATGGCCACGATCCTTCACGGCCTTATCCCGGACACCCACCCAGCGGAAGCAACCATCATCAACGAGGGCACCCCGCTGGCCTATCGGGAGGAAAATATCACGGACCGGCTCGTTTCGATCCGGCCGGACCCCTTATACCATGTTAATTACCATGTCCTGACCTTCTTGGACCAGTTCCTCTACACGAACCAGGACCGGTTCGACCTGATCGTCGTGGACACGGGGTTGAACCTGCCAAACTTGATGCCTTCGGACTTGCAGGGCGAAAAGTGGCCGAAGTCTCGCCCGATCCCCACTATTTGGCAGTTTTACACGTATAGCAGCGGGCTGCGCCCGTGGGAAATGACCGCGTTCGACGAGACTATCGAGGCATTCCGGCATTTCTTCTCGCCATCGTTTGACACGGAAAACCTCGTGCACGTCTTCAACCCGCAGGCATTCATCCCGAATGCCATCAACGACAACATCAAGTTTGCCATGTTCGCCAAGTACAAGTTCGAGGGGGCGGACCAGATGGTCAAGAAAATGCAGAAACTCGGCAGGAAAGATCTTTACACCACGGTCGAGTGGGAAACGTTCAAGAAGGACATCCTGCTGGAGGTGCGGAAGGAATTCTGGCGGCAACCGTTAGGTGAATTCTGGAAAGACGAGATCCCCGCGATCTTCCTCATCGTCATAAACAACTTCCTCAAGGCGCGGAATTCCGTGCCAACGAACATTTTCTTCCATCCTTACGTATACCACCGCGTCCAGATGATCGTCGACGATCTTATCGTCCGCCGCGGCAAGAGCCTCGAGAGCATCAAGGACCTGATCGAGCCCGTTTACGACAATTTCGTGGATTATCTCGCGATACGGGACCACGCGCCCGCGCGGGGCGAGGTTGCCCAAGTCCAAGAAATAATCGCCGAGGCATCCGTGTAGTGATCCTTATTTTGGATCCAAGGTGGCGATTTTGTGTCCTTCCCCCGAGACCAAATTTAAATTAAGGGGAAGGCTTTCTACGGTATCGCTAAGGCCAAGGTAGCTTAGCCCGGGTCGGAAGACCGCCTCGTAACCGTGGATTCCGCGGGAAAGAGCGCTGGACTGAAGATCCAGTTGTCGGGAGTTCAAATTTTAAAGGGTTAACCTTTTAAAGAACAAGTCTCCCCCTTGGCACCATTTTTTCCTTCCTCCTTGAGCCGCGCATTAATAACGCCAGAACCAAGGTCGATTTCACCTGCACCATGTCAGGCACTAGACCATTCCATCGAACATCCCACTTCGTTCCCTCCGCAGGGCTAATGTGAGTAAATATTTAAACCCGAGTGGCGGTGTCTTGTGCGTCAGCAAAGCATCGTGTCGAGGCGCGGCGTCTTGCAAGAAGAACCGTTGGAATCCGAAATCGATCAAGAGAAACACCCAGATCATTCCGAGAACAAAGAATCGGAAACAAAGGGACCGTCATTCTTGATTTTCAAGCATATCGTGCCCGGGCCCAGCCCGCCCGAAAGATTATACGCGATTATTGAGGTGCCAAAAGGTACTCAGACGAAATATGAATTGAGCAAAACGACCAATCTCATGGTCCTCAACCGGGTCCTGCACAGTTCTGTCATCTACCCGCAGGATTACGGCTTCGTGCCCGGCACGCTCGCGGAGGATGGCGACCCCCTCGACGTTCTCGTGCTCATCTCGCACGCAACCTTTCCGGGAGTACTCATCGAGGTCAAGCCAATCGGCGTGCTCATCATGGAGGACGAGGAGGGCATTGACAACAAGATCCTGTCAGTCTCGGTCAACGACCCGTTTTACAAGGACTATGATTACATCAAGGAGATACCCGCCCACATCTTGGCCGAGATAGCCGAGTTTTTCAAGACGTACAAGAACTTGGAGAACCCGAAATACGCCCGAGTGAAGGAATGGAAGGGTCCCGAGCATGCCTTCAAGATCATCGAAAAAAACATCCAAGACTTCAAGGACCGGTACGGTGACATCGCGAAAGTCGATCCAAAGGCTGAAATCGATTGATGGCAGCGTTTCGTTCCTTTTTCCCGTTCTCCGAGCCAGTTCGGGAAATGAGTTGTAGATGGCTAGAAAAATCTTCCTTTTTCAACCCGGTGCAGGCTCCCGCGCCTCGCCACGCCTCCAGTTGCCCGAGACTCGCTTCCGCAAGTTATGCGGGATAATCATGATAAACTTGTTGACGAGGCCAGGAATGACGATGATCTTCCCCTTCGCCAGCCCCGACAGGGACGCCTTGACCACGTGTCCAGCGGAGCCCCACGCGACCTTTGGTACGTTTTCTTTGAACTTTCCGAGCTCCGGACTCGTGTCGTGAAACCCGGTATGCGTGAAGCCTGGGCATAGCGCCTGCACGAGGATGTGGTTTGCATGCAGTTCCATGGCCAAGCCCTCGGACAGGCTCACCAGAAACGCCTTGGTCGGGGAATACATGCCTCCAGACGGGTTAAACGCCGCCAAGGAAGCCGTGTTCACGATCGCCCCGCGGTCCCGGGCGGCCATAACGGGAATTGCCGCCCGCGTCAGGTAGACCGGCGCGATCATGTGCACCGTCATCATCTCGATCATACGGTCGAAATCGCAGTCTGCAAACCCGCCGGGTATGCCGAACCCGGCGTTGTTGACGAGGACATCGAGGTTCTTGGTGGATCGAATCCGTTCGACGACGCGATCCACGCCCGCCTGCTGGCCGAGGTCCGCGGCAAGCACGTCCACGGCGAAGTGGGTTCTTTCGCGCAATTCTTGTGCAAGTTGCTCCAGCAGGTCTTCCCGCCTGGCGACGAGCACCAAACCGAATCCCCGGGCTGACAATTGCCTCGCGAACTCTGCACCCAGCCCGCTCGAGGCGCCGGTGATGAGCGCCGTGCCGGGATCGGTCCAGTGCCCGAACTTCTTGGCTGCCATGGCCGTTTTCTCGGCGTGCCCTTTAATAAGGGTATTCAAGGCGTGCTATGGCGAAGTAGCACCGGGTCACGGCGCGCAAACCAAGCTCATGCCAAGGAATGGCCTCGAAATCATCCAAGTAGCCTGCAGGAAATTAGAAATTCAGAACGACCACATTATCGATCAGGTAAATACATCAATGGATGAAATTGAACTTCGTTGTCCGGCGTGCAAGGCAGTGATGTCTGCCGAGCTGACGACCGCCCTAGAGTCGGGCAAGACCGTGGTGTGCGAGACGTGCGGGATCACGTTGATCCCAAAGTTCGCAGCCGAAGCCAAGCTTCCGGCAAAGGGCCCGAGCAGCCCGGGCGAAACGACCATTCCCGTGGCGCCAGCCAAGGCACGACCGAGGCATCGCCAACGGGATCGTATGGCGATCAAGCCCGTGCCGCCAATCCCCCCCATCCCGCCTCGCAAGGGCACGCGTGCCACGCGCGAGCGGCGCAATCGCAAGTTGGTGGATCGCGCGGCGAAGGAACTCCCGCGGGCACGAGCTTCCCTCCACAGGTACAACGAGGTCTCGGGAATCTTGCTCCGCGTGTTTATAGGGTTGTTCGTCGCCCTGTCAGTCCTCTATCTCGTCTTAGGGTTCTTGATCGGGCCGGACAAATTCGACATGATTGCCCTACTCAAGTCATTACTGCAGTTCTTCCCCTATTACCTAATGGCTGGTTATATGTACTGGTATGATTCGAGGCGGCTGCAGCCGTGGCTCAAGCGGGACCAGTACGAGTTCTTCGGCATCGACATCCTCGTCGTTGGTCTAGCTGGGCTCTTCGTGTACGGTATCGGTATCCTGCTAGTCTTCAAAGGATTGGCAGTGATGAGGTGCATGATCCTCCAGGACCGCATCTCGCCTCGGTCAAGGCGATCTGTCCTTGTTGACTGGATCAACGGCCTCGACGAGGTCTCGTGGCAGATGGTGGCGATCGCTGCAACCAACTCGTTTGCGGTGGTCATATCGATACTCATCCTGGCACCAACGCCGGTCGAGCCCTCCTTGCTCGCAGGGTGGATCTTCGTGGTCCTGTGCGGGATGATTTCTGCCAACGGCGACCTGCGCAGGGTTTCTCCCCACATTCGCGATTACCAGTTTGAGAGGCTTGGAGGTAAATCGTTGTTCCGCGCCGTGCTAGGCACCATCTGTCTCGCCTCCGGCATTCCGATGTTGGTCAAGGCAATCCTTATCTACAACATCGAGAACGAGCCCGCCGACGAGGAGAAGCTTCCCGACCATGCCCTCGTCATTAAGGCCCCTGACCAGGAGGAACCCGTGAACCCTCCCCCGGCCATAGAACCGATCACGCCGCAAGTGCCCCCCGCGCGTGCGATTGAGGACCGCCACGACTTCCACGGTCCGAATGGGCCGGCACCACCCAGCGGGCGACTTCCTGCGAGGGAACCGGATCAACCCCAAGCGGGCTCGGTGGAGGCATACCTGAAGCGCCAGTTCTCGGTGCTCACGCCGAAGGTGCGGCGATCCGTGAAAAAACTCGAACGACTCGGCCTGACGAGGCAGGAAATGAACGAGATATCGGCCGAGCTGACCCACCACCCGGAGTTCGAGCAGCTCGAAATCATCGACGAGTACATCCGCATGAACAAGGACGACATCGACCCTGTTCATGTCCTTGCGGTTCGTGAAATGCAAGTCCCGGAGGAATTAAAGAACCAGATCTTAGAACAATTGCGGTATATCCCACCAAAAGATATCCCGGCATTTCTCGAAGATATCCGGCAATCCCAAGCCTGATCGACGTGTAAAAGTGGCAACGCAATGGCCATGATGGAACGAAAGCGCCCCCCGAAGCGGAAGGCGGCTCCTAAGAAAGGTAAGAGCATGGTCGAGCCAGCGGAGCAGACACCCGGGGTGCCAGGAGAAGCCATCATAGATGCTGGTTTGGAGAATGGTGAAGGACCCGAGGTGGGCGCCGATCAGGTAGGGATTGCACCTACCGAAACGGAACCCGAAGCCGAGGCCTTGGTGAATGAAGATGCTGACCAAGTTCAACAGGCCCTCGATCACTCGGCCGACCACGTTGCTTTTGGCGAATCCAACAGGAGTGACACCGCACTCCTGAGCCACCAGGAGAATATAACCCCGGATATTGCCACGATCGAACCGCCGAAAGGCGCGATCCTAGAGGGAGAAGAACCCGGCGGAGAACAAGTAGTGGATGCAGGGATCGATATTGCCGATAAGGAGAGCACGGGAACCCTGCCGGCGAGAGTCGCACGACCCAGGTCGCTGCTCGAGCTCGCCGCCGCCGTGGAATCAAAGCCGCAGTCCGAAGCGACCGATACAAGCAGGATCGCTCGTTCCACGGCCACCAAGGCCCAATCAGTCGCTACGCAGTCCAAACCCCTTCCGGCAGGGCTCGTGGAAGGGAACAAGCAAGGTGCCATCGACGATCTTGCAGGAGCCGATTACGCAGATCTCACCGAGGTCGAGCGGGATATCCTGCGCGTGGCACGCGACAGCCTGAAAAAGAAACGGTTCGAAACGACCCTGAGCTTCGAGCCCTTCTCGCCCATCGTGGAAAAGCTGGTGAATGATTGCATCGCAAAGTTTCGGGCCCAGAAGGGATACGAGAAGGAGCAGATCGTCGATGCGTTGAAGTCGCTCGAGGAAATGCATTGGATCGTGTCTGATGAGAGGCGCACCAAAGAGGAAATTCTCGAGTCGGAGCTCTACAAAGCCATACTCGATCTCATCAAGGAATTTCCCGGCATCCACGCGCGGGATGAAAAGGTCCAAGAACGACTGGGCATCACGCGAAACCCTTTCTTGAAGCACTTACTCGTCCTGGAGCGGTTCCAACTCGTGCAGAAGAAACAATATGGCAAGTTATGGAACTATTTCCTCGCCACGTTTGAGGAGGACGAGACGGTAGCAGAGCTCATCGTCATCCTATACAACGACATCGTGCGGCAGCTCGTCACGCTCCTGATCCAGAACCCTGGCTCGTCGATCATGGACCTCGCGCGGAACACGATCCCGCCGGTCTTCCATGGTGCCATCCAATATCACCTCAAGAAGCTGGAGGAACTTGGTCTCATTTCGAGCGAAGGGGAGACGAGGAACATCAATATTTCGCTGTTACATCGGTACAACGCGGCCGTCTCCCCCGCCTTGCAATTTGCCATCGCGCCGTGAACCACGCGTGAGGAATGCTCGATTATCTGCGTGACTTTATCAAGTCCGGTAAATGGTGGCGGGGAAACAACCGGCACGGTAATTATTAAATCCCGGACAGTTCTTCCTCTTTGCATGGATGCCGAACGAATCATCGAAATCGAGGACGCACACGACTCGCATCAATTTAACAAGAAAATTCCCCTTCTGCACGGCGAAGGCGCCATCCTTTACGGCCAAGATGGAACGCCCTTCATCGATTGCGCCGGAGCGCACGGGGTCGCGACGATCGGCTACGCGCATCCGAGATTCGTCGAGGAAATGTGTGCCTACCTCCAAGACAAGCGACCCATCACCTGCGGCCATTATTACGACGAGAACCGGGCCGAATTCATCGAAAAACTCCTCGCCGTCGTCCCGAAAAACCTGAACCGCGTTTTTTTCGGCAATTCCGGAACTGAAGCAGTCGAGGCCGCGTTCAAGTTCGCCATGAAATACAAGAAGGACATCAAAGACAAGGAAATCGTCGCCTTCAAGCGGGCCTTCCACGGCCGGACGCTCGGGGCACTCGCGGCCACGTTCGAGCCGAGGTATCGCGATGATTACGTCTTCATCCCCGGCGTCAAGCACGCGTCCTACAACGACGCCGAATCGGCGCGATCCCTCGTGAACGAGAACACGATCGCCATCATCCTCGAGCTGGTCCAAGGCGAGGGAGGCGTGTATCCCGCGAACGACGATTTCCCGGCCGCGTTGCGGGAACTGTGCGATGAGAAGGGCATCCCCCTGATCTTCGACGAGGTGCAGACGGGCTTCGGCCGCACGGGAAAGCTTTTCTGCCTTGAGCATTATGGCGTGCAACCCGACATCCTTTGCCTGGCCAAGGGCATCGCCGGCGGTATCCCCATGGGCGCCACGATCACGACCGACGCGATCATGGACGCGGTTACGCCGGGATCGCACGGTAACACCTTCGGGGAGAACCCGTTCGCCTGTCACGCCGGGATCGTGTCGCTCGACATAATTCAGCAGGAGCACCTCATCGAGCACGCCAACAAAATCTCGGAATACCTGTTCCCGGCCCTGCACGCCTTGGCTGAACAGCATCCCAGCACGATCAAGGAGATCCGCGGCAAGGGGCTCATGATCGGCGTGCAATTCAGGAATAAGATCAACGAGGTCATGCAGGCCTTGCAGGACGAGGGCGTACTGGTCCTAAACGCGGGCGTGACCGTCGTGCGGTTGCTCCCGCCGCTAGTGATCACGATGGACCAAGCCAAGCAGGTCATCGAGGCGTTCGAGAAGATCCTCGATCGAGAATGAGGGAAAACAAGTTAGAAAAAGAATGTTTTTCTTTTATTCTTCAGCAGGTGGCGGTGCCGCCTTTGCTTGCTCAACCAAGTCATTATATTGGCGCAGGAATTTCTCGGCATTCTTCGGAACGTGCTCGGGTTGCGTGTTGAAGATTTCGGCCGTCTTCTGGAGCGCGTCGCCCTGCTCCTCCTCGGAAGAAACCAGCGAGAGCAATTCCTCGGGGATCTCCTTCCCCGTGCCGACGAGTTTCTTCAGCCGCTTCCATTTAGCAAAGATCTCGGCAGCCCGCGCGGGGACCTGTGAAGGGTCGACTCCGAATATCGACGCGGCCTCGTTCAGCAAACTTTCCTCCTTGCCCGCTGCCTGCTCGGCCGCAGCGCCCGCGGTGAACTCGATGCGCACGATGCCGTCCTGGATCTTCGTGCTCTTGAGGATCTTGATCTTGCCGATCTCGCCCGTGGAATGGAGGTGCGTACCGCCGCAGGCCTCGACATCGATCCCATCCCCGATCTCGACGATACGGATGTTCTTGCCGGGGACGGCCCCGCCCTGGTAAATCGCCATGCCATGTTCCTGCTCGGCCCGGGTGCGTGACTTGAACTCGGTCGTGATCGGAATGTCCGCTTGGACGATGCGGTTGGCCTCGGCCTCGATCTGGTCTTCGATATCCTTGGTGAGGGAATCGTAATGCGTGATGTCGAGGTGCGCCTTCTCCAGCGATTTCTTGGCACCGGCTTGGTTCACGTGGCTACCGAGGATGGCACGTGCCGCGGCATTCACGACATGGGTTGCCGTGTGGTGCTGGCTAAGCTGTTTCCGAACATCCGGGTTCACCTTGACCGTGACCGTTTCGCCGGCAGCGAAAGACGGTTCCGCCGCCATCTGGTGGATGATAATGCTCCCGTCCTTGAATACGTCGACGAATTCCTGGTCGTTGATCGTGCCGATGTCGTGCAGCTGGCCGCCCGACGTGGGATAGGCCACGGTCCTGTCAAGAACCACGTAGACCCCTTCGACCTTCAGGACCTCGGCCTCGCACTCGAGCGTTGCGTAATCCTCGAAATAGAGGGGAATCGTGTCCGGAATGCCCGACAGGTCGATGTCAGCCTGGCGCTGGGTAGCGTAGATCTGCTCACGTTTTTCGTGCAATTCACCAACTTGCTTGTAAAAATCATCGGGAACGTCCACCTTCCGGCCGGCCAAGGATGCTTCCTTTTTCACGAGTTCCGGAGAGATCCCCTGCGAGTCGTAGAGCTCGAGCAGCCGCTCGATCGTGATGTCCTCACCCTCGGCTAGGATCTTCGCAATGATGCGTTTGACGTTCTCCTTCGTCTCCTCGAACTTGTGCTTCTCGAATGCAAGGATCTTCTTGACGTTCTCGATGCCATCCTTGAGCTCGGGGAAGAGGTTCTTGAGCTCCTCGGCGTGCCATTCGGCGATCTCGCCAAGATCGAGGTTCCAGCCATACTCGTCGATGAAGCCGAGGGCGCGGCGCAGGATGACGCGGAGATTGTAACCGCCGCCCGTGTTCGACGGTAGGCCACCGTCGTTGATCGCCACGAGCAGGGCGCGCGCGTGTTCAGCGATCGAGTAGATCGCCGCCATAGGCATGATCTTCTCGCGCAGCACGTCCAGCTCGACGTCCATCTCGGCAGCCACGCGCCCCCACGCATCGAGGATGTTGTCGACCTCGTCGACGTTGAGGTAGGCACTGTACCGCGAAAATTGCTTGTAGAGGTCGAAATCGGGTTCAACGTTGGTGATCTCGCGGATCTTGTCGAGCACGTATGGAAAGGTTGCCTCGTACAGGTTCGGCGTGGCCTGGCTGAACCACGCGATGCGTTCCATACCGAGGCCCATGTCCAGCACCTTAAGCCGCAGTTCCTTATTGCCCTCGGGGGTCTGCTCGAACATGGTGTAGACCTGGTTGAACAGCTCGACGCCCCGGGAGAAGAACTCGAGGCAGGGGCCGAACGAACCGCCACCGGCCCAAGCATCCTCGTGAATCGTGATCTCGCTCTTGTCAAGGCCCACGCCCTCGTCCGCGGTGAGAAATTCGTAGATATCGGTGAAAAACCGTTCTTGGTCCCATTCTTCCCTGGATAGGAACGCATGCTGGCCAATCATGACGAAGCCGGTGCAATGCGATCCCGTGATGCCCACGTTGTCGATGTCGCCGAACCGCAGACAGAACTGGGGAATAATCAGCATCTTTGCCGGTGGCTCGGCCTCGCCCGTGATGACGTAGGGCTGGAACGCCGCGATGGAAGCCATGGTGTAGGGCGTCGTCGGGTTCCACCGGGAGACGACGGGATACCGCTTCAAAGGCTTATAGCCGCGCGGCTCGAACATCTCCACGATCTTGTTCCAGACATCCTCGTAGGAGAGCCTGTTCTTGGCAGGATTGTTGGTCACGACATCGAATCCACCCGAGCACGCAGGATCGCCGCAGACGGTCCGATCCTCGTTCACGGTCCAGAAGAACATACCGCATATCGTGCACTGCTTCCGTATGAAGCCTTCAGATATGAGTTTCTCAACCGGATAATATTTCTCGGGCTCGGCAGATGCGGTTGCTTTGAATTCTTTTTTCTGTTGTTTATCAGTTAACATTGGGTTATTTTCCCCCTATTTCCGGGTTGACGGTACTATTATCTCAAGCACCGTTAAGTTGCCGGGGGAATAAAAGCCCCTGTACCCAGCAACGGCGCGTGTTTAGACCCGGAGCATTTTTCGACTCGCTCGTGACCATGATCGACGACGTCGACATCGTCGACATCTGCATGTCCCTGAAATATCACCTCGACAACATGCGACTGGCCGTGAAACGCGGCAAGCACGTGATCTGCGTGAGACCTCTCGGGCGGAACTGGTGGGCGGTGGAATTAAATCGAGACATCATTGATCTCGTCGAGCAAAAGAACCTGCAGTTCGTGATGCACACGCAGTCCATCTGGAACCCGCGCGTCGCGATCGAACGGGACCTGATATCGGAAGGGGCGATCGGGACCGTCGAGCGTGTGCGCTTGCTCCAGCAATGCCTCGATCCAAAGCACACGGTCGAGCTGTTGATGCTCAGGGACCCGCTTCACGCAAGCGGGGGCGCGCTCACCGACATCGGTCCACATCCGTTCGCCTCCATGTGGTACTGGCTCGGGGAGGGCTGGACGCCTGTTACCGTGGATGCGAAGCGGCTCGAGGCGACGGTCCCGGTCCGCACCATGGGGGAAAGCCCGGCACCAAGGTGCCACTTGTCACGTTTTCAATTCTTCGATTACGAGGCGCGCGAGAACGAGGGCCCCTTGACCTTTCCAAACGTGCTGTTCGCATATTGAAAACGTGACAAGTGGCCAAGTCCAAACGCCACCCGAAATGGCATACACCGCATGAGCCACCTAAGGATCAACGCGACGACGGTTGGCTTAATAATAGTCATTGGTACTCCTTGACATGTACAGATTCGATTTTGGATTCGAGAAGAGCACCATGAAACTGTTGCATCTCCAACTGCTGGCACTGTCAATGGTCACCGTGTTCCTGATGCAGGGCTGCCTCGTTGCCGGATCCGCCACCGCCACGAACGGGAACGTGACGACCTCATCGAGCTCATCCAAATTAAACATTCTGGTTCTCTCGGAAGATATATTCAAGAACGAGCCCGATGTTGGGTTCTTCCAGGTGCGAATGGGCCTGGACAAGGCCGATTTCTCGCTGACGTGGGTCGACCAGAAAAATTATTCTCTCGTCAATCCTGCGAACTATAATGATATCGTCGTGAATAGCTTCCTTCCAGATGATGCCGCGTGGCTCGATACGCTCGTCGACGCGGTGAACGTGACCGGCCGTGGATTGTTGTTCTTTGGCGGTTATTATCCGGTCTTCGCGGAGAGCAACGGCACGAGGATCAAGGCCTTGTTACCCGTGAAGTTCGAGGAACCTTTCACGGTCGAGTCGGAGACCTACATCGACCAATCGTGGGTATCCCAGATCGAGCTGGATGCGAACCCCCAGTACAACTACAACGGCGCCACGAACGCGTCGCGAAATTCGGTGGGCCTTCTAGATCGCGGCATCGTGTGGACGTCAAGCCCGCTCGTGGAGCAGCGGATTTTCGTGGCGGATGCCCAGGCGGGCGCGGATGTCCTGGTATACTCTCCCGGATCGGGCCTTCCAAAGACGAACAACTTCAAGCTCGGCGAGCCGCTAGTGGCATACTGGGGCAACATGCCATATGGCCCTTGCGTAAATGGCCGTGTGCTGTACGTTTCGATGGGGATCGGTTTCATCGAGACCAATTTCAGCCAGTACACGATAACGGGCGCGGGGCCGTTCTGGTCGAGGACGGTGATAGCCAATTCGACACAAGAGCACTGGACGACTTGGAACAAGCCTTTCGGGTTGTGGCCTTACTTCAATTTCTTCTTGTATCAATCCTTGGAGTTCTTGGCTAAGGTTCAGGACACGCAAATCGACACCTACGCCGCGTGGCCGCTTTCGCCCATCCCACACGCCGCGCAGGCAACGTGGTGGATGATTTTCGTTGCGTTCCTCTGGGTCTTCAACTTCATCCTCTTCTTCACGCTAGGCAGGCGGAAGCGGAGCGGTGCCGACCTCGAGAACTTCGAGGCCGACAAGGCCGCGGGCGAAAAGGAGCGACAGGACAAGGAGGGCGGTGGCGGTGCTGGCGAGGTCAAGGAGCCGGTGCAGGCGACATCTCCCTCGCCGGAGCCCGAAGCGCTCCTGCGGACGAATTCTGAGGACGAGGGGCTGTTCATCGACAAGGGGCCGCGTCCCGACGACCAAGCGTGAAACGATCTTCTTTTCTGTTTATTTTTAGTTAATTCTTTTTTCAATCACGCGATCGGGGGGAATATTGAAAACGCATTATACCTTCACGGCACGAAAATCGCTGGAGAATTAAAAAAAGTGCAATTTAAACGAGAACTCCTTGCATTTACTCGTCTTCTGCAGGAGCTTCTTCTTCTGCAGGAGCTTCCTCTTCTTCCATGGGAGCTTCCTCTTCAGGCTCGGGCTTCTTGGGTGCAGGCTTCGCAGCGGGCTTCTTGGGTGCAGGCTTCGCAGCGGGCTTCGCAGCGGGCTTCGCAGCGGGCTTCGCAGCGGGCTTCGCAGCGGGCTTCGCAGCGGGCTTCGCAGCGGGCTTCGCAGCGGGCTTCGCAGCGGGCTTCGCAGCGGGCTTCGCAGCGGGCGCGGGAGCGGGCGCGGGCTTCGCAGCCTTCTTATCTTCCTTCTTGTCCTTCTTTCCAAATAGTGGGCTCATAGTTTATCTCTCCTTTAGTTTATTCCTCGTCTGCTGGAGGCTCTTCTTCCTCCATTGGAGGAGCTTCTTCCTCTTCTTCCTTCATTTCTTCCTCTTCAGCAGGGGCTTCCTCTTCAGGAGCTTCTTCAACAGGTTCTTCTTCCATAGGCTGTTCTTCTTCGTCTTCGTACATCATATTGAATCTCCTTTTGTCTTGTTATTAGTAGCTTTCCTGCGAAAACCCGTAGAAGATTCGGCAAGAATGATGAGGACACTTCAAGCGGATTTTAGCGAGGATCGCTGAAACGATTAGTCTTTTCGGAGCTTAATAAGTTATCTCTTCATCGTGCTGGGTGATCATTAGTTCCTCTGACGTGTAGGGATTGTATAGAGAAGCTGGAAAGCGGACCTATGTGCCGGCAAAAGCATCAGAGCGCGATAAAATGAACGATGGTCGAACCTCGAAAAAGTCAATGATTTGAACGATTGGGAGGAGTTCCCTGCCCAAGAGGGAGATTTAATGTAAAGAACGCGTGATGGCATCTCGCGCGTGCAATTATCTGAAGGACTTGTTCCCCGTGTAGCAATTCAGCCCAGCAGCCCGATCCATCAAGGTGCCGAGTGGCGAGATTCTCAATTCCAGCGGAGAAAGGAATGCCAAGAAGCCATGAGAAATTTATATAAAAAATCACGCTTTGGAATAGAATATGTATCGCAGCACGAGGAAGGCAGTGTTCGTGCTTGGAACCATCATGGCCGTGTCGTTTCTGGCCTTGGGAATAGTGTCTGCAACCGCAATCTCGCTTTCGCAGTCGAAAGCTCAAGAGAACCTTGTCTGGGCTCAGGGTTCGTGGTTCAATTACTCGCTCACTTTCCTTAACACGATAAATCCAGGCGTTAACAACTCAAACCCAGAATATTTCCCCACGGTCAACGTCACGGCCACGGTTCTTTATAATATAACGAGCTTCATTTCCCCGAATGCGAACATCACGGAGACGATTTCGAACATCTCGATCATAGATCCTTACGCTGCAAATGCCTCGAACAAGCCATTTTTGTGCGAATACAACAATTCCGTGAGCCTAACGAATTATACAATCGATTTCTATAATGAAGTTCACGGAAACGGGACCATCGGGGTTGGCTACCCAGATCTCATCCCGCGGTATTCCACGACGAACATGACGATCACGAACGGGAGTTTCCCGGTGCCGACGATCGTCAACAATTACACGGTTAACCTGATCGACGGCAACGCTTCGGTGCAATCGGGGTCCCAAACAGTCATAAACCGGTTCTTGGTTTCATCGAACATCAGCGATAATATTTCAACGATCAACAGCACCTTGAATAAAACGACACAATACGCCCTTTTCTACACGCCCATGGCGTTTGCGATGGCAGGGCAGAATGGGTCGTTTCTTATGTTCCTACCAGAAAGCCTGAACCTGACCCTCATCGATGACTATGGCCTGTGGGCCACAACTAACCCAGCTTATAGCATGGGGGGTGGCAGTTACAACCCGTACACCGTTCCCACCCAGCTCAGCATCGGCCAGTCCCAGCCCGATTACCGGTGGGATACGGCCTTCGGCATCACGTACCCGAAGATCGGAACCTGGGAATCGGCCCAGTTCGACCAGGCAACGGGTATCATGATCTCGTACACGACTAAGCAAACCACGTGGAGTGGGAATGTCAGCCAGACGATTTACTCCGGCGTGATGCCACAGCAGCTGTCGTTCAACCTCGAGTCCTTTTACTTGCCACAGATGCCATCTGGCCAACAAACATCGTTACCAGCAAACTCTACGGCGCCTACTCCTGGATATCCTGTTCTTGTCTTGATCGCATCACTGGGCGCTGGCCTTGGGATTATTTGGATGCTCAAGCGAAAAGAGCTTCATTGAACGATGGTTCCTTCATTTCCATGATTTTTCTTCCTTCACTTACGATTGGTCGGGTAAACCGTGCTCGAGCTTGCATTAACACAGATAATTGCATCCAGATGGGATGGAACTCACCGGGGACAGGCGAGGGAATTTAAATCCCGCGACAGGCGATCTTGCGTGCGAAAGAGCATGACAAGCAATTTCATCGCGATCGACCTCGGCGCGGAATCGGGACGCTTGGTGCGCGGCACCATCGAAAACGAACATATTTCGCTCGAAGAGCTCCACAGGTTCAATACACAAGGCACGGAGGTGAGGGGACACCTGTATTGGAACGTGCTCAGGTTTTACGAGGAAATCTTGGCAGGCTTCCGCGCGGGTGCCGCGGAGATCAAGGCTGGAACGCTCAAGGGCATTGGCGTTGACACGTGGGGGGTCGATTTTGCCATCTTAGACAGGGATGGAAATCTCTCGGGATTGCCCTACCACTACCGTGACCGGGAAATGAACGAGGCATTTGCCTCCCTCTTTGATGTCTTCACCAAGGAGGAGATCTACGAGATCACCGGCATCCAGTTCCTGAGCCTCAACACGATCGTCAAGCTCCACGCGCTCGTGCGAGGGGGCCATCCCTGCATCCAGGGACCGGGGAAAACCCTGCTCATGATGCCGGATTATTTCAATTATCTCCTCACCGGGGAAATGGCTTCCGAGTACACGGAAGCATCGACATCCCAGCTCTTGAACGCACGAACCCGGTCGTGGCACGTGCCGTTCATCGAGGAACTCGGCCTCGATCCTGCTATGTTCCAACCCACGGCACAACCGTGCAATGCCTTGGGATCATTGCTCCCCAGCATCGCGGGGCCTGTCGACGCGCTGAAGGATGTGCCAGTCCACCTCATCGGTAGCCATGACACGGCCTCGGCGGTCGCTGGCACGCCGCTCGTGACCGCACGGTCCGCTTATTTGAGCTCGGGTACGTGGTCGCTCCTCGGCATGGAGCTTCCCGGGCCGGTCATCTCCAATGATGCGCTTGCAAAGAATTTCACGAACGAGGGCGGGGTCGGGGACACGATTCGTTTCCTCAAGAACATTGCCGGCTTGTGGTTGCTCCAGCAATCGAAAGCGGCTTGGGAAGAGAGAACGGGGGACGCACTCGATTACGGCACGATCGTGAATGAGGCAAGGAAGGTGGGCATCTCAGGATCGATCATAAATCCAGACGATCCTCGTTTTTTCAACCCGTCCAACATGCTTGACGAGATCAGGGATGCGTGCTTAGAAACAGCCCAAGTTCCACCGAGGACCATCGACGAATTTGCCTCGATCATCTTTACCAGCCTTGCCCTCAGGTATCGACAGGTGATCGGCGAGCTCGAGTCGCTCACGGGCACGTCCATCGACTATCTGCACGTCGTGGGTGGCGGCTCGAAGAACACGCTGCTCTGCCAGTACACTTCCAGCGCCACGAACCTTCCAGTCTGCGCGGGCCCCGACGAGGCGACCAGCCTCGGGAACATCATCGCACAAGCAATCTCCGCGGGTATGATCGACGATCTCGCGGCTGGAAGGCGTATTATTGCTAACTCTGTAATACCGGTCGAGTTCGAGCCGGTAAATCCCGAGATCTGGGATAAAATCAATACAGAAAAATACATCCCGTATTTCATTGAAAATAAAAGATAAAGTAAGCCGCATTCCGGCTTTTTTTTGTCAATCTTAATCGAATTCAATTCTTCTTTGCCCAGAACCCTTGGGCATCTGCTGGCTGTTGATCTCGTCGATGGCAGTCATTAGCTTGAACAACTTATCACTCTTCAGAGCCTCATTAAACGCAAGGAGCATGTCGGTGCTCGTGACAAACAAACCCTTCCGCTTGAGTGGCTTTCCATCTCGCTCGGGATTCACTTCGAGGGAGAGAAGCGCTGGCCTCGATTTCGTGGCAGGCATCTTCACGACAGATACGCCAAGTAACGGTGATGTCATTTTCTCCCAATCTTTTCCAGTTTGCAGGAAATCGCTTATTTGTTTTTCCATTTCGGACATGATTATAGCCTTAGTGCGTGAATGACGCGCAAGTGTTCAGTAATAATCCTTACGTATAAAGACATATACATAAGCCTAAGGTATTACGCGCTAGAGAGTAGAATATTAAAAGGAGATTTCCATCCAAAGACAAACCAAAATTTGGCCGGATCAGAGCAATATCGCGAATACCATATAAACAAGGGCAATCACGAGCACCGGCACCGCGATCGCGGTCCAGATCTTCCGCTGTACGGTTTCAGCCGTGATAGTCGTGAAGGTAATTGCTCCGCTCCTGAACCCGGAAGGCTGTTGCTCGCTTGGCTCGATCGATGCGGAGAATGCTTCCTTTGGGGCCAAGGCATCGCGTACGGCCGAAAACACTCGATCATCCCCGCCCGCACCGCTGGTGGTATGAAACGAAAGGTGGCCGCTATCAATACCCATATCATCGAATATTTTCTTGTCGTGCTCTTTGAAATTCTCAAAAATGCCGGCTGTCATTGATGCATCAACACCGATAAGATGTATTCGTTCCATGCAGGTTAAGTGAAATAACACATAAAGGGACAGGGCGGTTATTTTGTACTAGAAAACTAATTATTGGTAACAATCGTTCATCAATTGGAGTAATATAGATCACATAAACCCTTCGGAGGTCCATATCATGAAGTGCGCGTATTGCGAGAAGGACGCTTACCTTGGTTTCGTGTGCAAACGATGTGGAAATTATTACTGTTCCACGCACAGACTGCCTGAGAACCATAATTGCGCGTTCAAGGACCTGTCAAAGGAGCAGGTTGCCTTGAAGATGCAATTCGAGACGCCGCCTGCTGCTCAAGTGCGCACGCCTGCCGTTCCACGAGAGGAACGAGTTCCCCAGTCTCGGATCGACGCGAAGGAGTTTGATGACGACGACGAAATGGACCAGCGGTTTCCCCAAGGCGGCCGAGCCATGCCGGTCGGTATCGACCTTTCCATGAGCCTTCTCCTGTTTGTCATCTTCTTGATCACCGATTTGATATCCATATTATATTACCCAGATCCCATTAACCTGCTCCCGATTTTCGTGGACGCAGTGTTTTTGCCTGTGCTCCTATATATCTCAATAAAAATGAAGCGTGGGGAACTCCCGCCTGGCGGCATCTTCCTATTCATCAAGACGATTCTCACCTATCTCGTGGTGTACATCATCGTGAAAGTCATTGCTGATATCTTTACACCCGATCAGCTCCTTTCATTATTCATAACTGTCTTGGTTTGTGGCATCTTGATCTACTTCTACAACCGGATCCTGCAGCAGTTGAAAGCGTTTGCATCTATCCAATAGGAGATTTCGTTTTTTTTGAAAAAATCATTGTCATCCCTGCTTCCCTTCGAATTCTTGTTGCATTTATAGAAATTTCCAGCTTGAAACGTTTCAGCCCGGGCTTGTTGGAGGCCAAGAGACGGCCTCGAGATTGTTGAAGTCAGGTTCCTCCAAGATATTACATGAGACCAACGCAGAGGCTTGAAAACATGATTCCGATTCTTGACTCGATCAATCTGCTTCCCGGCGAAATCGGGAGGTTTTTCACCGATTTCGTGGCGTTTTTCCAAGCCCAGCCGGTGCCCATTCAGGTGCTCTTGGGTGCAATGATCGTTCTATCCTTCATATTGGCCGGGCTCATCATCTACGGCGTTTTGTGGTGCGTTTACCAGGTCATTAAGGGGGTGATTCTTGGTGCCGTCGTCGTTGCTATGCTCGTTGGATTCGGCATCGGGGCAATCTTTATGGGCATTTTCGCGCCTCGAACCGTGGCACCGGCGTGGAACTGCACGAGTTCAGCGATCCGGCACGTTACGTGGGCCTTCTATCCCTCGAAGCATGGGAAACGAGCGATACCCGCGAGTTCCTCGATGATGGCAGCATCTCAAGTGATAGTGGTACAGCAGCATCCCGCGCCGGAAATCGTGATTCAAATGAACGAACCCGCGCCGGTCGCTGCCGAAACAGGATCCACGCAAGACTATTTTTGCACGTCGTGCGGGACCAAGTTTTCGACCAAGATGAGACACATTCTTGCCGAAAGAGATGTTTGTTTCTGCGAGGCTTGTGGCCAGACCTTCACCGGCCAAGGGGGCAACCCCGTACCCGCGTGAACGACCATCCAAATTTTTCTTCAAAACTCAGCGATTCTCTTCACGAACCAGTCGACATCGAACGGCTGGAGGTCGTCGTAGCCTTGTCCCGTTCCGACGAAGATGATGGGCTTTTTGGTGAGATAGGCAACGGAAAGCGCAGCCCCGCCGCCGATGTCCGCATCGACCTTCGTTAGGATGGAACCATCTATCCGCACGAGCTCGGAAAATTTCTGGACCTGGGTCACCACGTCGTTGCCGGCCATAGCATCCCCGACATACACGACAAAGTCCGCCTCGGAAACCTTCACGATCTTCTGGAGTTCCTTCATGAGGTTCTTTTCAAGGACTTGGCGGCCGGCCGTGTCGATCAGCACGACCCGAATGTGCTTTGACTCGGCATGGGAAATGGTGTCGAACACGACGCTGCTCGGGTCGCTATTGTACTCGTGCTTGATCACGCGCACGCCGAGCTTCTGCGCGTGCTTCTCGAGCTGCTCTATGCTCCCGGCCCGGAACGTGTCGGCCGCGCCGATGACGCTGCTGATGTTCTGTTTCTTGAAGTAGTTGACAACCTTTGCGATGGTCGTGGTCTTTCCTGTCCCGTTCACCCCGAGAAACACGAACACGAACGGCTTGTCTTGGGCGATTTTATCCTTGACCATCTGCAGCAGGTCGACAGGCTCACTCGCGGACAGGATCTCGCGGATGGTCGACGTGATGGCCTCCTTGAGAAAGTCCTCGATCTTGTTACTCCGGTTCAGGCGCATGCCGAGCAATTTTTCCTTGACGAGATCTATAATTTTCTGCGCAACCGACACGGCGACGTCATTCTTGACAAGAACGAGTTTCAGCTCGTCCAAGGACTCCTTCAGGTTCTTCTCGGTGAGTTCCTTGGTTTTCACCGCGGTGACAAAGGTCTTAAACCCGTTCTTGATCTTCCCGAACATGACATTATCACGTTGCCGGTTGTGGTAAAAAATCAAATCGAAAGGTCGTTACCGCATGCTCGGAACAATGGCGGGTCATTCCTCGTCATCGGACGATGACGGCGGTATTCCAGCCCGCGAACGAGATGGTTGAGGGGTGTTCGCCGAGGAGTCGGAACCGCCTCCGTTGATCCGCTGTTCCAATGCAGGCCGGACCTTTTCTGCCTGTTCGACGAGCATCTTGATGCGTTGCTCGATCAGTTCCTTCGTCTTTGTCATTTTTTCCTGCTGGGCATCGAGCACCTGCTTGCAGGCCGCAAAATCCTGCTCCAAGTAATACCGGGCCCCGATCGACACGATGTAGCTAGCCGGTTTCTTGATATCCGTTCGGATGAAGGCGGCTGCGCCGATTGGCATGACCACTGGTATTTCGCCCGCGTCATTTGCGGGTTCGGCATCGAGTTTTTCTAGCGTCGAAATGGACGTTAGAATGTCCCGCGAGCCTTGATCCACGACCTGCCGCTGCATCTCGAGCTCTTTTAGCTGCTCGTCGACCGCTTGGAGAAACGAGGCCATTTGCTGGCTTTCCTCGTCCATTTCTTCGGTCATGGGCTCAATCACGTCGAATATTGAAAAATTTAAACCTTCAACTTTTCCGTCGCGAAGGTCTTCACGACGCGGTCCTTGATGAACTCAGGGCTGGTGATCTCAACGATCGATTCTATGTGAATACGCCTGCTGTTAACAGCACGGGAAACGATTTGTTGCTTGAGTACCTTCACCGCATCGTCCGGGCCAACGGCTCTCATCTCAGTTTCGAACAGTTGCTTGTTGTATGCCTTGTTCGAGTAATAATAGCCCTTAACACGGTAAGTTTTGACAGTAACTTCTGCCATGATGGTTCACGTGAGTCGCTTGAGTCGTTCCTTGAATTAAAATTTACTCGCAATTTTCCAATCCCGTTTCTTGGAAAAAGGATCGCTCGTGCAACGCGAGAGCAAGCCATTGACGAGATAAAAACGCGTTCACACGCCGAGAATGTCCGATATCCTCGCTAGTTCGGGGCCGGACGTCGAAGATCCGACCACGGCGCCATTCGAGTTCGCGATCATGCCAATGTGCAACGAGTCCATGCCGAGGCAGACCGTGCTGAAATCCCAGCTTTCCGTGTTGAACACGGCGCGGAACGCCTCCGCTTCGTCGTTCGTGGCAAGAGGCGTGACTAGCGTGCCCTTGCTGTTTGCCACGATCTTGGTGCCGACCAACGGTGATGTGGCTATCTTCGCGGGGATCACCTGCACGCCGAGCGTCTCTTGGATGACGGGCAAGATCTCTGGCTGGAATTTGCTGCTGGCGACGGCCCCGGAGTCGTTGGTCGCGATCAGGTTGCCGAGCGCGTTGAGCTTCGTTTCATTAAGCATATGGATCTTTACATCCGGGAACTCGGCTTCGAAGACTTTGGTTATCTCTTCCTCGTCTTTCGGGTCGACGTGGTTCGGCACGAGCACGCCCTTGGAATTGGCCACCATCATCACCCCGATGAGGCGCTTGAATGCCACTTCCAGCTTGATGCACGGCACCTGCAATGTTGCTTCCAAGTGCTCTATCGCCGCGGACCGTATGGATGCAGGCACGATGCAGAACCTATCCGTGGCACAAGCGAAGATACCGACGGCGGGCGTGCCAAAAATGTCGAATTTTTCAATGGCCATAATCATTTCCTGGAATGAATCATTCGATAAACCTGCAATGGATTTTAAAAAAGATGGGTAAAAACTCGGCGGTGGCTCACGCGAGGTAGAGCGTGACCAAGCCTTCGAGGGTTTTCGTGGCACGAATAGTAACGTGCCGAGGGGGATTCTGGATGCCCCGGGACCAGATGAACTGGTTGAGTTCCGGGTCGATGACGATCTGCGTCGGTTTCATGTGCCGGGTGAAGAAGTTTCGCACGATGTGGATCGCCCGCTTGGCCCGCCTGGTCGGATGCAACCACCGGGCGCGCACCAGGTTCACATTGTAGGTTCGTTCCTCGGTGATGTCTTCCTTGGGCTTCTCCTCGAATTGCTTCGCCGCTTGGGATCGTTCCTCGAAGATCTCTTTCGCCTCGGGGGCAACCTCCAACTCTTCCTCGTCCTCGTCGGTTTCTTCCTCCTCGTCCTTGGCCTTGCCCTTGGCGAACTTGCTCGGGGCCTTTTTCGGGGTTTCCTCTTCTTCTTCCTCTTCAACTGGCGCAGCCGCTTCCTCTTCTTCTTCCTCTTCAACTGGCGCAGCCGCTTCCTCTATATCCTCGTCTTTCTGCTTTTTGGCTGCTTTTTTAGCCATCATTCACACCTTTAAACCTTCATCTTGGTTTGGCGCCATCGTCGCTGCCTCGGGGAGGAGCGGACACGACGCTTCGTTTTTACAACGATCCACGTTGGAATGGGGCGGTTTTCCTTCAATCGTTTGGCCATTCGCATTTTTTTAGCGTGTGGTTTGACCATGTGTTATCACATGTTAGATTTTTGTTATCTTGAAATCCTGCCGTTGCTGCCGGTTTATGATTTGGGTGAGTAGGTCTTTGAATTGGGCATCGCTTAGGGGGATCTGTAGTCCAAGCCGCTTGGACTGTCCCGATTGGACTATCTTGGCGAGTTGGTTGACAATGTTGTCGGCGAGCTCGGGCTTGACCATCTTGAGGTTCGTCAGCCGTTGCCTCGCTTCCTGTGTCAGGACCGTCCTGAGAAACGCGTCCTTCTGGTCCTCATTCCGCTCTTTCGCTTCCTCTTGCTGCCGTTGCTGGGCGGCCTGCTGCTGGAGTTGTTCGAGTTTCTTGCGCCGGATTTCTTCAAGCTCGTCCTTGCTCATCGACATGCACCCGTGTATTGCCGCATTTGCATGCGGGGTTCGTTGGCCGGGCTCACGCTTGGCTGGTTTCCCTGAGGATCTCGTGAGAAATCTTGTCGACCAATGATTGGCCTGCAGGCGTGAGTTTTCGACCCTTCTTCTCTTCGACTTGGACCAAACCGGCTTTCTCCAGCTGTTGGAGGCATCGGCGGATGATACCACCAGCTGCGATCTGGCTGATTGGCGGCTTGTGGCCACGCCGTTTCAGGGAACTGTAAACCTTTCGCAACCGTTGGATGCCGATGACCTTGTGGATTGCCAGCTTCCGCATCAAAGAGGCAGATCTAGTATACCAGAAACCAACCGAATCCTCTGGAGGAAATTCCTGCGCGCAGGATGTCTTCCAGAATTGGGCCTCCTTTGGCACATTGATCTCTGGAAAGCTTTTCAGCTTTTCAGCCAGCCTCGCGATGAACACGTCGGGGGGACAGCTGAATACGTTAGATACTGGCGGTGTTGATTTTGACGACATTATTGCTTGACCTTCTGTCGTTTCCGACATCTTGATTTAAAGCAAAGCCGTGAACGCCATTCTCATGATCTCGCAATGGATGGCATTTCTTGATGCCTTGAATTAAACCTAACCTAATTACAGAGGTTATATTTTATTGAAATGCTCCCGATAAAAATAATTTGGGAGTTATGCACCCCCAACTTGTAGTAAATCCTTCCGAACACGAGTGATTGAACATGCCCTCAAAAAAAGAGCGAAAGGGCCTCATGCAGGAGAAAGTCGACGTGCAGATAGGAAAGAGGGGAGTGACGGATCAGATTATCGAGTACATCCGTGAACGCTTGAAGGCAGCGCCTTTTTTGAAGGTCAAGATCCTGCGAAGCGCCCTCGGGGAAGGCACGACAGCCAAGCAAGTTGCCACCGACGTTGCCGGGAAGGTGCACGCCAAGCTCGCCGACGTGCGTGGGAACATGTTTGTTCTATCTCATTAATTCGCAATATTGCTCCATCCTCGATCGGGGGTTTCGCGCGTGGTAAAAAAGCACGGCAATTTCAAGACCTTGGCCCAGGACATTGCACGGGAGCGCGTCGACATACTCTTCAATGAGGCACGCGAGGCAGCGCACAAGCCGGGCCAAAACGAGATATTCAGCCGCAGGTACGTGTTCATGGCGCGCCGGCTGGCGATGCGCATCAGGGAACCGCTTCCGTTGCAGTATAGGCGGGCGTGCTGCAAGAAATGCAACGAGATCCTCATCCCTGGATTGACATGCAGGGTACGGCTGCAGGGGACGGGAAAGAACGCCCATGTGGCAGTGACCTGCCTGCATTGCGGGAACATCACCCGATATCACACCAAGCGACGGAGCCAAGCCGGAGGGGCACGGGAGCCATGATCTGGATCGTCCTCGCCGAGGCCGCCCTGGAGATCGTCCCGCCGGAATTGTGGGACCATCCTGCCGTCATCGCCGACACCAAGCGACAGGGGGTGCCCGTCGATCGCCTGTTGCTCGACACGAACTACCACCACGCGGCTATGCACGGCTTCGAGGACCGGGAGAAGCGTGGGCGGCCAGACATCGTGCACTTTTGCCTGCTGAGCACGATCAACACGCCCCTCAACAAATTGTTCGACCAGCTTCGGGTTTGCATCCACGTCGTCCGACCCGCCGAGTGCTTGATCCAAGTCGACCCGTCGACACGCGTCCCGCGATCGCTGAATAGGTTCGCCGGCGTCATAGTCAAGGTGCTGGCGGGGGAGCGGGCAGCCACGGACGACGCGGACGGATCTCCCGACCTCTTCTCCAGAATGGACGTGACCTTGGCCGACTTCATAGCCCGGTTCGACTCCGCCAACGTCCACGGCTTGTCCAGACACGGCACGGCTGGTTCGTTCTACGACGCGGCCGCGCGAATTGCCAATCCCGGCACCGGCAACACCGCCGAAACCTGCTTGGTCATAGGCGGGTTCCAAGGCGGGACCTTCTCGCCGGCAACCCTCGCCGCCATCCCCGAGGGGAACCTACACTCGCTTGCGCCGGTCTCGCTCGACGCGTGGACCGCGTGCGCTCGTGCCGTGTTTATCGTGGAGCAGGCCATAGCCGGGCTCCTTCGCCTCGATCCACGCTAATAATCCTGATTCAACTCGATGCTGCTCGCGTTTCAGGTTGAATATCCGTGGAGAATTGGGAAACGGTAAGGAAAAACATTAGATGATGAACAGGTTGAGCAGCGGCTCGACTTCGGTCTTGAAGAATTTCAGGGCGCTCGTGAAGTCGATCAGGTTCTCCACGAGTAACCAGAGGAACACGTTCCGTACGGGGGAGCTACTCACGTGCTGGCCGATCAGGTAGATTTCGTTGTCCGTGAATTTGAACACGGGATTTTTCTCCAGTTTCATGCCCTTACCGACATTGTACCGGAGCATGGCGTCAACGAGCATCCCATTCTGCGTTGCGAGGTCAATGTATTCCTTGGACACGCCCGTTTGGGCGAAGACCTCGCCCTCTGAGGAAAGGAGAATCGCAGCCTTCCCGTTCGTCCTGATGCAATATTCCTCGAGCAGGGACGAGACTAGCTCGGCCGTTTGCGAGATTGACCTGATACCCAAGGAGAATGCTTGGAACACCGAATTCTTGTCGAAGATGGACGTGTTTGCAAACACGCACGAGAAATCATACGAGGTCGAGATGTTTGCGATGTCAACTTCGAGTTGTGCGATGCGCTCGAGCACCCCGTTGTAATCCTTGAGCTTGGGATCCATCTTGTTGAACAGGACGACGATGCTCGGCCTCTCGCCGAGATTGGCATAGGCCTGCAGCGTTTGTTCGTAATAATCAAGTGCCTCGGGGTATCGTTTTTCGTCCTGCACGTCGATAACGAAGAAAATCACATCGGTCTCGGAAAAGAACAGCTTGGATTTCTTCTCGTCGAGGTAATCCTTGCGATAGAGGGCCTGCCCACCGAGGTCCCATGTGATGATCGAGATGCCGAAAAACTCCACGCCGTCGCGCTGGGCACCCTTGGTGGGAAGCAGTTCCTGAAGGATGCCATAATCTTTCTTGAGTACCGATAACAGACTCGTTTTACCTGCGAAATCGAGTCCTGCGAGAAGCATCTTCTTTTTAGTGAGTGGATTTTGCACGTAATTGACGATGATCTTGGCCTTGCGAATCCATTTCTTGAGCGTCGTGATGTCTAGATCCTCGACCTTCACTTCCTCCGGGATGGTCTGACTCAGGTCATAAACGCTATAGATCTCCGCTGCATTCAGCTTCTCCTTCAAGGACTCGATGCCCAGCAATTTTTCGACCGGGAGGTCGAGTATCTTTGCAAGGTTCTTACTGTCCACCTTGGTATCTCGCTTGAAGAGGGAACGCAGATCTCTGTCATAATTCTTCTCTAAAAATTGATCCATAGGCTTCACAAGGCGATTGGTTTCGTGGATTTCCATTATATCGTCAAACACGTGCCCACTGCACGTGCTAATAACATAATATTGGTTCGAGAATAATATAGCTTATCTCATGATCCTTGGATGAAGTGCATCAAGTCATCGGCATGATACCACATGGCAGTTCTTCTGGCATTCTTTGATACTCGTATCGGACCGGTCTCGTTCATCACGCTGCCACCGTCGTTCAACGAGAACATCGTGAAACGAACGGTTAAATTGATGGATTTTATGCACGAGGCGAACGAATTCTTCTTGCAGGAATACCCGGAGGATGGCATCAAGAGCATCAACCTGTCGATCGAAATTCCCTCCAAGTGGGCGCGCGGGAAACGCGAACTCCTCCAAATCACGATTTTTTCAACCGAGGAAACCCCGCCCGTCGACCTGTTCAAGCAAACGCTCAACGGGTTCCGCCAGCGCCTGTTCCAAGATCCTGACATCTACATGGCCTTCTACAAGGGAAACCGAATGGAATACATCCACGCGGCCGAGCCATTGGATCCGGAAAAACTCGAAAAGGCCATCAATGAAAAGTACGAGATCCTCGCCAAGCACGTCGAATGGCTCAACAATCAGGCCCGCATCGACACGCCCAACACGTACGCCTACTTGACGGCGGTCGGCGACATCGCGGCGATGGAGCTCATGCGCTTCCCCAAGTCCGCCCTCAACGAGCTGAAGGAGCTTGCCCGATCGAAGAATGTTTCGTCTGTGTTCGCCGTGTTCAGGAAGATTGGGGACATGATGAAGGTGGACATCATCCCGACCGCCCGGCAGGTCATCAAGGTGCGCATCATCGTCAAGGAGCTCACCCCCGAGCTCATAATGCGAACGTCCCAGATCATCGCATTACCATTGTTATTTACATCGGGCATCTGCCAGGAAAAGGCAGGCAAGTGCTCGTACGAGGCCTATTTTGCCGTGTCCGACAATGTCGAGGAGACTGCCAAGCGGGTGAGTGATGGACTCGGAGCCTTGACATACGTGGAATCGGTCGAGATCACCACGGTGGTCCAAGTATCCCTGAAATCCGACGACGCTGCCGAGTAATTTTTGCACGATGGATATCGACGTGGCAACCTTGTGCATCGAGCCTGCGAGTTATCATGGGCATTCTTAAGGGATCAACGCTCATTGAACGCTCTGGATCTTGGAAAGGCTTTAAGCCACGAGAACCGGGAATCGGCACAAACGATCATTTTTTAATGTCTACTTGCCAATAGTCTACTACATCATTACCCCGTGGTTGCCTGTTCCACCTTCCAACAGGGTTAACGAACAGGGGACGTGCACGGGCTGTGCTCGACAAAAGACGAAGTGCGAAACCATGAGTCTAAAAGAAGTTAGCATGGAAATTTTCACTCAATATGGCCTCACCGACGACGAGGTAAAGGTTTATATCGGGTATCTGGGGATGCCACAAGCAACCGTTTCACAAATAATGAGCCTCCTCGAGATGGAATATGACGCGGTCGACACCATCACCAAGAAGCTTGTGGACGAGAAATTCCTCAAGAAGATCGAGGGAAAAATTGAACGATTTATCCCGCTCGAGCCATACTTCAGCCTGTTCACAGGACAGTCGAAGATATTCCGAGACGAGATTTCGAAGATCAAGGACAATGTCCTCGCAGATCAGAGTTCCAAATACGACGAACTGGACGGCATCGCCACGAACGAGAAGGGTTCGATCGAGACGACGGTCTCGAACCAGCAGGCCGCGTTCAACGGCGACGCGAGCGACCAAGGTACCGTCGCGACGGCGACCATCACGAAGGCGCGCGACCGCTTCGAGGAGACATCCAAAACTTTGGAGCTGGAAATCCACTCGACCCTCGATAACAACTTCGACACGTTCAAGTCCGATAGTAACGACCTGGAAAGCGAGATCTCGGCCAAGTGGACGGCCCACAGCTCCAAGTTCACCAGCGATAACGAGGCGTTAAACGAGAGCCTCACGAGCCTCCGAGACAGGCTCACGGGAGATTCCGATACGATCGAGGCGAGCCTCCATAAAACTTTTGATGATCTCAATGACCAATCAGGAGACTTCACGGCGGAGAGTAAGAACACCATCAACAAGCTCGTCGACGACCTGCTCGCCGATTTCGACGCCCGCCTCAAGGCGCTCGATCAGGAAGTGGTCAAAGAGATGGACAATCACGTCGACGCGCACAAGGAACACGCCGAGGGAATCAAGCCGCGCATGGATACCATTCTGCAGAAATACTTGGACCGCATGAACGCGGTCGTGGAGGACCTCAAGGACCGCATCTCCAAGATTCTCGCCACGCATGCCGGCCACGTGGAAGACACGTCGGGCAAGATGGGTGACCAGGTCACGTCCACGCTTTCCGACAAGCAGGCCAATTACGTGAAAAAGGTCGAGGATTTCGAGTACAAGACCAAGTTACTCATCGACAACCTAGTCGACATCGTGACCAAGCTCAGTAGCGTCTCCGAGTTCCTGTCAAAACGCGGGAGCGCCTTCAAGGCCCTGATCGGGGGCCAGCACAAGCACTGGCTGGAGATTTACACGGAGGTCAAGGAACGGGTGACGACCCTCGGCGCCGATATCAAGACCCAGTTCGATAGCGAGACCAAGGACTACATCGGCGAGACAAACTCTATGACAACTGCCCTGAACGACAACGTGAAGGACATACTCGCCAAGGAGAACGCGGGCCTGAAGACGGAGTCGGACGAGCTCGACAATTTCGCCAAGGAAACGGTGAACGCCGAGCTGGAGGACTTGGCCAAGACCCTAGCGGCCGAGTCGCTGGACACCATGCAGGCGAACATCCAGCACTGCCAGGAGACCACCGAGAAGCTCAAAGCATCGGTCGAGAACTCGTTCAACGCCCACCAAGACAACTTCAACACGGCACTCAACGGGCACCGCACCGACGTGCTATCGTTCAACGACACGTTCCGCGACAAGATCAACACTGACACGAAGGCGTCGAAGGACGCGGTCACCGAGGACCTGTCCAAGAACAAGAAGGTCATCACCGACTACCACGCCGATGCCACGAGCCAGCACACGGAGCATGCCAGCATCTTCAACAGCGACACCGAGGAAATGAAGGCAAAACAGACGGACATCTATAAGGACCGCCTAGACAAGATCCTTGGCGATAAGGACGCCGCCAAGGTGAAGACCTCCAACTTAGTCGACGAGCAGATCGGCCTGTTCAAGAGCGAGTGCAAGGAAATGAACAGTAACCTACTTGCCATGCTGGACGACCACAAAGATCGCTTCAAGGACGTGTCGGGGAAGCTGGAGACCCAGAACAAGGCTACCATCGACGACACCATCCAGAAGATCAAGGATGCCATCGCCGAGTTCACGCTGAACTTTATGAACAAGATCGACGATGCATACAGCGACGCTGAGAAGAACGAGGAGAAGCTCACGGACATCCAGAACGCTTCCGCCGCCGTCCGGCCCATCGAGCCCATCAAGACTTGGCACCTGATCGGGAAGGCAGGGCTCATCACCTACCTGAAGGACGTTATCTGGCGCACCAAGTCGTCGATCATCATCGTGACGCCGACCGTAGTGCCCGAGATCCTGGAATTGCTGGCTTCCGTGGCGTATGAGCGTAAGGCCCAAAAATTCTTCTTGACTACGCACTGGGACCTCGCAACGTATGGCGAAATTATCAAGAAGATGTCGGTCCTCGGCAACATCCAATTCCGCCAGCTGAAGACCGCGGGCGAGTACTGGGCCGTCACGCGCGATGCCGAGGAGATCATGCTCGCGCCTGAGACGACGAAGGACAACGACCTGGTCTGTATCTGCTCCGACGAGCCCGGCTACGCCAAGTTGTACAGCCAGTTCATCGGCCCGATGTTCCAAGCCAACTCGCAGCCCCTGAAGATCTAGGGGCCTTGTTGCTCCAATTTCTTTTTCCAAAAATTTTTTTCTCCGGTCTTTCACGCTGTCCCGTGATGTGCAAGGGTTGCTAAACAGTTCCTTTTAATCTGCACAATCTTGGAGATGTAATGAGTGATAGTTTCACTTTAACCTGCCTGTTGACTGATATCCGACATCATGACGACATGCGTGAGAATGGAGATTGCCGCCTCGATGTTGGGTCACATCTTTTATGGAAATGACTTGCTCGCAGGCCACGACAGGTGCTCAGGCCCCATCTTCCCACCGCAAAGTTATGAAATTAACCGGCCTTGTCGTAAGTTGCCGATAGGCTCCGATCCACTATCCGAACGAGGTTTATATCCGTGAATTGATAGATATCGCTGGAATTATACGTGCTCGGTGCGGTCAAAAATGAGTTCAGCCAGCTTCAAGCCCCGATCGTGAAATTCAGAAACTCAAGTCCGGCCAAAGGGGTGGTCACCCATCCTAGAAACCGGAACGCTTAAATTCGTCAAGATTAGGGCATTCCTCCAATTGCCGCAGTTTTTGACATTAAAGTTACAAACAGCAAAAATTGTACGGAGATAAGCGTCCCAAAATTAACCGGATAACGGTAATAACAGATTATTTTCACCGGCATGTCATTTCATGATCACGCCTTGTTTGCCACATCCGTGGCATCACGGGCGCCCCGCTTTGATTTAATCGATTTTTAGACCACAAGTCTTAAGTATTGCAAAAATGATCTTATGATCAGTACCGACCAAATGGCCGATACAAAACATGGTGCAAATCAATATGCCAGCTCCAAAAAAGCCCGCTCCGAAGCCCGCTGCAAAGCCCGCTGCGAAGCCCGCGCCTAAGCCTGCGGCCAAGCCCGCTCCCAAGCCCGCTGCGAAGCCCGCTCCCAAGCCCGCTGCGAAGCCCGCTGCGAAGCCCGCTGCGAAGCCCGCTCCCAAGCCCGCTGCGAAGCCCGCTCCCAAGCCCGCTCCCAAGCCCGCTGCGAAGCCCGCTCCCAAGCCCGCTGCGAAGCCCGCTCCCAAACCCGCTGCGAAGCCCGCTGCGAAGCCCGCTGCGAAGCCCGCTGCGAAGCCCGCTCCCAAGCCCGCTGCGAAGCCCGCTCCCAAGCCCGCTGCGAAGCCCGCTGCGAAGCCCGCTCCCAAGCCCGCTCCGAAGCCCGCTCCCGAGCCAGCAGACAAGCGAGCTGC
>Ga0326727_10003606_pt1 | contig 48993 bp, 36 predicted proteins | sample MB2enrmetagenome_FD_207643 | JGI IMG/M metagenome (GOLD analysis project Ga0326727, IMG submission 207643) | Lab enriched peat soil microbial communities from McLean, Ithaca, NY, United States - MB29MY | ecosystem: Environmental > Terrestrial > Soil > Wetlands > Peat | place: USA: New York... | reverse complement strand
CTGACAAAGTACTGGAGATTGCCCGCCGGCCCGGTAAACGCGGCATCTCCCAACCCATTGATCTCTGTCTTAACCGTGCCCTTCATGTTTTTGGTTTGTGAATAAAGCATATTGGAATAAAGGTCCCTATTGACCATCAGGATCAGCTTCCCATCCTTGTCGGCAAAATTCAGGTCGCCCCCTGCCCCTTTCGATGGGTCGGGGGGAACGAGTTTAACTCCGTGAAGTCCAGTGATCTTCTCGACGTCCTGCACCGTCAGATACTGGGCTCCCGATGCGGCCTTGGTCTGAGAAAAAGCCAGCCAAGCGCTCGAAATAAGCATGGTGAATACAAACAGAACCGTTAGCCAGCGACGCATGATGACTACCTCCTTTAATTGGAAGGGCCAATCTAATGATGGGTGAAGGATTCGAGGAAAACGGGTTACACTTTCTTGTTCTGAGTGATGGGAATCACTCCGTTTCCCTCTAACCAAGTTCCTACAGCGAGACGCTGCGCTCTTTCGCCTGGGCGTTGAGTGTGAACCGCCCAGACCTGCATAAGCATCATGGTCAGTTCGTTGATCCAATCGAAGGGCTCCCTTCGCTTGCGGAGAGTATAGACCTTTATGGCTGGCTTCGCATCACGACATACCAAATTTCAAACTGCACCTCTACCGGAAATAGGGGGAAATGGTGGGGGGGAATGGTGTCGGGGGGGGAATGATGTCAGGAACCATTTTCCGCGGCAGCGAGAGGCACGTGTCGCAGAGCTGCGCTCGCTCTTGCCCCAGCCAGCCGGTTTAGACTTCGTAGCTACCCCCTTTACTCACCCCAATGCCCAGCTGACGCTGCCAGCCGGGGTTGAGGGTAATCACATAGGCCGTCATCAAAGAGGCAATGAAGGCCTTAAAATCCGAGGTGTCCCGCACGCAGTAGGCCTCCGTCTGACCCGGGACGAACGCGACGAAGGGGTAATCAATGCTGGTAATCATCGGCCGCCCGGCCTCATCGCTGTGGTGAACCACGTCTCCCCCGTGATATCCGGTCCCGCGAACGCCTTGATTGAGCAAATTTCTGATCGTGGCGATGCGGGGCGTCAGGTTGCCTCGGTGGTGATCCTCATGCTCAACATAGCTTTTGATTCCGACGCGGAAGCGGTCGCTGCCCGGCACCATCCGTTTGTCCTGACCTTGGCGATCAAAGCTCTCACGGATGGGAAAAACCGCAAAGAGATCGTAATCTCCCGTGGTGGCGGCACGATAAGTTCCACGCACTTGCGCGCTGCAAGCGGGGTCAACCATCGCCATGACCGGCAGCAAGTTTTCCGCTGTGCCCTGGTTGCTGCTGACCAGGTCGTTGGAAAGGCGCTTTTCCTTCGCTCCGTAAAGCACGGCCCAAAGCTGCAAGCCGTTGGCTCCGGGGCCATTCATTTCGCGGCGGAGCACAAAACTCATCGGCGCCCCGTGCGGCGGTGTGGCCTCATAAATCATCTGGTTGATGTTGCCGCCCCGGCGGGTGATCCGGTGCAGAGGCCCTTCCAACGCTCTGCGCCGGTCATCCGTAATATAGAGCGGGGTCTCGCTCCCCCCCTCACGGACCGTCTTGACGAGATCGGTGCGCTGACCCGGAAGGTCAGGGTTCTTGGTGAAGCGCGGATCGGCCATAACGAAGCCGGCCATCGGACCCCACGGGCAGCTCTTGGCTTTGTTATGGAAACCCTTGGTGGCGTAGCTTTCCAAGAGGAGTCCGGTGGCCCATTTTCCCACGGCCCGCGAAGAGATGACGCACCTCGTTTGGTTTGCCACCCTTTGAAAAACCTCGCCATGGGATAGGGGCATTCCTGTTTCCTCGACGGCCAACCTTCCTCGAAGCATATTTCCCCTCCCTGTGGATTTTCCTTTCCGATCCTGAGATTGGCGCTATGGTACATCGGTTTCGCTGGTTCGCGGTAAACAATCCGGGCGGGGACAGGCCGGCTGGCGTGAGCCCGCCTTTTTGGGCTCTGCGTCTTGCCCATTGCCTAAAATGAAGAGGGGGGAATGGTGTCAGCGGCGTAGCGCAAAGTTATTTTTCTCCGAGAAAAATTACTCTGCGGTACGCCATGGGGGATTGAACTCATACTGAAATGACGTGATGCGGTGACGGGTTTGAGGAATAGACTGGGCGCCATATCTCGACTTCGGCGCTTGGTGGTATCGGACAGTTGGTTCTTTATCACCTGGACCCGGTGAAGGCGGGGTTGGCAAAGCGCCCGGAGGATTGGCCTTGGTCGAGCATCCATGATTACACCGGTAACCTCACCGATGCGCCCGTGACCCCCGGTGGTTTGTCGGTCGATCACGTGTGGTTGCCCGTCGACCCGCACACTCGCATTTGAAGGCGTACCGCGGAGTGATTGTTCTCGGCGAAAAATAACTCCGCGCCACGCCGCTTTGCCGGCTTGCCCCCCTGGGGGGAAGTGCGTGTCAGGCGGGCTCCATGCTTTGAACGGCAAACATTCTCCCTTGCACATTGCGGCAATGTGCTACACTTGAGCTGGGGGCTAAACTCACGCGTGAAGAGCCATCAAGTGCCCGGCTGGACTCCGCATTTCGACATCACGACGATTCCCGATGACGTCTTGCTTCGCGAGAGTGGGCGCCGGTTGCGTGCGCGCCAGATTCGCTCCCCGCGCGCCAAGGTGCTGCGCCAGTGCCCCAGGTGCGGGGAACCGTTCGGCGCCCGCGAATTACGCAAGCATCTGCCTCAGTGTGCACAGCCTGCTGTCAAGAGAATGAGGCTCAATCCCCGCAGAGTCGTTCGCAAGGTCTCGAGCCTTGAAGAACAAGAAGCGGAGAACTACCGCTATTGGCAGAGTATCCCCGTCGGGGACAGACTCGTAGCCGTGTGCGAGCTTAGCGAGGCCGCATACGCGATTCGGGAGATCGGGCAGAATGCTAACCAAGGACATGAAAGAACTCATCCGCGCCTTCAACGAACAGGGCGTTGAGTATTTGATGGTGGGGGGCTATGCCTTCGGTGTCCACGCTCAGCCACGCGCCACCAAAGACCTCGACCTTTTCATCCGGGCCGATGCCAGGAATAGCGATGCGGTATTCAGAGCCTTATGCCAATATGGCGCACCCCTGGGCGGACTTACCGCTAAAGATTTCCGGGATGCAAAAACCGGGCTTCAGATCGGCGTGCCTCCCAATCGAATCGACATCCTGCAGCAGATCAGCGGCGTGACGTTCGATGAAGCATGGAAAGACCATGTCAACGCCATGATAGAAGGTGACACGCCGACTTACGTCATCTCACGGGAAAACCTGATCAAGAACAAACTGGCTGCGGGCCGGGAACAAGATATTCTCGATGTGAAGCAGATCCAGAAAGCGGCCGTCTACGCTCCAGAGCAGCCAACGCAAAAAACCGGGAAACGCAAAAAGAAGAAGCGCAAGGGAATTGAACGCTAAAGGTACCTTTCCTTAGGGGGCGCAGGAAAAGCGTACCTGACACGCTCTCCTGGACGAAGGGTCAACGGCGTGCTCGGCTTGAGCATGCCCTTCTCGTATTCAGCCTCTACGACTCGTGATCCCATGGCGCCAGTATATCTGGTGTGCGAGGCGTAAACAACCGATCATGGTTTTTTCCCGAGGCTCAGAATTGCTGATTTGAAAACCGGCGGCGAAGCCGGTACAGTATGAGGCGGGCCAAATCCACTAAACGGAGAAAACCAGCCATGCCGCTGACTACGGACGAAAAACTGTTGTCCCTTAGCCGTGACATTATCGAAAGATTTGACAAGGTCGATGGGGGTATTCATCCCGGGTTCAGGCCGGCGCACGCGAAAGGCATTCTGCTGACCGGCGTGTTTACCCCCTCGCCGGAAGCCGCCCGGCTTACGCGCGCGCCACATCTCCAACGGAATTCCACTCCGGTCACCGTGCGCTTCTCGGACTTCGCAGGAATTCCCACCGTTGCCGATAATGACCCTCAGGGCGCGGGCCCTCGGGGTTTCGCGATTCGCTTCCACCTTGCCGAACATGTTCATACGGACATCGTCGCCCATTCGGTTGACGCCTTTCCCACGCGCACGGCGGAAGAATTCCTCGACTTCATCAACGCGCTGATTGCCACGGATCCGGCGGGGCCACACCCCAATGCCATCGAGCAGTTTCTTGGAGCCCATCCCGCGGCTTTGCGATTTGTGCAGACTCCCAAGCCCATCCCCACCAGCTTTGCGAAGGAGTCGTTCTTCGCCGTATCGGCATTTAAGTTTACGAATGCCGAAGGCGTGAGCCGCTACGGGCGCTATCGCCTGCTGCCGGTGGCAGGCCATGAATATCTGGACGAGGCCGGTGCGGCGGCGCGGAGTCCAAACTTCCTCTTCGACGAGATCAAGGAGCGGGTGGCGAAGGAACCGGTGAGGTTTAATATCAAAGTACAGTTGGCTGAGGACGGAGACACGGTTGACGATGCCACCGTCCGCTGGCCTGAAAATCGCCCTCAGCTTGCGTTCGGCGAAATCAGTTTGCAGGAGATTGCTCCGAATAACGCCGGCGAGCAGCAGAAAATCATCTTTGATCCCATCCCTCGATTGGAGGGCATTGAGGCTTCGGCCGATCCTCTCTTTGAGCCGCGGGCGAATATCTACTTAATGACCGGGAGACGGCGCAGAGCGGCTGCGAAGCAGTAGACATGGGCCATAGCGGCAGCGTAGCGAAGAGTTATTTTTCTCAGAGAAAAATTACTCTGCGGTACGCCATCGCATGAATTCGCTTCGCTTTGCCGGATTGCCGCCCTTCGGATTGCGCAGAGCGCAGTTCTGCGGTTGTGGCTTCGCCGTGGATTCGCGGTCGACGATTCGCAGAGCTGCGCTCTGCGCAATCCGGAAGGGGGGATGGTCCGAAGGAGCGGCGTAGCGAAGAGTTATTTTTCTCCGAGAAAAATTACTCTGCGGTACGCCTTCAAAAGGAGTTGAAATGCGACGATTCCCCAACTCATTCCCGCGGGAATGCTGGATTGGTTCAACTCTCCGTCCGGCAAATGGTTCAAGAAAGAAATCTCTGAAGGCGATGCCCCGGATCAAGCCGTGCTCGCAGGGTTCGACCGCGGCCCCCTCCGGCGCGTTCGGCAGGTCGTGCAATATCTGGCGGCGCGAGACGCGAACTTCCTCTTCGGCACGGACACTCCCTCCGCTCCGACTTACGGAAATCTGCCTGGACTGAACGGCTATCTCGAAATGCAACAACTCCAACAGGCGGGACTGTCCCTCCCACAAATCTCCCGGGCTGCCACCATCAACAATGCACGGATGTTCAAAATCGATTCGCAGGTCGGAACCGTTGAGCCGGGGAAAATGGCCAATCTTGTTCTGCTTAGAAAGTCACCCCTGGACAGCGTGGACGCCTACGACAGCATCGTCACGGTTTGGGTTCATGTGAAACCCATCTCCCGTGAAAGTTCGGCAGCCAAGGCGGGCAAGTAATCCGCGGTTCCAGGGCGCCGGTTAGCGGAGGGTCGCCAAGCGGAAATTATGCCGAGGCGGTGTGGGCATTCGGCAAGGACATTTCGACCGTTTCGGGCCCGGTTCGAGCGAGGGCGCAACATGAAAAATGAAGGTTGCTCACCATAAGTTGATGAAAACAAATGGATGCCATCTGACATTTTGTCGCTTTCCCTGAGAACTTATTGAAAACCCACGGGTTATCGCAAACCCTGAGAAGTTATTGGAAACAAGACAGATAGCCGCAATTATCCCACCGCTAATCCGCCGGATTGCCACCACCCTGAGATGTTATTGAAAACAAACCTAGTTATCCAGAGACGTCGCGGGGAGTAGTCAAGAGTAGCGGGGAACTTCTGAATATCCACAATCAGGTGGACTGGCGGCCCGGGCGGGAAATTCCCAATTTGCTCATTCGCGACTGGAGGGTGGTCCGCTTCATGCCCAGACGCGCCGCGGCGCCGTTCGGACCCGCGATCACCCAGTTGGTGTCGCGCAGAGTGCGCAGGATATGCTCACGCTCCGCGGCCTCGAGCGTTACCGGGGAAGCAGCAGGCGCGTCGCCGGAAAGTCGGCCCTCCGGCAAAGGCACATGCAGGGCAGGTCCGCGCGAAAGGATGACGGCGCGCTCGATCAGGTTTTCGAGTTCGCGCACATTGCCCGGCCAATGATAGCGCGTGAGGGCTTCCATTTCCTCGGCGGGAATGGTCTCAATGCGGCGATCCATGCGGCGGGCGTGCTTCTGGGCGAAGTAGCGCACGAGCAGGGGAATGTCCTCGGCCCGCTCGCGCAGCGGGGGGACGGTGATGGGGAAAACATTCAGCCGGTAGTAGAGGTCGCTGCGGAAAAGGCGGTCCTCCACCATCTGGGTAAGGTCGCGATTGGTGGCGGCGACCACGCGCACGTCCACATGCAGAGTGCGCGTGCTGCCCAGGCGCTCGAACTCCTTTTCCTGAAGAACGCGCAACAGCTTGGGCTGGAGTTCCAGGGGGATGTCGCCGACTTCATCCAGAAACAACGTGCCGCGATGGGCGAGTTCGAAGCGCCCCACCTTTTGCGCGATGGCTCCGGTGAAGGCGCCTTTCTCGTGGCCGAAAAGCTCGCTCTCCAGAAGCCCGGTGGGGATGGCGGCGCAATTGACTTTCACAAAGGTGCGTTCACGGCGCGGGCTCAAGTCGTGGATGGCGCGCGCGATCACTTCCTTCCCCGTGCCCGTCTCACCCAGCATGAGCACGCTGGAATCCGTGGGCGCCACGGTTTCCACCTGGCTCAGCACCCGCTTGAGCGCGGGGCTTTCGCCCACGATTTCCTCGAACGTGTATTCGGTGCGAATTTCCTCTTCCAGGTAGAGCTTCTCATCGGCCAGCTTGTTTTTGAGCTCGGCGATTTCGCGATAGGCGAGAGCATTCTCGATGGCAATCGCCACCTGGTTCGCCACGCGCATCAGCAGGTCGACGTCCTCCTGGGTGAAGGCGCTGGGGCGGAGGCTGGACAGGCTGAGCGTGCCGAGCGTGCGGTTGGCGGTGATCAGCGGCACGATGCAACCGGAGTGCAGGCCTTCGGCAATGAAGAGGCGGCTGACGCTCGGCTCATAGTGATCGAGATTGGCGCCGGAAATAATCAGGGGTTGGCGCGTAACGATGACCTCGCCGGAGGGCGTGCCTTCAATCGGGAACGCCATTTCTTCCTGGAGCAGCCCCTTGCCCTGGGGGAAATCGAGCGCCTGCAGGCGAACTTGCCGGGCAGCGGGTTCATAAAGCCCCAGGCTGGCGTAATCGTGATTCATCACCCGCCGCAGGCAGGCGGAGATGGCGGAAAGCAACTGGTGCAGGTCAAGCGTGGAAACCAGCGCGTTGTTGATTTCCAGCAGCAGGCGCAGGCGGTCACGCTCGCGCGCCAATTCTTGCTGGTAGACTTGGGCATTCTGCGAATTCAGCGCGTTGTCCACGGCCACGGCCACCTGCGCCGCAACTTGGCGGAGGAACTCCAGATCGGCGGCATCGTAAGCGCTGGCTTCGACCGAGCCGAGCGCCATCGCGCCCACCCGCCGTTGGGCCGTCGTAAGCGGCAGCACGCAGAGTGACTGCACGCCGTCCTGCCGCAGCAGGTTGCTGACAATCGGAAAACGCTCGTCGTGTTCGAGATGCGAGATCACCAAGGGCTGCTGGTTTTCCCAAACCAACTGGCGGACGTTTTCCGCCATGGGGATTTCGAGGCCAGGCTGGATCTGCGTGGGGAGTGAACTTTCCAGGACGTGCAGGCGCACAATTCCGCGCCCCATTTCGGGAAGGGTGAGGCAGATAAAATCGAACGTTACCAGGCGATGCAACAGCGCAGCGAGGGAGCGAAAAAGTTCGGGGAGGTCGCGGTGCGAGGCGACGGACTCGGACACTTGCAGGAGCGCGCGGTAACGCTCGACCGTCGCGAGGTTCGCGGGTTCAAGGTAGCCGGGGCTCGCCATGGCCTGAGCTTAGCATCGTTACGCATCGTGGCTCAAGGTGCGTAACTTGGCGCTCCCGGCAGGGAACAGGAATGAAGTCCTGCCATGCCTCCGCCAGCCTCCACTGAGGGTTTTGGCTCAATGGGCAGGTGACGAAGTCGGGACAAACCGGCGGAATGGGGTGGTTCCGGGCAAACGTTTGTTGAAGTTTGCCGCAGCGGCGGAGCCGGTTTGCCTCCCATCAACACCCGACCAGTCATTGGACAGGAGAGCCATGGGAAGAAAGAGAAGGGAATCAGGGGTCGTCGCGCCTCCCGGGAAAGGGCTGTATTTCCCATTATTTGCCGTTGGAAAAAGGCCTTTTCGTCCATCGACCGATCCGGAATATCACCATGGATAAGACTGGTCATTAATTTGCTGTACAAATCACCATGACGAGCGGCTCGGAAGTCGTGTTCAAACCGGCCACGGTTCAGACTCGCCAGGGTCGAGAACTGGAGGTTCGCCCCTTTGCCCGGGAGGATTTTGGGGCGCTCGTGCAGATGTACAAGAGTTTCGAGCCCAAGCGCGTAGCCCAAGGCATCCCGCCGCCGGACGTCCCCCGCATCGCCCACTGGCTCGACCGGTTGGAGCAAAAGTCTCAAGCTTTGCTCGCATGGCAAGGCGGCAAGATTGTAGCGCATACGATCCTCTGCCCCATGCCGGCTGGCTCGGTGGAGTTCACCATCTTCGTCCATCAGGATTATCGCCAGGAAGGGCTGGGCACGGCGCTGAGCCGGCTTACTTTGGATTGGGCCGTGCACATGGGTTTTGCCCACGCCTATCTCACCACCGAGACTTCCAACTTTCGGGCCTTGCGCCTCTTCCGCAAGCTGGGCTTCCAGACCACCAGCAGTTACGGTGACGAGGTGGAAATGAAACTCGATCTCTCCTCGTTTGATTGCGAACGTCCGAAGGCAGCCTGAGCTACCGATCCACCCGATGGGGCCATTCCCATGAACTCGTAGCGGCGAGGCTCACCTCAGAGAATCCCTTTGGCCCTTCTCGCAGAGTCAAACTCTTTCCAGCAGCACCACGCCAGCCCGCCATTTGGCCATTTGCTTCTGCGTGTGTTTAGGGAAGAGCTTCATTTGAAACTTAAACATCCAGGCGAAAGGCATGGCGCGATGGATGCGGAGGGAATTCTCAAACAGGCCATGGAACTCCTTTTCGCGCCAGCCCCAGGGCTCAAAGAACTTGGTCCCTTCGGCAGGCGCGAACTGCATCCGGGCGTTGGCGGCCTTCATGTGCTTGCCCCACCACTTTTGCATGCGCTTCAGAATCAGGGGAGTTGCCAGGTCGCACAGCCAGTATTGAATGGGCGACTTTTCGTGGAGTTCGCGCGCCAGTTCGCTGACAACCGCTTCAGGGAGGTAGACCAGCAGACCTTCCGTCAGGACGAGCACCTTCTTCGTCTTGCCCGCCTGCTCGGCAAGAGCTCGTTGCCGTTCCGATGAATTAGCCAAATCCACGCTCACCCGCTCGAGTTGGCAGCGCGGCTTTTCGTCCTTCAGCAACTCGGTTTTCGCCGCCGTGAGCGCGGGCAGATCCATCTCGACCCACCGCAACGAGGGCGGCAACGGCAGCCGATAAGGCCGTGAATCGAGCCCCGCGGCCAGGTTGAGCACGGTGTCCACGCCTTCTCCCACCAACCGGGGAATGATTTCGTCGATCAGCACGGTGCGGGTGATGGTGCTCCAGGCCATGCGCTTACCCCAGCGCAGCCGGCGCGCGATTTCCTCGCCGCGATCGCCGGCCAGGCGCTCCGCGTAGGGGTCACGGAAGAGCGCATCGGACCGCGTTGACTCCATGGCGCGATGATACGCCACCAGCAAGGCCGTGTCAGAAACGGATTCCAAAATGGGGGTGCCGCCGGAACCTGCCATATCCGCGGCATTATATCAGGCTTGACTAAGCCCTCGCCATGGGTTAACCCATCGAAAAATACGGGAACATTTGCATTTGCTGCGGTGTCGAATAGGGTGGAAGGAAAGGGCAAGCAGACGCAGGAGCGCTCCGCGGCTGTCACCGGAAAAGACAGGGACTAGGGTTGGGGATTGGGGAAACCAAACCCCACCCAGCACCTGGCTCCCAGTACCCAGTACCCATTGGAGGTGCAGCCATGTTCGAGGACGCGCTATTGGAATCTTCACCCCGGCGGGCTTCGGTGCTCTGCCGGATTCACTATCTGATTTCCGCCTTTGCCGGCACACTGTTCTTCGTGCAGGGCTGGTACTTGTTGCCCTGGGTGTTGGCGCCGGCGGGCGAGCGAGCGCTGTTCATCGCGGCGGCGATGGTAGGGGCCGTCGCCGCCCTCTACACGCTGATCCTCTGCTACGTATGGGCGGATACCCGGCAGCAACATCTGCGCACCTGGCCGTGGCTCGGCATCACACTCCTGCTGAACCTGCCGGGCTTTCTGATTTACCTTGTCTACTCCGCCCAGAAAACCGGCGATTGGAAGCGCGCGGCCATACCGCTGGCTTACGTTGCCGAGTCCATGCTGGTGGGCGTGCTCATTCTCGTTCCGCTGATTTACACTCAGGCATTGCCAAATCAATGGCTAGTCACGGGAGTTCACATCCCTCCACCGCCGGGACCGCCTCCGGCGCGACCCACAGGCCGGCCAGCGCCACCGACGCCACACCACCCTACGCTGGACGCGTTTACCGCTCCCCCCAGTATTCCACCGGTCATCGCAACGATTGTTGATGCACCCGAACCTCCACAAACCGGCGCCGTCCAAGGCCCGTGGGTGCCCGGCGGATTACCTGGTGGAATGCCTGACGGGGTTTTGAATGGGGTCATCGGCAGCCCATTGGGTAGCAAAGAGCCGCCACCACCTCCGCCCGTTGTGCACGCGGCACACAACCCGACGATGATCCGCCTCAGTAGCGGAGTTGTTGCTGCCATGGGGGTGTACCAGCCGAAGCCGGTTTATCCCCAGTTGGCCATCATAGCGCACATCCAAGGGACGGTCGTGCTCCAAGCCATTATTGGCAAAGATGGCACAATTCAGGACTTGAAGGTCCAAAATGGCCAACCTTTGCTGGCCCGAGCAGCGCTCGATGCGGTCAGAGCCTGGCGTTATCAACCCACCCTGCTCAATTCCGAACCGGTGGAGGTGCTGACGGAGATCGACGTGAAGTTCACGCTGGGAGAATAGGGCGCTGTTTCCGAAATAGCCGCGCCGAAGGCGCCTTGGACTGCGGCGGCTCGACGCCGCCTTTGGATTGGCCTCAGGAGCGAAGATATAAGGTAGAGGTTCGACGCAGTCCAAGGTGCTCCTTTACTGGCCGGTCTTCGCGGCCAGCGTATCAAGGGGCGCGTGCAGGGGCGCGGCGGGATGATGGGATTTTTCGTAATCCGTAATCCGGTCGGCGATGCGCAGGGTGAGGCCGATGTCGTCCCAGCCGTTCAGCAGGCACTCCCGGCGGAAGGGATCAACGCGGAACTCAAAACGGAGCCCGGCGTCATCCGTGATGGTCTGAGTTTCCAGGTCGACGGTCAGCCGATATCCTTCCGTGGCTGCGACGCGGCGGAAGACTTCGTCAATCTGCGCATCGGGCAGGATCACGGGCAGAATGCCGTTCTTACAGCAGTTGTTAAAGAAGATGTCGGCAAAGCTCGGCGCCAAGATGGCGCGGAAGCCGTAATCAAGAAGCGCCCACGGCGCGTGCTCGCGGCTGGAGCCGCAACCGAAGTTGGCGCGCGCCACCAGCACCGAGGCGCCCTGGTAACGCGGCGCGTTGAGCACAAAGTCCGGGTTGGGCGTCTCGCCATCGCCAAGGTATCGCCAATCGAGGAAGAGCTTGCGGCCGTAACCTTCGCGGGTAAGCCACTTGATGAATTGCTTGGGAATAATCTGGTCTGTGTCGACGTTCACGCGGTCAAGAGGTGCTACAAGACCGGTGTGTTTAGTGAAAGGTTGCATAAAATCTGTCCTTAGTCCTTTGTCACAAATAGTAAATAGTAAATGGTAAATAGTGAATGAACTTAACGCCGGTGGCACTGCCACGGTTGTCGGATCGCTCGCACGATACCCGTGGCATTCACCATTTACCATTCACTATTTACTATTCACCATTCCGAGACCTTCCAATTTCGAATATCCACAAAGTGCCCTTCAATTGCCGCCGCGGCGGCCATCATGGGGCTGACCAAGTGCGTGCGGCTGCCCTTCCCCTGACGGCCTTCGAAATTGCGATTGGAGGTTGAGGCGCTGCGTTCGCCGGGGGGGAGCACGTCGGGATTCATGGCGAGGCACATGCTGCAACCGGCGTCCCGCCACTCGAACCCTGCGTCGCGGAAAATCTTGTCCAGGCCTTCCTTTTCCGCTTGAGCCTTGACCTGCATCGAGCCGGGAACCACCAGCGCTTCCTTGAGAGACTTGGCCACGTGCTTGCCCGCCACCACGCGCGCGGCCAAGCGCAGGTCCTCCAGCCGCGAGTTGGTGCACGAACCGATAAAGATGTAGTCGAGCGGGATGTCCGTGATGCGCGTGCCGGGCTTGAGCGCCATGTATTCCAGCGCGCGGGTCACGGCCTGGCGATCGACGGAATCAGCAAAGGAGTTCGGATCCGGAATGCTCCCCGTAACGTCCGCCACCATGCCGGGGTTGGTTCCCCAGGTGACCTGCGGCGCGATCTCGGCGGCGTTGAGGGTGACTGTCTTGTCGTAAGTTGCGCCCGCGTCGGTGGGGAGGGTCTTCCAGTGATCCACCGCGGCCGTAAAGTCCTTGCCGCGTGGAACGAAGGGCCGGCCTTCCAGATAAGCAAAGGTGGTGTCATCGGGCGCCACCATGCCGGCGCGCGCACCGCCTTCAATCGACATGTTGCACACCGTCATGCGGCCCTCGATGGAGAGATTGCGAATCGCCTCCCCGGCGTATTCGATCACGTGGCCGGTGCCGCCCGCGATGCCGATCTTGCCGATGATGGCCAGAATGATGTCCTTGGCGGTGACGCCCGGCGCGCAGCGGCCGTCAACCTGCACTAGCATGGTTTTGGACTTGAACTGCACCAGGCACTGCGTGGCCAGCACGTGCTCAACCTCGCTGGTGCCAATGCCGAAGGCGAGCGCGCCCAGGGCTCCGTGCGTGGAAGTGTGGCTGTCGCCGCAAACAATGGTGTGGCCCGGTTGCGTGAAGCCGAGTTCCGGCCCGATGACGTGCACGATGCCCTGATTGGGGCTCTGCATGTCAAACAACCTGATTCCATTCTCGCGGCAGTTGCGCGCCAGGACCTCCATTTGGGCCGCCCCTACATCGTCCACCATGGGCAGATGACGGTTCTTCGTGGGTACGGAATGGTCCATGACGGCCAACGCCAGGTCAGGCCGGCGGACTTTGCGCCCCGCCACCTTGAGGCCGGAAAAAGCTTGAGGTGACGTCGCTTCATGCACCAAGTGCCGGTCAATATAAATGAGCGCAGGCTGGCCAGGCTCTTCCGCAACCAGGTGAGCCGCCCAGATTTTTTCGTATAAGGTTCGAGCAGGCATAATTGTAAGCTCTCAGCTTTCAGCGATCAGCTATCAGCTACAGCTCTTGCTGAACACTGTACGCTGGCAGCGATGTAACCCGTGGGCATTAGTTTGATTGTTGCCTCGGGAATTTGATTATACGCCAGCGGGACCCAGGTAGTAAATTGCCGGTGAGAAATGCCACTTGAGGTATTATGGAACTATGAGCAAAGCAGTTCCTACCCGCTATTGGTTTCCGTGTACGAGAGGCCTTGGCATCGGTGTCACTGCGTGGTCGCGCGAAGAAGCAGAAAAAATGGCACGCGAAACCTTAGCTATTCACTACCGTGGCTCTGAGATGGTTGGGATAGTTGAAAATGTAGACATTCGTAGTCTTGACCAGAAGCATGTTATTCCCAATATGGGGCCACCCTCTTTCATTGGAGTTTGGTATCCGCGCTTAAATTTGTAAGGGATTCGGGCCGGTCTTCTTCTCGTGCCCCTTGTCCCGCATCCTGTATAGCGAACCCCGACTCGCGAGCTACGCCCTCAAGCGTTGCTGCCCTTCTTCCGCAGATCCACAATGGTTTCCGCGAACCCCTCGATGCGATTATCGTCCAGGGTAATCTGCTCCGCCTCGGGCCCAATGCGGATGCCCACGCGCTGGCCGGGCGCCTGCGTTTCGCGAATTTCGTTGCCCACGATGGTCACCGATTTCGTCTGGCCTTGAATATCAATGCCGATTCCGTGTTCCTGAGTGAGCCCCAGAATCCGGTTTTTCTCAATCAGGTTGCGGTTTCCCTGGAATGCCGGCTCGGGCTCTTTGCGGAAAAAGATACCGGCTTCGCCGCTGGCGCGGACGTCGTTATCGCGAATGATGTTGTCCGTGTCGCGATGTCCGATGGAGATGCCGTAGCGGCTGTTCCCTTCGATGAGGTTCTTTTCCGCCAGACTCCAGCGCACGCCCCAGCACCAGAAGAGTCCCTGGTCGTTATCGATGAGGCGGTTTCCGCGGATGATGGAACGTTGGGAGCCGGAACCGGGGTGAAGCCCCACGCCGGTGTGTCCGTGGCTGTGGCAGTTCTCCACCAGCACGTCATGGGAAATCTGCCAGCTCAAGCCGTCGCCGTGATAGTTGCGCGCGGTGAGATTGCGCATCGTGATGCGATTGCAATCCTGCAACCAGACGCAGCCGGCAAAATTGCCGTCCAGCTTGGTGTTGTTGGCTTTGTTGCCGTCCAGCGCGAGGTTTTCCACGGTAACGTTGGCAATGAACTCACCGCTGAAGTGAGGGAAAAGGGTTTCCACCTTGGGGTCGACGGCAAGGAAGGCGTTTTCGCGCAAGGCGCGGTCAAGCTTGAAGCGATTGCCGCTGCGGGCCACCAGCGTGCGCTTGATGAACTTGAGGGTGCCCATGCTGGCATCCTTGGCCTGGATGCAAATCCCGTCGCCAACCTCGAAACCGCGGGCGTCCACCAGGGTGATTTCCTGGTCGAACCAGTCGGAATCCTCCGCGAGCTTGGACAAGGCGGAAGGCTCCTTGGTGATCACGGAATCGAGCCCGCTGCCCAGAATGCGAACGTTGCTCTGGAGGTAAACGGCGTTGCGAAAACGGTAGGCGCCGGGAAGAATCTTCACCGTTCCGCCTCCCCAGCGCGCCACGGAGTCGACAGCCGCTTGAATCACTTTTTCGTTGGAGCCGACCAGATCAGCCTTGTTCGGGCCTACGGTCAACGTGAGGCGCTCTGCCCAATTCGGCTCAATGGGATCCCCCGAGGTGGCGCGCGGGACCTTGACGGGAACCGCGTCGTCGCCGGCGCTGGCAGCGGCCCCGCGCAGGGCAGCGCTTCCCATAACTATGCTGCTGAAAGCGGTGGTTACAAAATCGCGGCGATTCATGCGTGCACCTCCGGTCGGTTCATTGTCCGCGGGGAATCTGAGCCCATCGAAGGTAGCTTACACGGGTGCACGGTTTAGGGCAATGTTTGCGCGGGTATCGTGCAGGAATGCCGGATTGCGCCGAGCGCAGCTCGGCGACCGGAGAACGCAGAGATTTGCTCTGCGCAATCCGGAGTGCCAGGAAAATAAGAAATCAAGCGCTTGCAAGGCGAAGAGGCCGGGCTGGGCATCGAACCCAGCAGAACCTCTGGAGAGGCACTCAACGGGTTTGCGGCCCGCGGGCAGCGCCAGCTACCTAGACCGGCCGCGGACATTGTACCCAAAGCCGGGCGACGGATAGTGTAGCGCGGGCTTCCCTGCTTGGGGTCCGCGGTTCTTACGTAGGGGGAACGATTAATTTCCGGTCCGGAGGTCTGCCGGATTGCGCAGAGCGAGCTCTGCGGTTGGGGCTTCGCCGTGGATTCGTGGTTACCGATTCGCAGAGCTGCGCTCTGCGCAATCCAGAATGTAGATGTTTATCGTGGTTAGAACCGTGGAGTAGTGCGCTGCGTGCCCAATTCCGCACTGGGAGCAGGGGAATTCAGCGGCTTATTCGAGTGGCCGGACTTAGAGGGCCAGGCCCAGTCGCTTTCGTCCCAGAAATGCCAGTGCCAGCAACCCGATGGGTAGAAGGATCGCGGTGGAGGGCTCGGGGGTGTTGAAGTCGACCACCCAGTCCGGAGACCCATTGTAGTTGTAGCATTGGTTGTATCCTCCTGAGCCTGCCGGAGCGTAGCCGTATTGCGGAGGGTTGACAAAACTGAGGTCGAAGCCGGACCCTCGAACCAACGTATAGTCTCCGTAAAATTGCGGCGAACCACCGGAGCCGGTCGTAAAGACCTCCGTGATGCTGGTGTTGTCCGAAAAGCCAAGGGTGAGTTCGATCGCGGTGGCGCTGGTGTCGTCGTTGGACGCCATGTACAGCCAGTAATTGCCTGGCGGCAGATTCACGGTGGAATAGTCACCGGGGGCAAGGCGGTAGTACCCCCCCGGCTCGGAATTGAGAAGGGGGTAGCCAGGCACCGGATCGGTGGCCCCGATAGCCCAATTCGGTCCATAATAACCTGTGTTCCACTTGCTCCCGTCGGCGGTAAAACTGCTCCCATTCCAGCTACCCAGTTGAACGTCGAAATACGTGATGGTGCCGGCCCGCGCGGGTGCGGCCTGCAAACCAAGAAAGAGCAGGAATGCTGATGCGAAGAGAATAGAAAACAACCTTTTGCGCCTTGTGGACTGCAGCATCATAATGCCGCCTTTCTTGATGAGGGCTTGTCTAAGGGCTGGGGCTTGCCCCAGGAGGAGGCGGGGCCCAGCTTTTCTGCCGGAATACCACTAGGCAACATCCTCTGTCAACCACTTTAATGTGCTATCCTCCGGCCGCCGTTCCGGTGTACAAAGGTCGGTCGTTTGCCACGGAGGGAATCCGTCATGAGAGTGCTTGTCTACGCGCTATTGGCTGCGGTGATTGCCGGGGGCGGGGCACAACGCGCGCCGCTCAACGTTCCCTTTGAGCAATCGCTCGATGACCAGTGGCTGCGCAAGCCGGTGCAGGCCCAGCGTCTGCTTGACGACATGGAAGACCTGCATTACTGGACGCTCACCGGCAAAGGTGAGATGACGCTCGCCGCTGATCCCGTGGAGCACGGCGCCCACTCCCTGCGCCTCAGCACGATGACGCGCACCGCCGAGGACGTCTCGCCACCCCGCATGCGAAATTACGGCTATGTGGAGTGCACCCGCGCCTTCCCCCGGGAAGACTGGAGCAGCTTCAACCGGCTGAGCGTCTGGGTGTATCCCGATCTGCCCGGATGGAAAACGATCAACATTCAAATGAGTCTTCTCAACGATGGCCGCGAGAAATCGCCGGACCCGGTGGACCACAACGGCCATAATTCGGTGCTTATCCCGCGCAACCACGCGTGGAACCGGGTGGTGTGGGAGATTCCGGGCATTCCCCGCGACCAGGTGACCGGCGTGGAGTTCAGTGTGCGCCGGCAGGGAAATGAATCCGGAGCTTCGAACCGGATTACCTTCTACTTGGACAACCTGACGCTGGAGCGCGTTCCGGAAGATCATTACGAAGGCTGGAGCGTTGCTCCCGGCCAGATCGCGTACAGCCAGAGCGGTTACCGCACGGACTCGGTGAAAACCGCCATCGCCTCGGGCTCCGGCGCGGCCCGGTTCAGCTTGCTGCGTACGGAAACCGGCGAGGCGGTCCTGAGCAAGCCGGTGGAGAAGCGCCACACTTCACTGGGCGATTTTGAGGTTATGGACTTCACTGAGGTGCGTACTCCCGGCAGTTATTGGATTCGCGCCGACCCTCTTTCCACACCGCCGTTCCGGATCGGCGATGATATCTGGCGCCCCAGCGTTTGGAAAGCCATCAACTTCTTCTACGGCGAGCGTTGCGGCATGGCCATCCCCGGAATCCACGATGAGTGCCACCGCGATTGGCAATGCGAGCACGAAGGGCAACGGCTGCTCATTAATGGCGGGTGGCATGATGCCGGCGACCTTTCGCAGGGGACCGTCAACACCGCGGAAGCTGTCTACACGATGTTCCGCGTGGCCAGCCGGCTCGATGCGGAACCCGCCTCACGCCCGCTCGCCGCGCGTCTGCGCGAAGAAGGCACGTGGGGGCTCGACTGGTTGCTCAAGACCAGCTTTGGCGACGGCTATCGCCCGGACTTTTCCGTGATGGGGCTATGGACCGACGGGATTCTGGGCAACAATGACGATATCGTTTCTCATGCCGCCAACAATCCCTACAACAACTTCCTGGCGGCCGCGGCGGAGGCCATGGGGGCTCGCGTGCTGGCGGAGTACGACCCCGAGCGCGCCGTGCGCAGCCGCAAAATGGCGGAGTCGGACTGGAACTTCGCCGTCGCCGCGTTTCATCCCCAGGCTGATTTGGGCAGCACCGCCACTCGCGAATTTGTCACCGAGGGCGTGCTCGCCTCCGTTGAACTCTGGAAGCTCACTGGCGATTCCCGGTACCGCGACGAGGCATTCGCACTGGCGCCCATCCTGGTTGACTCGCAGCAGAAGAGCCTGATGCCGTGGACACGCCCCCTGACCGGCTTCTTCTATACCAGCCCCCAAAAGGATCAAATCCTGCATTACTACCATCCCGGCCATGAACAGGCTGCCATTGTGGCGCTGGCCCGGCTGTGCGAGGAATTTCCCGGCGACGCGCACTGGATGGATTGGTACTCCACCGTGGTGCTGCACTCCGAGTACCTGAAAGCCATCGCTGCTTACGCGGAGCCCTATCGCTATTTGCCCGCGTCCATCTACCGCGAAGACGAAGCCGACCGCGTGCCCGAGAATCAACGCGAGTCCTTTCGCGCTCAGGTGAAGAACGGCATCCCCCTCGGCGGCGGTTATTACCTGCGCCACTTCCCCGTGTGGTTCGATTTTCGGGGCAATTACGGGGTCGTCCTGTCGCAGGCGCTCGCTCTGGCCACGGCGGCGGTCTTGCGCCGCGACCGCGCGGCGGCGGGTCTGGCGGAAGAGCAATTACAGTGGGTGGTGGGCCGGAATCCTTTTGTGCAGAGCACCATGTATGGAGAAGGCCGCCTGTTCTGCTCGCTTTACAGCGCCATGTCCGGTCAGATCGCGGGCGCCCTCCCCGTGGGCATCGAGACGCGCGGCGACCGCGACGTCCCCTATTGGCCCACTTCCAATTACGCCAATTGGAAAGAGGTTTGGGTGCATCCCGTCGCCCGCTGGATGGGCATCGTCAATGAGTTGGAGTCTGTCTCCGCCCGCCCGCGCTTGAGCGACATCGCGCTGGCCGCCGAGCGGCGCGGCGATGGCACCCTGCTGATCCGCGCGCCCAGCAGCAGCGGGCGAAAGGTGGATCTGCGCGCCTGGAACCTCGAAATCACCCCGACGAACCGCCCATCTGAATACACTGCGAGAATCGTCTCATCCTCCATGCCCTGGATTGTTGTCGCCGCTCCGGAGGGACAACTCCAGTTGCGCACCGAAATTACCGGGGGATTTCACTAAGACAACCTCGCGCGCCAATTCCACATCCAAGGCGGGGAACGCGAACGAAAATACGGCGCGGGCCGCATGAATGGCGGGTCCGCAGGCAGGAGGATTGTTGTGGCACAATCCAACGCGGAGGTGCGTCCGCAGGCGCCCGCAGTCCCCGATCCGGAGTCTTACGCTCAACGAAATTTTGAATTGACCTTGCTCGACTTGCCCACCTTACCGGTGTCTTTGGTCCGGCAGGCCCGCTGCATGCTTCGTGAGAGGCGCGAATCCTCTCGACACCCCAACGAACCGGAGGCGCGGCTGCCGATCTCGGACCCACGCCCGTGGTATCGCGAACTGCCCGCGCAAATCCAGGCCCTGCTGGCGACGCCCAAGGCTGCCCCGGCAAGCTTCAGCTCGCGCGCTGCTGATGTGCCTGACCTTTGGCAGGATTATCTGCCCAACCCCTATTCGTGGGCGAATTCGCTGCTCGTTCACCTCCTGGTGCTCACCGCGCTGGTGCTGCCCTTCGCGCTTCGGCCGATAATGAGCGTTCCCTCGCGTCCCCCGACAATAATGATCGAAACGCCGCTCGTGCTCACGCTTCCGCATTTCCTCAGTAGCGGGGACGAATCTCATGGCGGGGGCAGCGGCGGGGACCGCTCTCCGCGACCCGCTTCGCACGGCGCGCTACCGCCCTTCGCCCTGACGCAATTCACTCCACCCATCGTCAAGATTCCAAACGTCGCGCCATTATTGCCCATGCCCGCGACCCTGATTGGTCCCCCGGAATTGAAACTCCCGGCCATGAGGCTGGACATGCCCTGGGGCGACCCCAGTAGCACCGCGGTAATACCTTCGCAAGGCCCGGGGATAGGCAGCGGAATTGGTAACCATGAAGGTACGGGAGTGGGGACTGGCAAGGGCTCCGGCTATGGTTCGGGTTCAGACAGAGGGTGCTGCGACGGTGCCTACACGCCTGGCAGCAACGGCGTCAGTGAGCCCGTCGCCATTTACTCCCCCGAACCCGCCTACTCCGAAGAGGCACGCAAAGCGAGATTCGAGGGAGTGGTGATGTTGTGGATCATTGTGGACGCGCAGGGCAATGTGCGAAATGTTCGGATCGCCAAGCCCTTGGGCATGGGTCTGGATGAGGAGGCGGTGAAAACCGTGAGCACGTGGAGATTCAAACCCTCCATGCGCCAAGGCGTGCCGGTGCCGGTGCAAGCGGAGGTGGAAGTCCGCTTCCGGCTGTTCTGAACATTTCTCTTGGGCGGTGGTCAGAAAGGTATACACCCGGATTTTTAATCCCAGTTCTTGACTTGCGGCCAAATGTCTTTCAGGGGCTGGCGGAGGCCACGGCAGTAAAAGACGTCAAAGTGCTCGTAGGGCATGGAGTAGAGGTGATAGACGCTGGCGACCTTCTGCACGCTGGTGAAAAGCCGGTCCAGATCCTCCTGCTCCCCCTGCATTACGATCATGCTCTCGCCGGTATATTCACGTGGCCCCCAGAGAAAGTAAGTCTGGTGTCCGCTGATGGCGGGTGGCAGACCGTATTTCGGCCCGAAGAGGTCGATGGCGCCGGCCTGGCCGTAATTCTGACCGAAGATTGCCGTCTTGGCGCGAACCTGCGGCGGCAGGCTGTTGTAAACGCGCGCCACGGTGGCCGTCATTTCTTCCCAACCAAACTGGTCGGCGAAAAGCTGCGGCAGCGGGCCCAGCTTGTGTATCTCCAGCCTGGGTGGCTGGAGGTGCAGTGCCTGCGTGTATCGAACGTACGTCTGGGGAGGCAAAACCGGAATGACGAGCGGCGACAAAACAGCGCCGGTCACCACCATCAAGGCGGCATAGGCGAGTTTCAGCCATTGGTACCGCGGCCGCTCCAGCCACGCTTCCCACATCACGCTGCCGCCCGCAAACAAAACCGGAAAGGCAGGATAGAGGTAGTAGATCCGCGGGCTCAGCGTCACAATAACCACCGCCGCGAAAACCCATGCCCAGCCCAGCGCGCGAAATGGCTTGCCCGGCCCGGAGAAAAAGAAATACCAGAGGCCGGCGAGCCAAATGGGCAGGGTCAGGGGCAGCATCGTCAAAATCTCCTGGACGAAGAAGGCCAGCGGCCCCAGTGGCACATCGCGCCCGCTGCGCCGAATGTTGGCCTGCAACTCCAGAAACGGGAAATGGTGCTGGATGTTCCAAAGGAGATTGGGCAGGAAGATCAGGAAAGCAATCGCCCCGCCGACCCAGATCCAGGGGCTCCAGAGCGAGCGGCGCTGCGGCGTCAACAGCAGCCCCACCACGATGCCGGCGCCAACGATCAGCATGGAATACTTGTTTTCGAGGCCGACTCCTGACAACACGCCGAACCAGATCCAGAGTTTCGGATCGCCGGTATTGACGATGCGGATAAACAGGTAAGCGCACCCCATCCAGAACAGCGGTTCGAATGCGTTCATGGTCAGCAGGCTGTCACCCGCTAGAATTGCCGGCGCCACCAGGGCCGCGAGGGCCGCCAGGCCCTGGGCAAAGCGCTTCCCGCCGAGTTCACGCGCGATCATGGCGGTAAGTGCAACCTCAGTAGCACCGGCAGCGGCGGGAAAGAATCGGAGGGCGGGCAGCGAACCACCGAGCAGCGCGCGCGCCACCCAGGTGACCAGCGCAATCAGCGGCGGTTGGTCGACGTAACCCCAGGCCAGATGACGGCTGCACGAGAGGTAATACAGTTCGTCAACAAAATATCCATAATGCCGTCCGGCGTAAAGGTGCACCAGGAACTTTGCCGCCGTGATGCACAGGACCAGCGCGCTCGCGGTGATGGCGAACCGCTTCTGAGGACTTTCGCCGAGAACCGGCGCGGATAGTGAGGTCATGGACATTCAAATTATATAACGATTCCTGAACCGACCGGCCTTGGCGAGCGGCGCGCGCCCTCATGTGTCTAAAGGGGCGCCTATGCCGGAGCAATTTCCGTGTACCCCAACGTGAGCAGAGCTTTGCAGGAGGCACATACAAATTGGGGCGGCGGGCCGAAATTGCCCATGGCGAAGACCGTCGGTTCGTGGCACCGCGCGCAGGGGGCCGTGGGCGCGGTGGGATCAGGCTCGGGCGGGATTTCGAAACTCTCCGTCACTTCCCCCACCCTGGTGGTTTCCAACTCAAATGTGGTGTAGCAGTTGTTGCAAACGTGGTTGTAACAGCACTCCGGCTTGCAGGAGTAAAGCACGTCGCCGGAACCGCATTGCGGACAGGCCACAGAAATCGGGGTAAGCGTCATGGAGTCTCCAGCATGGCGCAGCCATCCTAATCGTGTCAAGGCGCGCGGAACCAAAACGGCGGTGGGTATACAGCAGGTGGTGATAATCACCGCACCCCTCGCTCCCCCGGCATGCCACCTACAACCTTCCTTAGTACGATGGTCCTATAACGCTCTTTTCTGCTTGTCAGCCATACGGAGGAAGCTTGAGAATAACGCGTACATGGCCTCCTTTCGCACCTACTGGACATTCGCGCGGCCCTTCACCCTGGTCCCGCCCATGACCGGGATCTTCTCCGGTTTCCTCCTGGGCTATGGAGCCACGCATGCGACCATCCATCCTGTTAAAATCACACTGGCCGTACTTGCCGCGGGCGTGCTGAACGCCGCATCCAACGCGCTCAATCAAATCTGCGACCTCACCAACGACCGCATCAACAAGCCGCACCGCCCGCTTCCCTCAGGCCGCATCACGCTTCGCCAGGCTTGGATTTTCACCGCGGCGACTTACGCACTGGCGCTGGCGATGGTGGCGGTGGTGAATCGCGAAACTTTCGCCATCTATGTGATTGCCGCGCTCGCCACCGTGGCGTATTCCGCGCCCCCGGTGCGCTTGAAGCGGCACCCCGTGGGTTCCAACCTGATCATAGCGCTCATTCGCGGCTGGCTGCTGAAGGTGGCGGGTTGGGCCGCGGTGGCGACGGTGCTGAATTCGATCGAGCCCTGGTACATCGGCTCCATCTATTTCGTTTTTCTGCTGGGCGCGACTACCACCAAGGATTTCGCCGATATCGAAGGCGACCGCGCGGCGGGGTGCATCACCTTACCAGTGAAATATGGAGCCACCTGGAGCGCGCGCGCCATCACCCCCTCGTTCATCCTGCCGTGGCTGATGTTGCCGCTCGGCCTCGCGCTGCACGTGCTCAGTGGCAATCCGGCAGCCATTCTCGCGTTGAGCGTCGTCATGCTCACCTGGGGGGCATACGTCGCCTATTTGATTAATAAGGATCCGCATCGGCTGGTTACCGAGGGTGAAAACCATCCCTCCTGGCACCACATGTACTGGATGATGATGGTTGGCCATTTGGGACTGGCTGGGGCATACTTGATTCATTAAGTGGGGTTGGGAATTTGGTAAGATTGATTTATTGAGTCATTGAGTCATCGGATCATTGAACCATGGGAAAGACACTGACTCGATGACTTAAGGGCTAGATGACTCAATGATCCGATGACCCGATGATCCGGTGAACCAATGCTTCTCCTGACTGGCGCTACCGGTTACCTGGGCTCAGGGATTGCCCGCGAACTCATCGCGCGGCACGTACCCTTCCGGGCATTGGTGCGCGACGCCAACCGTTTGGGATTCAACCCCACCACCAGCCACTGCGAAACGGCCACCGGCGATTTGCGCGACCGCAAAGCGTTGCGCTCTGCGCTCCAAGGCGTCGACGCGGTAATTCATACGGCTGCACTGGTCAAGATGTGGGTGCCCGACCGAAGCGATTTCTGGCGCGTCAATGTGGAGGGCTTGCAGAACTTGCTGCACGCCGCGGAACAGGAGCGCGTAAAGCGGATCGTCTACACCTCCTCGTTCATTGCGCTCGGGCCGTCCGCGGATGTGAACGCTAACGAGTCCCTGCGCCATGCCGGCCCCTTTTCTGACGCCTATGAGGAATCCAAGGCGCGCGCGCTCGAGTGGGTGCGCGGCGTGGGGGTGCACCGCTTCCCCATCATCGTAATGTTTCCCGGGGTCATATACGGCCCCGGTCCTAAAACCGAGGGCAACCTGATCGGCGGAATGATCGACCAGTACCTCGCAGGAAAATTCCCGGGCTTGCTCGGGTCCGGAGAGCAGCGGTGGAGCTTCGCGTTCATGGCCAATGTCGTCAACGCGCATCTGGCCGCCCTGGAAAAGGGAAAGCCTGGGGATGAATATGTACTGGCAGGAGATAACCGCTCGCTCAACGATTTCTTCCATGTCCTGGCAAATTTCACGCAAATACGGCGGCCGGTTCGCCATCTTCCCTTTGCCCTCGGAAAGTTCGTGGGGGCAATGGAGGTTATGCGCGCCCGCGCCTTCGGCCATTCTCCCCAGCTTACTCCCGGAGTCGTGGAAATCTTCAAACATGATTGGGTATACTCAAGCGCCAAGGCGATTCGCGACCTTGGCTACGGGGTGGCCCCCTTGGAAGAAGGCCTGATGAAGACGCTGGAGGAGATGGCGCCATCCGTCGTCCAACGTCGGGCCACGGACACCCGCGCTGATGCAAATTGATGCGATAATAATAGTCGGTTACCCCTGAACATGCCGGAAAGCTCCACTTCCACCGCCTCACCACTTGCCCCGCTTTTCTCCACGCGCAAGATCGTGCACATGTCCATGCTGATCTTCGCGTTCCTGTTGCCGTACCTCACCTGGACACAAGCCGCCGGGTGCGCCCTGCTGGCGCTGCTCTTCAACGTTGCCGTCCTGCCCCGCCTGGGGACGGACATGCGCAAGAGCCCCGCCAGCGCGCCGGGCGCGGGCATCTGGACCGGCATCGTCATCTATCCCATCTCGGTGCTGGCGCTGATCCTTCTTTACCGCCACGATCTGCACATTGTGGGCGCCTGTTGGGCCATCATGGCGCTGGGCGATGGCACGGCGAGCGTGGCCGGCGGCGCGCTGCGCGGTCCGGCGCTCCCCTGGAATCGCGAGAAGACCTGGTCGGGCTTTCTGGGATTTATCGTGGCGGGCACAGCGGGCGCCTATGTTCTGACGCGCTGGATTACCCTCGGGGCCGCCCTCCGGGCCGCTCCCGGCGTGGCCCCCGCCCTTGCCCTTAACATTGCTCCCGACATTGCTCTGAGGATTTGCGCGGCCACGGCGCTGGTGGGCGCCATCGTCGAGTCCGTCCCCATTCGCCTGGATGACAATGCTTCGGTTCCGCTGGTTTCGGGCGCATTCATGTATTGCCTGTATTTCGTGGAGCGGAGCGCGCTGGACAGCAACCTGCCCTACCTCGGACGGCGCATTGTGCTGGCCGCGGCCATCAATCTCGCGCTGGCGGTGTTGGCCTTTAGCCTGAAGATGGTGAACCGCTCAGGCGCGGTTTGCGGGTTTGTGCTGGGTGTGGCGGTCTATCTGGGCTGGGGCTACAAAAGCTTTCTGTTGATGTTTGCCTTCTTCCTGATTGGATCCATTGCCACCCGCTTCGGCTACGCTCGGAAAGCCGCGCGCGGCGTGGCGGAAAAACGCGGGGGCGCCCGGAGTTGGCGCGAAGCCCTGGCGAACTCACTGGCGGGTGCGTTCTTTTCCCTTCTGGTCATCACCACGCACCACCAAGGCACCTTTCTGCTGGCGTTGATCGCGGCGTTCGCAGAGGCCACGGGCGACACGATTTCCAGCGAAATCGGGCAATATATTTCCAACCGGGCCTATTTGATCACAACGCTCCAGCCGGTGCCTGCCGGTGAGGACGGCGGCATCACCGTGGGTGGCACCGCCGCGGGCGCGCTGGCTTCCGCGCTCGTCGTGGCGCTCGCCATCGGAATGGGTTTGTGTGGTAAGGGATGCGCCGTCATTGCTCTTGCCGCCGCCGTGGCCGGAAACCTTCTTGACAGCGTACTGGGCGCCACGCTCGAGCGCCGCGGGTTGGTCACGAATGGCATCGTCAATTTTGCCGGCACCAGCTTCGCCGGCGCCCTGGCGCTTGCCATCGCGCTGCGCATCGGGTTTTAGTATGGTTTTCTCACCAACCCCAAGGCCAGGACTGCGTTGACTGTGGCACTGCGCCAGCCTGCCACACTTTGCTCCGCCAGCGCGACGCCATAGTCTCTGGCGTCGGGTTGCCATTGTCCAGCATCGAGTCGCTCCCCCCCATCATTTTCCCTATTGCTTTCCCATAGGACGTGTGGCACCCTGTCTATGGCATTCCCATAGGAGGAACATGGGCGACAAAGCGGATGTCTGGCAGGGAACACTGGCGCTGATGGTGCTGAAGACGCTCGAGAACATGGGGCCTTTGCACGGCTACGGGATCGCGCGGCGCATCGAGCAAACCAGCCGCGACCTGTTGTCGGTGAATTACGGCACGCTCTATCCGGCGCTGCTGAAGCTTGAACAAGAGGGTTACATCGCCTCGGATTGGGGCCAATCGGAAAATAATCGTCGGGCCAAGTACTACAAGCTCACGCGCGCCGGCCGCCGGCAGTTGGCCCGGGAAGCCCGCGAATGGGAGCAGACCACGGCAATCCTGGCGCGGTTCCTGTCGCCGGAGGAGGAATCATCATGAGAAACCTGCGCGCCTGGTTTTTGCGCTTCTGGGGAGTGTTCAGCAAAGCAAGCTGCGAGCGCGAGCTGGCCGCGGAGCTCGAGGGCCATCTGCAAATGCATATTGATGACAACCTGCGCGCCGGCATGGCGCCGGAAGAGGCGCGCCGGCAGGCGCTGATCAAGCTGGGCGGCATCGAGCAAACGCGGGAAAACTACCGCGACCGGCTGGGCCTGCCGGCGCTCGAAACCCTGTTCCAGGATCTGCGCTACGCCCTGCGCATGTTGCGCAAGAATCCTGGCTTCACGGCCGCGGCCGTGCTCACGCTGGCGCTCGGCATCGGCGCCAACGCGACGATTTTCACCCTCACCTACGCGGTGGTTCTCAAGAGCCTGCCCCTGCCCAATCCCGGCCAGTTGGTCCGCTACACATTCCGCCAAGGTCCGATGGACCTCGGTTTGCCAGGTCCCGCTTACGAAGCGCTCCGGCGGCACGAGACCGTGAACACTGACCTGCTCGCGTGGAGCGATGCCGATTTCGCGGTTGAAGAGAAAGGTGCGGTCACCCGCGTCAGCGGCGCCCTGATCACCGGCAATGGCTTCCGCGTTCTGGAACTGCGGCCCTATCTCGGACGTGTCTTTGGCGACCAGGACGACGTCAACAGCGGCGGCCCCAGCGGCTACCAGGCGCTGCTTGGCTACGAGTATTGGAAGGAACATTTTCAGGGGAGCCCGGCCGTGCTGGGGCAGGCGCTCACCATCAACGGGCACGCGGTGACGGTAATCGGCGTGCTGCCGCCGGGTTTTGATGGGCTGATTGCCGGAATGCGCGCCGACCTGGTGCTGCCCCTGGCATTCGAAGAAGTTCTTCACGCGCCCCACCCGATGCGTCACTACGCCGGAAGCTTCTGGCTCACGGTGATGGGACGCCTCAAGCCGGGCGAATCCGTTGCGGCGGCGCAGGCGAACCTGCGCGCTACGCAGGCGACCGTCCGCGAGGAAGCCGACCCCAGCCATAGTTTCCTCAACGGGTTCTTCGCTCCATTCCAATTCGGCGTGGAGAGCGGCCGCGCCGGGCGATCGTTCCTGAAAGTCGCTTTCGAGCAACCCCTGGTGGTACTGGAGGTCCTGGTGGGGCTGCTCCTGCTGCTCTGCTGCGCCAATACAGCCCTGCTGGTGCTGGCCCGGGTCAGTAACCGCACCCGGGAGTTTGCCCTGCGTAATGCCTTGGGAGCTCCGCGCGCCCGGCTGTTCCGTCAAGTGCTGCTGGAAGTCGGACTGCTGGCCGTGGGGGGCCTGGGGGGCGGAATCTGGTTCGGATGGGTGGCGGCGCAATCGCTGGTGGCGATGCTGGCGGATATCGGCGAGCCTCCTCCTCTTGACGTAACGCCGCGCGCGGCGATCATCGCTTTCACAGCGTCCATCAGCTTGCTCTCGGCGCTGGTGGCGGGATTGTGGCCGGCCTTGCGGGCTGTGCGCGTGTCGCCGGGCTCCAGTTTGAAGCAGGGCGGGCCGGTCGTTTCGTCCAAGGGCCTTGGTACATGGATGGTGCCCGCCCAGGTGGCGGTGAGCGTAACGCTGCTGTTCGCGGCCTCGCTGCTCGGCCGGTCGTTCCTGAAACTGCTGCTGCAGGATTCCGGTTTCCGGGCCGACGGTTTGGTGCTGGCGAAAGTCGACTTGAGCGCCAACAAGCCGACCAACCTCATGGCCACCGAATACGCGCAACGCATGGTCGAAGCGCTGGAGAACACGCCCGGGGTGGAGGCCGCCGCCGCCCTTCCCTATCCGCCGCTCAGTAATTCGTGGAGCGCCGGGCATTACTATTCCCTCGGAGAGCACGGCGCGGTTCACACCGACATGCAGACCTGGCCGGTAACGGTCTCTTCCGGATACTTCGCGGCCGTGGGCACGCGCCTTGTGCAAGGCCGCGGATTCACACGTGCGGACGCGAATGGCGACCCCGTGTGCGTGCCGAGCGCTTCCGAAGCCGCGTACTTTTTCCCGGGACAGGACGCCCTGGGCAGATTCGTGTACTCCGGGGGCATGGATCCAAGTCTCGACGGAAAAGCCAAGATCGACCCCAAAAATCAGTGCCGCGTCATTGGGGTTGCGGAGGACGCACGGTACCACTCGCTGCGCGAGGCTCCGCCCCGCATGCTCTACCAGCCGATCGGTCGGGATGACATGGGACCGGAGTTTTGTCTGGCCGTGCGTAGCGGGAGTGCCGGCGTCGCCGACGCGGCCATCCGCGACGCCGTCCGCCGGGTGGTGCCCACGGCCGTGCCGCCCACCATCTTCAGCTTTCACGACCTCGTGAAAGAGCACCTGCGGCAGGAGAGAATGCTGGTGGCTCTTTCCGCGTGCTTTGCCGGCATCGCGCTGCTGCTCACCGGCCTCGGGCTTTACGCCCTGCTGGCGCGCAGTGTGCTGCTGCGAACCCGTGAAATCGGCGTGCGCCTGGCTTTGGGCGCGCAGCCGGGGGAGGCGCTCCGCATGGTGGTGTGGCAGGGTTTTCGCCTGGTGCTGGTGGGAACGGTTATCGGCCTCGCGGCCGCTTTGGCCGTGGCGCGACTGCTGGGCGGCGTGCTTTTCGGCATCCACCCAGCGGATCCGTTCACGCTGGCGGCGGTCGTGGCCGTGCTCCTCAGCGTGGCTCTGGTGGCCAGCGTTATTCCCGGCCGCCGAGCAACGAAAGTGGACCCCATGGTGGCGTTGCGCTACGAATGAGCTGGCTTTCGGCCGGGAACAATACCCAGAGTTTTATCCATGACCATCCTTATATTGACCAGTCATGTAATTGCATGGGGCAGCCGTCAGGAGTATCTTCTGGGCAGCGGAATGCGTATAAGGGGAAGTCCGGTTCTTTCATATGGAGACCGAAGGAAGACGTGCCAGTGATCGCATTGAACTCCAACTGTCGATCGAAGTTGGAGGGACGGATTGCGTGGGCTTCCAGTTTTTCGACCAGGCTCGTACTCTCGTGATCGGCCGTCACGGTGGGAAAATTGCCCTGAATCGCAAGCTGGTGCCGCAGCAGGAGGTTACGGTCCGCTGCCTTGCCACCGGCTTGGAGGCCGAGGCGGTAGTAGTAGGACAGATGGAAGAAAGCTCGGGGTCATACCACTACGGAATCAAATTTCTCCGCGACGAAGACAACATTTGGGATATTGATTTCCCGCCTCTGACCGAGGCCGAAGGGGCCATAGGCCGAGTGGCGCTGGAGTGCATTGGCTGCAAGAATCGCGAGGTGATTTACCTGGATGATTTCGAACTGGAAGTCCTAGAGGCGAACGGGCACCTTTCTCACTCCTGCAAGCATTGCTGCGACGTGTGCTTATGGCGAAAGTCGCAGGGGGAAATACCCAAGCCGGAAGTTCCCATTCCTCCTCCACCTCCACTTCCCCCTCCACCTGCCCTCACCCAACTGCAAAGCAAGCGGAGTGAACCTCGCCGCGAAATGCGGGTGACGGCATGCGTGCGCACCACCCGCCTCGGCCAGGATTTGGCCAAGACTCGAAACGTGTCGCACGGCGGGCTTTGCTTTATCAGCTCCAGGGAGTATGTCGAAGGCGAGGCCATAGATGTTGCTCTCCCCTATTCACCGGCAGGCGGCAATATCTTTTTGCCCGCAAAGATCGTATGGGTGAAATTCCTGGCTTCTGAGGGGACCAGGGCTTACGGCGTTGCCTATCAGTATCGAAAGGGCTGACCCACAGCGTCGAATCAACTTCCCATCCGGACGCATTCGCTGCCCTGCCTTTCTCGTCAAGCTAACATTTGCTCAACTTGCGCAGTAAGAGCCGCGGACCTCAACATCGGAGGTCCGCGCTACTCCCAGAATCCCGTTTACAACTTTCCAGCTCCGACGCTAGAATGAATTGAAAGCTTGTGCGCGGTTGGGGCACGCTCTTTCGCACAATTCATGAGCGAGATTCTGGCAATTTATCCCGGATCTTTCGATCCGATCACGAATGGTCACCTCGATTTGATCGAGCGGGGCAGCCAGATCTTCAACCGGCTCATTGTCGCAGTGCTGACGAATCTCGATAAGAACCCGCTTTTTACTGTGGCCGAGCGCGTGGAAATGCTCCGGGAAGCAACCCATGCCATCCCCAATGTTTCGGTGGATACGTTCAGCGGTTTGCTGGTGGATTACGCGCGCCAGAAGCAGGCGAAAGCCCTTTTGCGGGGCATTCGAGCTTTCACCGATTACGAGTACGAGCTGCAAATGGCGTTGATGAATCGCAAACTTGCGCCCGACCTGGAAACGGTGTTCTTAATGCCGGCCCTCGCCTACACTTACGTCAGTTCGCGGTTGGTGCGGGAGGTCTTTCAGCTCGGCGGTTCCGTTAACGGGATGGTTCCGGCGCTGGTGGAAGAGCGGCTTCACCAGAAGGTCTTTCAGGGCAAACCCTAGGATGGGATTCGGAATGCAATTCTCCGAGCGAATTTCACGGATCTCGGTTTCCTCCACCGCCGCAGTGGTGCAGAAGGCCGACAAGCTGCGCGCCACAGGAGTGAAGTTGGTTGACTTCGGCGCCGGCGAGCCCGATTTCCCCACCCCCGATCACATCAAGCAGGCCGCGGTCCGCGCGCTGGAGGAGAACTTTACCAAGTACACTCCCACCGGCGGCACGCGCGAACTGAAGGAAGCGCTGGTCGACCGGCACGCCAGGGATTTCGGCTCGCACTACTCCGTTGAGGATTGCCTGGTGACCGTGGGCGGCAAGCAGGCCATTTTCGAGGCCATGGTGGCCACGCTCAACGACGGCGATGAAGTAATCTTGCCCGTTCCTTACTGGGTTTCCTTCCTCGATATCATTAATTACGCCGGCGGCAAGGCGGTGTTTCTTGAAACGCATGAAGCGGAGAACTTCGCCGTGCGGGCCGCGGCCGTGGAAAAACTCATCACACCCCGCACCAGGATGATCGTGGTGAATTCGCCCAACAATCCCACCGGCGCCGTGATCTCGCGCCAGGAAATGGAAAGGCTCCTGGGAGTGGCGGCGCGGCACAAGATCCTTTTGTTGTCGGACGAGTGCTATTGCCATTTTCTCTACGATGACCTGCGGTTTTCCCTGGGGAGTTCGAAGGATCGCGAGCATCTTCTGATTGTGGGCTCGCTTTCCAAGACTTACGCCATGACGGGTTGGCGCGTGGGATTCGCCCTGGGCTCCAATAAGCTTCTTGCCAATATGCTGAAGTTGCAGAGCCACTCGACTTCCAATCCCACCTCGATTGCCCAGAAGGCCGCGGTGGAGGCCTTGCGCGGCTCGCAGGATTCCGTGCGCGCCATGCTGGCCGAGTACCGCCGCCGCCGCGACCGCGTGGTGGAAGGCCTGCGCGCCATCCCCGATGTCAAGTGCACGCTGCCGCAGGGCGCTTTCTATGCCTATCCCAATATCTCGGCTTACTTGAACCGTGACGGTCTGGCGAATACCACCGTGCTGGCGGAAAAACTCCTGGAAGAAGCGCACGTAGCCGTAGTGCCCGGCCCCGCCTTTGGAACTGAGCCACACGTGCGGCTTTCCTACGCAACTTCCCTGGATCAAATTGACGAAGGGTTGAGGCGGATGGCGGCGTTCTTCGCGAAATTCTAAGGGACGGGTGTTGGGTTCTGGATGTTGGGTTCTGGGAATCAAGGCTCGATTCTTCCCCAGCCTCCAGCACCCCGAACCCAGCACCTAAAGGCTAACACCTAACTTGATCATGCCCACTTTCAATAGCCCCCTCCAACTCTCCAATATCTTCAAGCCGAAAATATGGGGTCGGCGGGATTTGGCTCCGCTCTTTGACGCGCCCGACGCCCCAGACGAGGCGGGCGGGCAGTTCGTCAACCAGCGCATCGGCGAGGTGTGGGTCACTGACGATGAATCGCGCTTCCTGAACGGCCCCGCGTCGGGAATGACTCTTGCCGAGGCTTCACGAAAATACGGGCCGGAGTTGCACGGCAAGTCCTGGCCGGGCCGCCGTTTTCCCCTTCTCGCCAAATACATCTATACCAGCGACTGGCTCTCCGTGCAGGTTCATCCCGACGACGCCTACGCCGCGGTCCACGACCCCGGCAACGTGGGCAAGTGCGAGATGTGGTATTTCCTGACGGCCGATCCCGACGCCGCGATTCTCCTCGGACTGAAGCCCGGCGTGACCATGCAGCAGTTGCCCCAGGCGTTCAAGGACGGAACGTCGCGCGACATCCTGCGAAGCTTCCACCCGCAGCCGGAGGAAGCGGTTTTTCTCCCCCCCGGGATGATCCACGCGCTGGGGCCCGGCCTGGTGCTGTTCGAGGTCGAGGAAAATTCTGATCTCACCTATCGGCTGGATGATTTCAACCGGCCCGGTCTGGATGGCAAACCGCGCCCGCTGCATCTGGAAAAAGGGCTGGACGTTATTCGCCCGGAACTACCACCTCTGCGCGATTTGCCCCGGCTCGAATCCAAAGAGAAATACGGCACGCGCCGATTCGTCCTCGCCAGCCGCTACTTCGCTCTGGAGGAATTGCGCGTTCTCCACACGGCCACCTTCCACAGTTCACCCGAGAAAGTGGAGGTCCTTTCCATCCTGGAAGGCGAGGGGCGTCTGGAAAATGAGGCGGGCTGGTTGGCCTATCGCCCCGGCGAAACGTGGTTGATTCCACCCGCCGCGAATCTCTACCGCCTGGTTCCGGGACTTGACACGAAGTTCCTGAAGTTCTACGTTCCCGACATGGAAAGGGATTTCCGCGAGCCCTTGAAGCGGCGGGGAATTCCCCAGGAAAAAATTCGACAGATTGTGTTCGAGTGAATTTCCATGACGCGCCAATCGGTCTTCGCTCACGCCTACGCCGTGGTAATGGCGGGTGGCAGCGGAACGCGCTTCTGGCCCCTGAGCCGCCGCCGGCATCCCAAGCAATTACTCCAACTCTTCGGCCACGGCACGCTTCTGGAGCAGGCGGTGGAGCGTCTGTTGCCCCTCATTCCCCCCGCGCGCATCTACGTCTACACCAACGAACTCGTCCGGAATGAGGTATACCGGCGCTTGCCGCAGATTCCCCGCGCGCAGATCGTGGCGGAACCCGCCTCGCGCAACACCGCGCCGACGCTGGGAGTGGCGGCGCACGAAATCCTGCGCCGCGACCCGCAGGGCGTGATGGTGGTGATACCGGCGGACCACGTCATCGCCAGGCCCGCCGAGTTTCTACGCGTGCTGCGCGCCGGTTGCGAAGTCGCGGCGAAGCCAGGACGCTCCGTGGTGATCGGCCTGAAACCCACCCGCCCCGACACCGGTTTTGGGTATGTGCGGGTCAGCACCCGCGGGGTGCGTGTCGGCGGACAAGAGATTTACCGGGTGGAGAAGTTCACGGAAAAACCGCCGCTCAAGGTCGCTCGCCGCTACGTCGCCTCGGGGCGCTATCTGTGGAACGGCGGCATGTTCATCTGGCGGGCTTCCACCCTACTCGAAAATTTCGCCAGGCATCAGCCCCGCATGGCAGACCAACTGGCGCACCTGGCCGAGGCCGGCGGTGTGCGGTCGGCAGAAACTTTTCGCCGCCTCTTCCCGCAATTCGAGAAGATCTCCATTGACTATGCCCTCATGGAGAAAATCTCTGACATCCATGCTGTTGCCGCCGACATTGGATGGAATGATGTGGGCAGTTGGGCGGTGGTTTACGGTCTTTCGGCAAAGGATAAGGAGGCCAACGTCCGGCCGGCGCGCAGCCTGTGCCTGGATTCGCGCGGCAACATGATTGTCGCCAAGCGGAGTTTTGTAGTGACGGTGGGCGTTCAGGACCTCGTCATTGTGGAGACGGAGGACGCTCTGCTGGTCTGCGCGGGGGAGCATTCCCAGGAAGTCGGAAAAGCGGTTCAGGCGCTGGAAAAGGCGGGGCTTAAGGAATTGCTGTAGGGTTTGGATGTTAGAGGTTGGGAAGAAACAAGGGATGAAGTTTGAAGGAAGAAGGATGAAAGATAATCGAAGGAGGTTCATGTTTCAGCTTTCATGCTTCATCCTTCATCCTTCATCCTTTTCTTAACAAGCTAAGAATATGGATAAAATTAAGTTCGGAACGGACGGCTGGCGCGGTGTTATCGCTGATGACTTTACCTTCACCAACGTAAGGCGGGTGGCGGCGGCCATTGTGCAGTACGTCCGCGAGGAGAGTGAGCCGGCGCGCGGCCTGATTGTCGGCTATGACATGCGTTTCCTTTCGGCGGAGTTTGCCCGGGCTGCCGCGGAGGTGCTTTCCGCCGCGGGAATTCCTGCCTGGCTGGCGGACACCGGTACGCCCACGCCGGCGGTCAGTTATGCGGTGGTGGCGCGGAAAACCGCGGGTGCGGTCATGATCACCGCCAGCCACAACCCTTACCGGTGGAATGGGGTGAAGTTCAAAGCGCCATATGGGGGCTCGGCCGAGCCGGCGATTATCCATCGCATTGAAACCCATCTGCATCGTCTCGATCGAGCCCGAACCCGGGCGCGCAAGGTCAGCCCCGCAGCGATTGAGGTTGTTGACCTCACTACTCCCTACCTCGAACGGCTCAAACAACTGGTCAGCTTGGACCAGATCCGCGCCTCCGGCCAGCGCTTCGTTATCGATCCGATGTTCGGGGCAGGGCGCGGCTGCATTTCCCGCCTCTTCATCGAGGCGAGGATTCCCTTCCGCGAAATCCACTCCGAGCACAATCCGCTTTTCCCCGGCCTGAACCCTGAGCCCATCGAACCGCACGTGGAGGGCGTGCGCCGCGCGGTGATGGAAGGCAAGTTCGACGGCGGCTTTTCCACCGACGGCGACGCCGACCGCATCGGCGCCATGGACCGCACCGGCGAATTCATCGATTCGCACAAGATTTTCTGCATTCTTCTCAAGCACCTGGTTGAAGACCTGGGTTTGCGTGGAGAGGTGGTAAGAACATTTTCCACCACGCAGATGATTGACAAGATGGCACGCAAATACCAGCTGCCGCTGCGCGTCACGCCCATCGGCTTCAAGTACATCTGCGAGCTGATGCTGACCCGCGACGTTTTGATTGGTGGCGAAGAAAGCGGCGGCATCGGCGTCAAGGGCCACTTGCCGGAGCGCGACGGCATTCTGAACTCGCTGCTGCTGGCGGAAGTGATGGCGCAAAAGAAAAAGACCCTGGGAGAACTGGTGGAAGATTTGACCCGGGAGTTTGGGCCGCACTTTTATGGCCGCGTGGATTTGGATGTGGAACTCGCCACGGCCCAGCGGTTGGTGAAGCGGGTGGCGCAGGGGAAATTCAAGAAAATCGCCGGACTGAAAGTGACGGCGGTGGAAGACCTGGATGGCGCCAAGATGCGGCTTGGAGATTCCGCCTGGCTTCTGGTGCGCGCCTCGGGGACAGAGAACCTCCTGCGGCTTTATTCAGAAGCGCCCTCGCGGGACCAAGTAAAAATGTTGTTGGACGAAATGGCGCGGATTGCGAAAGCGGCGTAGCGCGGACCCCCGTTTTTGGGGTCCGGGGTTCTTACTGAGCAAATGCCACAAACGCCGGATTGCGCAGAGCGCAGCCCTGCGGTTCGCGCCCCTGTCCCGCACTAAAACGCAGAGCTTCGCTCTGCGCAATCCGGCGTTCATAATTGTGAGCGCGAGTCTCGTAGGGGCACCCGAAACGAGGGGAATGGGAAATCAAGTGACCATGGCAAATTCGGGTCCTGCCGACTATCGCGGCTTACCTCTCAGCGCGATGGAAAACATTGTGGCGCGTTTCAAGGAACGCGTGGACGCTGCGCAACTCGCCAGCCCGCCCAGCAAGGAGCGGGTGAGGAAGGCCCTGCGGAGAGACGGTTCCGACCGTTGTCTCACCCGGCTGAATCGCTTCACCACGGATGTGATCGTTCGGTATGGCGACGCTCTTGCGGATCTTTTCTGCCAATACCCTGACGACGTGGTTTTTGCCGTGCCTTATGACTTTGCCCTGGGATATCAAGCTCCCAATCGCCCCGGCCGCCTCACCAACGTTGAGGCTTTGATGCAGGAAAAGGAATGGGTGGATGAATGGGGAATCGGCTGGAAGCATGCCGCGGACGGAGTGGGGGCAAATCCGGTCAGTCATCCCCTCAAGGATTGGTCGCAGCTTGACGATTACCTGCGCCACCAGATGCCCGACCCCCATGAGCCCGGACGATTGACCGACGCGTTACCCACGCTGGCCAAATACGGGTCCAGCAAATATTGCGTGGGCGTTTTGAATCTCACCCTCTCCGAAAGGCTTTTCGCCTTGCGGGGCATGGAATACGTGTTCGAGGACTTCTATTCGCATGAGAAAGAAATCGGCCGCTTGTGTGACGCTCTGGCCGAATACGCCATCGGTTGGATCAGCGATTGGGGCAAAACGGATGTTTCCGCCATTTTCCTTGGCGATGACTGGGGTTCCCAAAACGCCCTGATGATTTCACCGGCGATGTGGCGACGGCATTTCAAGGAACATTACCGGCGGATTTTCGCGGAGGTTCATCGCTGGGGAAAAGATGTGCTGTTTCACAGTTGCGGCAACATCAGTTCCATCATCGCCGACCTGATTGAAGTGGGAGTGGACGTGCTGGACCCGCTGCAGCCGGGACCACTGAATCTCAGCGAGGTCGCGCGGCAGTTCGGCGGAAAAGTGGCGTTCAGCGGGGGAATCGACGACCAGCGCCTGGAAAACTATAGCCCGCAGGAAGTGAAGGATATGGTGCGCAGGACGATTGATACCCTGGGCCGCCCCTTCGGAAATGCTTACATGATCTCGGCGGCGAACTCCATGCTTCCCTCCGTGCCGCTGGAGAATCTCCAAGCCATGATGCAGGCGTGCCATGAGCAATGAAACTTCCGGGACGAGCATCAACGATCACGTGGAAGATTCCGCGCGCGTCAAACGCTACCATCGGACCGGGCGCATCCTGAGCGTGGCAGGCTACTTGGTTGACCTGGCGATCCTGCTCACCCTGCTCTTCACCGGCTGGACGATGGCGTTGCGAAGCGTGGCGGTGCACTACAGCCCGCGCCCCTGGCTCGCCCTGCTGATTTACCTTTGCCTTTTCGGAATCATCACGCAAATGGCGGGCCTTCCCTGCGATTTCCTGCGCGGCTTCTGGTTGGAGCACCGCTACGGACTTTCCAACCTGACGCTGGGAGGTTGGGTGAAGGATCAACTGAAGGGCCTCGCCGTGGGCGGCACGCTGGCGGTGCTGGCGGTGGAATTCCTCTACGCGGTGATGCGCCGTTGGCCGGAGCGGTGGTGGATTTGGTGCGCCATCGCCTTCATCGGATTTTTCGTTCTGCTGGTCAATCTCGCGCCGGTCCTCATCTTCCCGATTTTCTTCAAGGTCAAGCCGCTGGATAATCCTTCCCTGACGGAGCGCCTGCTGGAACTCTCGCGGCGCGCCGGCACTCGCGTGAAGGGCGTGTTTGAATGGAAACTCAGCGAAAAGAGCAAGAAGGCCAACGCCGCCCTGATGGGGCTGGGCAATACGCGCCGGATCATTCTCTCGGATACGCTTCTCGAAAAGTTTAAGGATGAGGAAGTGGAGGCGGTGTTGGCGCACGAACTGGGCCACCACGTCCACCGCCACATCCTTCAAAGCATCGCGCTTCAAGGCGCCGCAACGTTTGTGGGATTCTACCTGATACACCGCACACTGATTTGGTTAACGCCGCATTTCGGATTTCGAGGTATCGCGGATTTCGCCAACCTGCCACTTCTCGCGCTGGTCACGACGTTTCTATCCCTCGCACTTCTGCCCTTGGTGAACTCCTACTCGCGCGCCATGGAGCGCCAGGCGGATGCTTACGCGCTGCGCGCCATCCCTTCCCGCGCCCCCTTCATCACCAGCATGGAAAAGCTGGCGGAACTCAACCTCGCGGAGCGCCAGCCCCACCCCTGGATTGAGTTCATTTTTCACAGCCACCCGTCCATCCAAAAACGCATTGATTTTGCGCAGAAGTTTCCCGCTTAGGTCGGATTTCCAGCCACGCGAGCCCGCTACGCGGGCTCTGAGCTTTCGATCAGGAAGGGTACACGGGCCTCGCAGTGGATACAGATGGCGGTCCGCTCCACCGTTTTGTCCTCAGGGGTCGTCATCGCCCGGAAAGTGCGCAGGCAATCCGGACAGTTCAGAATGACATAGCCAGCGAAGCCGGGCCGGGCCCGAACAGGGGTAGTGATCAATTGCGGAAGGTTAACGACGTCAGGCGTTTTTCGAACAAGATCATGGAGGGTTCGCAGGAGTCCACCGATGTCTAGCGCACCCTTTTTGAGCCAGACGTCAGGTTCGGCTTCGGGCGGAACTTCATCGGGGATTTGTCCCGACAGGACGATTACCGATATGGAGGGGAACCGTCGACGCACAACTGATACAAACTCCATTCCCGACATACGGGGCATCTGAAGGTCGGAGATTATGATTTTGGGAAGTCGATTGCGGAGTTTCACCAGACCATCAATGCCGTCCTCAGCTTCGTGTGTTTCAAAGCCAGCCTGTTCGAGCCGCTTGGACAGAAAGGTCCTCACGAACGGATCGTCGTCCACCAGCAAAACGCTCCTTGGGGAAACCTCGCTCATGGCATTCTCCGGGATAAGCGCTGGGCGCTTTTCCGACCCCCAAGTTTTTGTATACCAAGGGCGACCCCCTGTCTGTATAAAATTGAACACTTTCCTCGCCAGAACGGATTTGCCACCGAAGCATGACGGGGACCCCCTCATCAGCTCTTTCCGAGGCTCGTGCTTCCAAACCTGCCGGCAGGCGTCTGTCTTTGAGATTCCCGGTTTTGGCAAGGGAAGAGATCGCAGGGAGAGCCCGCTGTGCGGGCTTGCGGACGCCTCTTACAATAATTTTCGCGGCCCCGGCCGTTTGGCGCAGAGCGAAGTCATGGGCCAGCCAATCTATTTTGGCTTGCCGCTTCTGAGCAGATCCGCAGCGTAAACTGTGACAACCACTCGAGCCTTCAGGGAAGAGACAGCCTTCATCGTCCGGGTAGTGAGCTTGACTTCATAAGGTTTGGCTTTACCCTTTGACCGGCTGGCTATTGGGTTTGGATCTATGGTATGTTGTGTACAAGGAGTACACAATATGGAAACGCTCAAAATCGGAATCCGGGAATTCCGGGAGAACCTTGCCGGCTACCTCGAATCCGGCACACCCTTGGCGATCACCCGGCACGGCGAAACAGTGGGCTTCTACATTCCCGCGCAGAAACGCAGCCGCGAAGCTGAAATCGAAGCCATGCGGGCCGCCGCAAAGGACCTGGACGAAATGATCGCCTCGTGGGGTCCTTCGGAAGACACGTTGATGGACGAGTATAAGGAAATCCGCCGCTCGGCGCGTGAGAAGAGGCGGAATGCCAAATAGAGCTTTGGTCATCGACGCCAATATTTTGGTGAGGGCAGTTCTGGGGACGCGTGTACGCGCGGTGATCGAGGCGCATGCCGAAGATGTGTCTTTTTTGTCCCGGAACTTGCTTACGCGGAGGCTGAGGAACACCTGGTGACACTAGTTCTCAAGCGCGGCGGTGACCCGGAGAAGGCGCTCGCGCTTCTGCGCTCCATGCGATCCTTAGTTGTGCTAATTGGGACCGAGGTATACGGTGATTTGGAAGCTAGTGCTCGGGAGCGGCTGGGCGCACGTGATCCAGAAGACTGGCCGATTTTGGCTTCTGCACTGGCGCTCGGATGCCCCATTTGGACGGAAGACACGGTTTTTTTCGGCTGTGGTGTTGCCACCTGGACGTCCGACCGAGTTCGAATGTTTCTGCGGGAGTGAGCTTTTCCATGCCCATAGATAAAGAGCCACGGACCTAGAAAACAGGCGCAACACTGCTCGTTCATTTATGGTTTGCCGATGGTGGGGATATTCGGGGCGTAGCCTGTGAAAACTACTCGAGCGTTCAGTAAGGACGCAGCCTTTAGCGTTTGGACCGCGAGCTTGATTTCAGAGAGTTTGGCATCAGCGGCTGACTGTACGCCGATGTTGAAATCGCGAGTTGTCGCCGTGTCCCACAACTTTCGCTTCGCCCGGGACAGTCCATGAATCAATAAAGTCAAGCCGCGAATGGCGGCATCCGCAGTCGTAGGTTGTCTGTTCAACTCAAGACGCGCGCTGTGAAGGCCGCGTTCACGCCCCACGTATAGGACAATCACCTTCAGACCGAGCGCGTCTACGAGCGGCTTGAGGTCAAACTTCGCGTACAAGTCCAGATCGACGTTCAGGAATCTTGTCGTGTTATCAGCTCGAGTTCCCATTTACGGTCTATGGGTGGATGTGGCGCCGTTGTCTCCAAGCGTGTCGTCCGCCACTCGGAAACAATCCGAACGCTCACTTTGACGTTCAAGTCGCCAAACCGTGACGTGGTTCCAAGCTAGGCATGCCGGTTCCCCTCGGATCACACTGCACTTTGCAGCCAGGCTGGGTAGGAAACTCGCAGGATGGGGGAATGAAAAACCTGCGTAGGTCTCAGGCGCCGATGTAGCGGGCGTAGAGCCCGCGGGCCACGGCGGGGTCCTGCGTTCCCTTCACGATGACGCGCCCATCCGGAAACACCGTCAACTCGTAAGAATCGAGAGAACACTTCAGCAGAAAGTCATTGGCCTGCACGGGTCCGAACCGCTCGAGGCGCGCCTTCAGCGCGACGAGGTCAAGGGCGCGTGACTCGGTTTGGTGAATCTGCACGGAGTTCCGGCCGCACATGCTGATGTGCGTGGGCCCGCCTTGTTCGAGGTAGGCAAATTCGCGCGCCACGCAAACCCGGCACTGGGGATCCCGGGGAGCCTTCACCTGTTGGAAGCGGTTGCTCCACAGGTCGTACGCCACAAGCGATCCGTGCAATTCGGATTCGCGGCCCAGCAGAATCTTGAGTGCTTCGGTCACTTGCAGGGCGGCGGCCCAGGAGACGGCGGGGCCGATGACGCCCACGGTATCGCAAGTCTCGTGCATCCCCAGCGGGGGCTTGGGAAAAATGCAGGCCAGGCACGCTGTGTGCCCCGGGAGAATCGTCAGGGTGGCGGCGTAACTGGCCACCACGGCGCCATAAATCCAGGAAATTCCCAGTTTCACTGCGGCGTCATTCAAGAGGTAACGCGTTTCAAAGTTGTCCGTGGCGTCCAGAACGACGTGAAAGCCCTCGATGAATTCCTCAATATTGCTGCTGTCCGCGTCGGCCACGATTCCTTCCACGCGCACGTCAGAATTGATTTGGCGGAGCTTCCTTTCCGCGGCCACCGCCTTGGGCAGGCTCTGCTTCGCGTCGGCCTCGTCAAAAAGCATTTGCCGCTGGAGGTTTGATTCCTCCACGAAATCGCGATCCACGATGCGCACGGTCCCTACGCCCGCGCGCACCAGAGCGTTGGCTTGCGCCGTCCCCAACGCCCCGCAGCCGAGAATCACCACTTTCGATTGCAGCAGCTTCTCCTGCCCCTCGGCGCCAATGGGCGAAAAGAGAATCTGCCGCGAATATTTTTCGGAGTTCATGAAAGGCCTACCCATTACGAATACCTTTCGCCGCCTGTCGGCAAACTCAGGCGGTGCTCGCACCTCGTCCTCACCATTGTACACTTCCGGCAGAAAGCTGGTGTGGCGTGGTCGTGCGGCGGGGCATTACACGCCATATCTTGATTTCCTGGTTATGTTCAGCTTTTAGTCGCTGGTTGGATTGAAGAGGGCTTGGACGGGACCGGTGTTCAAGGGAAAGGATAGGGACGCGGTAATCGAAGATTGGGTGCCCGAGGGGATGCTGAAGCTTTCCTGAAATAACGCGCCGCCCAGGACCTGGGACGCCTCGATCACTGCGGCACCCGCTTGCTTGCGCCTTCGTGCGCTGCTATCGTAGGCCCGCGCCGGCAAGTAGGAGTCACGGCCGCGCAAGGACTCGTGCTGCACGCACGTTCCGTCAGGATGGACCGTGCTGCCCTGAGTTCGGGAAGCGCCGCAGGGGAGGTCAAATGCCCAAACAAATCCTGTCCGTGGGGTTCGTCTTGATACTCGCGGCTTCCGCCCTGGGCGCCGAACCCTATTCACGCGCCCCGCTGTCGCTGTGGTACCGGCAGCCGGCGAGTGCCTGGGTGGAGGCGCTTCCCCTGGGGAACGGACGACTGGGCGCGATGGTCTTCGGGGGGACGCGCCGCGAGCGGATTCAATTCAACGAAGGCACGGTGTGGAGCGGCCGTCCGCACAGCTACGCGCACGTCGGCGCCGCGCAGTATCTCGGCACCCTGCGCAAGCTCCTGTTTGAAGGCCAACAAGCGGAAGCGGAAGCGCTGGCTATGCACGAGTTCATGAGCGTGCCGCTGACCGAGAGCGAATATCAGGCGCTGGGCGATCTGCTGCTCGAATTCCCCAATGTGCCGGAGCAGAGCGTCTCCGGGTACCGGCGCGAACTCGATCTGGAGAGCGCCGTGGCGACGACCCGTTTCACCGTCGAGGGAGTCGAGTACCGCCGGGAAGCGTTCGCAAGCTGGCCGGCCCAGGCCGTCGTCATCCGCCTGTCGGCTTCGCGGCCGAGGAAGCTCACGTTCTCGGCGACTCTGCAATCCGCGCATGCGGGCGCTTCCCTCACCGGGCTTCCGGGCGGCGAGTTGTCCATGGCGGGCGGCGTCGCGGAATCGGCCATCCGTTTTGGAGTACGCTTGTGGGTGCTGGCGCAGGGGGGCGAACGAAAACTCGAGGGCGAACGCATCGTCGTCAACAGCGCGGATTCCGCTGTCCTGATTCTCACCGCGGCGACCAACTTCCAGACCTTCCGGGACGTCTCCGGCGATCCGGATACGCGTAACGACGCAACATTCGCGGCCCTTGCGGGTCAGACCTGGCAAAGCCTGCGTACCGCGCACGTGGCCGATTACCGCAAGCTCTTCGCGCGTGTCAGACTCGATTTCGGCAGCACGCCTTCCGCCGCACAGCCCACCGACGAACGCATCCGCGACTTTGCCAATCGCCGCGACCCGCAACTGGTGGCGCTCCTTTTCCAATACGGCCGCTATCTCTTGATTGCTTCCAGCCGCCCGGGCGGGCAACCGGCAACGCTGCAAGGCCTCTGGAACGATTCGAACCACCCGCCCTGGGGCAGCAAGTACACGTGCAACATCAACACGGAGATGAACTATTGGCCGGCGGAAGTCACCAACCTCGCCGAGTGTCATCTGCCGCTGTTCGCAGCCCTGCAGGATCTGGCGATTTCCGGTGCGGACACGGCACGGGAACAATACGGCGCGCACGGCTGGGTGTTGCACCACAACTTCGATCTCTGGCGGGGAACAGCCCCCATCAATGCCTCCAACCATGGCATCTGGCAAAGCGGAGGCGCTTGGCTGTCCCAGCATCTCTGGGAACATTACCTGTTTGGCGGCGACCAGGAGTTTCTACGCGCCACCTCCTACCCCATCATGAGAGGTTCTGCACAGTTCTTCCTCGATGCCCTGGTGGAAGATCCCCGCAGAGGATGGCTTATTACCGGACCCAGCAATTCCCCCGAGCAGGGCGGCCTGGTGATGGGTCCGACCATGGATCACCAGATTGTGCGCGGGCTGTTTGGCGCGGTAATTGCCGCCAGCCGGATTCTGGATGTCGATGCGGACTTGCGGCAACAGCTTATCGACGCGCGCGCGCGCATTGCGCCCAACCAGATCGGGCGATACGGGCAGTTGCAGGAATGGCTGGAGGACAAGGACGATCCGAAAAACACTCATCGCCACGTCTCGCATCTCTGGGGACTTTACCCCGGCGGAGAAATCACGCCGTCCGGCACTCCCGACTTGTTTGCGGCGGCCAGGAAATCGCTCGAATTTCGTGGCGACGCCGCCACGGGATGGTCAATGGGATGGAAAACCAATCTGTGGGCACGCCTGCTGGACGGAGATCACGCCTGGCGCATCCTCCAACTGCTCATTCATCCGGCGCGGGAGGGGACTAAAGATCACGCCGGGCTCTACCCAAACCTGTTCGACGCCCATCCTCCGTTCCAAATCGATGGCAACTTTGGGGCTACGGCGGGCATTGCGGAAATGCTGCTGCAGAGCAATGACCCGGCGGCGACGCCGCTTAGCCTGACGCCGGCCCAGGCTGGAGAATCTGCCGTGCTCCGCCTGCTTCCCGCGTTGCCGTCGGCCTTGCCGGACGGCGAGGTTACCGGACTACGGGCGCGAGGTGGCTTCGAGGTGAACCTGACTTGGCGCGGCGGCAAGCTGCTCCGAGCAACTTTGCGAGCCAATGCAGCCAAGCCCGTGCGCGTCTTCTACGCAGGCCGGCAGGTGGAATTGCAGGCCGCGGCGGGGGGCGTTTATCAGTTTGATGGCGAACTGCGAAGGCGGCGCGGAAGTCCGAAGCCTGCATCGCGTTCTGAACAAGGTCCCTGAAACACCTCAAGTATCATCCTTATAATCTTGCCTGTCCCCACCCAGCGAGGCGTGAGGTTAGGCCAATGAACCGATGGCCCAATGACCCAATGGCCCGATGACCCGATTCCCCCGACCGTGTCCGATATCGCCAAGCCTAATCCCAAAATCGCACACTCCCCCGTCGCGAGCCGTCCCTGGCGATCTATTTAACCCCTTTGATAGCTTAGGGTTACATACAGTTCGACGATGGTATGCCTTGTGCTTGTCTTACCCCGGAAATCCAACATGGATATGCCAAGAATCTCGAAACTTGAAACTCGAAAAGGTAACCTCAGAGCGGCCCGACGATTTTCGAGTTCAGATGTCCAGTTTCGAATTTCGATTTTCGGTTTTCAATGGGTCGATGACCCGATGAACCAGTATGAGGTAAACGATGGGAACATTACTCCATGACTTGCGTTTTGGCCTGCGCGTGTTGGCTCGGAATCGCGGCTTTACGGCAGTGGCGGTCCTGACGTTAGCGCTGGGGATTGGCGCCACGGTGGCCATTTTCAGCGTGGTTTATGCCGTCCTTTTGCGGCCCCTGCCTTACTCCCAGCCTGACCGGCTCGTCGAGTTGAACGAAGTGAACAGCCATGGCGGGCGGATGAATTTCGCCGACCCGAATTTCGCGGACGTGCGGGCGTCGAGTCAAGCGCTCGACGGCGCAGCAGAGTACGCCGCCTGGCTGGAATCGGTGGCCGGCGCTTCCGAACCCACGCGCACCATGACCGCCTCGGTCTCGCGTGATTTCTTTCCCATGTTGCGTGTGCAGCCGATGCTGGGGCGGGGTTTCGCGCCGGAGGACCAACATTTCGGCACCGCTCCCGTGGCCCTGGTGAGTTACGCCTACTGGAAGCAATATCTGGGCGGCGCCGGCGACCTCTCGCGCCTCAAGCTAAACATTGAAAACCGCGACGTTTCCGTGGTGGGAGTGTTGCCCGCCGGTTTCCGTTTTCCCATGGACTGTGACATCTGGGTGCCGCGCGAATTGTGGGAAACGCTTCCCAGCCGCACGGCGCACAACTGGCACGTGCTGGCCCGCCTGCGCGAGGGTGTGCTCCTGGCCCAGGCGCGCAGTGAGCTTACCGGAATCGCCCGCCGCCTGAAGCAACAATTCGGCAAGGACACCATGATGGTGGACATCTCCGCCGTGCGCTTGCAGGATTTCCTGACCAGCGATGTGAGCAAGCCGCTTTACATTCTGCTGGGCGCGGTGGGATTTTTGCTGCTCGTCGCGTGCGCCAACGTCGCCAACCTGCTGCTGGCTCGCGTGGCGGCCCGCGAGCGGGAATTCGCCATCCGCGTGGCTCTGGGCGCGGGACGCCTCCGCCTGGTGGGCCAATTCCTCACGGAAGCTTTGCTCCTGGCCTTGGCGGGCGGAGCGCTCGGTGTGCTGCTGGCGCAATGGGGAGTGGACGCGCTGCTGGCCATTGCCCCGGCGAACCTCGCCCCCCCGGAGCAGGTCTCGGTGAACCTGCCCGTACTGCTTTTTGCTTTGGCGATGGCGGTGGCGGTGGCGCTGAGCCTGGGCTTATTTGCCGCGTGGCGCGCCGCCCGGGGCGACACGGAGCAGGCTCTGGCCGAACGCGGCCAAGGTTACCTGGGCACGGTGCACGGCCATCGGCTGGGGCGCGCGGTGGCGTCGGCGCAACTGGCCATTACCCTGGTGCTGCTGGTGGGGGCGGGATTGCTCGGCCGCAGCTTGCTGCGCGTGCTTTCCGTCGATCCGGGTTTCCGCACCGATCACATCCTCACCGTGGACCTGGCCTTGCCGGAAACGGTCAGCTTTGCCCCGGACGCGCCGCAAGCGAAGCAGGAGGCAGCCAAGGCGGAGCGCCTGGGATTGCTCAATAACCTCTTTGCGCAGTTGCGGGCGCTTCCCGGAGTCTCGGAAGTGGGAGGCACCGGCGGACTGCCGCTCAGTGAGGACCTGGCCGACGGCACTTTTGTGATGATGAATCCCGGCGAAAAAGTGCCGGGCATGGACCAGCTCGAAAAGCTTTTCCAGGATACGACGCGAACCGGCGACGCCGATTATTGCGTGGCGAGCGAGGGCTATTTTCACGCCCTGGGCATTCCCCTGCTACGCGGCCGCATGTTTGCTGATTCCGACACCCTGAACTCGCCGCACGTAGCGCTGATCAGCCAGAGCCTGGCGCGGGAGAAGTGGCCCAACCAGGACCCCCTCGGCCAGACTTTGGAATTCGGGAATATGGATGGTGACACGCGCCTGCTCACAGTGGTGGGGGTGGTGGGCGACGTGCGCGTTGCCAACCTGGAGTCCAAGCCTCCCGCCATCATTTATGTGGACTACCAGCAGCGGCCGCAATCCACCTCGAGCTTTACCGTGGTCATGCGCACCAGCCTTCCGCCGGCCACCCTGATTCCGGCGGCGCGTAAGATTTTGCGGGATCTCGCCCCCAACGTTCCGCCCAGCTTCAGCACCTTCACCAAGGTCTTCGCGGATTCGCTGAAGGCGCGATACTTCAACCTGCTCCTGGTGGGAGTCTTTGCCGCCACCGCCCTGCTGCTCGCCATGACGGGAATTTACAGCGTGATGGCCTACTTCGTCGCGCAGCGTACCCGCGAGTTTGGAGTGCGCATGGCGCTGGGCGCGGAAGTGGCTGACGTGCTGCGCCTCGTGCTGCGCCAGGGCCTGACGATTGTGGCGTTGGGCGTAGCCCTGGGCATCCTGGGATCCATCGCCCTTACGCGCATCATGGCCACGCTGCTGTTCGGGGTAAGCGCCACCGACCCTCTCACCTTCGCCGGCGTAACCCTGGCGCTGGCGCTCGTGGCCCTGGCGGCAAGTTACGTTCCCGCGCGCCGCGCCACCAAGGTCGATCCCATGGTGGCGCTGCGGTATGAGTGAGGCAGGGGTTAGGGGCTGGCAGGAACCATCAATTCATCGGGTCATCTGGCCGTTATACCGTCAATGTGGATTGATTCTGGTAGGGCAAGGTGTCCAGAGATTCCCGGGCAGCCACGGTCACTGGTTTTGTGACCGTGGGCTCTTTCATCAATGCAGAACGAGCGCTGTCTGGTCTTCGGGATTGGGTGTAGCATGCTTGGCTTGAGAAAAGATCACGGTCAGAACTGCGCTGACCGTGGCTACCCGCTAGAGTGCCGTCTCGCACAAGAGAGTCGATAATGAGGCCGTGGAGGAGATTCCGTGAACGGTCGTCTCTCGAAGGGCTTGCGCGCGGCTACTTTCTTATCGATCGCCATCGTTGTTCTAGCGGAAGGCTGTGACCATCGGCGCTCGACGCCAAAAGATGCGACTGCAGCCTCCTATGAGGTATCGCGCACACTGATTGGAAAGCAGGTCACCATTCGCGGGACATTCTCATTACGCGGCGTGGTTGGCCCGTATGTATTGCTCAGAAATCAGCAGGTAATCTATCTCGTTCCCAAGCGGTCGTTTACATGGGGAGAACCCTACTCTGAAATGGAGGGCAAACTAGTCGCAGCGACTGGCACCCTCAGGTTTTATCACTCGCCTGACGCCAAACCAGTAAACCAAGACATAGCCCGAGAGCCTGATTATTTTTATTTTGAGGCGGAGACCACTCAACTGGGGCTTATTAGCCGTTGACGCTAATTCGCGCATCTTGTGAGTGGACGTATTGTCGCCAAACCGCGGATGTGATTTGCGTGTCATCTCTAATGGTCAAGCCCGGATGACGTAAGTGCTTTATCGGACGCGCGCACTCCACAAGATGCGGAGGGAGGAGTGAGGGCGCGCGCGTTCGATAAAGCCGTCAGAAGGAAGCCGCTCGCGCGGCGGACGCGGCACTATGGCGATTAAAT
>Ga0326727_10003605_pt1 | contig 48995 bp, 37 predicted proteins | sample MB2enrmetagenome_FD_207643 | JGI IMG/M metagenome (GOLD analysis project Ga0326727, IMG submission 207643) | Lab enriched peat soil microbial communities from McLean, Ithaca, NY, United States - MB29MY | ecosystem: Environmental > Terrestrial > Soil > Wetlands > Peat | place: USA: New York... | reverse complement strand
GCAGGCGATGAAATCGCGGATGCTTTCATAATCGAGAAGAGGGGGCATGGCGTCGCAGTAGGACGCGTCCGCGTTGTGCGCGGCGACGACATAGTTTTCGCCTTTCGCTTTTTCGGCCTGGTAGCGGTTCTGCCAGGCTTTGCGGCATCGGACGATGGCGGGGTTCGCGATGGCCGCGCCGGAGGCGGAGCCGGATTGGAGCAGGCCTAAAGCGGACAGGGACATACGGAGTTTTCCTTTCGTCGTGCGAGGCGGGTCGAACGGCGATGGGAAACTGCCCCTGCCGCGTCGATCTCCGCCAGTTTTTATCGTGCGCCGGGCGGGGGTTAATTTCTGCAAAAGGGGTTGAGGCGGGGAGCGTGGAGGCGCGGCGAAGAAGATGCGTCCCAGGTCTCAGGGGCGAGAGCTGGGGCACCCGCGAAGTTTTCTAGCGGAATTTGCGGAGGGTCGAGGTTCGTGGTATCCCACCCTAGCCGCAAATACAAAGAGGCGGCGCCCAGAGGGCGCCCAGGCGGGGAAGCCGGCACCCCAACGTGCGCGCAGAAAGCAGGCGCAAAACGCGTGTCTTTGGGGGAAGCCCGGACACAGCCGACCACTTCGCTGAAGTTGTCATCGGCGAGGGGTCAGCATCGGCGTCTCCATGGACAGGTCTTCGTCCATGGGGTGATTCAGGCTCCATGTCTGGGTCGAGGAGGATCATCGTGCCCGGAGGCGCAATGCGCGCGGCCCCGGTAACTCTCCATTCTGCGCTACGGTTGGATGAGCGCCGCGATGGTCCGCATGGGAAGGACCAGCCGCATCGAATCCGGCATCTGAAGGAATCCATGCCGCGCATAGAACTTTGCCGCGCGCTCGTCAATCGCGTCCACGACGACCATCGAGGAGCCAACCTGTGCGGCATTTTCAAATGCCTTTTCAAGAGCCTTGGCCAGGAGAATTGCGCCTAGGCCCCGGCCCTGAAACTCCGTGGAGACGGCCAGCCGCCCCAGCAGCGTGGCGCTGACCATCGGGTAGCGAGGAATGTGCTTTTGCGCCGCTTCAGGAATGGCTCCAGGGGCGAGCCCGTAGGCGCACAGGGTGAAGAAACCGGCGATCAGGCTGGACGAGTTCTTGGGTGAGAGCACAAAAAACGCATTGGCCTTTCGGCGCATGTCTTGCGATGCCTGCGTCTTCAAGTACATGTCCAGGCTTTCCACGCCGCAGCGGAATCCGGCGCGGTCATGATGCCTGCCGAGCGGCTCAAGGAGAAAAGGCGCTTGGTTCGCGCCCATCAGCCGGCGACCCGCTCCCGCGCCGAACGAAAGGCCCGCCGCAGCCGCGCGTTAGGCCTGGGAGCGTGAACCAGGGCATCGAAGAAGGCCGCCCGGTCGCGCTCGCTGAGCACCAGGCTCTCATGGCGGGCGATGGTCTCGCGGGTTGCGTCGGCCAGCGCGGCGAGGCAAAAGTCGGTCAAGCTTCGCCGTTCGAGGGCGGCGGCGCGCTCGACGAGCCGCTTGGTTGCAGCGTCGACGCGGAAGCCCAGCCGGAAGGCGCGGGCGCGGCGCTCGGGACGGTCGATAGTTGCGGGTTGCGGCATGACGCTCCTCCCGGAATCCGGACTGATTTCAGTGTACGTCCAATGGGAGAACAGAGCAATCTTGGTTCACCGGCGAGGTTGTGCCCGAGTTCGTGGTATCCCACCCTAGCCGCAGATTCAAAGACGCGGCGAGGGTGGGGCACCCGTCATTTGTTGCTTATGGGGACCTGCGCCACCCGCCCGATAAGCAACCGCAGGTCCTTCGACTCCCTTCCCCTTCGCGATGCTCAGGGTCCGGTCGCTCAGGATGACATAGTTAGAGCATTTTTCCTATTTGTGTAGAGTGAGGCGTGGACCGGGAGGTCCACGCTACAGCCGGCCGGGAGGCCGGCGCTACGTTACGCTGCTTCGGGAGGCCGGCGCAACGTTGGGAGGTTGGCGCTAGGTTACGCTGCTTCGGGAGGCCGGCGCTACGTTGGGAGGTTGGCGCTAGGTTACGCTGCTTCGGAAGGCCGGCGCTACGTTGGGAGGTTGGCGCTAGGTTACGCTGCTTCGGGAGGCCGGCGCTACGTTGGGAGGTTGGCGCTAGGTTACGCTGCTTCGGGAGGCCGGCGCTACGTTGGGAGGTTGGCGCTGCGTTACGCTACTTCGGGAGGCCGGCGCTACGTTTCTGCTTAACGGCCGTAAATTGCAAGTCCCCAAATCCGAGGGATCTGGGCCCCCTTTGCCGTGCTCCGCTTTGGAGTGCAGAATTTGGACAACCGGGGGCAGCCGAGAAGCTACAAACTTGTAGCGCCGGCCTCCTGGCCGGCTGTGGTGCGGGCTTCCCAGCCCGCGCTCCAAACCCAAGTCCAGTCCTTCAGTCCTGCTTTGGCTGGGTTTTCGACGACGTACCGGATGGCACGGTCAAATTCGTCTCCATTGGGGATCAGGCGGTCGTAGTACTCTCGCTGCCAGAATCGCCCCTTTCGCCCGAGCGCCTGGTTTGCGGCTTTTGCTGAAAAGTTCTTCCAAGCTCTGACGACCTTTGCAAGCTCCTGGCCTGGGAAGAGTCTCACCACCACGTGAACGTGGTTGGGCATAATGCACCAAGCGAGAAGCCTGTAATGCTTTCCCTCGTGGAAGCGCAGGGCCGCGGCCATGGCTCCGGCGATGCGATGATCGTTGAATGCGCACGAGCCTACGCCGCTGTCGAAGTACTCTTCGATGCGCGTGTGGCTATAACTGGCGAGCAATGCTATCTGCTCGGGAAGCAAATTGGCATTATTCTGTTTGGCGGTTGCGAGGATGTGATGACGTTCAGCGATTTTCGCAAGCACGGAATGGGGGAGCGAATCAGCGAGATGAAAGGTGATGAAGTAAAGGCCCTCTTCCTTTTCCCAATGAGGAAGGCGGCCGCGATTGCGAATGTGGACATCGCCGTAACGCGGCTGCACGGCGCCGTGGAGGAGCGCGGAAGTATCTTCTTGCGCCATGGGCGTGATTTTACTCCGGTTACGACGAGCGCGGACGGGGACTTCCGCGCTACAGCCGGCCGGGAGGCCGGCGCTACATACCCGACCCTACAAATTCAATGCGAATGTGGACTTCGCCGTAACGCGGCTGCACGGCGCCGTGGAGGAGCGCGGAAGTATCTTCTTGCGCCATGGGGGTGATTTTACTCCGGTTACGACGAGCGCGGACGGGGACGTCCGCGCTACAAATTACGGATAGGCGCTGAGCTATTGCGGTTTGGGCGCGTGCACCGGCTGGGCCTGCGGCCGGTCTTCGCGCATGTCCGGTCTCAATTCCGGGCCCACTTCGATCGTCTCGCCCATGGCCAGCGGCAACTCCTGCTGCTGCGGCTTGGCCGACTCGTAAGCGCGGACGATGCGCTGAACGAGGGCGTGACGGACTACGTCGCAGTCCTCGAAGTGGCAGAATTGGATCCCTTCCACTCCGTCGAGAACGTTGATCGCATCCACCAGGCCGGAGCGGCGCGGGTTGGGCAGGTCGATCTGGGTGATGTCGCCGGTGATGACCGCCTTCGAGTTGGCGCCCATGCGCGTGAGGAACATCTTCATCTGCTCGATGGTGGTGTTCTGGGCCTCGTCCATGATGATGAAGGCGTCGTTCAGAGTGCGCCCGCGCATGAAGGCCAGCGGCGCCACCTCGATGACGTTCTTCTCCAGCATCTTGTCCACCTTCTCCGCGTCGAGCAGATCGTAGAGCGCATCGTAGAGCGGGCGCAGGTAGGGGTCCACTTTTTCCTGGAGGCTGCCGGGCAGAAAGCCGAGCTTCTCGCCGGCTTCGACCGCCGGCCTCACCAGCACAATGCGGGTCACCCGCTTAGAGTTGATCGCGGCCACCGCCATGGCCACAGCGAGGTAGGTCTTGCCGGTGCCCGCCGGTCCCACGCCGAAGGTCATATCGTTCTGCTCGATGGCTTCGACGTACTTGCGCTGATTCACCGAGCGCGGCTGCACCGTCCTCCTGATGCCCACCGAGCGCTGCTTGCCCGAGTCGGCTACCGACCGCAGCGTAGTCGCCGGATCGGCCACCACCAAACGCAGCATCCCGTTCAGCTCTCCGTTGTGCGGATTCACGCCCTGGCGGCGCAGCGCCTCAAAATCCTGAAAGACGCGCTGGACTTTCTCGACGCCCGCCGGCGCGCCTTCCACATGCACGGCGTCGGAGCGAAGATCGATCCGGACGCCAAGCGAGTCTTCCATCAGCCTGAGGTTTTCGTCGCGAGTCCCGAACAAGGGCTCGAGGTTGGGGGTGATCTCCAGAGCGATCTTCAGACGGCCTCCATGGCTGCCTTCGCGGCAGGCGGCGGTTGGATGTTGGATTCTCCTGGAAGGTAAATCGGCAGGGCTGGGCAAATCGTCCGCGCATGGAGCGGGCAGGCACGCACCGGACCTCGTGGGGTCTGAAACAGCGGCGGGTTGGCTTGAGCGACCAAATCCGGTATCTGCGCTTGAGAGTAGCGCCAACGGCCCCCGCCGTCAATCCGAGCACCAAGGATTTTTCGTCAAGACTGTGCCTTGGCGGTTACCTGCGGCCCGCCATGGCCAAAGGGAACCCCTCAAACCTCGTCCGAGGGAATCTCGAAGGTGACCAGCTCGGCGCGGAAGCCGCGGGTGCGCACCGCTCCGTAGGCGATGCCGGCCCCCATCCACACCGTGCCCAGCACCAGCGCCGGCCGGCTCAAATGCACCCAGATGAAAGCGCAGATGGCAAAACCCAGCACCGGCACCAGCCAGTCGCTCAGCTTCCTTGTCCGTCCATGCAGCCCGTAGTGGACAAATGCCGCCGCATTCACGCCCATGAAGGCAATGAAGGCCCCGAAATTCAGCGCCTCGGCCCCGATCTGGTACGCTCCTCCGCCCAGCCGCCCGGCAAAGAATTCGAGGGTCGCGGCCCCGGCCAGCGCAAACGCCCCCACCGCCAGGATGTTGTTGCGGGGCACGCGGTGCTTCGGTTCGATTGCGCCAAAGAAACCTTTTGGCAGCGCATTCCCGCGTCCCATCCCGTAGAGCAGCCTTCCGGCGGCCAGTTGCGATCCCAGCCCCGAGCCCATATTGGCCACCAGCAGCGTGAAGTTGACCACCTGAAACAACACTGCCCCGCCGGCCTGCCGCGCCACCAGCGCAAAAGCCGACTCGACCTGGTCGCTTGCAAACGGCTTCGCGCCCCAGACCAGTTGCGCCGCGTACACCTCCAGGCCGCTCAAAACGCCGGTAATCAGGCACACCAGCACCGTGGCCAGCAGAATGTTGCGCCGCGGATTCTCCACCTCCTCCGACAGCGTGGACACCGCATCGAAACCTATGTAGGTCAGCACTGCTACCGAGGTGCCGGCAAAGAGGCTCGACGCCTGAAAGCTCTCCGCCTGGTAGAAGGGATGGGCGAAGAACCCGGGATCGTGGCGAACCCCCAAAACGGCGCGCGCCACGCTGGCCAGAAACAGCAGCACCACGATGGTCATGCCCGCGCACAACGCCTCATTCAACCGCGCCGAGGTGCGAATGGCGCGCAGATTCACCCAGGTAAAGAACGCCGCGAAGAGCACAACCCACGCGTAGAAGCTCAGGCCGGGGAGAATATTCATCGCCGCCTTGGCGCAAAAGGCCGTGCAGATCAGCGGATTCAGCAGGTAATCCATGACCATGCCCCAGCCCACCACATAGCCCAGGGCCGAGTGCATCTCCTGCCCAACGTAGGTGTACGCCGAACCCGCGCTGGGATACACGCGCGCCATCTTCCCGTAGCTGATGGCGGTAAACAACATGGCCACCATGGCGATGAGAATCGTGGTCACCACGTGCCCATGGGCCTTGTTGCTGATCACCCCATAGATCCCCATGGGCGCGGTGGGCTGCACAATCACCATGCCGATGAAAACCAGGCTCGACAGCCGCAGCGCGCGATTGAGCCGGGCCGCCCCCTCCGTGACCGGCATGGGCGCGGCATTGGATTGGGCTTGGCGGTTCAACACAGCGGTTCCTCGGCGAGACTTGTCCATCTAGTTCGTGTGGGCGGGATGCCGCTGGTTACGCCGGGTACGCTCCCGCAATATAACCCTCCAGCGCCTGTATGGTGTGCGCCTGTCCGGAGATCACCCACTTCACCAAATCGCCAACCGAGACCATTCCCACAACAGCCTCATCCTGCAACACCGGCAGATGGCGAAAATCGTGTTGCGTCATGATGGCCATGCATTCGTCCACGGTGTGCTGCCGGCTCACGAAGATCACCGGGCTGGTCATGATCTGGCGCACCTGCGTTTCCTTGGATGGGTGGCCCATCAGCACTCCCTTGCGCGCGTAGTCGCGCTCCGATACGATGCCCACCAGCCGGTCGTTGGAAAGCACCAGCAAGGCCCCGATATTGTGCTTGGCCATCTTCTCGATCGCTTCGTAGACCGACTGTTCCGGCGATACCGACAGTATCGTGCTTTCGCCTTTGCTCTTCAGCACCAATCCAATCGTGTCGGAAAGTTTCATCAGCTCCTCCTGGCTCTTGGCAGCCGTGGACTGGCAAGTGCGCCCCTGGGGCACCTTTTGCCTTGGAAGAGCAGCGTATCACGATCCGCGCAGAGCGGTCATGCCGGAATTCTGGGCCATACAGCGCGCTCACTGCGGATTGAAGCCGACGATCCGGGCCGCCGAGCCGAAACGGTGGTAGTCCCGAAATTCGATGCGGTGCAGGATCCCCTTGTCCTTGCCCAGCTTCATGCGCATCTCTCCGCGCACCGGCATCAGATAGTCGTGATTGTTGATGGCTACATAGTCGTAGTCGATGGTCACAGCCGAAGCGTGAATGGGAGAGTCGGCCGGGATTCCCTCGGCTTCCATGGTGATGCGACGGACGCCGCGGGTCGCTTCGTCGATATAAACGAGGCCGTGAAATGCTACGAATCTGGGCAACGCGGGGAGGGCGGTCACCGAGAATTTTGAGTTCTTCTCGTCCACCCGGTAACTGAGCACCTGCACCGCGGCGCCATCCAGCGAATCCGTTTCCTTCCATTCGAATTCGGCCTTGGAAGACAGGTCGAAGACGGCCTTCAAGACTCCGCCAAACTCACCCTCCAGCCGCGCGCCCTTCATGCTGACCGGCTGGGTGTTGCCGGGTTGTCCGTTGACCGCCAGTATCTCGCGCGACTCTTCATGATTCTCGAAGGTCACCATTTCGGCGATCTTGTCGTGCCGCGTCCAGCTTCCCGTTCCCTTGAGATCGAAAAAGCGGTCCGTGACCTCGATGCACTTGAAGTTCACTAAAGCGTCGATATAGCCGACCGCGCGCTCGCGGGCGCTGGCCAGAAGGGAGTCCTGATAGGCCTTGGCGGGCGGGCGGGAGATGCCGGAGCCGGGAGCGGGAGCAAAGCGTCCGGCAGCGAGATCCGGTAATTCCGCAGGCGCGATTGCGGCGCCGGCGGGTGCATTGGCATCGTCGCCGGTGGGGTCGTCCGTGGGCTCAGGCGGGCTGACGACGCCGGCCGTTCGGCTCCCATCCACGGTAAAGGACACGTTGCGCGAGCAGCTCTTATCCCCTTGCGTGTAGGTGAAGACCGCCAGGTAACTGCCCGGAGAGAAGGCTTTGGATTCGATTGTGGCCAGATTCACGCTTGAATCGGAGCCTGGGCTGTGCGCTACGTTCATCGATGAGTGGGACACGCTCTGACCGTCCCGTTGCACATCGACATCGAGCTTGCCATCCCGGTTAGCCAGACTTGGGTCGGGATGAATCCGGAAAAAGAAGGTGATGCGCGGGGTTCCCTGAGGCGCCTGCAGCGAGAGGTTTGGGACCACGCGCGCCTTGGCGTATTGCAGCGGCTCAAGCGGGTCCGGCGCGCCGGTGAAGGCTTCGCTGCGCTCCACCATGGCGATATCGCTCAGCCAGGGTCCATCGGGAGCGCCTGGAACGGTGAACTCGGTCCGCTGCGCTCCGGACTTTTCGCTCAGGCGATCGAGGACGGCGGCTTCCAGCACGTAGCTTCCGGGCGCGGCGGTGAAGTGCCGCTGCAGCATCGCCGAGGAGGCCCGCGCGGCCTCGATGGTTTCCAACGCGCCGCTGCGCGAGACATCCTCGCTGAAGCGCTCGATCACCACCCCGGCTTTGTCTTTGATCTGGGCCAGGATGGAGAAATGCGCGGAATAGAGCAATGTCTGCTGGTCCCGATGCAGTTCCACATTCGCGAGCGGCACCTCGATGGCCAGCTCATTCGCGGTCCGGGGACCGCTGCCGCCCAGGCGCAGCACTGCCTGTTGGAACTTTACATCGGAGGGCAGCGCGGACTCGCTGAGAGTTTTCAACAGAGGCGACTCGTAGGGGCGCACGGTGAAGGCGCCGGCCGCATCCGGGGGAAGCGAAAAATAGCCGGCGCGCGAGCGAATGGTCACACCCTCGCGCAGCGGCTTGATGTCCAGAGAATGAAACTGCCCGTCGTAGTCTTTCAATTCCGGAGTGTAGGACGCCTCGTAATAGTTGGCGATATCGCCGGCGAGGCGCTGCAAGGGCTCGCGCAGGTTGTCCCCGGCGCTGATCGAGAAGCCTCCGCTTCCATTGGCCAGGAAGGCAAGCGCGTTTCCTTCGGATTCGCGGCGGTCGCTGTCCAGGGTGTTGATCGACTTCGCATCCGAGAGCGAGCCGGCAAACGTAGCCATGCTCTGCACGGTGCGAACCGAACTGGGAACCATGCCCGAAACACTTGGAGTATTGCGCACCGTTCCCGCCAACGAGGAGGCGTACATCATGGTGAGCACATCGAAGGACTGGGCGTCCACGGCGTTGGTGTCGATGGTGTAGATGGCGATGCCGGCGCGGCTGGCTGTCTCCACGACTTCTCGCGCCAGGTTTTCGGTATTGGAGTTGGTGCGCAACCCCCCGGAAAAGAAGATGACGACCTTGCGTCCGGGGATCTTCCGCTGGGCCTCGGCCAGGGCCTGCAAGCCCGCCAGCGCGGGCGGAGCATGCTGCTCCTGGACGGTTCTCTGCGATTCTTCCAGCGCGGAGAGCATCAAGTGGGCCATGGCGCGATCCTCCAGGCTTGCGCTCGACCCGGACGGAAGTGTGCCGGTCTGCTCGACGGAAAGGAGTTGCTTCTCCGCTTGGGTAAGATCCCGGCCGGGCAGGTCGCCCAAAGCCAGGCCGGCCGCGGCCTGGATTGCCGCCCGATCCGGTGTGAAGTTCTGAAGGAGCCGCAAGCCTCGATCCAGGCCGAAAACCGCAAAGGAGGCTTTGCCGGGCGCCATGGAGAGGAGCTTGTCCGCAATGTCGCGGGCAATCTTGACCGACTCGGGCCCCATGCGATCAAAGACCAGGTCGATCGTCGCCCCACCGCCCGATGCAGCGGTGACCAGGTGCAAATTGGAGAGTTGGACTGGATTGCCGGCATCGCTGACCGCGATGTCCGAGGACACAAGATCGAGGACCGGCCTCTTCCTCTTGTCGTGTACCACCAGATCGATCGAAACCGCGTCGGCACTGGCCTCAAGCTGCGGCGAAGAAGCGTTCGCTGCGGGCGCGGCCTGGCCCGAGGGCGCGGGCGTTTGCGCCGGGATCGGGACACAGAGCGTTGCGCACACGGCGAGCGACGCGCAAAGGCGCTTGAAGGCATGGGGGGGGTGGCGAACTCCACGGTCGAGCGGCTGGATTTCAACAACATCTGAGCATCACACTTTGGCACCATGATCTTCGCGGTCCCTCGGACGCGGCGAGTCGAGCGGCGACTCTTTGCAGGGGAGACTACCTGACCGCAGCATACACCCTGGCGCAAACTGCGCCCTGCGAGAAGGGAATACGCAGGACGGCTATTCCATGAGCCTTCAACGCCGCTGAGGGGAGTATGGCCCGGCGCGCAAGCCGCGCTGCCGGCATGCTTCGCTTGCCAAGCGCATCGGCGCCTGAACGGCCAGCGAATTGGAGCTGACCGGCTACCCTGTTCTCCGCCCGGTATTGGGTCAGCGCGAAGGGCACGGGCTTCAGCCCGTACATGACAGCCTTCAGCCCAATACCGCTTACCATACGGACGATGAACGGCCATCGAGGATTCTCTCAGCGACAGGCTGCGCCTGCCTCCGGCCATGCAGTTCGCGTGCGGAGGTTTCATGGTCCGCTTATTGCACCCGGTACACGGTCATGGATTCGGCCGGCTCTTCAACTTGCAGCTTTCCGCCAACGGCCTCCGCGGCCATACCCGCCGAGGGCTGCACGGCGACAAAGCCGGCGCATCCTGCCAGCGCCGTTTCTTCCAGCGGCAGTTGAATGAGCCTGCTTCGATGCGCCTTGTTCACCACGATCAGGAACCTTTCCTTCGGCCGTTGCGCCGAGCAGCCGAACGCATCCGGTGACCGCACAAACGCAAAAACATCGTCATCGGCAAAGAGGTTCTGTTCCAGGCCGGTTTGCAGCGCCGGATGCGCCGCGCGCAATGCCAGTAGGCCCGCGGTCCAGGAAAAGAGGTCCTCTTCCGTGGCGGTGCGGCCGGCTTTGGTGAAAGCGCTGTGCGTATCTCCGGCAAAACCGCCGGGAAAATCGCGCCGATTGTCGGGGTCTTCCTTGCCCGCCATCCCGATCTCGTCGCCGGAATAAATCTGCGGCATGCCGCGCAGCGTGACGGCCAGGCCCAGTGCCAGCTTGAGTTTGGAAACCGAGCCGCCGGCCTCGGTGAGGAAGCGCACCGTATCGTGATTGCCGATGAACGGAACCAGCCGCTCGGGATGCGGATACAGCGCATCCTGACGCAGAACGGCGGCCAGCTCCGTCATGGGTTTGTCATGGCAAAGAACATCGCGCAGAGTGAAATAGACGGGAAAGTCGAAGGGCGTGTCGAGGCCCGTATCGATACTGCCGTGCGGCACTCCGCCGGCAAAAAACGAGGTGACCTCGGGATCGCTATGAAAGATCTCGCCTACGGTGGTCAGACGGGGATAGACGCTGTGCAATGCGGAATGAAAATCGTGCCAGAAGGCGCGGTCCACATAGGGAAACGTATCCAGGCGAATGCCGTCGAGGTTTGCTTTCTCAACCCACCACAGGGCATTTTGGATCAGATAGCGGCTGACCAGGGGGTTCTCCTGGTTCAGGTCGGGCATGGCGTCTGTAAACCAGCCAGTGGTGATGGCGCTCCACGCCCGTTGCGGAGAATGCGGGTTCACAAGCTCATAAAAGTCGCTTTGCATGGCGCGATGATTCTCGAGCGTGCCGTGGAACCATTCAGGCGCAGGCGGATCGAGAACCCAGGGATGCAGCACCCCGAGATGGTTGGGCACCAGGTCGATGACCAGCTTCATGCCCCTCGAGTGCAGCGCATCGGAAAGGCGCCGGTAGTCTTCTAAAGCGCCAAAATGGGCATCCACGGCGTAAAGGTCGGTGGCCGCGTAGCCGTGATATGACTCCGGCATGGCGCCGTTGGAAGCGACTGGCGTGGTCCACAGCGCGGTGACACCGAGCTGTTGCAAATAGTCCAGATGCTGCTCGATGCCCAGCAGGTCACCGCCGTGCCAGCCGCGCGGGGCGGCGCGATCGTAGCCGGGCCGATTGTTGGCCGGATTTCCATCGGCGAAGCGGTCGGTCATGATGAGGTAAAGCACATCGGCGGAAGAGAAGCCGCGATGGGCGTCTGGCTCGCGGGAGCGCTCGGCCAACACAAACGGTTGTCGTGCCCGGCCCTGACTGTTGGCCGCCGTGACCCACAGCGTTTGCGCGCCGGCGGATCCGGTTTCAATCCAAACAAAGGCCCAATGGCCGTTGGCGGAGGGCTCGGTTCGTATCAGCTTCACGCCCACGCCATCGACGGCGAATTGGGCTTGCCGAAGTCCCTCGCCATGCAGCAGCAACATGGGGCCGGGCAGACCGGTCCACCAGTCGGGCGGATCGATCTTGTCAATGCACGGCGCGCTCTCGCCCTGCGCCATGGAGCACGCCGGCTGTGTCTGTGCGTAAGCCGAAATACAGCAGCCGAGCAGCAAGACAGCGATTGCGCAGAGGCGCCTGGGCAGCGTCATGGCGTCACCTTTCGTTTGGGCAGAGGAGTATTGACTGCACATCCTGGTGCATCTTCATTGCTTCAGTAGTGCAGGTACGGTGCTAACCCACCCTAGCCGCAAAAGACAAGAACGCGGCGAGGGTGGGGCACCCATACCCCACGCTATCCGTGAAGATGCCAAGGCGCGCATGAACGGAGATGGCCAGGAATTCCCAGCGCCCCGGCGGCAAACTTGCCATCAGGGCGCTGAGAGAATCCGGGGAAGATCAGAAGGTGAAACGAGCCGCCAACTGAATCTCGCGGTTGCTGTAGACCTGGGTTCCTTCAATCTGGCCGAAGTTGCCGCCGGTGACGTTGGAGTTCGGGTTTGTGAATTCTGCCGAGTTGAGCAGGTTGAAAGCATCCCCATGCAGTTCCAGCGTGTACTTGTCGGTGATATGAACGTTCTTCTGCGCGCTGAAATTGACGACGCGGTATCCCGGCCCGAAGACCTGGTTGCGGGCAAGCGTTCCCAGACGGGTATACACCGTGCCGTTTGCCGTAGCCACGGTGGGGATGTTGGCGGAGAACGACGCCGGATTGAACCAGTGTCCGGAGATGCTCTTGGGATAGGAGATGGGCGCGATCAGGTCGGGACGGTTTCCGGGCGCGTACTGTCCGGTGGAGAGGTCCACCGGCGTGCCGGACTGAACCAGGGCGATCAGGCTCGTCTGCCATCCTCCGACCAGCCACTCGACGGGCCGCGAATCGTTGCCGGCAAAGTGCTGGCCGCGGCCGAAGGGCAGCGTATAGAGAATGGATGAACTGAACGCCTGGCGCTGGTCCTGGCTGGAGTTGCCATAGCTCGACAGCGGATCGTAATAGAGAGCCGCGGTCTGGCCCTGGAAAGCTCCCGGCGAGTCGTCCAGCGTGTGCGACCACGCATAGGAGACGGTTCCGACCAGCCCGTTGTTGGCGCGATGTTCCGCGTGCACCTGCAGGCCGTTGTAGTTGGAAATGCCGTTGTAGTCGTTGTAGTTGATGCCGCCCAGGCCAGGAAAGTTCTGTATCCCCGTTCCAAACTGGTTGAGGTTATACGGGTAATACGTCGAGAGGTCTGAGGCATGGGTTCCTACGTATGCGATATTCACCACGTTGTTGGAGCCAAACTGGCGCTCCACCTGCAGGTTCCACTCCTGGATCATGCTGTTCTGGTTATTCCGGTTTACGGCAATCATGCTGGTGCCGGCCGGCGGGGCAGCGGGATTGAAGTTGACGTAGCCGCGGGCGGGAAGCGCGGTCACAACCGTGGCCGGGCTGGTATAGCCCTTGCAATTGTAGTCGCCGCCGGTGGAGACGGTCGGCTGGTTGAGCTGGCCGGTGAAGGTGACGCAATAGCCGTTGCTGGCCAGGTAGTCGCTGCTGCCGCCGAAGGGGGGTTGCTCTCCAAGCTGATTGTTAATGCCTCCGTAGTCCAGGAAGTAGAAGATGCCGTATCCGCCGCGGAGTACGGTCCTTCCGTTGCCAAGCAGGTCATAGGCGAAGCCGAGGCGCGGGCCGTAGCTGCTGTAGTCCTGGTTGAGGATGCTTCTGGAGACTCCGTTCTGGCCGGCTTCCAGAATCGTGCCGGTGTTCACGTCGAACGAGGACTGCTGGTTGTGCGCTTCGTAGGGATGCGACAGATAATCCCAGCGCAAACCGAGGTTGAGGGTGAGGCGGCGATTGAAGCGCCAGTCGTCCTGCGCGAAGATGCCGTCTTCCTGGCCGATATTGGCAAAGTAGCCGGACTGCGAACCGATCTGGTATTGGTCCATGCCGCCGGCCAGCAGTTCGGAAACCTCGTAGCCGGTAAAATCGACCGTGCCCTCGTCGATCCAGAAATAGCCCTTGCCTTCCTGGGGGTTGAAGAACTCCACCACGCGGCGCATGTAGGTTCCGCCGAATTTGAAGGAGTTGTTTCCGCTCGACATGCTCACCGAGTCGGTTACCTCATAGGTGTCCTGGGGAACCGCGTACAGGCCATAGTCTCCGGTGTATTCCAGGTCGCCTTTCCATCCGCCGATCAGGGCGCCGCCGGTGGTCTCCTGATTGATGTTGGCATTCACGATGCCTAGATCCTTCGATACATAGGCGCCATACATGGGCGGCGTGTAGCCGTAGTTGTCGCGGTTATACCCAATATTCGCTTCATTCACGATGGTTGGGGAGAAGATGTGGGTATAGCCGAGGTCGTAGCCGCGAGCATGGGTGGGATTGATGCCGGTACCTCCGCCCGCCGGCAGGTTGGCGAACTCGGAGGTTTTGGTATTGACCGAATTGTCGTAGCTGAAGCGGAAGAACGCCCGGTCGTTGGGTGTCGGGGTCCAGTCCAGCTTGCCGTCGAAGGTGTTGTACTTGTTGGCCTCCGACTGGGTGTCCAGGTAATTCTGCAGGTAGCGATCGGTGCGCGATGGGGTGGGAAACGCATTGAGATAATTGACCGCGGCTGGATTCAGACGGCTGGTCGGAATGACGTTGGGCTTGCCGTTATAGCTGAACTGCTGGGGCGGAGCGCTGGCGCTGCAGGTGGTTGGATCGAAGATCAAGCCGGGGCTGGTCTCGCTGGCATAGGGGTTGCCCGAGCTGGGATCGGTGCCGGGATAGCAGCGCGGATACTGGGTCTGAAAGCCGTTCCCATTGGCCAATCCCACGTTGAGCAGCTCGCTGAAGTCTCCGGTGCGCATCAACGTGGTGGGCACCGTGAGGTAGTGCGGAGCCACGGGCAGAGCCTCGCGCAGCGCCTGGTAATCGCCGAAGATGAAAAGCCGATCCTTGAGGATGGGTCCGCCCGCGGAAAAGCCCGGCTGGTTGCGCTTGAAGGACGCGGCCGGCGTGGCGGGAGCGCCGTTGAACCGGTAATTCGGGTTGGCATCGAAGTTGCCGCTGCGATAAAACTCGAAGACCGATCCGTGGAATTGGTTGCTGCCGGACTTGATGGAACTGACGACGATGGCCCCGCCCGCTCGACCATACTCGGCCGGAGCTACGCTGGTGTTGACCTTGAATTCCTGGGTGGCATCGATCGAGGGGAAGAACAGGACCGTGTTGACCAGGCCGTCATTGTTGTCGATGCCGTCCAAAATATAGTTGTTGGCCTGTGGGCGAAGGCCGTTGACGGCGAGCGCTGCGCTGCCGCTCTCGTTGTTGCGGATGGTCTCGGTAAAGTTGCTGCTGCCGCCGCCGCTGGCCTCATCGCCATAGGCTCCGCGGGTCACGCCGGGCGTCAGCAGGGCAAGATTGGAGAAGTTGCGGCCGTTGAGAGGGAGTTCCGCAACCTGCTCGCCCTGGATGGTGGCGCCAATGGTTGCGTCCGAGGTGTTCACCAGCGGGGCTGCGCCGGTGACCTCAACGGTAGTCGCCGTGCCGGCGGGGCTAAGCTGGAAGACCACGGTTTGCGTGGTGGTAACGGTGACCGTCACCGCCGCCGATTCCGACTGAAATCCTTTTGCCGCAATCGTGACCGTATAGTTGCCGCGAGGAACGGCCAGAATCTTGAATTCGCCCGCGCCGTTGGTTTGGGCGGTGAGCTTCAGTCCATTCTCTGTATTCAAAGCGGCGACGTTCGCGCCCTGAATCACAGCGCCGGTCGCATCGCTTGCCGTTCCGGCGATACTTCCGGTGTCCGTCTGCGCCATCAGGCGAGGCGTCAAGAGGCACATCGACAGGGCCGCAAACACCAAGAACAACATGGGAAGGCGGCGCTGCCGGGTGGGTAGAAAGGTGGTTCCATTGAACATCGGAAGGTCCTCCAAGGAAGCGTTGACGAGCGTTGATGACTCCGGTCCGGGGCGGAGGCAAGTCGAGAGCCTCTCCTCGTATCCACGCCTGAGAAAACGCCTCCGCGATAAGAGCAGTCAATTCACACATCACCAATTTGACGTCATTTGATCTTCTCCAAATAACAACCTTGGTTTTAATTAGATGCGAAATACTGTCTCCCGCCGATAGCGCCATTTACGAGAGGACCAACGGGGAAATCCGGCTGGATTGGTTGTGCTTCCATTTCGCCGCCGCAGGTGTATTCTTCTGGTAGCCATGGCAGCGGCAGAGCACAGCGACGGCGCCGTGCGGGTACAGTTCGGTATCTTTGAAGCCGACCTGAAGACGGGTGAACTGCGCCGTTTGGGGGTGCGCGTGCGGCTGCAAAGCCAGCCCTTCAAACTGCTTGCGGCCCTGCTGAAGCAACCGGGCGAGATCGTCTCACGCGAGGAATTGCAGCAAAAGTTGTGGGGCGCAGACACCACCGTAGACTTCGACCACAGCCTTGGAATCGCAGTCAATAAGCTCCGCGATGCTTTGGGCGACCACGCCGAGAATCCGCGTTTTGTGGAAACACTGGCCCGGCGCGGTTACCGGTTCATCGCTCCGGTTAAGACGCTTGAGCCGCATGCCTTCCCAAACCATGCGGAATTGTTCCCGATGGCAGCCTCTCCCTCCCCGGGATGGGCCCGCACCGTCCTCCGGCATTGGTTTGCGCTTTCGTTGGCTTGCCTTTGCCTGGTGCTGGCGCTTGCTCTGCTTCTTCGCCCCCCTGCTCGCAACCCTTACCGCGTGGTGCAAGTCACCTATTCCAGGCAGGTGCTGACCAACAATCTGAACGACCTGGATGTGGAAAGCTTTTCCAGTTCCGTGAGCGACGGTACCCGGCTCTACTTCTCGCAGATGGACAACGGAAACCCGGTTCTGGCGGTTGCGCTTGCCGCCAATGGCGAGATCAGCCACTTCAATCTGCCTTCCGAGATCGGTGCTCCGCTGATTGGCTCGCTGTCGCCGGATGGTTCCAAGCTGATTATTCACAGCCACTTACAGGCAGAGCCCGAGCAGCCTCTGTGGGTTGTGCCCACCCTCGGCGGAGATGCCAGCCGGGTTCCCAACGTGCTGGCCCACGATGCCACCTGGATGCCCGACGGCCATCGCCTGCTGATTGCCAATGGCAACGACCTGACCGTTGTGGGAGCCGACGGCAGCGAACCCCACAAGCTGATCGCCACGGCGGGTCTGGCCTTCTGGCTGCGATGGTCCCCCGATGGACGCCGATTGCGCTTCACGCTCCGCGACTCCAGCCGGCAAACCACCGAGTTGTGGGAGGCGGCGGCGGATGGCAGTAATCCGCATCCTCTACTCCCCGGTTGGAGCCAGCCGGCCTCGGAATGCTGTGGAAGCTGGACCTCCGATGGAAAGTTCTTTGTATTCCAGTCCTGGCACAATGCCATCCACCACAGCGAGATCTGGGCCTTGCAGGAGCGGCCCTGGTTCCTCAAGGATCGCACCCCCAGGCAAATTACCAATGGCCCTCTCGACTACGAAGCGCCCAGCACATCGCCGGGGAGCGATCACGTCTATTTCATTGGAGTCGACTCGCAGATCGAGCTGCTGCACTCGCTGGCCAAGTCCGCCGTTTTCTCCGCATTGGATCAGGATTTGAGCGCTGCGGACCTGGCCGAATACTCCCCGGACGGCAAATGGGTGGCATGGCTCAATGCCTCGGATGGTTCGTTGTGGCGCTGCCGGGCCGATGGCAGCGAACGCATCGAATTGACGACCCCGTCCCTGCGCATTTTCAGCATGAAGTGGTCTCCAGACAATCGGCGCCTGGCGCTGATGGCAGAGGAGCCGGGAAAGCCCTGGAAACTCTACACGATCGACTCGGATGGCGGAAAGCCCAGCCTGCTGCTCAGCGAGAACCGGAACGAAGCCGACCCCGACTGGTCCGCGGACGGCCAATCGATGGTCTTTGGCCGGCTGCCCGACCGCATGGACAGCGGCCAGCCCAAAGCCATTTACCTCTTGAACCTGGAAACCCATCAGGTGACCGAGATTCCCGGCTCCACCGGACTCTTTAGCCCAAGACTCTCGCGGGATGGCCGCTATATCGCGGCCATCCGCCTGGACCAGAAAGCGCTGCTCCTCTACGACCGCGCCCAGCAACGGTGGACCACTCTTGCGGTGCACGGGGTTGGAGATCCAACCTGGTCCCACGATAGCCGCTATCTCTACTTTCAGGACTTTCTCGAGGCAGGCAAGCCCATCTACCGGATCGCCGTTCCCGTGGGGCAGCCGCAACAGGTGGCCACCATCGCCAACCTGCGCCCCATTGCCGCAACCGACTACCGGCTGATCGGCTTGGCGCCCGGCGACCTGCCCATGGTGAGCGTCCGCACCTCCACCGTCAACCTCTATAGCGTGGACCTGAACCAACGCTGAGGAGCCTCCCGAACCGGGCCGCGGCTTTCCTGGCGCTCCCCTTTGGCAAGAACAATTGCCTATCGGAACGGCCGGCCTTTCACCTGTCCCGATCCCTCCCGCAAGGTGACGAGTCGATTGGCCGCGACGGAGTTGATTGACTCGACCAGCCCATTCGGCCAGCGGACTTCAACGTCCGCGGCGGTCGCGTCGCCCAGACCGAAGTGCAGGCGCGGATCGCTGGCCGAGATGAAGCTCGACCCGCTCAGCACCTCCTGCACCTGCACCTTGCCGCCGTAGCGCACAACCACGCGCGCGCCGATCGCGCTGCGGTTGCTCTTGGCGCCTTCCAGGCGAATCTTGATCCAATGGTTGCCGGCCGGCGCGTCGTTGCGCAGCAAGCTGGGCGGCTCATTCACATTCATGATGAGCACGTCCATGTCGCCGTCGTTGTCGAAATCGCCAAACGCGGCTCCGCGCCCGCAATGGAGCGCCTCGATTCCCGGTCCCGCATCCGCGCCCATTTGAACGAAGGTTCCGTCGCCCCGATTGCGAAACAGGATCGACGGGCTGCGCGCCGGAAAACGCGGGCTCACGCGGGCGACTTCTGGGTATACAGTCCCGGTGGAGAGCAAAATGTCGGGATAGCCATCGTTGTCGAAGTCGACAATCCCCGCGCCAAAGCAGACAAACCGGTTCTCTTTGTTCAGACCGGCCTGGATCGTTACATCGTCGAAATTGCCTTTGCCGTCGTTGCGGTAGAGACCGGGAGCCTGTTTGTAGAAGTGGGTCTTGACCAGGTCGGTGTGACCATCCAGGTTGTAGTCGCCCACGCCCACGCCCATCCCTCCCATCTGCTGGCCTTCGCCGCTAAGAGCGATGCCGCGGAACAAGGCCTCCTCGCGGAATGTGCCGTCGTGGTTGTTCATCAGCAGCATCGATGGCGTCGAATCGCAGGCCACGAAGATATCCGGCCAGCCGTCCTCATCGGCATCGATGCAGGCCACCGTGAGTCCATACGACCCGCGGAACCCCTCAACCCCGGACTCCTTGGACACATCGGTAAAGGTGCCGTCGCCGTTGTTGCGGTAAAGAAAATTCCGCGCCTTGGGCAGGCCTTCCGGACCGCACATCGTGGCCACTCCCTCGTAGTTGCAGTTGGGCACGGCCAAGGAGGGCTTGGGAGCATTTGCCAGGTCGATCTCGAGATAGTTGGACACAAACAGGTCGAGCAGGCCGTCGCGGTTGTAGTCCACAAAGGCGCACCCGGTGCTATAGCGCGTGGTGGGGTAAAGCAGGCCGGCCTTGGCCGTCACATCGGTAAAGGTGCCGTCGCCGTTGTTGCGATACAAACGATTCTGTCCGTAGTAAGTGACGAAGAGATCCTCATAGCCGTCGTTGTTGTAGTCGCCCACGCAGACGCCCTGCGCCCATCCGGTGTCTACCAGCCCGGCCTTGACGGTTACGTCGGTGAAGGCGCCATCGCGGTTGTTTCTATAGAGGCGGTTGGTGGCGTTGGGCGGAGTGTCTTTGAGCCGCCGGCCGCCGGGGATGAAGATATCCATCCATCCGTCGTTGTCGTAGTCGAAGAAGGCGCAGCCGGTGCCCATGGACTCGACGATGTAGGTAAAGCCGTCGAGCTCGCCGTAGACCATGGTCGCGGTGAGTCCGGCGGCGTGGGCCACATCGACAAACCGGGAGAACGGCGCAGCGGTCTTTTCCGCTCCGAGCGCTGCCATGAGGCCGCCAGGAATTAGAGCCGGAGCCAGAGCCGAGGGAATGGCGCGCAACAGCCGGCGGCGCGTCCAGGGAGCGGTTTTCCCGTGGCTCGTCCATTTGCTCATCAGGGCCATTATCCATCACGAACGCGCGAGCTTTCTTAGTGCCGGTGTTGCGCGGCTGCCAGCTTCTTGCTCAGATCGAGAGCCCCCGCATTGTCCGGCTCAAGCTGGAGAGCGTTGGCTACCGCCTCCCGCGCCTCCTCGATGCGCGACTCCGCTGCGAGGGCGGCCGCCAGCGAGAGCCAAGCCTGCGCGTTGCCCGGCGCGGCCTTGACCGTCAGCCGGAACTGCCGTTCGGCCGCCGCGTTGTCGCCGGCCTGGAATTCCAGGTAGCCAAGCGCGTACTGCGCCGGGAACAAATTTGGATCCACTGCGATCGCCTGCTCCAGCGCGGCGCGTTCGCCCGCAAGATCGCCCAGATCGCGCAGCACCAGGGCCAGCCTGTAGGGAAGCGCGGCATCGCTCGGATGCGCGGCGCAGGCCTCGCGATAGAGATCGGCGGCCTTGCGGTTGTCTCCAGCCTTCGCGGCTTCCGCGGCCTCGGTCGCCTTCAGCACGGCCAGAGACTGATCCGATTCTTCCTTCAGCTTCTGCTGGTAGAGCTTGAGCTGCTGCTGCGCTTCCTCGGTCTCGCCCAGCGTGCGCAAAACCTTGGCCAGTTCGAAGTGGACCTGGGGTGAGGCGGCGCCCAGTTCGACCGCCTTCTCCAGTTGTTCCCTGGCGCCGGCGGCGTCCTGAAGCGCGGCCAGCACCAGGCCGAGGTTCACGCGCGGGTTTTCATCGTTGGGGTTCACCGCCACCGCTGCCTCAAGGTGCTTGCGTGCCGCCGCATAGTCGCCGGCCTTGCGCTCCAAAAAGCCGTTCAGATTGAGAAGATCGGCGTCCCGCGGGGCCATGGCGAGCAGCTTGCGGCCCAGCGGAGCGGCCGCATCGTTGTCTCCGGTAATCACCAGAGTCCGCAGATAGATGCGCTGCGCCTCGAGGTCGTCGGGCTTTAGGCGCGCGATATCCTCAGCCAGCGCGCGCGCCGCCGCGTAATGCGATTCGTGCGCGTAAAGAGACACCAGCGCCCCGGTGAGGCTAACGGAGTTCGGATAGGTCTTCAGCCCTTCGCTCAGCACCTTTGCGGCGTCATCGAACATCTGGGCTTTTCTGTAGGCGAGGGCCAGATCGAGAATGAGGTTCTGGTCGCGCGGGGCACTGCGAAGACGGCGAATGACCGTATCGTAATCCTTCATGGCGATCAGTGTCTTGGCCAGCCCGTCAAGCGCCTTGGTCGAGTTGGGATCGATCTTGAGCGCAGCCTCAAAGGCATCCAGAGCGCAGTTCGCGCGCTGGTTCTCGCTGAACCAGTTGCCCAGAGCGGCATAGGCGTCCGCGCTCGAATGACTTTGGAGCCGAGCCTCCAGCGGCGGCGGGCCGGAGCAGGTTTCCGTCCAGGCGGGTCTGCATGCAATCGCGCAAACCAACAGAATAAGCCCGAGCCTGGCGCGCGCCGGAAAGATGGAAACACCGCCAATTGAACTCTCCGTATAAGTTAGGCGCATGACTCCCAGCCCCCGAGGATAATCGAGCGGCTTCCAGGCTTGCGAGCAAGGCTCAAATCCGATTGCGCCGCTCGCCTTTATACCGCTTCCAGATAGCATTGGCGCACCTTCCGAATGAGTTCCCCGACCGGGGTCCGCCAGAGTTCCTCGTTGAAAATCTCGACTTCGATCGGCCCGATGTAACCGGCCTGTTCCACCGCCTGGCGCAGGCGTGGGATTTCGATCGCGCCCTGGCCCATCAGCCCGCGGCTCATGAGCAGACTCTCGGTCGGAACCATCCAGTCGGACACGTGGAAGCCGAAGATGCGCCGGCCCGCTCGCGCAATCCCGGCATACACTTCGGGGTCCCACCAGACGTGATAGACATCGACGACAACCCCCACGGCGCCAGCGTCAAACTGCTCGGCCATATCGATGGCTTGGCGCAGAGTCACTACCACCGAGCGCTCGGCGGCATACATGGGGTGCAGCGGCTCAATGCCCAGGCGAACGCCGGATTGACGGGCATATCCGGCAATCTGCGCGACGCCATCCACGACCATCGCGCGGGCGGCATCCAAATCGCGGTCCGGCGCCGGCCCGCAAACCAGGACCAGCAATTCGGCGCCGATCATGGCGGCTTGATCGATAGCGCGCAGGTTGTCTTCGACCCGTTCTTTGCGCTCCCTGGCGGTCGCCGCCGGAAAGAAGCCTCCGCGGCAAAGGCTGGAGACGCGCAGTCCGGCGTTCCGGATCATGCCGGCAGACGAGGCGACAGGCTCGATCTTGTGCCGCCACGCGGCAATCCAGCCGACGCCCTCGGCCACGCAGGCGTCCAAGGTCTCCTTGAGCGAATAATTCTCCGTGGTCATCTGGTTCAAGCTGAGCCGGGAGAGTTCGGGGATCGTCATCGGGACCGCCTCCGCAATCTTACCGCGCATTCAGATAACTCTGCATGCGCTCCGCCGCCAACTCGGGGTCCATCAACAAGCGGGCACGGTCCGCAAGCACAAACAGCTCCGCAAGATGCTCGACCGCGCGCGCGCTTTCCAACCCGGCCAGCATGAGGAAATGGTCCTGAAACCCGTTCAGCCAGGCCAGAAACACAAGGCCGGCCTTGTAGCGATAGGTGGGCGTCTGAAAGATATGCCGGGAGAGCGGGAGAGTAGGCGCAAGAAGCTCTTCATAGGTCGTCGTATCTCCGCGGTCGAGAGCGCGCAAGGCGCAAGCCGCAGCCGGCGCAATGCCGTCGAAGATTCCCAGCAGCGCGTGGCTGAAGTGCTGCCCATCGCCGCGGATCAGTTCCGGGTAATGAAAATCGTCGCCGGTATACATGCGAACGCCTCCTGGCAGTCGCCGCCGCATCTCCATCTCCTTGTCCGCATCAAGCAAGGAAATCTTGATCCCGTCGATCTTGTCGCGGTTGGTCCCGATCAGTTCCAGCACGATCTCCATGCTTTCGCTTGCATCGGCGCCGCCCCAGTAGCCCTTCAGCTCCGGATCGAAGGCTTCGCCCAGCCAATGAAGAATGGCCGGACGCTGCAATTGCGAAAGCAGCCGTCCGTAGATGAATTGGTAGTCCTCCGGGCCGCGCGCCGAGCGAGCCAGAGCCCGGCTGGCCATCAGGATTACCTGCGCCCCGGCGTCCTCGATGAAGGCGCACTGCTCTTCATAGGCGGCCAGCACTTCATCGAGCGGGTGCGCGGTTCCGGGTCCGAGCTGGTCTGTGTTTGCGCCGCAGGCAATCGCTGCGTTCGTGGCCTTCGCCTCCAGGCCGGATCGCCGGATCAGCTCCCTGGCCAGCTCCCAATCGAGTCCCATGCCCCTTTGCGCCGTGTCCATGGCTTCGGCCACGCCCAGCCCCAGCGACCATAGATGCCGCCGGAATCCGAGCGTTGCCTCCATGTCCAGGGCCGGCCGCGGATGCCCCGCCGATGCCGGGTCCAGCACCACATGGGCCGCGGCAAACGCCACACGCGCGCGCGGAGGCGGCCCGGGGTTCGCAGGTAGCGGCCCGGTGGGGTTCATCTCGTAATCGGCAACGCCGGTCGAAAGGGGCAGTCGAATGTGCATGGAACTCTCAGAAGTGAATGGTCAGCGGCGGCACGTCCTGCCACTTGCGTTCCAACGAGGAACGCACGCCGGCATCCACCACTTGAATGCCGCGCACAGCCTGGAAGAAGTCATGAGGAAACGGCGCATCTTCAAGAACGTGCCGCAGAAACATCTCCCATTGAACCTTGAAAGCGTTGTCGAACGATTCATTAGCCGGAACCTTTTGCCATTCCGCAAGATAGGTGTTCGGATCGGGAATATCCGGATTCCACAACGCGCGTGGCGTCGTAGCCCGGTGCTGTACTTCGCACTCGCGCAGCCCGGCCACCGCGCTCCCTTGGTCGCCGTCTACCTGCAGCATCAGCAACTCGTCGCGGTGAACGCGGGTACACCAGGAGGAATTCATCTGCACGATCGCACCGTCCTCGATTTGGAAGGTGGCGTAAGCCGCATCGTCGGCGGTGGCCGCGTACGGTTCGCCGGCTTCATTTACGCGCCGCGGAATGTGGGTCGTCGCCAAGCAAGAAAGAGCTGTCACCGGACCAAAGAGATTCTCCAGCAGATACTGCCAGTGGGGGAACATATCCAAAACGATTCCCCCTCCATCCTCTTTGCGATAATTCCAAGAAGGACGCTGCGCCGGCTCTAAGTCCCCCTCAAACACCCAATATCCAAACTCGCCGCGGACCGCGAGGATACGCCCCAGGAAACCGCTTTGGATCACCTGTTTCAGTTTCATGATTCCGGGAAGAAACAGCTTATCTTGCACAATTCCATGCTTGACGCCCGCCGCCGTCGCCATGCGCGCTAGCTCCATAGCTTCTTCGAGGCCGCCGGCCAGAGGCTTCTCGCAATAGACATGCTTGCCGGCGGCGAGGGCCGAGCGCACCGCGGCGGCTCGCAGAGGAGTAGCCTGCGCGTCGAAGTAGATTGCATTCCTGGGGTCGGACAAGCAGGCGTCGAGGCTCATGCTCCAGCGCTCAACGTCGTATTTGCGCGCCAGCGCCTCCAGTTTTTCCGGATTGCGGCCGAGCAAAACCGGGTCCGGCACGACCCGCCGCCCGTCGCGCAGTTGCACGCCACCCTGGCGCCGAATGGCGGCGATGGAGCGCTCCAGATGCTGGTTGGTTCCCATGCGCCCGGTCACGCCGTTCATGACGATGCCGATCTTCTCCACTTCCCCAATCCCTCCCCTTGCGCGGCGCGCAGCCTTGTTACCCAGTGGATTTCAAACCCGAATCAACCAAGTCCATAAGGCAGTGCGCCAAAGACCGATGGCCCTCCTGAATGCGGGCCATATCCTGGCCAGCGATGGCCAGGGCGCAATCCTCCGAGCGCGCGCAACGATTCCATGAACGCCAGGCATTCGTCAAGGGACTCATCAAAGCTCTTCATTCCCGCGTTACCCTCTCCCTGCGTCAGAGGCAGCGATCGAGCTTGCCTCCATTGCAATGCACAGTGCGGCAACGTCGCCGATTCGCTCTCCAAGCAACGCCGGCGTCACGATGCAAGCCCCCACCGATTGTTTCAAGGCCTCTTTTTGCAAGGATTCCCGCGCCGGTCCCAGAAGCAGCTCGCCCAGGCGCATGGCCAGTCCGCCTAACACAATGCACTCCGGATTCAGGATATCGACCAGGATGGCCAGAGCCTCGCCGAGCTTCCGTCCGCTGGCCCTGACGATGCGTTTCGCCACAGCGTCTCCTGCCAGCGCCGCCGCGCCCACATCGCGCGCAGTCGCGCGGCGGCTTTCCAATCCATCCCGCAGCACAGTCTTCCGGCCACTGCGCTCGGCGGCCTTGAGAACGCGCTCCGCAATCTGCGCCATTCCTCCGCCGCTTGCCCAACCTTCCGCAGAACCGGCCTTGTGGTAGCCGACAGGCCCGGTGCGTGTCAGCCGCACATGACCGATCTCGCCGGCCATGTCGTTGGCGCCGCGGTACAACCGGTCGTCGATGATAATTCCCGCTCCGAAGCCGGTGCCCAGGGTCAGGAAAACCATGTTATGCATGCCCCGTCCCGCTCCGAAGCGATGCTCTGCAACCGCTCCGGCATTGGCGTCGTTCTGCAAGCTCACGCGACAATGAAACTCGCTGGCCAGAATGTCGACGATCGGCACTTCGATCCAGGTGGGAAGATTGGGAGGCGCTTGGACTACGCCTGTCTTCGGGTTCAGCGGTCCGCCGCAACTGACGCCGATTGCATCGAATGTGGCTTCACTCGCGCCATGGGCCGCCAACATCGCGTGCAGCGCGGTCTTGATCTGTCGTATGGCCGGCTCCGGGCCTAGCTCCGGAGCGGTGGGGAATTCGGTGCGGCTGAGAATCTGCGGCGGCGTGGAGGAAAGCACCACTGCGGTCTTGGTCCCGCCGATATCCACTCCCGCCCACAAATTCTCACCCATTGACCACCTCTCCGAGGCGCCGCGCAAAGGCTATCCTCTCCGCTTGACCAATTCATCCGCGGCAGCGGCAAAGCTGCATTGAAGGATACATCACTCGTTCTCTGAAGGCGCGATCGTGGCCAACCACAAGCCATCCGCGGCGGTTGCCTTGAGCGCTTTGCGGCTGCTATGATTCGCCAGCCTATCCGGCGTGCTGAAAACATGTGCCGCGGCACAGCCGCCACTTTGCGTCGAAGGGTTCCGCATGACTCCCATCCTAAGTTGGAATCAAACCTATTTTCTTTTTGGGCAGGGACTAGGTTTTTCGGCAATCTTGGCGGCCTTGCCTGTCTTGACGCTTCTGTTTCTGCTCGGCGTGCTGCGCAAGCCGGCATGGACCGCGGGGCTCGCGGGCCTGGCCGTCACCATGGTCCTCGCGGTGGGGGCATACCGCATGCCTCCGGTTGTGGCCATAAGCGCTGCCGCCAATGGAGCGGCCTTCGGCCTGTTTCCCATCTCTTGGATCGTCTTCTGGGCGATTGCCCTTTTCCGCGTGACGGTGGAGACCGGCCAATTCGAAATCATCAAGGACTCGATCGGGAAGCTCACCCCCGATGCTCGCCTGCAGGCGATCTTGATTGCCTTTGCATTCGGCGGGTTCCTTGAAGGAGCCGCGGGATTTGGAACCCCTGTCGCCATCGCTGCAACCATGCTGATCGGTCTCGGCTTCTCGGCTTTCAGCGCGGCCGCTATCTGTCTGCTGGCGAATACCTCTCCGGTCGCTTTCGGCTCGATTGGAATTCCAGTGGTCACGTTAGCGGGGACAACCGGCTTGCCCCTTGCCAATCTAAGTGCGGCGGTCGGGCGTCTGTGCGCTCCAGTATCTTTCTTTATCCCCGCTTATCTGATCGTTGCTATTGGAGGTTTTAGTTCACTCTCCGGAATCCTGCTGCCCGCCCTGGTGACTGGCGCAACCTATGCGGCTGTGCAGTTTCTGGTCTCGACTTACATCGGCCCGCAGCTCACGGATTTGCTCTCCGCGCTCGCAGCCATTGCCACTCTGGTTATCTATCTTCGATTCTTCCATTCGCAGGCCGACCCTGACCAAGGTATTGCGGATGGAGCTCGCTTTGCCAGGATTGCAGCGCCCGATGGACGCGACGCAGCCTCAAAATTGAAGCAGGCAGTCATTCCCGGCCATCGGCCTGGCGCGGTTCTCTATGCCTGGATGCCCTATGGAATTCTGGTGACTTGTGTGCTGCTTTGGGGACTCGCGCCTGTTCAATCGGCATTGAACCGGTTCACTCTTCCGCTTCATTGGCCGTCTCTCGATGAGGTGGTCCGGCGCATGCCGCCCATTGTTTCGTCGCCGACGCCCTATCGCGCCGTGTTCAACCTGAACTGGCTCTCCGCGTCGGGCACGGCCTGCATGATCGCCACTTTGCTCTCTGCAATTTGCCTGAAGACGAGGCCATGGGATCTTGTGCGACTGCTCGCCGCGGTCGCGCGCCAGCTCCGCTTGCCCACTTTGACGGTCGCCTCCGTTCTTGCCGTCGCATTCCTGATGAACTACTGCGGCGCGACCGCGACCCTGGGGCTTGCCTTTTCCGCCACCGGCAAGATGTTCCCTTTCTTTAGCGCCCTCCTGGGCTGGTTGGGAGTTTTTCTCACCGGGTCGGATACCTCCGCAAACGCGCTCTTCGGAAATCTGCAGGTGGTTACCGCCAATCGGCTGGGTTTCGATCCCATCCTGATGGCGGCGGCCAACTCGGCCGGCGGAGTCATGGGAAAGATGATCAGCTTGCAGACCATCGCCATCGCCGCCGCGGCCACCGGCCTCTCCCAACCCAACGAGCCCAAGCTCTTTCGGTTCACGGTCAAGCACAGCATTCTGCTCGCTAGCATTGTCGGCTGCCTGACTTTGCTTTACGCCTATTTTCTGTGAAGAAGAATGGGGAATTCGCCTGCCATTTGAGAGGCCGCGCGCATCTTGGGGAAGCCGCGCCTCTCGGTTCCTCGTATCGATGCTCATCGCCCCGGCAAAGTTACCTGCTGGTCAAAATTCCCCCGAGGTTCAGCGTCCCCGCCCCTCACTCCCTTCGATTCCCCGCACCGTCCCGACTCCTTGGGGCATCCAACTAAACGGCCACCCCGCGCATGAACATTTGGTTCACCGGCGGCCCGATCCTCGACCCGTGCTTTTCCGCAGTACAATCCAATCGGAGGAGATTCCCCAATGCCGTATGAACTTGCCCCGCTTCCCTACGACTACGCCGCCCTCGAGCCGTTCATCGACGCCGAAACCATGAAGATCCACCACGGCAAGCACCACCAGGCCTACATCAACAACCTGAATGCCGCGCTGGCCAACTACCCCGAGCTCGCCGCCAAGCCGGTCGACGATCTGGTCCGCGAGCTCGCCCAGGTTCCAGAAGAGATTCGCACCCCCGTCCGCAACAACGCAGGCGGCCACTCCAACCACACCGCCTTCTGGAAGCTCATGGGCACGGTCAGCTCCCCCGGCATCGGCGGCCACCCTTCCGGCGCTATCGCTTCCCAGATTTCCGCCGATTTCGGCGACTTCGACGCCTTCAAGAAGACCTTCAACGAAACCGCCGCCAAGCAATTCGGTTCCGGCTGGGGCTGGCTGGTCTTCACCGGCGGCAAGCTCAAGGTTCTCTCCACCCCCAACCAGGACTCGCCCCTCACCCAGGGCCTCTACCCCATCCTCGGCAACGACGTCTGGGAGCACGCCTACTACCTCAAATACCAGAACCGCCGCCCCGACTACCTGGCCGCCTGGTGGAACGTCGTCAACTGGGCCGAAGTCAACCGCCGCTTCGCCCTCGCCAAAGGCTAAGAGCAGCTTCCAGCTTTTAGCTTTCAGCCGTTAGCTCAAATCGAGGCGGTTTGGCATGCGATACCTGCCGCCTCGGCGCCCTCCGAAAAACTGGTTCCCGCACAATAGGCTAGGAGCCATAAGCTAGAAGCTAGGAGCTGCCTTTCACAACTTCCCGCGCCCACCCGTGTCTAACCCAGCAGCGACGATGAAAACACTCTTGAGCAAATCTGCCCTGGTTTTCGGTTTTCTCCTGCTGATTGCGAGCCTTCTGCTGCTGGCCGCGGCCCGCGCCCATGGCCAATCCGCCAGCTTCACCGTCTCCCAGCACGGCCACCCGGTCGGCACGGCTTCCTTTGCCTTCACCGCCACGCCTAGCGGCTATATCTCCACCTCCCTGGTCCGCATAGCCCTGCAGGGCTTGGATTACAACCTCTCCAAGACCGAACAGCTCTCAGCCGCCAACCATCTCCGCCACGCCCAGTTGAGCGCCACCGTCAACAACTCCGCCGTCAACGTCACCGCCGCCCCGGACGCCGCCCAGATTCTGGTCAACATCTCCGCCAACGGCCGCAGCTCCACCATCCGCCTCGCCGCCCACAGCGGCGCTGTCTTTTTCCCCGACTTCGACCCCGGCGCCTTGGAGACCCTCCTGGCCCTCGCCGTAACCCGCAACAACGCCGGTCTGTGGGCCATCCTCCCCAAGCAAACCACCGGGCAAGATGGCACTGTGCAGCCCGCCTCGATCCTCCCCATCCAGCTAGCCACCTACGCCGACCAGCAGGGAACGCTCGACGGCAAGCCCGTCTCCGTTCACCACCTCGTAGCCACCCTTGCCGGCGACACCACCGACCTTTTCTCCGGCCCCCAAAACCAGCTCCTCCAGGCCGAACTCCCCCAGGAAGGCTTTGCCCTGGTCCGCAACGGCTTCGTCCTCACCCCTCCCGCCAAACCCCAGGCCCCGCCCGCCGAGTAGCCCTTTCCCGCGCTCGATGTGCCGCCTCGGCATCCACCGTTCAGGGCGCCACTGCCCATTTGACCGCGCACCTGGGATGCCACTATATTTCTCCCGTCCAGTTTTGTGGGCGAAATTGTTCTCCTATCGAATTTCCGCTTCGATCGCAAAGCGAAGCAAATCGCAACAATCTCCAATTCACCGCCAGGGAGGAACCATGCAAAAGCGCTTCGCCGCAGCGGTATGCTGCCTTTTCCCTCTGTTCGCGCTTGCTGTCTTTGCCGAGGTAAAGCCCGCGGCCCTGTTCAGCGACCACATGGTCTTGCAGAGGGGCATGGCGGCACCCATCTGGGGTACGGCCGCCCCTGGCGAGACGGTCAAGATCACGCTCAACGGGCGAACCCGCTCGACAACCGCGGGACCGGACGGAAGATGGGCGCTGCGCCTGCGCAAGCTCAAGGCCGGCGGGCCCTTTGAGATGCGCATTCAGGGCAAGAACTCGCTCACCATCCACGATGTCCTGGTAGGCGAGGTCTGGCTCGGCTCCGGCCAGTCCAACATGGTCTTCACGGTTTCAAAGAAGGCTGCTCCCTTCGCCGGCATGCTGGATGAAGGGAAAGAGATCGCCGCCGCCAATTATCCCACCATCCGCATGTTCACGGTGAAGGCGAACAAGTCCTTGGCGCCCTTGGAGGACGCGGCCGGCGAGTGGCAGATATGCAGCCCGGAAACAGTTCCAGGCTTCTCCGCCGTGGGCTATTTATTCGCGCGCGACCTTCAGCAGCGCCTGCATGTGCCCGTTGGCATTCTGACGGTCGCCTTTGGCGCCAGCACCGCGGAATCGTGGCTGCCCCGCCAGGCAGTCGCCGCCGACCCGCAATTAAAGCCCATGCTCGACCGCTTCGACGCCCTGGAGGATTTCTTCAAGGCTCACCCGGGCGCCATGGCAGCCGACGCGCCGCCGGGGCCGCAGACTATCAACGCCCGCCCGCCCCGGCCAGGGCCCCTCCGCGACCCCGTCCTGGATCAGCACGAGCCCACCGTGCTCTTCAATGGCATGTTGCATCCGGTCATCCCATACGCCATCCGCGGCGCCATCTGGTACCAGGGTGAATCCATCGTGGGCGGCAAACAGGGGATAACGCTCTACCCGCACGTGATGGAGACGCTGGTAAGCCAATGGCGTCAGTTGTGGGGCCAAGGGGACTTCCCCTTCTACGCCGTGCAGTTGCCGGCGCTCAAGAATGTCAGCAACAATCCCCTGGTCCGCGAGGGTCAGGCGCAGCTTCTCCTCCTGCCCAATACCGGCGTCGCGGTCACCATCGATGCCGGCGATCCCGATAACGTCCATCCGAAAAACAAAGAGCCTGTAGGCGAGCGCCTGGCGCTCATCGCGCTGGCCAATGTCTACCGCCAGAAGCTCGAATACTCCGGGCCGCGTTACGCCTCGATGAAGGTCGAGGGCGATGCCATCCGCATCCGTTTCACCCACGTGGACGGAGGACTGGTGGCCAAGGATGGCCCGCTAAAGTGGTTTCAGATTGCGGGCGAGGACCGGCAATTTGTCGACGCGGACGCAACTATCGATGGTGACACGGTCATCGTCAAAAGCGACAAGGTGCCCGCGCCGGCCGCGGTGCGCTACGCCTGGGCCAACTACCCTGCCGGCTGCAATCTGGTGAACGCTGCCGCTCTGCCCGCCGCACCCTTTCGCACCGATAATTGGGACGCATTGACCGATATTGCCAAGGAGTTTACCGGCAAGTAGAAGGTAGCTGGGTTCAGCTTGAGCCCCGCGGCCGGACGCTCGATCCCAGCGTCGAGATTGCACGCCGGGAAGTCCGGCAGCCTTGGGGTCCGTGGCGCGTCATTCAAGAACCATCTTTACGCATTGGTCTTTCAATGTCTGGTTCATATTGCTCGCCACCCTCTGTTGATTCGGCTTGACCGGAGGCTTGATTGCGGAGATATTCCGCCTGCGATTCGGGCGCGGCTCGGCCAGGCCGTGGCGACCTCGGGTTGGATTCGCAGTTGTCGTGGGGGTGTGCGGCCTGCCGGCAGCGCAAGGCCGCCCAGGCCCGCTCGCAAACCTCCTTCCAGGAGTAGGCCGAACTCATCTGCAGCCAGACCCGGCGGGCGCCGAGGCGGACCACGGCGCCGATTTTGAGCAGTTTAAGGCGGATGGCGTCGACTTGCGCCACAACTCCGTCTCGACAACGCAGTTAGGCCACAGGCAAGAGGGCCTTTCCACGGTCTTTATTCCGCCAGCAACCCGCAAAACAAGACTGCCTGTGAGAAATGCGGGCCAAAGTGTGCCGCAGCGAATGAGGATTAAAGTAGGTCAAACCTGCCAGTTTGAACGCCTCGCGGAAGATTGTTCGAATAGGCGTGGTGGTCTTCCAATGGCTCCGCCCCAGCCCGCACGGTTCAAACTGGCGCTTCGCCCCAAGCGCAACCCGCGTTGCCGGAAACAGTGGATCGTCTTTCCCCCAGAGTTTCTCTTCCCTGAGGTAACGCACCCACGCGTCGACGGTCTTCGCGCCAACCGGCAGGAAGTAGGTTGTAATCGCCTTGCTGAATTTGGTTCGCACTTCGCGCGGGTCCTCAGGGCGGGCTCTCCACACTACGGACGAAGACCCGCCCGCGGGGACCCCGGACTGGGGCACCCATGCCGTGACGATCGGCATTCCTGGATCATGCGGTCTGGTACTAATACTCCGGCGCCAATGCGAAATAGCCCTTGCGCACCTGCACCTTCATGCCGTCCCCGCGGCACTCCACCCCCAGGCGGCGGAATTTGCCATCCAGCTTGGTATTGCTGGGGGTGTAGGTGGCCACATACTGGGTGCGCAACTCGTCTTCGATCTGCTGGAAGGCTGCCTCCAGCTTTTTGCCGTTGTTGCCCACGTTGATGACCCGGCCGCCGGTCTCCTCGGTCAACCTTTTCATGGCGGAGAAGCCGTAGTAGCCCAAGCCCTGGCTCCAGTAGGCTTGAATATCCGCGATCAGAATCACGTAGACCAGCACGTTCGATTTCTGCGCCGCGGCGATGGCCTCGGCGATCTTGTACTTGCTGCCCTCGTCTTCGCCGTCGGTGAGCAGGATCATGGCCTTACGGCCCGACTCCTGGTTCAGCTTTTCCCTGGATGCCAGCACCACCGCATCGTAAAGCACGGTTCCCTTGGGATCTCCGATGGTGGGAACGGTTCCTCCTCCCGCTCCCGGAATCCCCGCCGCTCCATTGCCGCCCGCGGTGTTGATCTCGGCCTTGTTCATGGCGCGGGTCAAGAGGCGGGCACTGTTGGTAAAGTCCTGGAGCAGGTCCACATTGGAGTCGAAGGAGAGCAGAAAGGCCTCGTCCTTTTGGCGCAGCACCCTGGCCAGGAACTGGCTTCCCACCTCCTGCTCCAGCGAAAGCACGCGCTCCTGGCTGCCCGAGGTGTCGAGCAGGATCCCCAGGGTGAGCGGCTGTTGGGTCTCGGCCACAAAGCTCTTCAGGGTCTGCGGCTGCTTGTCTTCCGTGACGGTGCAATCGTCCTTGGTCAGGTGGGGCACGAGATTGCCCTGCTTGTCCTTGACCGTGAAGAACACGTCGACCAGGTTCACATTCAGCTTGAAGGTGGCAACCGACTCTTCTTCCGGCGCCGGGGCGGGAGCGGTGCTTACCGGCGGCGCGTCCGGCGAGGGAGCAAGCTGGGCCCATCCAGGGAGGGACAATCCCGGCAGGCCGAGCAACAACGCGGCAAATCCCAATCGGAGGCGCATGCTAGCCATTTAGACGGATTTGCAACCTCGAAGAAAGCATACCTCAACCGTTTCCAGGCTGGCGGGCCAACCAGCGCCGCGCCGGCGCGTCTGATACTCTGACGAGTGCAGCCCTGTTTTCGTCCCTGGAGAGAGTCCCTGTGAAGCTTGGTATAGCGGCAACGGCGATGGCGGCAATTCTGAGCCTGGGCCCCTTTTTGAGTCTCGCGGCGCTGGCTCAACAGGAGCAATCCCCCGTACCCGACGCCCCTGCGCCTCAGACGCCCCCGCCGTTGACCGGCATGGAGGGCACTCCGATTACCCCCGGCAAGGGCGCGGGCGATGTGGTTCCCGGACCGAACTCCTCTTCGAACCCGCCGGCCCAGCGGCAACCCGAGCCAAGCAGCCAGGCGCCCTCGAGCCAGGGCAAGGACACCGTCCAGACCACCCCTCCGGAGATGCCCGCGCCCGGCGCAGGCATGTCGACGCTCACCAAGTTGATCGTCAACGTAAATTTCGTCGAAGTTCCGGTCACCGTCAAGGATTCGAAGGGACATCTGGTCGCCGGCCTCACCTTCCGCGACTTCAAGGTCTACGAGAACGATACCCGTGAGCCGCTCAAATTGTTCACCGTGGACGCGGCCCCGCTTTCCGTGGCCTTTGTGATCGACCAGAGCCTGACTTCCGACGTGATGGCCAAAGTCAACAACTCGCTGGGCGCCATCCAGGGCGCACTCACGCCCTACGATGAAGTGGCCGTATTCTCTTACAGCAACGGCTCGCAGGAGCGCACCGGCTTTACCGGCGCACAGAGCACCCGTCTGCCCGCCGTGCTGGCCCTCACCAAGGAGACCGGCACCGAAGCCATCGTTCCGGTCAATAGCGGTCCGCTGGCCGGTTGCAACATCCGCGAGAACGGCGCCTGCGTCGACCCCAACATCCAGCCCGGACGGTCTGTGGGCGGCGGTCCGTTCATGAACATCCCCAAGGAGATTCACACTCTCAACGACGCCATTCTGGCCGCCGCCAAGGAATTGGCGAGCCGCCCCAAGGGCCGCCGCCGCATTATTTACGTCATCAGCGACGGCAAGGAGTACGGCAGCAAGGCCACCTACCGCGAGGTGCTGCGCTACCTGGAGACCAACAAGATCGCAGTGTACGGCACCGCCGTGGGTGACTCGGCCCGCTGGGGCGAGGGCTACATCAGCCGCCTGCACATTCCCTTCACCATGTACGACAACATCCTGGTCAACTACGCCCACGCCACCGGGGGCACGCTGGATTCGGAAGGCAGCGTGAACGGCATCGAGAAGAGCTACGCGAAGATCGCCGAGGAGGCCCGCAACCAGTACACGCTGGGCTATCTGAGCCACCAGCCGTTCATCGACGGGAAATTCCGCAAGATCGATGTGCGCGTCGACCGGCCCGGCCTCGAGGTCATCTCCAAGACCGGCTATTACCCCTCGGCGCAGGACGCGCGCTAAGGGCCTGCTAACCTGTGAATCCATCGGCAACCGCGGCCGGACTGGGACTGATGTCGGCCGCCACCTGGGGCGGTTCGGACTTTGTCGGAGGCATCGGCGCGCGCCGTGCTCCCGCGTTGCTTGTGGTCGCCTCCGGCCACATCTTCTCCCTGCTCGTGTTGCTGGCCCTCTGCCGCGGGTTCCAGATTCCACTCCCCGGCCACGCTTCCCTCGTCTATGGCGCCGTGGGCGGCTTTGAGGGCTCCCTGGCGCTGGCAATCTTCTATCGAGCCCTGGCCATGGGCGCCATGGGCCTTACCGCCGCGCTCACCGGCCTGCTCACCGCTTTGGTTCCTGTGCTGTTTTCTATCTTTCACTACGGTCTGCCCGCACGGCCGGCCGCCGCGGGACTGGCGATCGGCCTAGGCGCCATCTGGCTCATTACCCATGTCCCCGCCGCGAATGACCCTGAAGCCAAGGCAGCCGCCGTGGCCCATCCCTTTCGGGTCTTTCGGAAAAAGGGTGGGAGAACACCGCTGCTGCTGGGCGCTCTGGCGGGAATCGGCTTTGGCGCGCAGTTGATTCTCTTCAAAATGGCGGGGAGCGGCGGCGTTTTATGGACCATGACCTCGGCTCGCGCCGCCGGCAGCCTGGCCATGCTCTTGGTTCTCGCGGTGAGGCCGCCGCAGGGCCCATGGCGAGGCTTCTGGCTCACCGGCATCGTTGCCGGGGTCTTGGATACCGTCGGGAATCTGTTCTATCTGGAAGCCACCCGCTTTGGACGACTGGATGCTGCGGCCCTAATCTGCTCGCTCTATCCGGCAGGCACCATCCTGCTGGCCGCGCTGGTCTTGCGCGAGCGGCCCACCCGCCGCCAGATGGCCGGAATGGCGCTGGCCTTGGCTGCCGTGGCGCTGCTGAGTCTGTAGGGACTCGGTCTTCGCATGCCCGAACGCATGAAGAGCCTGTGCATTCACACAGGCCCTTCGCACCTTTGGAATCAACGGTCGCGGCATGGACGATGTAGAGGGGTCAGGTTAAGGAGCGAACCTGAACCCTTGCACTCAGCCTTTGCGTACGATTTGGGGCTCGACCGGCGTCGAAGCCGGAGGCGGGGGAGCGGCACTCTGCTGCACGGTCGGCGCAGGGGGAGTAGGGTCGGTCACTCCCTTGATGCCTTCCTTGAAGCCCTTCAGGCCCTCGCCCAATCCCTTGCCCAGTTCCGGCAGCCGCTTGGCGCCGAACAGCAGAAATGCAACCACGCCCAGCACCACTAGGTGCCAAGGTTGAAGTAGATCGCCCATAATCTCATCCTCCGCGCGCCGGGCTCGGCCGGCACGGCCTCATCAAACGTAATTGTCGCACAAAGCCGTAAGCCCGCGCAGGGCCCTGCCTGGAAACCATCCGGTCGGCCCCGCTGGATCTCGAGAGCCAGCCTCAATTCACTTGCGCCGGCTTGCCCAGCCGCTCGATCACCATGGTGTAGAAGGCGCGCAGATCGTCCTCTTCGCCCACCGTGAGCCGCCGGTAGACCTTCATCAGCGGAAACAGCCGCGAGCCGCGCACTTCCACCGCCGGAACCGCCACCGCGGCGCCCGGATACGGGGTCATCTCCCAGGTGCCTGCGTAGCGGCGCCGCAGCACCTCGCCCAGGTAGCTGCCCCACAGCCGCACCTCGAAGTCCAGGTCGAGTTCGGGGCTCTCGCCCACCACCACCAGAATCTCGTCCAGACCGTCGATGGACCCCGTGGTGAAGTCGAGCTTCTGCCGGAACTCGCGCTGACCGAGCTCTGCCGCTGCCTGCGCGTAGCCCTCCATCATCGCACCCAAATCAGGATAGGCCGCCGACTCCAGACGCTTGCGCAGTTCGCTTGCCACACTCCAGAGTAAACGCTCCAGCCCGGTCGCCTATACCTGGAAATGGAATCTCGTTGCTGGCTTATGGCAGACTGGGTAAGGGGCTGTTAGCACTCATGGGGCGGATGGCGTCCCATGAGTGTTAGCAGGCCCTTCGTTGCGGAGGTCCCCCTTTGAAGACCGTCAAGCTCCTCGCCCTGGCCGCCATGCTTTCTCTGGCCGCAGGCAGCGCCCGCCCCGCCGGCCGCGACATTTATCCCGATCCCGCGCAGGCGAAGGCCGACATCGCCGCCGCCCTCAAGACCGTCGCCGCCACCCACAAGCGCGTTCTGCTGGACTTTGGCGGGAACTGGTGCGGCGACTGCCAGGTTCTGGACATCTACTTCCACGACCCCGCCAACCGGCCGATTCTCGAAGCCAACTTCGTGTTGGTCCCCGTGAACATCGGAATGATGGACGCCAACCTGGACATCGCCGAGAAATACCAGATTCCGCTTCAGCGGGGTGTGCCCACCCTGGCCGTCCTCAGCGACAAAGGTAGGTTGCTCTATAGCCAGAAAACAGGCCAGTTTGCACCCATGCGCAGCATGGAGTCCTCCGCCGTCACCCGGTTTCTGGTGCAGTGGAAGCCCGTCAAACCGGGCTGCTCCGCGGTGATGGTCTCCTGCTAGAGCCTTGGACCGGCCCCTCAGCTCAGCGGCGCCAGGTGTTTGGTCTTCGAGTAGGTGTAGACGATGCGGTGGGCCACGGTGACGGTGGAAAGCGCGGCCAGTAACCACAGCACCGGCGCCATCACGCCCCAGCGGTTGAACAGCGCGCCCAGAATCACCAGCACAATGCGCTCCGGCCGCTCCATGAAGCCGACCTTGCACTGGCCGATCAGCGCCTCGGCGCGGGCGCGCGTATAGCTGACCATCAGCGAGGTGACCATCACAAAAGCCGTCAGAACCACGTAGCGGAACCTATCGATGCGCCCGTAGTAGACCAGCAAGCCGAAGAACAGCACCACGTCGGAGTAGCGGTCGATGACCGAGTCGAAGAAGGAGCCGAAGACAGTGACCTGGTTGTTGCGCCGGGCCACCCGTCCGTCCACCATGTCGAAGATGCCCGCCGCGATGATCACCAGGCCGGCATAGAAAAACATGATGCCCGAGTTGGCGGCGTTGGCATGGCCAAACAGAATGGCGGCCACGATATTGATGACCAGCCCGACAAAGGTCAGCGCGTTCGGAGAGATGCGGGTAAGCACCAGGCCGTGCACGATGCGATCGAGAAGCCAGCCGCAGCCGCGGCCGAAAGCGCTGGTCCAGGTCATTGCTTTTCTTCCTTGCTACTGCTCCGTTGCTGGGGCGGTGATTCCGTCCTCTTCCTCGTCTTCGCCGGCTTCATCGTGAATGGTAGTTAACTTCAGGACCTCGAGTTCGCGTTTCCCGTTGGGAGTCACAATGGCGGCGATCTCGCCCACGCGCTTGCCCACCAAGCCGCGCCCGATGGGCGAAGTCGTCGAGATCAGGCCCTTGGATACGTCGGACTCCTCGCTGGTCACCAGGCGGTAGACTATTTCCTCGTCCTTGGTCGAGTCGAAGACCACCACCGTGGAACCGAAACCGGCCCTGTCCCTGGGAATGTTGGCCAGATTCACCAGCGAAAGCTCGGCCATCCGCCGCTTCAATTGGCCCAGCCGCGCATTGACAAAATCCTGGCGCTGCTTGGCCATGTGATACTCGGCGTTCTCGGAGAGATCACCCATGGCCACGGCCTTCTTGATCTCCGCGGGAAGCTCATGGGAGAGCTCGTGCTCGAGAATCTTGATCTCGGCGAGTATCTGCTTTTTTATGTGATCCGGCATCCATGGTCCGTGGCGGCGAGCGGGCTTGCTCCATCCGCGAGAGATGAAAGAACCTGACTTCTCATTATACGCGGGGCGATGCGGAGAACAGCTTCTAGCCGCTAGCCCAAGCCAGGGCCGACCGTAAAATCGGGCTAGCGACTAGGAGCTGCTTTTTCGTCCAGGAACGACTGCAGGATCAGCGCAGCGGCTACCTGATCCACCATCCGGCGGTGCTGCTGCCGGGCGCGTCCCGCCTCGTACAGAATCCGGTGCGCCTCGTGCGTGGTCAGCCGCTCATCCCACAGGTGAATCTTGAGGCCGGTCAACTGGCCCAGCTCGGCGGCAAACGCCTGGGTTTTCGCGGCCTGTGGACTCGCTTCACCCGACAGGTGCACGGGGTTCCCCACCACAATGCCCACCACCCCAAACCTCCGGCAGAGCCGCGCCAGCGATTTCAGATCCTCCCGCAGGTTTCGCCGCCGCTCCAGCGTCAGCACCGGCTGCGCCGTCAGACCGAGCTCGTCGGTCACGGCCACCCCGATGCGGCGGTTGCCGACGTCGAGGCCGAGATAGCGGGGATGAGGGGCAGCTTCCAGCTTCTTAGCTCCTAGCTCTCAGTGTAGGCCGCCGCAAATGGGGTCATTTACCGAGGTCGGGAAATGGGCTGAATTGGTAGGAAAGACTTCCCTCAGGGGCTAAAGCCTACCTCATTTTGTGCCGTTTACGGCACGACTGAAGTCGTGCCCTTTCAAAACATAAACGGCCATCTGTGCGGCGGACACCACTAGCAATGCCTCTTCTCAGGCGGGAGTCTGGTTCGCGCGGGCCTGGTTGAGAGCCAGCAGCCGGCGAAGCAACTCCTCGTCCGGGAGCGTGAACGGCCAGCCGTAGGCGGCGAAGACCGCCTCGTCCAGCTTGCGATGGGCATTCTGCAGCCACTGGGGGCGCTTGTTATAGAGGTTGGTCAGGGTCAGTTTGGCCAGCTCTTCCGGCGCGGCGTTGGGCGGGTTGAGCCAGTTGTCGCGCTGGCGCACCAACTCTCGCGCGGCCTCGGCGATGGCTTCAACAAGCGGCGAATCCTGCGGCTCTTTGCCCGGAGGCCAGGGAAAAGGGAAGGTCTCGAAGGTCGAGGTGGGGGTGTAGCGAAAGCCGCTCTCGACCTCGCGCAGTTGCGTGCCCTGTGCCCGCGCCCACACCTCGTGCGCGCGGGAGTGCAGCACGCCGAAGAAGTAATTGTCGTCGCGGGCGAAGACCAGAGTTCCCTGATTGCAGAGGACTTCCGGTTTCACCCAGACAAAGATGCGATGTTTCGATGTGGCCGGCGTTGCGATATACCGCTTCAAGCCCTTTAATGCTCTCCGCATCAGCGGTCTCGAACGGCCATAAAGCCACCACTGCACCCGGTATTCCTGGCGTTGGGTTTCTTGCCGCTTCGGGAAGACGTGGTGGCGCACATACTCGAAGGGCAACTCGTACTTCGCGGCGGCTTCCTCCGACATATCCACGCCAAAGTCGATGGTCCAAAGCCCGCGGTTGCGTTGCACTAGATCGACGCCGCTCGCGACGGGCCGCACCACGTCCGAGTTGGGTCTCTTATTGACGTTACGGGGGGCGGTTAACATTCGCCGCGCAGTCTCCGCATCAATATCGAAGTCTCCCTTGGCCGACGGGCCCATAAAGCAGATTTGATCGTTCTCAGCAAGCACTGTGGCCCCGGTCGTGTTCACGCCGCTGGTGAGGTCCGGGTGAATATGATGGACTGCAACACCGTCGAGCATAGGCGGTTTATTGCCGTTGTTCGCGGCGTCTTCAAAGCACACGATGGATACGTGGACCGCCGCGCCATCGAGAATCCACGGGTTATCGCTCCAGGCGTTGAAGATGTGGGCGGAATCGTGAATTCTGTCCAGCACGGCACGATTCACGCCGCCCCGAATCCCCTGCGTGGCCAGAAGTCCCGCGCGGGATGCGCGTTCCGCCTCCAATGCGGCGCGGGCTTTCTCAAACCAGTAGCAAACCAGGTCGGCAAAATGGGGAACCCGGCCCTCATAAAGTCGGAAGAGCGCATCCACGTATGTGTCGCCCAATTCCTGCCGGATCATGTTCCCGCCCAGAAACGGTGGATTACCGACGATGAAGTCCGCTTCGGGCCACTCGGGCTCGCTGGGTTTGCCATCGGCATCGAGCTTTGGCTTGCCGTCCCTGTCGAGTTCGAGAATGGCGTCGCGGTGCTGGATGTTGTCGAGCACTTTCAGGATCGGCTCCTCCAGCTCGCCCATGGCGTTGTCCTTGCGCCACTGCAAGTAGCCGATCCAGACGACAACCGAGGCCAGCTCATGGGCGTAGATGTTGGTCTCAATGCCGTAAAGCTGCGATGGGCCGACTTTGCAGGGCAGGTAGGTGGGCAGGTGGCAATCGGCGGCAAAAACCCAGGCCTCTTTCCACAGGTCGAGAAGCAGGCGCAACGAGAGGTAGAGGAAGTTTCCGCTGCCGCAGGCGGGATCGAGAATGCGGATGAGGGCAAGCTCCTCCATCCAGCCAAGCACTTTATCTTCGAGTTGAAGGCGCAGCTTGGCGCGAGTGGCGCCGCTGGCCGTCTCCATGGCCGCGACGATCTCTTCGGCACCGGCCTTGACCTGCTCCCAACGACGCCGCAGCGGAGCCATGACCACCGGCTCCAGGATCAACAGGATATCTTCGCGGCCGGTGTAGTGAGCGCCAAGCTGGGCGCGCTTGCCTTCGTCGAGGACGCGCTCGAAGAGGGTGCCGAAGATGGCCGGCTCCACGCGCCCCCAATCCAACTGAGAGGCGTTGCGGAGAATCCCCATATCCTCGGGAGTCAGATCGAAGACGGTTGTGTCCTCCTCGCGGAAGAGGCCGCCGTTGAAATGGTGGATGGCGATCAGACCGAAGCTGTCGTCTCCAACCGCCATGGCCCGGAAAAGATTCTTGAGCTTGCGAACGAATCTTCGCGGCTCCTGGCGATCCGCCTCGATCATCTTGCGGAAGGCATTGTCCGGCAGCAGGCCGACGCTGTCGGCGAAGAGGCAGAAGAGCAGCCGCATGATGAAGCGGGCCAGCGCCTCGTTATCGGTTTGGGGCTTGCGCAGGTTCGGAATCAGTTTGGTGAATTCCTCCGCCGCCCTGACCGTAACGCGAACTTCCAGGGCTCCGGGCTTGAGCTTGTCTGGATCTGAAAAGACGGCGCGGAGAATGTCGAGAGCGGAGAGGTCCGAGCCGGGGATGGGCGCGGCCAGCATCAGGTCGTCCAGCGTGAACTTGTAGACCAGCGGCGGAGTGTTGGTAAAGTTGGTGTGAACCTCGAAATGCTCAAAATCGCATACGACCAGCAGAGGCGGATTGTCCAGGTCGGCGCTGTAATTGAAGAGTTGCTGGTAGGCGGCCTTGAGGTTTTTGTGCTTGCCTTTGTACTCCCAGCCGAAGAAGCCGCGCTTCCAGACGTCCGCAAAGCCCTTGTCGTCGCCGCCGGTCTTGTTGACGTGCCTGTCGAAGCAGTAGTTGTCGCCTTTGGGGTCGGCGGAGGCCGGATGCGGTTCGGCGAGTATCTCGCACAATTCGATGAAATGCGACTGCGAACCTGCGCGCTCGGTCAGCTCGCTGTCTTTCCAGCGTCGAATGAACTCGGGCAGGCTGAGGATCATGGCTTAGCCCAAGTCTACAGCGGCCGCCGGGTCAAAAGCGCGGGAAAACCAAGTGGGAAGAGAGAGAAGGAGACGCCGAAGTTACCAGGGCCTTACCTTTTGCTTCGAGTCCGGCCTATTCTTGGCTTTCTTCGCCCAGGAAGGCCGCTATTCCGTTCCTTGGCATCGCATTGGCCAACCCTGAGGATGCCGTGCTCAGGAGTCGCGCCACCCGTTACAATCGAAAGGAGCAAGAATCTTCACAGAGATTTTGCACGTCCTGAATATAGGAAGGGCCGGCCGCGACTGAATGGCAGTACGCCGCAAACGAAAAAGCAGCAGAAAGAAGAGAGGTTCCAGCGCGGCGGCGGTCCTGCTGGTGTTTTTCCTTGCTCTGCTCTTGGCTGCCGGCGCGGCGGCCTGGCTGTTTCTTGCGCCCTTCGGGCCGGAGACGGAGACCTTTGTCGAGATTGCGCCGGGCTCTTCGACGGCGCGGATCGGCCAGCAACTGGAAGCGGCAGGAGTGGTGCGGAGCCGGTTTGCCTTCGATCTGCTGCGCTGGGTGAAACCAGGAGCTCTCAAAGCCGGCGAGTACCGGTTCGATCACCCGGCCCCGCTCGGCGAGGTCTATCGGCGGATCGTCCGAGGCGATGTCTTTACCAAGGCGGTCACCATTCCGGAGGGGGCCAGCATCTTTGAGATCGCCGCGCGGCTGGAACAGGCGGGATTTGGCGTCCGGCAAGGCTTTCTGGACGCGGCCGTAACGCAGGCGGGATTGGTGGCCGATCTGGACCCCAAAGCGCGGAGCCTGGAGGGCTACCTGTTTCCCGATACCTACTATCTGGCCCGCAAGGCAACGCCGGCGCAGATCGTGAATCTGATGGTGCGGCGCTTCCGGACGGTGGCCGCGCAACTGGGATTGAAGGAGAATGTGCATACGGTGGTCACCCTGGCCTCACTGGTGGAGCGGGAGACGGCGGTGGATGCGGAGCGGCCGCTGGTGGCCAGCGTCTTCTTCAACCGGCTGGGGAAGAAGATGCCGCTCATGACCGACCCCTCCGTGATCTACGGCCTGGAACTGGAAGGCCGCTGGCGGGGCGCGATCTACCAGAGCGACCTCAAGCGCAATACTCCCTGGAACACGTATCTGCACCCCGGGCTGCCTCCCGGCCCCGTGGACAACCCCGGCGCCAGGTCGCTACGCGCGGCCATGGAACCCGCCAAGACCGATTACCTCTACTTTGTAGCTGCAGGAGCCAATGCCCAGGGACGTTCGCTGTTTTCGAGCACCCTCGACGAGCACAACCGCAACGTGGCCGGCTACCGTCACGCCGTGAAGAAGGCGGGTGGCCGGTGAACGCTCTTCTTCGACCCGTATCCGCCGCAGCCTTGGCTCTTCCGCTGCTCCTGCTTTCGGGTTGCTCCCTTTTTCCCACCACGCGCAAGCTGCCGATACCCAAAGCGCCGTCGACTATCCAGACGGTGACGCCGGAACAGTTGGTGAGGCAGCTCGACCAGCGCTGGGCCGCGCTCAACAGCCTGAACGCCACCGTCGATATCCAGGCCAGCGTGCTGAAGAGCAAGGAAGGCCTGGCCAAGGACTACACCACCATCCGCGGAATCATTCTGATGCGCAAGCCGGAGATGCTGCGGGTGTATGGGCGCGTGCCGGTGATCGGCACCCGCATGTTCGACATGGTCAGCGACGGAAAAGACTTCACGCTGTACATCCCGTCGAAGAACAAAGCCGTTAAGGGCTCCAACTCGCTCAAGAAGAAGTCCGCCAGCCAGATTGAGAACATGCGCCCGGGGTTCTTTCTCGACGCCATGGTGGTGCGCGGCCTGGAGCCGAACGACGAGTACATGGTGACCACGGATACCTTTACCGTGGAGGACGCGGCGAGAAAGCACCTGTTCTCCGTGCCGGAGTACATTCTGAGCGTGATGCGCCCTAAGCCGGGCAGCCCGGAGAAGACGCCGGTGCGCCGGGTGTATTTTCATCGCGACGATCTCGAGCCTTATCAGCAAGACATCTACGACAGCGAAGGGAACCTGGAAACCCAGGTCCTTTATGCGGCCTACCAGGATTTCGGCTCCGGTCCTTACCCTTCGATCATGACCATCAAGCGGCCGCTCGAGGAGTACCAGATCGTATTGACGGTCGAGAAGGTGACGGAAAACATGGAGTTGAAGGACGACCAGTTCCAGATCAATAATATTCCCGAGGGAACCGAGACTCAGAGGTTGGAGTAGCCGGGCGCGCAGGGCCGGAGGTCAAGTTCAGTGGCTTGCGCGGACCGTTCACCCGAAGCGCGGCGAGGGGAATCCCTCAAGAGAGCAAGATTCCAAGCAAAGGTTCCCGGAAGAAAGGACACTCCCCTTCGATGGACCGGAGAACGTTTCTGGGCGCAGCATCCGCCGTCCTCCTCGCGGATGCGCTTCACTCCGCCGCGGCACCTGCCGCCGATGCCCCCGCTCCGCTCAAGCCGATGGCGCTGGGCCTGATCGTCAGCCCCTTCGGCGCGCCGGAAGCAACCTTCCGCCGCGTTCGCGATCTCGGCTTCTCTAACTGCTTTCTTTCGCTCGACGGCTACATCGGCGGCTTCACGCCGGAGTTGGCGGCCCAGTTCCGCGATCTGCTGGCAAGGTACTCGCTGATCGCCACTACGGTCGAAGTCGTTGGCCCGCCGCCTCTGAAATGGAACTTCACCCGTGGCCCCTCCACCATCGGCCTCGTTCCGCCAAAGACCCGCGCGGCCCGCATCGACGCCTTGCGCCAGGTCTCCGACTTTGCCAAACTGCTCGGCATTCCCCAGGTCCAGACCCATTGCGGCTTCATTCCCGAGGATCCTGCCGATCCTCTCTATCCCGGCGCCGTCGGAGCCATCCGCGCAGTAGCCCAGCACTGCCAGGCCAACGGGCAGTACTTCCTGATGGAGACCGGGCAGGAGACCCCGACCACCATGTCCCGCATGATCCGCGACGTGGCCATGCCCAATCTTGCCGTCGGCCTCGACACCGCCAACCTCATTCTCTACGGCAAGGCCAACCCCGTCGATGCCGTCGATATCCTCGGCCCGCACGTGCGCAGCGTTCACGCCAAGGACGGCCGCTGGCCCACCGACCCCAGCCAACTCGGCGAAGAGGTCTTGATTGGTCAGGGTTTGGTTGACTTCAAACAGGTCTTCGCAAAGCTGCATCGCCTCGGCTACACGGGGGCCATCACCATCGAGCGCGAAACCCGCGGTCCCCAGCAGATCGAAGACGTGCGCCAGGAAAAACTCTACCTCGAAAAAATCCTCCGCGAAGTGCTGGCCTGAGAGGGGTCGTTTTCTGCGCGACGCTTTGACCCAGCCGTCGGAAAAAGGGTTACGATGAAGGGGAGGGCAAACACATGGCAACTCTGGATTGGTCGCAATGCCCCGCCGTCGAAAGCATCCCCGGCAAAGTCAGCGGCGCGTGGGTACTGCGGGGAACACGAACTCCGGTAAAGGTTCTGTTTGAAAACCTCGAAGCCGGCATGAGCATTGAAGAAGTGATCGAACAGTTTCCTGTGACCCGCGAGCAACTCGACAGCCTCATGGCGTTTGTCGCGCGCTCGCTCGATAAGTCCCCCACCTACGCGTAGACCAAGGCTGGGATGCTGATCCTTTTCGACAACGGGACGCCCCGAGGCCTTGCCAGTTTCCTTACCGGCCACTCCGTTGAGGAAGCGCGGGCGCGCGGCTGGGAAGAACTCGCAAACGGCGACTTGATCGACGCTGCCGAGCAGGCCGGATTCGAGGTCATGGTGACCACGGACAAGAACATCCGCCACCAACAGAATTTGACGGCTCGCAGAATCGCGCTCGTGGTGCTTGAGCATTCGCAATGGCCCATGGTGAAACTGGTCGCGGAAAACATCCTTGCAGCGGTGAACGCGGCGCAACCTGGGAGCTATTTGGAAGTAGAAGTGCCGTTCAAGGAATGAAACCCGAGATCGATCCTCTGAGGTTCAAATGCCAACCGCTGTCAAGATTTGGGAAATTGTCGAAGAAACCCTTCAACCAGTGGCTGATGACTCGCTCGCTAACAATCGTCTTGAGGCGCAACTAGAAAAGTGGGTGGCGGAGGGCGACGCAAGTATTTTAGGCGACCGGGTATTGGTCATTGCTCGCCAGAAGACCATTCCAGGCGTCGGCCGACTAGACCTCTTGGGCATTGACCAAAATGGGACGCTTATCATTATCGAACTGAAGCGTGACAGTGCTCCGAGGGAAGCCGTCGCGCAGGCACTCGACTATGCTTCTTGGTTACATTCCGCAGACGCAGTGCAGATTGAGGAGTGGGCAGAACAGCATCTAAATCGACCGCTGAAAGAAAAATTCTGCGAATACTTCGATGCGGAGGAGTTTCCAGAGCTGTCATGCCAGAAGCACAGAATTCTGTTGGTCGCTTCCCGCCTCGACGCTTCCGCCGAACGCATCATTACCTACCTGTCGGAACAGTTCGGCGTTGAGATTAATGCAATCTTCTTCCAATACGCCCGTCTGAGCAGCGGAAAGGAGATTCTGGCACGGGCCATGCTTGTAACCGAATCCGTTACCCAGCCTCCAAGCTCTAATAGACAGCCAAAAGTCGACGACTTGGTCAAAATGGCAACCGAGCGCGGGAATAAACCTCTTGTCGAGAGTTGCCGCGCTGTGGGTGCATTGTGGTTCGAGGAAGCTGTATCTACATTTGGCGGATCTTTCCGATACTGGGGCAGAAGCAGGGCAGGTCAGGATCGAATGGTCTTTGGAGTGAACGTTGCCGCTAAGGCCAACACGCCGCGCGGCCAGCTTGATGTTTGGATTCCGGCCCCCAGTATTGCAGAGGTTACAGGCCGTTCGGAGAATGACGTACGTGCGGTGCTGAGAACGCAACCCACTGCAAGCATACACATGGGAAGGAATGACCCTTGCTGGATAAGACTGAAGACTGTGGAAGAGGCTCAATCTCTTGTCGAACAACTTCGCGGGTTCACTTCTCTGCATTGAGAGCATGAACCTCTGGTCCGCAATCGAAGGCTCCCGACGGAGTAGACTTTCGACAAAAGGAAACTAGGCCCCATGAACCGACGCCATTTTGTTTCCACCGCCGCAGCCGCCAGCAGCCTGCTTCTGCTCAAGCCGCGCACTGTCTTCGGCTACCAGGCCAACACCGCGGTGCGGCTCGGCTTGCTGGGATGCGGCAACCGCGGCACTTCGGTAGCGGATTCCTTCTCGAAGAACACCACAGCCCAGGTCGTGGCGCTTGCCGATCTGTTTGCCGATCAGCTCGCCGCCGGCTGCACCCATTTCGACCAGCTCAACGCCGGCCTCGGCCGCGCGCCCATCGATCCCAAGCTCCTCTTTCGCGGACCCCGCGCCTTCGAACAGCTCGCCGCATCGCCCGACGTTGACCTGATCCAAATCTCCACACCGCCCTTCTTCCATGTGCAGCATCTGGAAGCGGCGGTCGCGTCAGGCAAGCACGTCTACTGCGAGAAGCCCGTCGGCATCGACGTTCGCCAGGCAAAGCGGGCCCTCGAAATCGCAGCGCGCGTCAAGCCCACACAAAGCGTCGATGTCGGATTCCAATGCCGAAGCGCCCCGCCCATCGCCGCTGTTGCGGAGAGAATCAAGGCCGGCGCGCTGGGCAAGATCGCCGTAGCATCGGGCATCTATTATGCCCCGGCGTCGGCGGAAAAGACCCGCCCCGGCGCATCCCCCGACGAGTACCGGCTGCGCAACTGGCTCTGGGATCGCGCCCTCTCCGGCGACATCCTGGTCGAGCAGAACATCCACATCGTCGATCTCGCGAACTGGCTGCTCGGCGCGCGTCCGCTGAAAGCCACCGCGACCGGAGGGCGCAACATCCTCACCCACTACGGCGACTGCTGGGACAACTACCAGGTCGACTTCACCTATCCTGGCGACGTCCATTTCTCCTTCTCGTCCACGCAGTTTGGCGTCGATGGCGTCTTCGATGCCGGCTTGCGGCTGTTTGGCGCCAGCGGATCGGCAACCGCTCCCTATGCAGGGCCGGTCCAGATCACCGGCGCGCAGGCCTGGGCCTGGCAGGATTCGGCTGCAACGACTCTTGGGACCGCTCCCGGCTCCGGCAAGTTCGCGGCCAACGGCGCATTCAGCGACAATCTGGCTTTTGCCGACCGGGAGAAGGAGCGCGCCTTCATCGACAGCATTGTCTCCGGCAATTCTCATAACCAGATTGCCGCCGGCGTCGAGACCGCTCTCAGTTGCATGCTGGGCCGCATGGCCGGCTACCGGCGTCGCGAGGTCACCTGGGAGGAACTGCTGGCGCATGGAGAGACCTACCGGCTCGGATTCAGCCTGGAAAGGTTCGCCTGAGGGCAGTGGTTTCCCGGATCTCAAAACCGAGACCCTTCGGCTTCGCTCAGGGCGGGCTCTGGGGCGTCCGGGCCGCGGGAGCAACCCATTATTTGCCGCCGTGAAAGACACTTCGCAAGTCCGACTTTCCAAAGCCGGAGGCATAATACGCCGCCCAGTAGTAGGGATGTCGATAATGCGGATCGCGGCTAAGTGTTTGCCGCGCACCGGTCAGAGCCTGGGGAACGGTAAGCCCCTTTGCCAGGCCGCCGTAGAGGGCGTCCATCATGGGAACCGCGGACTCGGAGTCGATTTGCCAGCGGGTGGCCACTACGTCGGGCACACCGAGCGAAGCCAGCGTGTCCACGATGTCGTCCATGCCGTG